>OMGY01002652.1_pt1 | contig 13036 bp, 10 predicted proteins | sample 1674461 | NCBI WGS metagenome assembly OMGY01 (sample SAMN05578579, study PRJEB25193) | human gut metagenome | biome: Human Microbiome; feature: human-associated habitat; material: feces | host: Homo sapiens | place: USA:Birmingham
AGCGGAATGAGGTGTACTGAACGTACACCCATTGACGATGACGCAGAAAATGCCGAAATCAGCCCACTGGAGGCATGTATCCCCTTGTCAATTTAGAGTATAATTAAAGCATTATAAATCTTCTTAATTTTATGTATAAACGGTTGACAGGCTCGTGTGTCAGATATATAATATAACTATGTTATATAGCAGTGTTATATGGAGGCGCAAATGATTGGTGAAGAGAGCACCCTTAACAGCATATTAAGCTCGGCTCAAGCCGAATTTTTACAGCATGGATATAGGGGCGCTTCTCTGAGGAGCATTGTAAAAAACGCCGGCGTCACCACAGGTGCATTTTACGGCTATTTCCCAAGCAAAGAAGCCCTCTTTGAAGCATTGGTAGGTCAGCATGCCAAGGTATTTTTAGATAAATTCAACGAGGCCCAGGAGGTTTTCAGAGAGCTTCCGGCACATGAGCAGCTTGAAAATATGGGTAGGATTTCAGGCGATTGCATGGAATGGATGCTTGATTATATGTATGAACATATACCGCAGTTTAAGCTGCTGCTTTGCTGTGCTGAGGGCACTAAATACGAAAATTTCCTGCACCATCTTGTGGAGATAGAAGAAGAAGGCACCCACGATTTTATAAAAATCCTGGAAAGCCTGGGATACCATCCAAAACACATAGATAATCAGCTGGAACACATATTGATAAGCGGTATGTTCTCAGGCTTTTTTGAGACTATAATCCACGATATGCCTAAAGCTCAGTCCGAGCAGTATATAAAAGAGCTGAGAGAATTTTATACTGCCGGCTGGATGAAAATCATGGGATTGAGCAGTGAATAATTTTTTTGCATTAAAGTTAGTTAAAACTAACTTTATAAATATTTTAGAGGAGGTATATATGAAAAAATCATCTAACCTTTCAAGGCTTTTGGATTACGCCGGTAATTTCCGATACTTTACTATAGCCTCATGGATTTTATCGGCCCTAAGCGCATTTTTAGCTCTTGTACCTTTCTGGTACATATGGAGAATCATAAAGGAGGCTATAGAAACCGCACCCAATTTTTCAAATGCCGCCGGAATGGTGCATAACGGCTGGATGGCCGTCTTATTTGCAGTTATAGCAGTATTAATTTACATAGGAGCACTTATGTGTTCCCATGTGGCCGCTTTCAGGATAGCCTCAAATATCAGGATAAAAGCAATGCATCACATAGTAACCCTGCCCATAGGGGACATAGACCAAATGGGAAGCGGAAAAATGCGTAAAATTGTCAACGAATCCAGCGCCGCAACCGAAACCTATCTCGCCCATCAGCTGCCTGACAAAGCGGGCGCAATAGCCACTCCTATAGGCTTGCTGGTTCTGCTGTTTGCCTTTGACTGGCGGCTGGGGCTTTTAAGCCTGGCGCCCGTTATTGTTGCATTTATCATAATGATGTGCATGACGGGAGCAAAAATGCAGGCCAAAATGGCTGAATATCAAAACGCTTTGGAGGACATGTCCAACCAGGCTGTGGAATATGTGCGCGGTATACCCGTAGTTAAGACTTTTGGCCAGACCGTTTTCTCCTTCAAGCGTTTCAAAGCCTCTATTGACAATTACAGCAAATGGGTTATCGCATACACTAAAGATTTGCGCACACCCATGATATTCTATACTGCGGCTGTGAACGGCGTATTCGTGTTTCTCATTGCAGGCGCTTTGCTTTTAAACGGGGGTTTTGCAGACAGCAATTTCCTGCTCAATCTGATGTTTTATATAATTATAACGCCCATTATATCCATAACTTTAACCAGAATCATGTTTTCCAGCGAAAACGCCATGATTGTAGACGATGCCATGAAGCGCATAGACAGCATTCTGAATTTGCAGCCTCTGCCTGAAAACGGACATTCCCGCCCCGGAGACGCATCTATACAGCTCAAAAATGCAAGCTATAGCTATGACGGCGCAAAAGACGCCGTACATGGCCTGACAATGCAAATAGCAAGCGGTGAGACCATAGCACTGGTGGGACCGTCTGGCGGCGGGAAAACTACCGCAGCAGGGCTTATTGCCCGGTTCTTTGACGCGCAGTGCGGCGAAGTGCTGATAGGCGGAGCGGATATTAAAAGCATACCCAAAAAACAGCTGATGGACAATATTTCCTTTGTTTTTCAAAACAGCCGGCTATTAAAAGCGTCCATTTTGGATAATGTCCGTCTCTCAAAGCCGGACGCCAGCCGTGAAGAGGTATTAACCGCGCTTGAAGCCGCACAGTGCATGGATATTATCCAAAAGCTTCCTAAGGGCATAGATACGGTTATTGGTTCCAAGAGCATTTTCCTTTCGGGAGGCGAACAGCAGCGTATAGCCATAGCGCGCGCTATTTTAAAGGATTCGCCCATAGTCATTCTGGATGAAGCCACTGCCTTTGCCGACCCGGACAATGAAAACCGGGTGCAGGCGGCATTCTCTTCCCTGGCCAAGGGCAAAACCGTCATAATGATAGCTCACCGATTAACTACTGTAGTGGGCGCAGACAGGATATATGTGCTAAAAGATGGAGAAATAGAAGAGCAGGGAACACACGAAGAGCTGATTAAGCGCGGCGGCTTATACAGCCAGATGTGGAACAGCTACCAGACCTCCATACAATGGAAGGTTCAAAAGGAGGATTAAATATGATAAAACGCATACAAAGAATGTTTGCCCTATCCGAGCAGGGCGCCAGAGATATGATAAAGGCCTGCATTTCGTGCGTGCTGTCCAACATTGTGTTAATGCTGCCTGTTAGCCTGCTTTACTGGCTGGTAAGCGACTTCTATACGACAGGCCAGAGCCGGGGCTGGATGTTTTATGCCGTCGGCTGCGTTATATGCGTAGGACTGATAGCCGTCACCTATTACTGGCAATATAACGCCACTTATTTTGCCACCTACAAAGAAAGCGGAGTGCGCCGCATTACGCTGGCCGAAAAACTGCGCAAGCTGCCGCTGTCCTTCTTTGGAAAAAAAGATTTAGCCGATTTAACCAGCACAATTATGGCGGACTGCGCCTTTTTGGAGCAATGCTTTTCTCACTTTGTGCCTGAATTGATCGGAGCAATCATATCTACTGTTTTGGTAGCGGCCGGGCTGTTTATTTTCGACTGGCGCATGGCCTTAGCGGCGCTATGGGTACTGCCCGTTTCCTTTGGTATAGTGGGCTTTTCTGCAAAAGTTCAGAAAAAGCTCAATGACAAGCAAATGGCGGCCAAGATGCAGTGCGCAGACGGCATACAGGAATGCCTGGAGAGTGTAAAAGACTTAAAAGCCAATAATGCCGAAAATGAATATTTAAAAGGGCTGGATAAAAAAATTAAGCTTGTGGAAAAACGGGCGGTAATATCCGAATTTGGCACTGCGGCTTTTGTGGTATCGGCGGCATTGATACTCAAGCTGGGAATAGCAACAGTAGCGCTCGTCGGTTCTGCGCTGCTTATAAGCGGCGATATTGGTATACTTACCTTTTTTATGTTTCTTTTGGTTGTATCCCGGCTATATGATCCGCTGCAATCTGCTTTGCAGAATTTGGCCGCAGTTATAAGCACCAGAACCAATATTGCGCGCATGAATGAAATTTTAGACCACCCGGTACAGGGAGGTTCATCTCTGCTCACTAATAAGGGCTACGATATAGTATTTGATAACGTCAGCTTTGCCTATAATCAGGGAGAAACCGTATTGAAAAACGTATCCTTTACAGCCAAACAGGGAGAAGTAACGGCGCTGGTAGGACCGTCCGGCGGGGGCAAAACTACCGCATCCCGGCTTGCGGCCCGTTTCTGGGACGCTGACAGCGGCAAAATAACCGTGGGAGGCATGGACGTCAGCAAGATTGACCCCGAAGCACTGCTTTCCCTATATTCCATTGTATTCCAGGATGTAACCCTATTCAATAATACGGTTATGGAGAATATACGCATTGGGCGCAAAGATGCAACTGACGAAGAAGTAATTGCGGCGGCACGGCTGGCTAACTGCGAGCAATTTGTCCGCAATCTGCCTGACGGCTGGAACAGCCAGATAGGAGAAAACGGCTGCGCCCTATCTGGAGGCGAAAGGCAGAGAATCTCCATAGCGCGCGCTTTTTTGAAAAACGCGCCCATTATACTGCTTGACGAAGCAACTGCCTCATTAGACGTAGAAAACGAAACCATTATCCAGACCGCCCTATCCAGACTGATAAAAAACAAGACTGTGCTTATAATAGCACACAGGATGAGGACGGTTGCAGGCGCCGACAAGATAGTGGTTCTTGCAGAGCAGGCTGTTGCTGAGCAGGGATCACCCCAGGAACTGCTTGCAGCCAATGGTATTTACAGCAGAATGGTTAAATTGCAGTCTGAAAGCCAGCAATGGTCTGTAAAAGAAATGGTATAAAATAATAACATCATTTTTATAGGAGGTCAGCAAGGCGAGAGGGGAAAGCAGGGCAATGGGGCGGGCGTTGGCGGCCGAAGGCCGCTGGCCGAGCTTCCTGCTCGGCCCCGGCAGGCGGGTACGCCTGCCCAACGCCCGCCCCATTGCCCTGCTGCCCCCTCTCGCCTTGCAGCTCGTCCATTACTGCTGCGGGGATAGTGGGTGGGGCCCTATGGCGCTAAAGCGCCATAGGGCCCCACCCACTATCCCCGCAAAGTGAGGAGGCCGACAGTCAAGGTTTAACGGGGCTCTGCCCCGTTAAACCCTGACTGTCGGCCTCCTCACTTTGGCCCGGCCTCCGGCCGGGCCTGCCCTTTTTTCTCTTCGTCTCCTTGACTGAAAACAGCCAATACTCCCGTATTGGCTGTTCCTCTTCTTTCTGCCTTATCCGTTTACCTTGGTTACTACTCCCGAGCCTACTGTCCTGCCGCCTTCCCTTATTGCAAACCGCAGGCCTTCTTCTATCGCTATCGGGCTGATAAGTTCTATGTCCATCCGAATATTATCTCCAGGCATTACCATCTCTACGCCTTCAGGCAGCTTTACTACGCCCGTTACGTCTGTGGTCCTGAAGTAAAACTGCGGACGGTATCCATTTACAAACGGCGTGTGACGCCCGCCCTCTTCCTTCTTCAGTACATATACCTCGCTCGAAAACTTTGTGTGAGGATTAATTGTTCCGGGCTTCGCCAGTACCTGTCCGCGCTCTATCTCGTTCCTCTGTACGCCTCTCAGCAGTACGCCGATATTGTCTCCCGCATACGCTTCGTCCAAAAGCTTACGGAACATCTCTACGCCAGTTACGACTACCTGTCTCTTCTCGTCCGTAAGTCCTACTATCTCTACTGTATCCTGTACCTTTACTGTTCCGCGCTCTACTCTGCCTGTAGCCACTGTTCCGCGGCCCGTTATCGAGAATATATCCTCTATCGGCATAAGGAACGGCTTGTCTACTGCTCTCTCCGGAGTCGGGATAAATTCGTCTACTGCCTTCATAAGCTCTATGATAGACGCGCACCACGGGTCGCTCGTTACATCCGCTCCGCTGTTCGCGGCTTCCAATGCTTTTAATGCTGACCCCTTGATAATGGGTACTTCGTCCCCAGGGAAGGAATATTCATTCAGCATCTCCCTGATATCCATCTCTACCAGCTCAAGCAGTTCTTCGTCGTCCACCATATCTACCTTGTTCATATACACTACAATATAGGGCACTCCTACCTGCCTTGCCAGCAGTATGTGCTCTCTTGTCTGAGGCATCGGGCCGTCCGCCGCACTTACTACCAGGATCGCGCCGTCCATCTGCGCCGCTCCTGTTATCATGTTCTTTACATAGTCTGCGTGTCCAGGGCAGTCTACATGCGCATAGTGACGCGTATCCGTCTCATATTCTACATGAGCCGTATTTATCGTGATTCCTCTTTCCTTCTCTTCCGGCGCCTTGTCTATTGCGTCATACGCCATCGCTTCCGCTTTCCCCAGTTTCGCCAGCACTGTCGTTATCGCCGCTGTCAACGTCGTCTTACCGTGGTCTACATGTCCGATCGTTCCTATGTTTACATGCGGCTTGTTTCGTTCAAATTTCGCTTTTGCCATTTTCTCGTGAAACCTCTCTTTTATTATTTTTTAATTACTTTTTCAGCAATAGATTTGGGCACTTCCTCATAATGAGAGAACTGCATTGTATATACGCCGCGTCCCTGAGTCCGTGAACGCAAATCGGTTGCATATCCAAACATTTCGCCCAGAGGAACTATAGCTTTTACCACCTGCACGCCGGGACGGCTTTCCATGCCTTCTACACGGCCGCGGCGGGAATTGATATTGCCTATAATATCTCCCATATATTCTTCGGGCATTACTACTTCTACCTTCATAACAGGCTCTAAAAGCACGGGGTCAGCCTTGCGGGCACCTTCTTTAAAGGCCATGGAACCGGCTATCTTATAAGCCATTTCCGAAGAGTCAACCTCGTGATAAGAACCATCCAGTAACGTAACCTTGAAATCCACGCATTCATAGCCGCCCAGCACGCCGCTCTTGGCAGCCTCCTGGATACCGGCGTCAATAGCGGGGATATATTCTTTAGGAATAGCTCCGCCCACCGTCTTATTCTCAAAGGAATAGCCTTCACCCGGCTGAGTGGGCTCCAGTTCTATAATACAATGGCCGTACTGACCGCGGCCGCCCGACTGGCGAACATATCTGCCTTCCTGCTTAACCTTGCGGCGTATGGTCTCCTTATACGCAACCTGGGGCGCGCCTACGGTAGCTTCTACCTTAAATTCGCGCATCATACGGTCAACAATTATTTCAAGGTGCAATTCACCCATGCCTGCAATAATGGTCTGACCTGTTTCAGCATCGGTATAAGTTTTAAAGGTGGGATCCTCTTCAGCCAGCTTCACCAGCGCCATAGTCATCTTTTCCTGACCGGCCTTGGTCTTAGGCTCTATTGCTACGCGGATAACCGGTTCGGGGAATTCCATGGATTCCAGTATAACAGGATTATCCTCATCGCAGAGGGTATCGCCCGTAGTGGTATCCTTCAGGCCTACTGCAGCAGCTATATCCCCCGAATACACCATCTCTATTTCCTCGCGGTGATTAGCGTGCATCATAAGGATACGACCCATGCGCTCCCGCTTGCCCTTAGTGCTGTTATATACATATGAACCCGCCGTAAGCGTACCTGAATATACGCGGAAGAAGGCCAATTTCCCTACGAAGGGATCGCTCATAATCTTGAAGGCCAAAGCAGAGAAAGGCTCTGTATCTGATGAATGCCTTTCAACAACTTCATCACTGCCCACCTTAGTGCCCTTTATAGCGGGTATATCAATAGGTGAGGGCATAAAGTCAACGATAGCGTCCAGCAGCTTCTGCACACCCTTATTCTTATATGAAGTGCCGCATACCACCGGATTAAGCTGATTGGATATGGTAGCCTTGCGCAGGCCGGCTTTAATCTCCTCCTCGCTCAGCTCTTCGGTTTCCAGATACTTCATCATAAGCTCCTCATCCGTCTCGGCAACAGCTTCGAGCAGCTCATGACGGTATTTGGCAGCCAATTCAGCCATATCGGCAGGAATATCCAATTCGTCAATTACTTCGCCCTTTTCATCCCTGTAATAATAGGCTTTCATTTTGACCAAATCAATTATTCCCTCAAAGCTTTCCTCTTTGCCTATGGGAAGCTGAATGGGCACAGCATTGGCATGAAGGCGGTCCTTCATCATATCTAAGACCCTGTAAAAATCGGCGCCCATTATATCCATTTTATTGACATAGGCCATACGGGGAACCCCATAGGTATCCGCCTGGCGCCATACAGTTTCGGACTGGGGCTCTACGCCGCCCTTGGCACAGAATACCGATACTGCACCGTCCAGCACGCGCAGCGAACGCTCCACCTCGACCGTGAAGTCGACGTGTCCCGGGGTGTCGATCAGGTTGATCTGGTACTGGTTGCCCATGTAGTTCCAGAAAGCGGTCGTTGCAGCCGAGGTGATCGTGATGCCGCGCTCCTGCTCCTGAACCATCCAGTCCATGACGGCAGCGCCTTCGTGCGTTTCACCGATCTTGTGGGTTTTGCCCGTGTAGAAAAGGATTCGCTCCGACGTGGTGGTTTTACCGGCATCGATGTGAGCCATGATACCGATATTGCGAGTATATTTTAAATCTCTGGTTGCCATCTGTTCGGTCTCCTTATTAGAATCTAAAGTGTGCGAATGCCTTGTTGGCCTCGGCCATGCGGTGCATCTCCTCCTTACGCTTGAAGGCTGCGCCCTGCTGGTTGTAGGCATCCAGTATCTCTGCTGAAAGCTTGTCTGCCATCGTCTTGCCGGCGCGCTTGCGGGAATAGAGGACAAGGTTTTTCATGGAAATAGAAATCTTGCGCTCCGGACGAACCTCCATAGGAACCTGGAACGTCGCACCTCCGATACGCTTCGATTTCACTTCGACTTGGGGTGTGATGTTCTCCAGAGCCTGTTTCCAGACTTCCAGCGGAGATTTATCAGCATCCTTCATCTTCTTGCCGACGATTTCGAGCGAGTCGTAGAAAATCGTGTAGGCAATACTCTTCTTACCATCCAGCATAAGGTTGTTCACGAAACGGGTCACAGCCACGTCTCCGAACTTCGGATCCGGAAGTAGAATTCGCTTTTTTGGCTTAGCTTTTCTCATTGCTATTTAAAAATGATCTGTTAAAAACTCTCTTGTTGTTGACTACTTGCCTGCCTTGGGACGTTTGGCTCCGTACTTCGAACGACGCTGACGACGTCCGTCCACGCCTGCCGAGTCGAGCGCACCGCGCACCAGGTGATAACGTACACCGGGGAGGTCCTTCACACGACCGCCGCGGACGAGCACGATGGAGTGCTCCTGCAAGTTGTGGCCTTCTCCGGGGATGTAGGCGTTGACCTCCTTGCCGTTGGTCAATCTTACACGCGCTACCTTACGCATTGCCGAGTTCGGCTTCTTCGGGGTCGTCGTGTACACACGCGTACATACGCCTCGGCGCTGGGGACACGCAGCCAGTGCGGGAGACTTCGACTTGTCCTCCATCTTCACACGGCCGTTTCTCACTAACTGTTGAATAGTTGGCATTTCTAAAACTGTCCTTTAATTGTTAAAAAATCTATCTCCATTGTCCAAAATGGACTGCAAAGGTACGCATTTTTTCGGAAATACAATATATATGCACGTCTTTTTTCGCCATTTTCCAGGATTTTACGCCGTTTGCAATACTTTTTACTTATAGAATTTCCTGCAAAATAAATCCCGGTTATATATAAACCGACAACGGATTTATTATCAACGCCATAAACCGAATGTTCCGGGCCTTGATCCCCGGCACGGACTTTGCCCCGCAAACGGCGTGCAGACAGCCCCTCCCGACAGGAACGGCCCGAAAACAAACTGCACCGCAAAACCATGGCAATCATCAGAAAACGATTCACACACACGCTTTTACCGGCGCTTCTCGCCGCATTCGCCGGCTTCGCGGCGTGCAGTTCGGACGACGACGCCCCCGAACCGCCGAAACCCTCCGGCTACGACATCTACACGGCAGGTTACACCACGCCCGCATCGAAGGCCGTCGCAACGGTCTGGAAAAACGGGCAGCTGCTCTACACCCTGACCGACGGCACGAACGACGCCTGGGCCTACGCGGTCTGCGTTTCGGACGGCACGGTCTATGCCGCCGGCTACGAACGGCAGGGCGACCGGATCGTGGCGAAGGTCTGGGAAAACGGCACGCTGAAATACACCCCGGGCGCTCCCGGCGCCGACTCGTACGCCTACTCGGTCTTCGCCGCAAACGGCAGCCTCTACACGGCCGGGAGCGAGGAGAGCGGCGGAGCCTTGACGGCGAAAATCTGGAAAGACGGCGATGCGCTCTACGCCTATTCGGTCAGCCCGGCCGTCTCGCAGGCCCGGTCGGTCTGCGTCTCGGGCGGCGACGTCTACGCCGCAGGCAGTCTGCAAAGCGGGCTCACGAAGCCGCTCGCCGTGGTCTGGAAAAACGACAAGGCGCACTACACGCTCTCCGACGGGGAGACCCCCGCCGGAGTGAACGCGCTCTGCCTTTCGGGCAGGACGCTCTACGCCGCAGGCCACTCGGGCGGCGCCGCAGCGGTCTGGAAGGACAAGGAGCTGCTCTACACCCTGACCGACGGCAGTTCCTATGCCGAAGCCACCGCCGTCTGCCGGTTCGGACACACGCTCTACACGACGGGTTACCACACCGACGGCTTCGAAGAGGAGGGCGTCGTCTGGAAGGAGGGACAGGAGCTGTTCGACCTCTCCGACGGTTCGGGCAGCGGCTCGATGCCCTATTCGGTCGCCGTCTGCTACGACGACATATTCACCGCCGGAACGATTTTCGGCACGACGCGGACCGCCGTCGTATGGCACGGCGACGAAATCCGATACACGCTCTCCGACGGCACGGGTCACAGCGAAGCCTACTCGATGTACGTCGTCCCGCTCTACGACTGACGCATCCCGCAAACGAAAAAAAGGGGGCGCGCCCCCTTTTTTCCCATGCAGCCGCACTGCGGCACGCAGACCGCCCGTCACCGGGTGATCCGAATGATCCACGCGTCGTAATAACCCTCGCCGCGCGCCGCGCCGTCGACACGGATCGGGCTGTGCACCTCCGCCTCGTAAATGCGCTCTTTGCGGTTTTTCTTCCAGACCACGTAGAGGTCGAACTCCACCTTCGTGGAGGTCCCGTCGCCCCAGTCGACCACGAACGACTGCCCTTTCAGACCATCCGTCGGATCGAATTCTCCGAAAGCGAGGTGATAGCCCTTGATCCTGTCGTACTCATTCGCCCCTTCGAGCCGCAGCGCCAGCGGCCGCGGCAGATTGGCCCGCGTCGCCGGGGCCGCAACGGCGTCCGCCGCCACTTCGTAGCGTTTTCCGCCGTATGTCACGGCGATGGGCCGGCCGAGAATCGCATCAGGCTCATCGGGATCGAGCAGATTCACGCCCGTCGCGGCGTCGGAAACGAAAAAGCAGACCGAAGGATTCACGAAATCATAGATCGGCATCTCGTATTCCACCTCCTCCGAACAGCCGGCAAGCGCACCCAGCGCCAGCGGAACACCCAGCAAAAAAACTTTAAATTTACCCATAAGCTCGCAATTTAAATCCGACATGTGCCACTCCCGGATAAAGATACGTTTTTTTTTCTATCTTTGCGGGAAAATCCGCAACAAAATTACACGACATATGGAGTACAATTTCAAGGAGATCGAGGCCAAATGGCAAAGCCGCTGGAGGGCGGACAAAACCTACAAGGTGGAGACGGACCCCTCGCGGCCCAAATTCTACGTGCTGGACATGTTCCCCTACCCTTCGGGAGCGGGCCTGCACGTCGGCCATCCGCTGGGCTACATCGCCTCGGACATCTACTCGCGCTACAAGCGGCTCAAGGGATTCAACGTCCTCCACCCGATGGGTTACGACGCCTTCGGCCTTCCCGCCGAGCAGTATGCGATCCAGACGGGGCAGCATCCCGCCGTCACGACCGAGCAGAACATCGCCCGCTACCGCGAACAGCTGGACAAGATCGGATTCTCGTTCGACTGGGACCGCGAGGTGCGCACGTGCGACCCCGGATACTACAAGTGGACGCAGTGGGCGTTCCTCGAGATGTTCTCCCATTGGTACGACCGTTCGAAACAGCAGGCGCGCCCCGTCGCGGAACTGACCGCCGCCTTCGAAACGAGCGGCACCGAGGGGCTGGACGCCGCCTGCACGACCGAGATGCACTTCACGGCCGCCGAATGGAACGCCAAAAGCGAGCGGGAGAAGGAACAGATCCTTCAGAACTACCGCCTCGCCTTCCGCGCCGACACCCAGGTCAACTGGTGTCCGAAGCTGGGGACCGTGCTGGCCAACGACGAAGTGCACGACGGACTTTCGGTCCGCGGCGGCTATCCGGTCGAGCAGAAGCGCATGAAACAATGGCTTCTGCGCGTGACGGCCTACGCCCAGCGCATGCTCGACGGACTGGACAAACTCGAATGGAGCGACTCGCTGAAGGAGATCCAGCGCAACTGGATCGGCCGCTCGGAGGGCGCCCAGGTCTTCTTCGACATCGAGAACAGCGACCGGAAACTGGAGATCTTCACCACCCGTCCCGACACGATCTTCGGCGTGACGTTCATGGTCATCGCCCCCGAGCACGAGTGGGTCGGCGAACTGACGACGCCCGAGAACAAGGCCGCCGTCGAGGAGTACATCCGCCAGACCAAAAAGCGTTCGGAGCGCGACCGCATCGCCGACACGAAGCGCGTAAGCGGCGTTGCGACAGGCTCCTACGCCATCAACCCCTTCACGAACAAAGCCATTCCGATCTACATTTCCGACTACGTGCTCTCGGGCTACGGAACGGGCGCCATCATGGCCGTTCCGGCGCACGACTCGCGCGACTGGGCCTTCGCCCGCCACTTCGGACTGGAGATCGTCCCGGTGGTCGAGGGCGGCGACATCGAGAAAGAGTCGTACGACGCCAAAACGGGGAAAGTAATCAACTCGGATTTCCTCAACGACATGGATGTAAAGGAGGCGATTCAGGTGATGTTCGCCGAAGTCGAGAAGCGCGGACTGGGCAAAAAGCTCGTCAACTACCGCCTGCGCGACGCCATTTTCTCGCGCCAGCGCTACTGGGGCGAGCCGTTCCCGATCTACTATAAGAACGACACAGCCTACCCGCTGGCGGAGGACAAACTGCCGCTGGAGCTGCCGCCCATCGAGAATTTCGGCCCCACGGCCGAGGGCGAACCGCCGCTGGCCCGCGTCAAGGGATGGGCGACGCCCGAGGGCTGCCCCTACGAACTGTCGACGATGCCCGGATTCGCCGGATCGTCGGCCTACTACCTCCGCTACATGGACCCGCACAACGACGAGGCGCTCGTCGGGAAAGAGGCGGACGAGTACTGGCGCAACGTCGACCTCTACGTGGGCGGCATCGAGCACGCCACGGGTCACCTGATGTACTCGCGCTTCTGGAACATGTTCCTCTACGACCTGGGCTGCGTCTGCGAGGAGGAGCCGTTCCAGAAGCGCGAGTACATCA
>OMGY01002660.1_pt1 | contig 13011 bp, 9 predicted proteins | sample 1674461 | NCBI WGS metagenome assembly OMGY01 (sample SAMN05578579, study PRJEB25193) | human gut metagenome | biome: Human Microbiome; feature: human-associated habitat; material: feces | host: Homo sapiens | place: USA:Birmingham
TCTGTTGTTGTTTTTGATGGTTTTATGATACTGGAAATTTGTGAACAGGTTGTGAGCAAAGAATGAAGATAATATGACGAAAAAGAAATTGCTGACATTTTTCTGTAAGAAATAGAATAGGTCAGTAGTATCAAAAGAAACCTATAACTGAATAGTGTCAAAAGTAGACCGTTAGGTTTGACAAATCATATAAAATGGAGTGTCAAATCTAACGGTCGTTTTTTGTGATACAGAAAGGAAGAAAATTATGAGAAAGATTTATAGGTATGTGCGAATTTCTATAAAGAAGCAGAATATGGATAGACAGATTCAGAATATTTAGTTTAGAAGATACCTGCGCTATGCTTTCATCTACAGAAATAAAAAATCCTATACACGCTCCAGCGCCATTCGGTTTTCCGGGAGGAGTAAAAAGATTTCTTTTCGAATAATTATTTTTTATGACATGGACAACTTCTGTCCATGCCAATCCGTATAATAAAACCAACAAAACAATAACACATCACACAGGAGGAGAAAGTTATGACAGATACACTTAGTGGAATTGTATGGATTTTATACATAGTACTTGGCTACTGGTCCGTAGGTCAGACGATTTATGCAAACAAAATTATTATTGGTCCGATGGGAACATTGTGGATCAAAAGATTTATACTTGGTTTTATGTTTGGCTGGGTATTAATTCCAGTTGCTATTATAAAGTGTTTGATTTTTCGCTAAATAAGAGCAGATAAATCGACGGAGATAAAGATGCAAAGAATAGGAAAGTGGGGATGCAAGAAAGAATTTCAGATAGCAAAGCTACTTGTTTTGGGAAGTTTTTAGCAGAAACTAGATGGCGGATATGATTTATCGAGTGTTTGATTAACTGTAGATTTGAGGATCGAATGATAAAATACCGATACGATAGAATATTAAAATAATGGAGGGAATACAAATGGCAAAGAATAAGCAGAAACAGAAAGGTTTGCTAGAGTCCGTTCATGATGGTTATGTAAGGGGCAGCATGGGAGGGGAGGAAGATACTTCTCAGGCACGAATCGTTACTTCGCCAGAACCATTACCAGATGAAATAAAGAAATTCCGTAAGTTATATATTTTGGTTCCGCTTAGTCTGGTAATTGGACTTATCAAAGGGGATTTTACAGGATGGTTAGCGATTGCTGCATTTATATTGTTATGTCTTGTCTGCCTGATTGATACATATGCAGACCATAAAGTAAGACGGCTTCGAAGAATGAAGTTTAAACTTCCGGCAAATGTCACAGCTGATGAATTATTTGTAAAAATGCAGCCAGTCTTTATCTCAAAATACAATTGGGGAATTGAACGTGGAGATAATGGGGAACTAACTATACTCGATAAAAAATATAAATATGATGTTAATCTTGAAGAAGATGGAACATTTGTCATCTGGTGGAGGATGTCCGTAGCAAAGGCCTTCCTATCAACAAGACATTATCCTATTTATAAAAATGCAATCGCAACGATGGGAATTATCGCTTATGAAGTACAGCAGGTATTTCCAGTTGGAGTAGAAAATGAGAGTTGTTAATTCAAACACGCTTTAGTACGGTCTTAACACTGCCAGATGACAGATTCATTTGGCAGTGTTTTTTATGATAGATAATGGGAAAATATTGATTGCTAATGTAGTTAGAATGTTATGGTATCGACAGTATTATAGAATCATGAAAAATAAAGAGTTAAGAAGCTTTCAAATAGAAAGTTTAAGTGAAATATGGTAGAGTGTTTGTAACAGGTAGCCGGTAGATAGAAAGAAGAAATATTAAAATAGAGACATAATGGAATATAAATTTTTCTCCGCCTGCCACTGCCGTTAAATTAATTCTACATTAAAATAGAGACATAATGGAAATATGAGAGAAGACAATTCAATACTAAATTATCATATTGTTGCTTTTGATTTGTAAAATAATTTGCCTTATCACGAAATTAACATAATTTGTCAGAAAATCAACAAAAATGAAAAAATATGTGATAATATAATCGAAATGCTATTTATTTGTTTAAAGACTAACTTAGAAACAAAGTTTTTTATAAATAATGCGATAGCGTGAGAAGCAAAGAGGTAATGTGATAATTTGGAGGTGTTTTGATGATTCGTCAGACAGGTTTAGCACAGGCAATTGACATAGCAGGGAATCGTGCAAAGTACGATGAATGTGCAAAGAAATTGCTGAGCTACAAGGCAATCATAGCGTGGATTTTAAAATCCTGTACAAAAGAATTTTCACAATACGGAGTGCAGTATATCTGTGATAACTGCTTAAAAGAAGAAGCCGAGGTATCAACCTATGCAGTACATCAGGATGAATTAGATAAGAATGACAAACTGGATGGAGACAAAAGAGTGGAAGGCATGAATACGGAATCCAACTCGATTCAGGAACATACAATATATTATGATATTCGTCTTCCGGCCTTTCTGCCAAAGAGTAACGAAATAGTTCGTTTGATCCTTAACCTCGAAATACAGTTAGATGATACGCCAGGATACCCAATTGTAAAGAGAGGATTTTATTACTGTGGAAGAATGGTTTCCGAACAATATGGAACTGTATTTACAGATGAACATTATGAGAAGCTAGAAAAAGTCTACAGCATATGGATTTGTCCAGATCCGGCGAAAAAACGAAAGAATGGAATTTTTAAATATCACACGGTAGAGGATATAATTTACGGAGAATCCTATACAAAAGAGGAGAATTATGATTTGATGGAGGTAGTAGTTCTCAATCTGGGAGATGCAGATAAGAGTAGTGATTTAGAGATACTAGATTTACTGAATGTATTGTTCTCTGCGACGACAACACCAGAAGAGAAAAAGCAGAGACTAAATGATGAATTTGAGATAGCGATGACAGTAGAATTTGAAAGCGAGGTGCAGGAGATGTGTAATTTAAGCGAGGCACTTGTAGAGCTGGGGATAGAACAAGGGGTAAAACGAGGAATAGAGCAAGGAATAGAACAGGGTAAAGAATTAGGAAGAGAAGAAAGAAATATATCTATGGCACAGATGATGATACAGGAAAGAGAACCGGTTGAAAAAATAGAAAGATATACAGGTTATGCATTAGAAAAGTTAAAGGAGATATCAAATGGAATAGGGATACCGTTAATGAAATAGCAGATGTATTGGGAAGTCCATTAATGATGGAGTAGATAAAATTATAACATGATAAAATGAGAAAATCAAAAATGTATTGATCTGCACAATGACCATGATGAAAAAGAAAAAATATAATTACAAAGCGAAAGCTCTCGATACCAAAGTATCGGGAGCTTTTTGCATATAGTCAATAATCATAGAGTTCCGATTCCAATATGGAGCTACTTTTAATTTTGTTGCAGATAATTACATACTCTACATTCCAATGTGACTCTGTATTTGACATGCGACTATTACTATCGTTGAATTATTATAAAGTATTTTACAGAAAAAGTATAGAAAAATATTTAAAAGAAAATTTTAGAAAAAACATTTATAAAAATGCCGTATGTTATTATATTGTTTAAAATCAAAATTAGTATACTGCCCTTATGTAATTATTTGAATAAAATTAATAAATGCTGGACAACAATACCTAACAGTGCTATCATAACCTCAATAGGAGGTGACACATAATGAGGGTTGAACTACTATTTGATTTAGAAAAGCCTTCGCTTCCTGCCGATAACCGCGCAATTTTTGTTTCCTTTTTAAAGAAGACATTAGAACAGTCGCATGAGGGACATTTTTTTGAACGGTATTTTGGTGGGACGGCAAGGAAGGATTATTCTTTTTCAATTATATTGGACAAACCCAGGTATGAGGGGGAGAGGATACAGCTTAAAACTCCGCGGCTAAAGATGATTTTTTCTGCGGATGATCGGAATCGGACGGGATTAATTTTCTCTATGGCTTTTATGGGAATGAAGTATAAGAAGTTCCCACTTCCTGAGAAGAATGCGATGACACTCAAGAGAATCGCTCATGTGAAGGAAAATGTGATTATAAGCAATCGAGTAATGTTTCGAACAATTCCAGGTGGTGGACTGGTTGTAAGAGATCATTCCAGAGAGACGAACAGGGATAAGTATTATGTGATTGGGGAGGAGCAGTTTGAAGAGAAAGCAAGGCAATCCCTGATGAGGCAGGCAATGGAAGCGGGATTTCCTAAAAGGTTAGCAGAAGAAATTAAGTTTCATCCTGTTTCTGGAAAAAAAGTTGTATCCAGGTTATATGGAATTATGATTGATGTATCAGCAATTACGTTTATAGTAGAGGCAGATTCAATGATTTTACAGTATTTTTATCAAGCAGGTGCTTCGAGCAGAACGGCTATCGGATACGGTCTATGTTCCATAATAGAGCAATTATAATTGAACTTTTTGCTTAAATTAAAAGCCAGTAAATAAAAGAGTTGAGTTCTATAATAGGAATGTTAGCGTTAAGATAAGATGGGATTTTACAGATAGGACCTGGAATAAATGATTATAGAATTGCTGGATGATGAAATGTTAATAAATATTTTTTAGTTGATTTCCGCTATAGTGCAGAAGGGAGGACTATGGTTACAAGATTAGAGAATGATATTTTTGATATAATGGTCGAACCTTCCGATTGGAGGTATTCGGCAGCAATCGTAGGGTTAAGCAGATATTTTGAAGACCGGGATAAAATGGAAGATGAGGACTATGAAGTAGATGAAGACTGCATTAAGTTTTGCAGTGATTCTATTACGAAAGAGGAATTTTTACTATTTGCAGAGAGTTATTATGGAGAGGAATTTCCACATGTTCAGGTAGAAGAAATATTGTCCAGAAAAGAATTTTCAAAGGAAATGATTGATTTGGTGAACAAGTTGCTGAAGGAAAATTCTATTATGAAAAAAGTATTTTCTAAAAAGAAGTTTGATGGTTCGAATCAGGAAGAACTGTTGGAGCTGATAGATGAGAATCGGCTGGTGCTTATTCGGGAAACTTTTCGTAATAAAAAAAGTATGTATGCTAATTTTGCAAATGAAAGTCAGTTGTTTCAAGAAAAGTCAGACGTTTGCTGTCGCTTGCAGGGATATTACGTTGATCCGGGCAGAAAGTCGAGAGGAGCTGCATTTGCTTTTAATAACAATATTAATGTGGTAGAGGATTCTATATTATTGGATTTTGTTCCATTTGGATTTTTTGGTGAATATGAATCTTTTTTTGTGAATGACAGTTATTCCGTGAAGGAACTGATACATACAAATGATTTGCTTGCGGAAAAGATGGAAGAAGAGCGGACGGAAGAAGGTAAAAAATTACGGGATGCAAGGAAAATTTTATTTCGGGCGATGCAGGAGTCGGCAGATTTTATCAATTATGATGTAGAAGTTATTTTAAAGGAACGACCTACACAGGATAAGCCCAATGATTTTTTTCAGACGTTATTTATTAGAGAGCATAGCATTCAGGTTTTGCGAGATTTTAAAAAACATTATAAATCATTTTGCTTTAAAAGAAAAATGCGGGAAAATTATGATTTAGATATTCAGAAGGAAGTGATTGACTGCATTTTGAATTTAAAGAGAGCGGATGAATTGATTTTATTTTTTCTAAGAGAAGAATCAGCCTATTTAGTTGACGCATTGATAAAGTTGAATCAGTATATTGAGGGGAGTGAAGCTGCGATGGAAAAAGGACAAAGATCAGCCTTTGCATGTGCAAAAGAACTTATAAGAAAGTTACCAGAAAATAAGAGGAGAACATATAGGCAGCGGTTGACGAGTACGCTTATTTTAAAAGATTATACAGGATATTTAAATATTCTTGTGCAGTTGGCCAATTATGCAGATATGATATTTGATTTTGCATTTGATCTGTTTGAAGATTTTGAGAAAAATATGGACATTGCCTATGCCTTTGTAAATGCATTGGGTAAAGCACCAGATAAAAAAGCATTGGGTAGCGAAAAAGCAAAATAGATAAATGGGGGATTAAAAAATGAAGAAAAAAGCGTTAACTCTTACAGTTGTTGCAAATATGACATCAAATTACGCAGAGAATCTTGGAAATATAGCAAGTGTACAGAAGGTATTTAAAAACCGAAAGATTTATACGATACGAAGCAGAGAAAGTTTGAAAAATGCACTTATGGTACAGGCTGGATTATACGATGATTTGCAGACGATTTCGGATAGTTCAAAGCAGAAAGTTGTGGTGCAGAAGGCAGTAAGTGAGAAGTTGAATGCAGCAAATTGCCGGGCGTTAGAAGGCGGTTATATGAACACAATAGATACTACATATATCCGCAACAGTTCTATTTATATTACCGATGCGATTTCTTGTGAAAGCTTTGTAAACGAGCCTCGTTTTCATAATAATTTATATCTGGCAAGTAACTATGCACAAGCAAATGGATTAAATGTTCAAAACAATGCGGATAAGGTGGGACTGATGCCATATCAGTATGAGTATGATAAAGGATTAAAATGTTACAGTATTACGGTTGATCTGGAGATGATAGGAAAAGATAAGAACTTTAATATGGAGGCATTACCGGAGGAAAAAGCAGAAAGAGTAATACTTTTGCTTAATGCAATACAGAATCTGAGCCTTGTTGTAAAAGGGAATCTGGATAATGCGGAACCAATTTTTATTGTCGGAGGTTTGTCTGACAGAAAAACGCATTACTTTGAGAATGTAGTACATGTAAAAGAAGATAAATTGGAACTATCCGAAGATTTAATTCAAAAGAAGAACCAGGGATTTTATGCTGGACTATTAAAGGGACAGGCTTTGTTAAATGAAGATGAAATAGAAGAAAAGCTGCAAACGATAGGAGTATCTGAATTTTTCAGCAAACTTGGTGAAGACGTTAAAACATATTTTGATGTGATGAAGTAGGAGGGAGGCCATAGGATGAAAGCGTTTCGTCTGATAATAAAACAGACCAGTGCAAACTATAGAAAACCAGAAACGATAAAGAATAAGATGACCTATCCCCTGCCTCCGTTTTCCACAGTAATTGGTGCATTGCATAATGCCTGTGGCTATACAGAATATAAAGAAATGAATCTCAGTATACAGGGAAAATATGAATCTATGCACAGGGAGCCATATACGGATTATTGCTTTTTAAACAGACTAGAGGATGACAGAGGGATTCTTGTGTGGCTTCCAAATGCTTCTTTCTTTTCTAATGCATTTGTGAGAGTGGCACATACTCAGAAATCACAGGGAAACAGTTTTCGTAAAGGAGTTACGATTCAGGTTGAGAATCAGAATCTGCTTGATGAATATCGCCGTTTAAAAGATTTAAATGATAGCATCACAGAATTCAAAAAAACAAGATTAAACCCAGTACTTGCCCTTATTAAAAAGAGAAAGAAAACTTTAAAAGAAAAAAAGAAGGTAAGGAAGCAGGAAGGACTGGATTGTACTGCTGTATTAACGAGAGAGAATGAACTAAAAGAGATAGAAAAGCAGATAAAAGAACGGTTCGAAAAATATAAATATGAAAATTATATAGAGCCACTTTCTCATTTCCGTAATTTGGTGAAGTCGGTAAAATATTATGAGATTTTAAATAATATTGAATTGGTTATTCACGTACAGGCTTCTGATGAAGTGTTGCATGATTTAGAGGAACACTGGACGGATATCAAGTCGATTGGACGTAGCGAGGATATGGTGGATGTGCAGGAGGCGAAGATAGTAGAGTTGCAGGAGAAACTAAATAAAGAGGTGAATAATATTTACTCGGCGTATATTGATTATGATACGATAAAAAGAGGTAATTCGGAAGGAGTGCGAATTTATCCTTTGGGGAGAAAGGATAAATATGTCAGAGGAACGGTCTATTATTTAAATAAAAATTATGAGATATCGCCTGAGAATGGAAAGCGAATTTTTCAAAAAAAGAAAGTTGTGTATACTTCAAACTATGAAATTAATAAAGTTGGAGAAAACGTATATATTGATGAAGATGAATATATAGTGAATTTTATTTAATATTATTTTAAGATGGAGAAAAAGTGGATACAAGTAAGTATTGGGCTAAGTCGGATAAAGTTACAACATTAGTGATACATAATGCGGCTCTAAGAGAAGCGTTGGACAAGCTATATGAATTAGGATACATTGAAAAGGAAATGTATGAATTATTAAAAATAGCCTGTGAGTATCATGATTTAGGGAAAATTAATGAAATGTTTCAGGCAAGAATGAAGAATAAAAAGCTTCATTTTGATTTGGAAAAAGAAATTCCGCATAATGTATTATCTCTATTTTTTGTTGATTCAGAAAGAGTCAACAAAATAAATCCTGAAGATAAAAAGAATTATGTAAGGATGTTATTTGCAATATTATACCATCATTATAATTCTGATTTGATGAGAATGGTATCAAGTAGCAAGAGGCAATTAGAAAATATTTTTCCACAGGATGCTTTTCCGGATATTCAGGATGAGATATATAGCCTTCCTATAGGGATCGAAGAGGAGATTAGTGAAGTTATAGGGTTAAAAGATGAGAAAGCTGTGAAAATGAAAGGTCTGCTTCATAAATGTGATTACGCTGCAAGTGGTCATTATCCGATAGAGTTTAGAAATGATTTTTTGTTATCTGGCTTAGAATATCTTTTAATGCAATGGAATAATCCTGCAGATCAGGAAAAACAGGAGATACAATCGGCAGAGGAGGTTGCATTGTCTGAACAGGATAAAAATGAAAATGAAAGGGCGACTGTTGATTGGAATTCTCTACAGTATTTTTGCAAGGAAAAACAAAATCAAAATATCATTGTGGTTGCCCAGACTGGAATGGGAAAGACAGAAGCTGGCCTTCTTTGGATAGGGAATCACAAAGGATTTTTTGTTTTGCCAATTCGCACAGCAATTAACGCGATATATAACAGGCTTAGGAAAGATATGCTTGTAAATTCAGATAAAATTGATGAGCAAGTAGGAATTTTACATAGTGAACAATTAGAATACTATACAAAGAATATAGAAGGTTCAGATGAAGATATTTATGAATATGTGAAAAGAGGGAAACAATTTTCGCTGCCGCTGAATATTTCAACATTAGATCAGCTTTTTGATTTCATTTTCCAGTATCCGGGATATGAATTAAAACTGGCCACGTTATCTTATTCAAGGATAGTGATCGATGAAATTCAGATGTACAATGCAGAATTACTGGCATATCTCATTTTTGGATTGGAAAAAATCGTGAAGATGGGTGGAAAAGTTGCCATATTAACAGCAACCCTGCCTCCGTTTGTAAAAGAATTGCTAGAACAGCATCTCAATATCCCAAAAGAAAATCAGGAAGTCTTTATTGATGATAAAAAAGCGAGACATCATATCAAGGTTTGTGATAAAAAAATAAATGCAGAAGATATTGTAAAGCTGTATCTGAAAAATAAAGAGGCATGTAAAAGCAATCCACATAAAGGCAATAAGATACTCGTTGTGTGCAATAAAATAAAAACTGCACAGAAGATATTTGACGATGTGAACGAACTCATAAAAGCAAAATATGATAAGGAAGAAATTCATATTTTCCATAGTCGCTTTATAAAAGAAGATAGAGAAAAACTTGAAAAAGAAATTATAGAGTTTGGACAAACTGGTAATAAGTCGGAGGATGTTGTCGAGAAGGGCGGAATCTGGATAACAACCTCGGTTGTAGAAGCAAGTCTGGATATTGATTTTGATTATCTGGTAACAGAATTACAGGATTTATGCTCCCTATTACAGAGAATGGGACGGTGTAATCGCAAAGGATTAAAGAGTGTTTTCGAATTTAACTGTTATATTTACCTGCAGATTGATTCTGCAGATTTGATTGGAAAGACGAAAAGAACTGGGAGAAGAGGCAAGGAAAAGGTATATGGTTTTATAGATGCTACGCTATATGAACTTTCTAAAAAAGCAATATCTGAACATGAGGGAATATTGACAGAAAGTCAAAAACAGGAGATGCTTCAGAAATATTTAACTACAGAAAATATACAGAACAGCTACTTTATGAACAGCTTCAAAAAAACATATAAATATGTTAGTGAAATTAGACCGTATTCTTATCAAAAAAATGAAAAGAAATTACGTGAAATTGTAACAGAAACAATCATTCCAAGTCCAGTCTATGAAGAAAAATCTACTCAAATCTTGGAGGGCGTTCAAAAGCTAAAACAAGCGGATCTTTCTGTTATACAGCGACAGAAATTAAGAAACCAGATTATGGAGTATACCGTTAACGTTCCATATTATCATTGGAAAAGTTATCAGGATGCTCTAAATTCCAAAAAAACTTCTGGCAGAAAAGCAAAATATTATGAACCAATTCAAATAGGAAAATATGAGAAAATCAAAGTTATGGAATGTAACTATGACAAAAAAGGATATAGCCCGATAGAATGGACAAAGAAAATGGAAGATAATGAATAGCAAAGCATAAAATGTGGATATCGTGTTATTATAATATTTTTGTTTGTGTCACTTTGTTGCGAGATATGTTACATAAAAAATGTCGACCTCCAATAATGTAAAAATCCCCGTACATTGACAGCGATTAAAAAACACGATAAATAGGACATTTTCCATCAATCTTGTAGAAGAAACAAGAAAAATATGGTAAAATATTTATAGCTATTGATAGGTCGACAGAAAGTGGGTGGAAAAGAAAGAAAATAAAAAGAGATGGGGAGGATGGATTAAAATAGAGACATAATGGAATGTAAATATAAACTATGCAATATCTAAAATATACATAAACGCATTAAAATAGAGACATAATGGAATGTAAATGAGCAGTGGACGGTCTGACAGAAACGGTCAGTAATAATTAAAATAGAGACATAATGGAATGTAAATGATTTACGAACATAATGATTATGATTTGATGCAGCACATTAAAATAGAGACATAATGGAATGTAAATGTTATGTTATTACGGATGTAGACGGTCTTTATCCCATTAAAATAGAGACATAATGGAATGTAAATCGAAAAGGCAATCATTGATTTTGACGGGGAATCTGTATTAAAATAGAGACATAATGGAATGTAAATACGGATGATACAGCCGCGAATGAAGCGAATAAGACAGATTAAAATAGAGACATAATGGAATGTAAATAGAAAGGAAGAAGAGAAATGAAAAAATTTGAATTAAATTAAAATAGAGACATAATGGAATGTAAATTTAAATAGTGCGACAGCAATCGTAACACCTGCGGCATTAAAATAGAGACATAATGGAATGTAAATAGCTCTGAGGAATATGTAATATCTTTAGCGGAGGTATTAAAATAGAGACATAATGGAATGTAAATTGTTTTGCTGACGATAAAAACTCTCGTGGAAGAAAATTAAAATAGAGACATAATGGAATGTAAATCAAATGCCTTTGCAATGCACAAAATTCCTAAAATATTAAAATAGAGACATAATGGAATGTAAATATCACTGCATTAATAACGCGAAGGACAGGGGTAAAATTAAAATAGAGACATAATGGAATGTAAATAACGCAAGCGCAATCGAATCTGCACATTTATTTGCATTAAAATAGAGACATAATGGAATGTAAATACATCATTTGTTGTTCCTGTGACACAGACAATTTGATTAAAATAGAGACATAATGGAATGTAAATGAAGAATATGAGACACCACATCCTACAGGCATCAATTAAAATAGAGACATAATGGAATGTAAATTGTTTTTCACCCCTTTAATCAAAAGACTTAAATAAATTAAAATAGAGACATAATGGAATGTAAATTTTACACAGTTTAAAGTCGTAGAGAGTAAAAGGGAAATTAAAATAGAGACATAATGGAATGTAAATTATTATATTTAGCAGTATTTCTTCCATATCGTGCTTATTAAAATAGAGACATAATGGAATGTAAATGATGTACTTAATTTATTAAAGTTTGCTTCCAGAGATTAAAATAGAGACATAATGGAATGTAAATAGACGTGGACAGACCGTCAAGAATTTGAATTTACATTAAAATAGAGACATAATGGAATGTAAATACTATCTTCTAACACATCATACTACTCTTACAGTTCCGATTAAAATAGAGACATAATGGAATGTAAATTATAAACTTGTGTTGCTTTACTGTATCTTGTTGATGAATTAAAATAGAGACATAATGGAATGTAAATATGTCGGAATCATATAGCGTAGAAGCGATACTTAGTATTAAAATAGAGACATAATGGAATGTAAATTTGTATCGTTGTACACCCGTGCATTGCCGGACACCAATTAAAATAGAGACATAATGGAATGTAAATAGCTTTGGAATTACTTTTTCCTCTTTTAGGGTTTCATTAAAATAGAGACATAATGGAATGTAAATGAAAAATACCATGTAGGAATTTAGTATTTTTTTAGATTAAAATAGAGACACAGTAGAAAGTTCGTTTGATATAATAAAAAATGGATGAAAATATATGAGAGGAGGAACAAAGTATGGGACGATTTGTTGATCCAGATAATAGTGCATTTCAGGATGCATTAAGTTCAAAAATATATATTGATAAAATGGGATTGATTTCATATACGAACGGTGTAATAGACATGACAGAGTAATTTATTTATTTTTTATCTTCCCCCTAAATTCAAAAAAATTTTGCAAAATATCAAATACTCATATACAATAAAGAACAAGAATATACGGAAGAGGGGGAGTGGCATGATTTCGGATGAGATGGCTTATCGGCAGTATTTGGACGGGAAAGAAGAGAGCGCGGATATTCTTGTTGAGAGATATGGGGATGCACTTACATATTACATAAATGGATATATCCATGATATTCATGAGTCAGAAGATTTGATGATAGAGGCCTTTGCACAGATTTTTGCAAAGGAGCGTCCGATTGATGGAAAAGGAAGTTTTAGGGCATATCTGTATAAAACAGCAAGAAATTTGACGATACGGCATAGACAGAAGCATAAAATATGGTTTTTACATTTGGATGAGGTGGATTTTGAGCTGCCAA
>OMGY01002662.1_pt1 | contig 12993 bp, 19 predicted proteins | sample 1674461 | NCBI WGS metagenome assembly OMGY01 (sample SAMN05578579, study PRJEB25193) | human gut metagenome | biome: Human Microbiome; feature: human-associated habitat; material: feces | host: Homo sapiens | place: USA:Birmingham
TTGACCCTGATAACTAGTTTTTCCATTTACTTTACCTCCTTGATTTCTTTGCACCAATTCGCTTAGGTACTTCACCGGATACAAGATTCATATAGAATCCTTGAAGATTTCTCGAGAACTCCAGTGCGTTCTCATCACAAGTGATCGTAATTTTTACATCCATGTTTTAATCCTCCTTTGATTCTTCAATCACTAGACGTTTTAATGCGAATTTAACCAGGATATCCCCTAAAGCGCCCTTGCTGTATCCTGTTTTATCTGCAACGATCTGTATCTGCTCGAACAAATCAGCACTTACCATTAAAGGTTTTCTAAGCGTTGCTTCAGGTTTTTCATTGACCCTGATAACTAGTTTTTCCATTTACTTTACCTCCTTGATTTCTTTGCACCCATTCGGTTTGACAATGTAACCATTTTGAAGCACTGCATTTTTAGGACTTAATATCTTACTTACCGGCATACCTTCAGCCTTTGTAGTCCATCGCCATTGTCTATCCATATACTTATTAAAATTTTCAAAACTGAAGACATACATTGTGAGATCCTTAAATTGATTGGGAACCTCATTTCTTGATCCCCCCCCACAACAGGAGAAGTCTCAAAAACAAGATCCATAGCCTTTTTAACTTGCGAATTAATGGTATTGGCTAAGCCATACAGCGCCTGACCTAATACCTCTGAATTCATTGAATTTGAACTGCAGATAATTTGATCCTGTATGACTTCCAACGCATTAGCTGCGAATTCTATTTGATTCAGACATTCTTCGATTTCTAGTTTTCTCATGCCTTCACATCCTCACTAGTCTGAGGATTCGCCCCCCCCCCGAACAAAATTTGATGCAATTCAGTTGCAATCGCGCCACCAATCATCGTATGAATTATTAATAAATTTCCAAAACTTTCGTCTTTTGGAGCATTTTCTAAAATGTTTGATATTGCTTTAGCTACTGATTTTGCCAGCTTATCTTCCGTTAATGTTATTTCTTTCATCATTTAAACTCCTTATCTTTTTTCTCTCCTAGCCTACAAGCAAGACAGCGGTCACATGTTAGAATTTACAATATGATCCCCGTTCGAATTGGCACATTATCGATTGGTATTAGCTTAAAAGACTGATTCAGAATTAAGGGGAATTCCGATGCCCTGCTTGTAGACCAGGAACGTATTGTGTTAAAATAGGAGTGGATAAATTACATATCCACTTTTTGAGCGCTCTTGCTTTGTTCGGCTGGTGGCGCTTTTTTATTTTGCCTTTTAATATATGCATTGAGCTTGAATTTCTGGATGACATCATCGGTGTTATATCCCCACGGATATTTCACAAGACCCATCTTTTTTATGTTTGTTGAAACTGTAGATGGACACACACCTAGGACCTTGGCTATGTCTTTATTCCGCAAATAAGGCCTGTTCAGTAATTCCATGTATTCATTCTTCATTCATGAATGCACCTCCTTTCTATCCAAGAATCGTGCTCAACACCATGAATCCATAGGTGATGAAGCAACCTATGATCAATCCAGCTACAAATAAGACGGCCGGATTCAATCTTCTTTTTTTCTCTTTCGGTTCTTCCGGCCATTGACACCAGCTAAATGCATCCGTGTCAATGAAGTCACCGTCTTTTACCCTATTCATATTCACCCTCCTTGATAAACTTATTAACGAAATAAATCTGTCCTTTACCTGTAACTTTGGTAGTTTTTGTTATTCTTATCGATCCATCTGGGTTGTTGATCGTACGTTCCTTGATTCGGAACAGACCAAGTATCATAGCTTTCTGGGTTGGTAGATTCTTGCTGCTTCCACTTTTCATGAGATATCCATTGTTACGCATCCATTCGAATAAACGTTTTTGTCCGATATCATGTCCATTCTGTTTGATCAACTTGGCCAGATCCCCAATCAAGATATCCGTATTGCTGTCATTGACAGCATCGGCAAATATCGCTTTTGGTTTCATTTCCCGATTGGCTATTCTTAATATCTCATTACGCTCCGCCTGATCCGCAAGTTCCCTTAAAGCCTCTGCATAGGTTCTTGGTACCTTGTAAGTTCCTGTCCTACGAAGCTCTGGTAGTACTTCACTTGTAACCCAGTGTTTAAATTTTTTCGCATCTGGTAGTTTGGATCCGAAGATCAATGCGTATACACCGGATTCATTGATAACGGTCGTCATTGTCTTGACCAGATTCCCATTTTGGGAACGTGCTTCCAGCATCAATGATTCTTTGTCCTCGTCGTCTACATGAACCATCACTGCTTTGCTTGAGTTGGAGTATCCCAACACATCCGCTACATCCTTGCCTATGAAATAAGGCTCATCATTAATGAGTAACGTCCTTACTTCATGACTTTTAAAATTAAATAATTTTATTTCTTCCATGCTTGCCTCTTTCTAGTGAATTTAATTCACACTATTGGTAAAAAAATAGAATTATCTTCCAGATGCAACAGCTCACACAATTTTTGGATTTCACTTGCTTTGAACTCGTTAACATTGTTAATCTTCAACACTAATCCATTGAAAGACAATCCTAACAATTCGGCAATCTCAGTTTTTGTGTAACCATTTTTTCTGATTTCAAATTCTAATTTTAATGTGTCAGTCAAAATTGCCACCTCCTTAAATACGTAATTTTAATTCACATCTAGAGAATATCATGAATGTAAATAAAAATCAACTTAATTTGATAAATGAAAATTCAAATATAGAAAGCAATTAGTTAAATGTAAAAAATTTTAATTGTTGATAAATTATAATTTTTGTTGATGTTTATTCACTTTTGTTATATCCTATTATTGAAGAGGGGTTTATCATGTTAAAACTTTATGAAAATATAAAAAGATTACGATTACAAAACAACATGTCGCAGGCTGAATTAGCTGAAGAAGCCGGTTACACTAACAGATCATCTATTGCAAAAATAGAAAAAGGTGAGGTGGATCTTTCACAATCAAAGACCAAATTATTTGCAGACATTTTTGATGTCACACCTGCGTATCTTATGGGTTGGACAGACGATCCAACAGATTATGAAAAATTGTTAGCTGAGTCCGGCGATAAGATACCAGATGATGTTTGGCCTGAAGTAACGGATTCGGAAGAAAGAGCTAAATTATATTATCAATTCAAAAAAGCGGAAGAAGAAGATTATAAAAAAGACTTTTATTTCCCAACTTTACAACAAAGAGTTATGGGTATTATTCAACGAGGTTCGGCTGACTTTGATGAAAACGATTATAAAAAAATGTTGAAAGTACTTAATGCTACATTTGATGACGCTTTTGAAGATGATGGAAAGGACGGATTGTAAAATGGAAATACCTGAGAGCCCACGATACGAGTATGCACGAAAACAAGTTATAGATACTCTTATCGAATATGGAACAAACACACTTCCAATATCGGTAAAGAAAATATCTAACAACCTACCTTACAAAATTTTATTCAATACTTATTCTCATCTTATGAAAAATAATGGTTTTACTTATGATGAAATATGTAAAGCCTATAAGTCAGAAGATGGTGCGGCTCTCATAGGTTATGATGGTTACTGTATTTTATATAACGATATAGATAGATCTAGTCAAAGGATTCGTTTTACTTTGGCTCATGAGTTGGGGCATATTGTCTTAGGGCATTTAAAATTTAATACCTGTTTATGTAGATTATCTGGTCAGGAATACGATATCTTAGAAAAAGAGGCAAACCAATTTGCAAGTCAATTATTGTCTCCAGAACCTCTAATCTACGATATTCTTAAAGAATCCCATAAGATAAACACATCTCAAATCCGAGATATATTTGATATTTCTTATAAATCTGCGGATTGTGTTATAAAAAGAATGGATGCACGAGGAGGAATATTTTGTTACCGTGCAGAGACTTTACACAATCTTTATGCAGGACCTTTAAACGAAATACATCAGATATATATGTAAAAAAAATCCACCGGTGCTACCAACATCAGTGGATCAATAAGGGTACTACCAATACCCAGTACATAAAAAGAATGCTCGGCAAGCATGTTTCTTTTTATGTACCCATTTTACCAAATTTAAACAAGAAAAGAAAGGATGGGTACTAATTATGGCAATTGAGTCAAGAGAAAAGAATGGTAAAAAACAGTATCGTTATAGATGCTATTATTCAGATGTATACGGAAATAGAAAGCAAAAAAATTCGAAATGGTTTGATACAAAAAAAGAAGCTAAAGAGCATAAAGCGGCTTTTATCAATTCGTCTTATCACGGGAACTGTAATGCTAAATTTGGAGACATATATGATGAATATGTACAGGACAGCAAAAACCGAAACTGTAAAAGAACAATAAGAACAAAAGAGGATATAAAGCGTTTATATTTGCAACCATTATGCGATAGAAACATTTCCAAGATAAAGACCAAAGAAATTATAGATTTATTATCGTCTGATCCGATTGCAAAATTATCAACATCCAGAAAAAATATTATTTACGCATATATCAAATGCTGTTTCGATTATGCAATACAGCATTATGGGCTGAGTTCCAATCCAATCCGAACCATCCCCAGATTCAAGAAGAATACAGAAGAAAAATTAAAAGAAATGACGGTCATAACAGTAGATGAATTCAATCAAATCTATAATTGTCTGAAATCGAAGGATAGATATATTCATAAAGAAGTAGCAGATGTTTTATGGATCTTATTCTGGACTGGTATGCGTATCAACGAATGCATGTCTCTCACTTTTAAAGATTTTAACAAAAGAACCCTGACTGTGCGAAAGCAATATATTCAAAACGAATGGGATACTCTTAAATCTGATTATTCCATTCGAAAAATAGTGATTGATTCAAATTGTGAAAATATCATAAAAAAGCAGTATGAGCATTACAAAGGGATGCCCGGTTTCTCAGATTCCTGGTTCATTTTTGGTGGGTATAAACCTACATTGAAAGAGACAATCAAATACTACAAGGATAAGGCAATAGAAGAAACAGGAGTCATATATTTTAGAATTCATGATTTACGCCATTCTCACGTTGCGTATCTCATTGATAAAAACGTAAATGTTTACAAAATATCAAAGCGATTAGGCCATTCCTCACTATCTATAACCATGAAGATCTACGGCCATCTTTTGGATAAGGAAGAGGATGAAATCATTGACGCTATAAACGAAAACTTTGAAAATTGAGACATAATCAAGACATAAAACATATTAATGCAAAAAAGTGCTTTATATAAAGCACTTTTTACACTTTTTAATGAAACATATCTTTTTACTTTCTTGTTTTTTACGCATTAATAATGCGTATTTTGTTCATATTGGGTAATAAATTTTATGAGATTCCGTATTATTTCATATTATTAAGACATTTTTAAGACACAAAATTTGTCTCAAAATGTCAGGACTTTGTAAGATTTGATCACTACACTATTAATCAGGAGGTGGTCAAAGTGGAAATTGAGATAAATCCAGAAGATCTACCAATAATATTAGAAAGGATTGGTCCAAACAATATTAATAGAATGGAAATCTTTGGTATTAATGAAGATGGATTGAGAGAAAAAGTTGATCTATATGAATTTATTTCAGCACAAAAAAAGAACCTGCCCTCATCATAAAGGCAGGTTCTTTTTTACACAATCAAAATAGTTTCAGTCAACTTGTATTCAATTTTTGTTTTTAAGTGTTTCTTTCACTACTTAAATATACCTATGATCTTCTTAAGCAGTTTAAGCACCCACTTAAGGATCTTATTCACTAAACCATAGTCGATACCCTCCTGTTCTTCCTTGGATGGATCATCAACGCTCTGGATCTCATTCAACTTTTCTTGAACGAGAGTTACAAAGTCATCCCATCCATCGTTCAAAATATGGTGAGGACAATACTTATACTTACCATCACTCATTTCGAAATCATGATGTTTTTTCAAATGATTAATATCCCAACCATATTTGTTCAACAATATAGCTGCCAATAAAGCTCCGTTCGCACGTGCCTTTTCCCAGTTTGGATCAACTTCATCATTTTTATTGGTAGAAGTGTAACCTCCATTCACACCATACATATCTCGACAGATCTCGATTGAAATGTAATTTCGATTTCCTTCTCCTTTCAGACCATCACCAATAGACCAGTTATTTCGATTTAAAGGTAGTCCCTGTACTGCGTTACTTTCATCTACGCTAAAATGCCAGGAACGTTCTTCTGTGGTATCCAGCATCGATTTATTCAGAGTCTCTGCACTTGGATTCCCTTCTGATCCAGCGTTATGTATAACAACACCTTTTGGCGATTTCATGGTAAAAGGACACTTTCTAGGATAATCTTTCTTAACTTCCAGGTTATGAACAATGGTCAATCCATGTTGTGTTTCCAACAACTCATCAACTAGATCCGGTTCTTCCAGGAAGTTTGGATCTTCAACATTGTCAGAGAACCCAGGATCATCTGGTTTTTCTTCCGGTGTCTCAGGTTCAGATGGTTCAACCGGTTCTGAAGGTTCACTAGGTTTTTGATTAACTTTCATCTCACTTGGATCAATCAATTCACCCCACATATCTTTTCCACGTTCTTCGCTGTTCGAAATGGCATACCATTGATTTTTGTTGTCACGTACCCAACGATGTCCGTTATATACAGTCTTGGCAAAGTATTCGACTTCATCTCCAGTATTGACATAGCCTACCACTTCCCCATCAGGTGTATCTTTTCGAATGCGAATCTGATCATAAGTGAAACGGATAGCGTAGTGTTCTTCTTCGACAACATAACTCTCTGTGCTTCCGCCACCACTCACTGAAATGGCATCTGTAGTTTTCCACAACAAACCTCCACCATTGATGATTTGTGTATCATCCACAAAGAACACATCAGATGGATCAACATTCCCAGGCATCATATATACAGTGGTTCCCCATTCAGTTAGATATCCACTCTTTACATACATATATCCAGGGTATTGACCAATACCGACTTCAATATGATTATGATTTCCATTTGCGTTTCCTGCAGTTCCTTCAGAGAATAGCTGGGTTCCTTGTGGGATTTCCATTCCAACGTAGGCATTCGCCGTATTGTCGTGAATGACCATGATGTAGATATTTACCAAACCATATCTTAAGGTCCAGGCTGGATATTTACTTTGCCAGAATATAGCATTCCCATTTACATAATCCGTTGCTACACAGACCATATCACATGGCGCATATCCATTGGCAATCCCAGTATCTGCCTGGGCATCATCAATGGCATTTGTACCTCTGTGTGAGGTAGCTCCATTAATCGTTTGCGTAATATTCATTATCGGATTGGGATACATCGCATATTGATTTCCATCCGGAGCAACATATTTCTTTCCAGGTTTCATATCTCAAAACCTCCCTGAATTACTCAACCAATTGCCAATAAGCAGGGTATTCATCTGGACTCCACGTGCATACCTGTCCATTCGGTGCAATACATATATATTTTTTTTCATTGAATGTAATTTTATCGTCCTTATAGTACCAATGCCCAACAATGTACTCTGGATATTCATCAGATGGCTCACTTCCACCTTCTTCTAGCTTTCTAAGACGTTGTTCATGATCTTCTAACTTGGCTAGAATATCAACTTCTTGAGATATGTCTGCTTTTTCACGTGCTAGTTCAACCAGCTCTTCTCTTTGTTCATCCGTGATATACGACTGAAGCCAAATCGTATCAATCTTTTTCGAGATATCTACCAATTCAAATCTTCCACTTTCAATAACATTCTTAATAATATCGTACATACATTACACTCCTTTCAGCATATTTGCTTGTATGTTCAACAAAGTTGGATTCAGTTCAGCGATTTTCTTATCAATATACATCTTCGTATCAGCTATAAAAGTAACCTCATTAAATGCACCTGATTGTATCACAGTGTTTGGATAGTAGCTCTTTAGTGCTTTGTATTGTGCTTGGATATCTTCTGGTAGTGGTTCGAAGGTTGGTTCAGCCAATCGATACAATAATTTAGGATTATTTTGTTTTAACCATTCGTTAGCACCAGTAACATCGATTGTACTAAGTCTGCTATCTAGAATAAAAAACGCTATTGTATTTTCAACTCTATCTGTTATATAAAAATGCTCATAATCTTCATTGTTGTATTTATTAATTAGCATATTGCAAAGACCACTCAAAGAAAGACCTCCGGGATAATGATTTTTTGAAATTATTATATCCCATAAGCTACACTCAACTAGTTCTGTCCATTCAGGTTTTGAAACATTTCTTGCCTTGTTTATTGTTCCATCAATTACGATTTCATCATTGTTTCTTTCGACCCCAATAACTCCGTCCTTTTCTGTGATTACATCAGCTACATATTGTTGTCTGTCTATTGTTACATTTCCACCATTATCTACTGGAATACCTCTTAAAGTGATTGGTGAAGTTAGATTTACGACTTGTGGTTCAATGTACGGCTCGTATTCATACAAAGGTTCACTTCCATATGCCATTATCAAAGGACATTTTTCGCTGTTTGCATTTTGTCCTAAAGCATATGCTATATAGAAATAATTAAAATAAAAAGGTTCATCGATAGTAAATGCTGATCCATAGTTAACAGGATCTTTTCCACTAACTGTAGTAACACCAATAGTTAAGTTAGTTATGCCTTTGTCTCCCTTACCAAGTCGATAAGTTCCTGCTGAAAATATAGTTCTTTTTTCAGGAGGAACACTAATAAATATTATATTAGTAAAGGTGTCATTTATAGCAGTGCCAGTCGTTATTAAATAACCATTCTCAATACGAGCTGACAATCCATTCTTTTCAAATGTTGCACCCTCACCACCAGCTAAGGTTACAAAGTCGAATAAATTCTTTCCTGTAACCTTAATCTCACTAACTTCTTTCGAGATAATCTCTTGTGGATAGTCAGGACTTGGGCTTGGTTTACCACCTGTGTAGGGTTCCCACTCTGACATAGCAGCATTCTCTGTAATAGCAACATATGCTACTTTATTAATGCTAACTCCAGGTTTATTAAATGTATTATTAATAATACATCGATAATATATTTCTTTTTCTGTGCCATCTACAGTGTATTCAGTTAAATATACCGTTGAATTATCTTGTTTATTTACGACGATATCCATGGAAACGTCATCCGTAAAGCTCTTTGCATAATACGTTTTGCCTGCTTTATATGTATCTTTGTTATGAAGTACTGCATTTATTCTAAAAGCACTATCCTCAAGAATTGTTCCAGAAAATATTACAACAGAACCTTCACAGTTCCGTGTAACACCATTATTCACTCCGTTGCTGTATACATTTAATAATTGTGCTCCAGTCGTACTATCCTGTTCGCTCTGACCATATACATTCAATTTCTGCAATCTCCAATCCGCACTATCAGCAGAAATGATGGTAGGATTGCCCTCGGCGGTTTCCTTTATTGCTAACTTCTCAATATCTTCTAATGGAACGCCTGTGTTTTCGATTTCCTCTATTGCATTATCCTTAGCTGTTTCGATATCGTTTAAAGCACCTGTTCTGTCGGTTTCAATTGCTTCTATAGCTTCGCTTCTTTCTTGCGTGATAGCTGATACAGCACTTTCTTTTTGCTCAGCAATTGCTTGTGTAGCGCTTATTTGGGCGGTGTCTACAGCTTGTACGGCTTCGGTTTGTTTATCACTAACAGCTTTCACGGCGTTGTCTTTGGTTGTAGTAATAGCATTCTGCGCATTAGTACTAGCTTGGTTGATTGCTTCAACATTTTCTCGTGCCGTTGTGTTAGCTTCATTCATTGCGTTTTCTGCTTTTGTAGCGTTATCTGCTGAGGATTGAGCGTCTTGTTTCACTTGCTCTGCTAATTTTTCGAATTCGTCTGAATGGTCATATCTAAGGCTTTCTAACCATTCTTCCTCTGTTCCTTCAAAGCCATTTTCTACAGCCAATTCATAGGCTGATTTACCATCTTGACCGTTAAAATTGCCGTTTTCATAATCGCTTTTGATAGTTTCATACATTTTTAATAGATCATCATAGATAATCTTTAGATTTTCAGGTAAAGGCAATTCCCCTAGATACTCGTTATTTATATAGTTGCTCTTAACTATCAAAGTGATATTGTCTGATATAAATGTTAAAGTATCAGGATTTAAGCTATCTTCTTTTATCTCATCCTTTACTAATACGACATTAGCAATCCAAACACCTTTCAAATAATATGTGAGCCTTGAATCTACATAAAAAATATTGTTTTCATCTAAAGGAATTGGATAAGATTCATCTTCTGAAGGCTTGTTTAAAATTAAATATCTGTACCCCTTCTCCAACATATTTTCGGGTAATTCAAATTGTATTCTCTCGATACCGTTCTCAAATTGATTTCCAACAATCAGTCGTGATGGAGATACCTTTCTGTCGTCAAACACCTTTATCGTTTGTATCATATTAACCCTCCTAATAAAGTGGGCCAATCATCGGATTGACCCACCTTCTCTAAATAATCTTTCCTGTATTTCTTCCTTGCATGCTTCCATTTCATGCGTATTGTTTCCATCCAGGGCATGAGAAAGGAGAGCATGCAGAGATTTTAAATTAAGAGTATTGATTTCCTGCTGCTCTCCCATTGAGTTATAGTCTTTATTTAGCTTTTGTTTGACTTCGACCATTTCCTTTTCTAAATGTTCGATGCGCTCATTTTGCTCTTTATTCGGCTTGGCCACTAGTTTGGCCATCTTAACGATTGCAAATATGGCCGTACATAAGCTCCCTACAGTGACGAACCAGTCAATCAAATCTTTAACCGGGATCATCCCCTGCATTGGTTATTCTCCTTCAGAGGTATCTGTCACCTCGCTCTTTTCCCATGCATAACCGCTGTTGAACCCGTTAACTGCAGACTCAATCAAAGTCTCAAGTTCTTTAGTAGATACGGTGATGCCTTGTTCTTCCAATAGTTCTGAAGCGCATTTAATCGCTTTATCCAGTTTTTCCGGTCCATGAATATCTGTGAAAACTTGTTCCACGTACTGAACCGTTGTTTCTACAACGTCCTTTTTAGTTTGTGTATCAATGTAATTATTGTACAATTTCTTAACCTGATAACCTAAGATACCAGCTCCTACCATTAATACTGTTCCGGCCAACTGTAATACAGCAGGCATTACTACTTCCATGATTTGTTCCATATTTATTTACCTCTTATTTTTTCTAAGCTAAGTTTAAAGTCATTCTAGTACTCTTCTTCAGTTACCTCTTTCCACCAACGCTCGTCAGTTCCAGGTTCTGTTGTATTGGCATCGATCTGAGAGATATATTTCTTTCCGTTATGAGTTACCTGAGCGCCCATTGGATACGCATCTTCAGCCATTGTCGGTCTTACCCATTCTGGCCAAGGATCAAATGGATCAGCAATATTTACATATAGAGAATGAGCAATGTCCGGAGTCCATTCTTTTGAAGATTTGTGATCTAGCAGAACTTTATATAAAACGTCATTGTATCGAATTCTTTGATCTTTTTTGTACTTGATATTCAGCATCCATAGATCAAAGATAGAAATACATTGAAGAGCATCTTCATCGGACAACGTTTCTTTTGCTCTCTCCAGGGCAAACTTTGTTTCCTCTTCACTCTCGATAACAAGATGCGTTTTCTGCAATGATGCGGAATAAATCTGCTGACCGATATTGTCATACTTCATATTGAATGTTTTCAGTGTTTCATATTCTGAATAGACAGTACCGTCATACTCTAGTTCAGAAATACCCTGATTAAATGCATCATAGATCTCCTGAATCGTTTTTTCGCATGTAAACGTGATATGCAGTTCATCATTGATCAACTGTATTCGTTCATTAATCAACGTGATCTCCAGTCCATTGACAACGATATCTAATACCGGTTCAACTGGTTCGATTGGTTCTGTTTGATTTGAATTGTTGTCATCCATACTATTTACCTCCAAAATAAAAAGCATGAAAGGAGCTCTCTCATGCTATATAAAGACTATTTAAATACCTGGCTAAAAGACCAGAAAACGTACAAAAAGTATTCAACGTACACAAATTACTGCAACATCGTACATAACCAGATCATCCCAAATATTGGTGGGATTGAAACAGATCAATTGGACGATGATCTTCTGCAGGAATTCGTACTCAACCGGCTCAATCATGGCAGATGTGATGGAGCTGGAGGAATATCGCAAAAATATGTAAAAGACATCATTGCAGTCCTTAAATTATCTCTAAAAAAAGAGATCAATATTCAACTGCCTTACTGCCCTCCTAAGGAGGTCGAAATTTTCGAAAAAACGGATCAGATAGCATTGATCAATCACCTTCAATCTGAAATAACCAATAAAAATTTTGGTATCCTTCTGACCATTCATACAGGGCTAAGAATTGGTGAACTCTGTGCTCTTAAATGGTCAGACATCAATTTTGACATCCAAACGCTGCATGTCAATAAAACAATGATCCGTACCTACACAAAAGAGGACGGATCTAAATTACATATAACTTCACCCAAAACTCGTTCAAGCATACGTTCCATACCGCTCAACAAATGGATCATGCAGTATGCTGTTCTATTGCGTGGCCAAGATGATGATTATGTAATATCTGGCAGGTCTAAAAGTTATGAACCGAATAAGTATCGTTTGTACTACAACCGCACTTTGAAAAACTTAGATCTTCCTCATCGCAAGTTCCATGCATTGCGTCATACCTTTGCCACACGCTGCATTGAATGCGGGTGTGATTACAAGAGCTTATCTGAGCTTTTAGGACACTCTAATGTGTCGATTACAATGAACTTGTATGTTCACCCTCAGATGGAGCTAAAGCGAAAATGCGTTGAAATGCTAGCCGATTACTACGAGCATTAAATGTATGACATTTACTTCTCTCTCAACAGGTGGAGAATACCAACATACGTTGACTGTTGCAGAGATGCCAGACCATCGCCATAAGTATACTTTAGCTTATGGTGGAAATGATC
>OMGY01002663.1_pt1 | contig 12991 bp, 9 predicted proteins | sample 1674461 | NCBI WGS metagenome assembly OMGY01 (sample SAMN05578579, study PRJEB25193) | human gut metagenome | biome: Human Microbiome; feature: human-associated habitat; material: feces | host: Homo sapiens | place: USA:Birmingham
TACTATGGCCAAAAAAACGCATACGGCAAGAAGGACGGTATAGAGAGTATCTATTCCGTATCTTCCCGCCATAAACCGCGCCAGCTTTTCCCTGAAACTATACATATAACCGCTCCTGTTTTAAATAATACCATTTGTGTATCGGGCGGATAAATTCGTAGCTTTGTTTTACGCGCCCGATAGCTTTATTTTAGCATAAACAGCGTTAGCGTACAAGGGATAATACCGTCAAAAATAGCCGATTTACGTCCCTGCTGCGCTGCTTTCGCTCCATGTACGCCCGGCATATGCCGCTTCTGCGCCTTGCAGAAACGCACACCGCTGCATTTTGACGCTTCGGCCTAAAAGCTAAGGAAATTGGCCTGTTTTTAAGGCAGGCAAGGGAAGCATGATAACTGAGAATTACCCAGGAAACAGGCAAATAATAAGGCGTATTATCCTTTGTGCAATGGTATTATATTAATAAATTATAAATTTTGCTGAACATATAAAAGCGGCGGCCTAATTCACTATTTATGGATAATTTTTGCCCTTTGCAGCATGCTGCATCCCGTTTTTTATGAAACGTGCCCACCCCGCGCCGCATAAAAGCTGAAATAATTAACAGACTTCGGGAAATATCAAAATTTATATGTAAAAAAAGCCGCCCCCTCCCAATTAATTGAAAGAGGACGGCTTTTGCAGGTATATTCCTGCCGGGGAAATAGGAAAATGCGCTTAAGCAGACGGTATAGGGGAAATAAGACGTAGCTGCGCCTGCTGTGTGGCCCTGCCCCAAACGCCCCAGGAAGGCCAGAGACCCAGAGAGGTTTTGTTTTGGGAGGAAGCGCGGGTATCTATTAAGATGCTGCGCTGAGGAGAGGGAAGGGAGGCGGAGCTTTGGGAAAGCTGGAACATTGTAATGTTGGTGGGCGATCCTATGGACGTATTGCTGCCTACAGCAAAAGCAACATAAAGCTCCACCGCCGTTGCGGCGTCCACTGTGCCGTTAATGGTAACAGTCTGGGAGGGACTGCCCAAATTGTTGCTTAAAAGCTGCAATGTACCGTCCGTCTTTTTTACATACATGGAGACTGAGATATCGGTGGAGGATACAAAGGATACATAGTATATGCCCGTAGGCAGACCGGGGAAAGTAAATGTAACCCCCTGCCCTATAACGTTAGGTGTAAAGCTGATAAGTATTGGGGTCAGCGAATTTATCTGCGCGGCCTGGCTTGGATCAATGATGTTGGAGACTAAGCTGGGCACTCCGGCTACATAAGAGTCTTCAGGATACAATAAATTCTGGCCGTATACCGTTATAAAAGTCTCTTCATTTCCGGGCAGCAGCGCTGCCGCAGCGTTTTCAGCCTGGAAGTAACCGTCTACCTCCATATCTGAACCGGGCAGCAAGGAATACAGTATATCCAGCTCGCTCTGTACGTTCAGGCCGCTCTGCGTGGGGATGTCAGAGGCCGTCAGGCTGTCCGCGGCCGATACCTGCGTATTCTCATATTGACCGGTATCGTCGTTATATATGACCCACTGGCCGCTGTCGTTGATATATGGGCTTTTTCCGTTTTCGCCGTCTGCCCCGTCTTCGCCGTCCGCTCCATCTGCCCCGTCTGCACCCTTGAGAGAGGCCAGCCATTGAGTTTCAGTGCCTTCAAAGCCGTTTTTGACGGCGACTTCATACGCGCTGTCCCCTGTAAGTTCTCCGGCTGTCAGCTGTTCTTCCAAAACAACTGTGCGGTCCTCCAAATCATCGGTGCGTTCTTCCAAATCGTCTACTGAGTTGAGCAGCTCAAGTATGGTAGGGTAAGCCAGGGACGCGTCTACCGCATCAGTGGTATCCAGCTCCTGTTCAACATACATGGGGAAGCGGGCGCAGGTCAGCCGGCTGGTGCTGTCATAGAGATTGACCGAAATGTTTACTGTGCCCGCGCAGTATAATTCGCTGCTCTGCACATCGTAATATGCTCCGCTCTCGTCAAAGGTCAGTCCCCCTATAATTACCTGGCCGTCCGGCCTCAAAAACGCTATTTCGCCCGAAAGCCCCTCTAAAGGATAAGGCTCGCTGTTGAGGGTTATAAGCAGGCGCAGTCTGCCCGAAGCGGCGTCGTTCTGGATAAATACCACCCGCTCCTGCACTATAGCCTCTGCTCCCTTGATTTCTAACTGAACAAGATATTCTCGTTTCTGCATATTTACCTCCAAAATAACGCCCAAGGCAGGGCTTAATATATAAGTGCCTGGCCTTTTTAAAAGGCCGTCTGATAACAGCATATCATATGCGGTTCGCGCAAGCTGAAAAATGCGCCCGGCTTTAAGCAGATACATGCTGTAAATCAGTTTGTTTTAGGCCTCCAGATTGTCCCAGGTTATGCGCGGTCCAGGCCGGGCCCAAGGCATATGAGGCCATTTAGCGGGTTATGTGCTCTATAAAGTTAGTTTTGTGCATTTAACTGCGCGGGGGATCGAGCTATAATTATATAAATTTTTAGTTTAAGACTAGGAGGATTAAAGTTGAAAATAAAAAAGCTGTTCAGCGTTCTAGGGGTTATAAGCCTTTGCTTTTTATTAATGGCGGGCTGCTCAGAAAAGCTCGCTGCGCCCAGCGGCACCCTTTCACCCTCGGAGGGGGCGGCCGGGACGGCGGCGGGCACGCCTGAATCCACGGAGGCTTCTGATTATATACTGCCTGACTGGGAATATGATTTAAATGTGGAGGAAGATATGATGTATCAGTATCAGATTGAGGATCAGTTTATCCCTTTCTGGGACAGAAATGTGATGTACAATGAAGCGGCCTGCTTTATTCAGGAGGGTGAGGCTGTCTCTGCAAAGCTGCTGTGCACGCCTGTAAAGATAGTTTCAGTGCGGGACTGGTCTTTACAAAAGGAATATGTTGAGGGCCGGGACTATATTTGGGATGAGGGCAGCAAGACCCTTATACGGCCCGAAGGTTCGGAGATACCATATTTTACGCCCGGACAGCTTGCGGGGGAAAATGAACAGGGAGGCAAGGTGCCGGCCTTTACGGGGGATTACCAAGCGGATTTTGACGAGCAGGGCCGCTCCCGCTTCGGTAATGTGCTTTACTGCGTAAGCGAATATCTGTATTCACGGCAGATTAATGTGACATATATATATGACCCGGAGGAATTTAATGGGCCCACCGCTCTTTATCAGGGGGATAAGCTGCCCCGGACCATGGATAAGCTCAATAAGGGGGAGGGGTTAAATGTGGTTTTTTACGGGGACAGCATACCCTACGGCTGCGAGGCCAGCAGCATGTATAACCGTGAGCCTAATCAGAATACATATCCCCAGCTTTTCAGGATTGGTCTGAATAAAATTTTCGGCAGCAGGATACGCCTCCGCAATACGGCGGTGGGCGGCATGACCTCTGCCTGGGGGCTGGAAAATGTAGAAAGCGGGGTAATACAGTATAAGCCGGATTTGGCCGTAATACTTTTTGGAGGAAATGACGACGGCATAGGGGGTGCTCAGGCGACATTCAAAAACATGCGCGGCATGATAGAACGCATACAGCGCGAGCTGCCCGAATGCGAAATAATTATTATGGGCACTATAGTGGGCAACGAGGCGGCAGGCTTCAATACTCCGACGCTTAAGCCCCTTTTAACTCAGGGTTTTAATCAGATAGCTGAGGAATATACGGGGGTGGTTTCCATAGATATATATAATCTGCACAGCTATATGCTTGAAAGTAAAAATTATGTTGATTTATCCGGAAATAACATCAACCATCCCAATGATTATATGATACGGGTGCATGCAATGCAGCTTATGGCTACGCTGGTTGACTTTGATAAATTGCAGCGTTAGTTTATAAGGGATAGCGGCATGCTTATTGTAAATTTGTCTGTTTAGCGGCTGGCTCCGCCTGGTTATTTTACTTTTTTCGGTTGAGATGGCTTAATACTTGATTTGTCAGATAGGGCTGCCCCGCGCTTGCCCTTTAGGGCAAGCGCGGGGTAATGGCTCCATATCAGGGCGCGGCGTTTTGCGGCCCGAAGGGCCGCCGGCCGGGGGAACCCCCGGCCGGGCAGGCGGGAACGCCTGCCAAAACGCCGCGCCCTGATATGGAGCCATATAGTGCCAGCCTTAAGCGAAGCTTAAGGCCGGCACTATGCGCGTAGTTTTCTAAATTTACAACTTTACTGCTTTAACCCAGCAAAAAAACAGATAAAAGCGCCTGGCGCGAACCGGGCAAAGAAAGCAAGCTTTCTTTGCCCGGTTCGGTCTTGGTCCAGCCTCAAGCGGAAGCTTGAGGCTGGACCAAGACGGGGGCGGCTCTTGGCGGCCGAAGGCCGCGGGCCGGGCGCAAACGCGCCCGGCCCAGGCAGGCGCCTAACGGCGCCTGCCCAAGAGCCGCCCCCCCTTGTCTCTTTTGCCGCGCATCCCTTTTTATATATCAGGCATGCAGAATATTTTGACATAGTAAAGCTTTTAACTTGTTTTTCAGGTGCTGTAAGCGGTGAAACTTCATGGTTGTTTTATGTAACAATAAATAAAGTATAAATATTTAAAAAAGGGCTGGTAAAATCCGCGCAAATGTATTAGAATAATAAAAAGATTAAATGGGGAGGTAGTATTATTATGATACAAATCTTTTATGGCCACAAGGGCTCAGGCAAGACTAAGCGCATTATTGCCCACGCAAATGAATCTGCTCAGCACTGCGATGGAGCTGTGTATTTTATGAATGTAGACCAGAGCTATATGTATGAATTAAAACATCAGATAAGATTCATAAATACCAGTGATTACAATGTGGTGGGCGCTTATCTGCTTCTGGGATTTCTGGATGGACTGGCTGCGAGCAACTATGACCTTAAAAAGATATATATTGACGGTTTCCTCAAGCATATGGACAGGGATATTACCCAGCTTGAGGATTTATTTACTAAGCTGGAAAAGTACAGCGAAAAATTCGGAATTGATTTAGTTCTCAGCGTCAGCAAGGATAAGGAAGAAATGCCTTCTTTCCTTTATAAATATCTTGTGGACTAGAGTTTTATAATATAAACCGGGTCTTTTAAGCAGGGCCCAACGGGGCCGGCCGCTTGGCGGGCTCACGCCCGCCGGGCCCCGGCCTTTGGCCGGGGCCGTACCCCCAGCTTCGCTGGGGGAAGCGGCCGGCCCCGTTGGGCCCTGCTTAAAAGGCTTCCGTCTGCCCGGCGGCAGACGGCTTAGGATAAGTATTCCGCCGGAGAAATGGATTTTTTGTATGAAATATCTCAGTACCAGAGGAGGCTGCATGCAAGAAGGGGCGAGCCAGTGCTTCATTTCGGGCATAGCCTCTGACGGCGGGCTTTTTGTCCCCGAATGCTTTCCGTCTGTTTCCATTGAAGAAATAGTTTCATTGAAGGATTTATCCTACAGCCAGAGATGCGCTTTTATTCTGTCCCGCTATCTGGAGGATTTTACGCCTGACGAATTGAAAAAATGCGTGAGCAGCGCATATGACAGAGGCTCATTTGACTGTGCTGAACGCGCGCCCTTAAAGCAGTTTTACGGCAATGCTTATATGCTGGAGCTTTGGCACGGTCCTACCCTTGCATTTAAGGATATGGCCTTACAGCTGCTGCCTCAGCTTTTGGTAACGGCTAAGCGCAAGCTGGACAGAAGGGAGACTACCCTCATTCTGGTTGCTACCAGCGGGGATACAGGCAAAGCGGCCCTTGAGGGCTTTTGCGATGTAGAGGGTATAAAAATTGCCGTTTTTTATCCCGACCAGGGCGTTAGCCTTATGCAGAAACTTCAGATGACTACCCAGGCGGGGGGCAATGTGCTCACCGTAGCGGTTAAGGGCAATTTTGACGATGCACAGACGGGCGTTAAGCGCATATTTGCCGATAACGGCGTAAAAGAGCAGCTGCGGGCGGAGAATGTCGTGCTTTCCAGTGCTAATTCCATCAACTGGGGACGTCTTGTGCCCCAGATTGCCTATTATTTTTCCGCCTATGCGGATATGTGCGCCCAGGGCGCCATTGAGCCGGGGGACAAGATTAATTTTGCCGTGCCTACCGGCAATTTCGGCAATATTCTGGCCGGCTATTATGCCATGCGCATGGGCCTGCCTGTAAATCGCTTTATCTGCGCTTCAAATATCAACAACGTGCTGACTGATTTTATAAACCAGGGTACATACAATGCGCGCCGCGAATTTCATAAGACCACTTCGCCCTCCATGGATATACTCATTTCAAGCAATCTTGAGAGGCTTCTCTTTGAGCTTTTTGACAGGGACGCCTCAAAAGTGGAAGAATGCATGGATGATCTGAAAAATACGGGCAGCTATTCGATTTCTGCGTCGCTGCGCCAGAGGCTGACTGAAAAAGAGCGTTTCTGGGGCGGATATTGCAGCGAGGAGGAGGTTTTTAATGCCATAAGGGACGCTTATAACTCATCCCGGCGCATAATAGACCCGCATACCGCCGTGGCCTCTGGAGTTTATAAAAAGTATCTTGAGGAAACGGATGATAAGACTCCGACTGTTATAGTTTCAACGGCCAGCGCGTTTAAATTCCCCTCCAGCGTTTTAGAGGCCATAACAGGTGAAAAGGCCGGGGAATTTGAGGCCATTGACAAGCTGGAGGCTCTGGGCGGAATTGTTCCTCAGTCCATTAAAGAGCTGGCCGGCCGCCCTGTGCTCCATAAAGCGGTCTGCAATAAAGAGGAAATGCCCCGTATGGTTTTGGAGTTTGCCGCAAAATAAAATACCTGCGCTTTAAAAGTTTCAAACAGTTAAAGAACGGCGCGGAGCATGAGAGATTTTTAAAGGAGGATATTGATATGGATGGATTGCTGGAATTGGTGCAAATGTCCAATTTTTATGGCGAGAATGAAGATTATGTCCTGGGCGGTGGAGGGAACACCTCCTATAAGGACAAGGAAAAGGGAATAATGTACGTTAAGGCTTCGGGCTATTCCCTCGCGGATATAACTGAGGACGGGTTCGCGGCCATGGATATGGCTAAGCTTGCCGGGATAATGAATAAAAGCTATCCTGAAGAGGATGCCCTGAGGGAGAAAATGGCGCTGGAGGATTTAATGAGCGCACGGATGCCGGGAGAAGAAAAGCGTCCCAGCGTTGAAACGCTGCTGCACGCTCTGCTCCCCCAAAAATTTGTACTGCATCTGCATCCTACGGCGGTCAACGGGCTTACCTGCTCAAAGGAGGTAGAATACTGGTATAAATTATTGAATCCGGACTGCATATACATACCCCTTACCAAGCCCGGCTATACTTTAGCCGCCGTATGCAAAAAGGAGATAGATAAGTACGTCTCTAAGCGTGGACAGAAGCCGTATCTGCTGTTGCTTCAGAATCACGGCCTGTTTATAAGCGCGGATACTGTGGAAGAGCTGCGCCTGAAATTCAAGGATTTTATGAACATGGTGGAGGCTCAGCTGACCCGTCGGCCGCCCTATGGCCTGGAATGCGTCGTGGGGGGAATGGAAAAGGAGCTGCGCGGGCTTTACGGCCCGGACGGCTATGCAGAATATTATTATATGCCTGCGCTGGACATTCTCTCGGACAGCCGCCTTGCATTTGAAAACCTTGACCATGCTTACACGCCCGACCATATAGTATATTGCGGTGCGCGTCCCCTTTATCTTGAAAATAACGATAATGTTGCGGGGGATTTTAAGGATTATGTTGACAGACAGGGACGGCCGCCTAAAATTGTAGTTATAAATTCAGGTGCCTTTTATGCCTTGGGCTCAAATGTCAAGGCTGTCCGGCTTGCCGCGCAGCTTTTCGCCGACCAGGTGCGTCTGCTTTATTATACGCATAATTTCGGCGGGCCTAACCCGCTGCCTGAGGAGTTTGTCCGCTTCATAGAAAACTGGGAGATAGAGAGTTACCGTAGCAAGGTAAGCACAGGCGTATAATTATATCGCAGCCTGTATAAAACAGTACAGCAGCATAAGAAAGGACTTTGAAAGATGAAGCTGGGAGTAGTAGGACTGCCCAATGTGGGCAAGAGCACATTGTTTAACGCCATAACCAAGGCGGGGGCGGAGGCGGCAAATTATCCGTTTTGCACCATTGAGCCTAATGTGGGCGTAGTGGCCGTGCCCGACGCCAGGCTGGACCGTTTGAGTGAAATGTATTCACCTGAAAAATATACGCCGGCGGTTATTGAATTTGTAGATATAGCCGGACTGGTTAAGGGAGCCAGCCGGGGCGAGGGGCTGGGCAATAAATTTTTGTCCCATATACGGGAAGTAGACGCCATTGTACATGTTGTGCGCTGTTTTTCAAACGGCGACATAATACATGTGGAGGGTTCGATAGATCCTGTAAGAGACGTTGATATAATAGATTTGGAGCTTATTCTGGCCGATTTGGAATGGGTGGAAAAGAGGCTCCAGAAGGGAGCAAAGCAGGTCAGGGGCGGAGATAAGACCGCCGCAGCGGAATGTGCGCTGCTGGAAAAAATGCAGGCCTGGCTCTCGCAGGAAAAGCCTGTCCGCGCTATGCAGCTGGACGATTCAGAGAAGGCTATTCTGAAAAATATGTTCCTGCTTACGGCTAAGCCGGTAATATATGCGGCTAACGTTTCAGAGGAGGATCTGCCGGGCGAAGAGCTGCCTGCTGTGCTGGCGCTCAAGGAGCGCGCTCAAAGGGAAGGCGCTTCTGTAATGGTAGTCAGTGCGCGGATAGAAGAGGAATTGGCGCAGCTGGATAACCAGGAACGGGAGATGTTCCTTAAAGAGCTGGGACTGGACAGCTCTGGCCTGGATAGGTTAATAAAGGCCAGCTATTCCCTGCTGGGGCTTATCAGCTTTTTAACTGCCGGACCTAAGGAGGTACGGGCCTGGACTATAACAAAAGGTACCAAGGCGCCGCAGGCGGCCGGCAAGATACACAGTGATTTTGAGCGGGGATTTATACGCGCTGAGATTGTTTCCTTTGATGATTTGATGAAAGCGGGTTCGTATAATGCGGCTAGGGAAAAGGGATTAGTGCGTTCAGAGGGAAAGGATTACGTTATGCAGGACGGAGATGTTACTTTGTTCAGGTTTAACGTTTAGTTCAGTTGCTTTTAGATAGTTATTAAGCCCGCCCGAATTCTTTGGGGCGGGCTTTTGGGTTTTAGGGATAGTGTAAATGTTGAAAATATGAATTTAGCGGACATGGGTTGTTTTGTATGGGGGCGGCGCTTCCGCCTGGGCTGCCCGTTAGGGCAGCCCAGGCGGAGTCTCCCCCTCCAAAGCAGGCTGTGCCTGCTTTGGAGGGGGAGACCTGGCCCGGCCTAAAGCGGTTCCCGCTTTAGGCCGGGCCGCAGCGGGGGCAGGGGGCGGCTCGTTACGCGGCCCGCAGGGCCGCGTGGCCGGGGCCGTACGGCCTCGGCCTAAAGCAGGCGCAGCCTGCTTAACGAGCCGCCCTCTGCCCCGCTGCCTGGCGAGTCAGCCCTTTTTTCAAAAGGGCTGACTCGCCAGGCGCGCCGCCTCCTAATTTCCAAACACACGGGCTGCGCTAAAATTTATTCTTCCAGTCCTGCGCCTGGTTCGGCCAATTCGCCTGAAGCGCCGGCCAGTATGAGTTTTTCAAGCAGTTCGTCCATATCCCCGTCCAGGAACGCTTCTAATTTGTAGAGGGTAACTCCTATGCGGTGGTCTGTTACCCGGCCCTGGGGGAAATTATAGGTGCGTATTCTTTCGGAGCGGTCTCCGCTGCCCACCTGCTTGGCCCTTGAATCAGAGTATTCCTTTTCGGCCTGAGAACGGTAATAATCTGCCACTCGCGCTTTCATGACCCGCATAGCTTTTTCCCTGTTTTTTATCTGGCTTTTTTCATCCTGGCAGGTGACTACTATGCCTGTGGGGAGATGTACCATGCGCACGGCCGATTCGGTTTTATTTACATGCTGGCCGCCTGAGCCGCTGCTTCTGTGGGTTTCTATTTTTAAATCGCCCGGCGCTATATTGATATCTATATCTTCAATTTCGGGCAGTACCGCTACCGTGGCCGCCGAGGTGTGTATACGTCCGCCTGATTCGGTAACGGGTACTCTCTGCACTCTGTGCGCGCCGCTTTCATATTTTAAATAGCGGAAGCAGCCCGGCCCGGTAATGAGGCACTGTGCTTCCTTAACTCCGCCTATATCTGTTTCGCTTATATCCATCAGAGATATATTCCAGCCCTTGCGCTCGCAGTAGCGGGTGTACATCCTTAATAAATCCATACCAAAAAGAGCTGCTTCCTCGCCGCCTGTTCCCGCTCGGATTTCAAGCACCACGTTTTTATCGTCGTCAGGATCCTTAGGGGCCAGCAGCATGTTTAAACGGCTTTCTAATTGGGTTCGGCATTCCTCCAGTTCGGCCAATTCCTCTTGGGCCAGGGAAGCGTATTCCGGGTCGCTGAGCATTTCTTTAGTATGTGCATACGCTTTTAAAAGCTTTAGATATTCCTGGCCGGCTGCTGCGGCTTCTTCTAAAGAGGAATATTCTTTGGCCAGTTTCTGCCATAGCTCAGTTTGCGCGATTATTTCGGGGTCGCTTAGTTGGTGCGAAAGCTCTTCGTACCTGATTAACAGCTCTTCAATTCTATCCTGCATATAGGCTCCTTAATAGTGTTTTAGTGTATATATGTATACGTTCTGTACAGCGGCTTTTTGTTGTATTCAGCGTGAATTCTGCTTAAATCCGGTTTTGGCGGAACACCCGCAAAGGGGCGGGGCGGCTCTTGGCGGCCGCAGGCCGCCGGGCCGAGCCGAAGGCTCGGCCGGGGGCAGGCGAAGCCTGCCCAAGAGCCGCCCCGCCCCTTTGCGGGTGTTCCGCCAAAACCGGCCTATGAACTATATCCGTTTCATTGATGCATACAGCATTTTAAAGCCTTTTAACATAGCATACCCTGTGCATGCCTTCAAAATCAGTGATAAAAGTAGGTTCAGAATATACGTCCAGCTTTTCCAACAGATCCCGGATGGGGAAAAACTGAAAATGCTCCGCTTCCATGGCCAGAAAACCGCCCGGATAAAGGTAATCTCCAGCCTGGGTGAGAATGCGCTGATAAAAATCAAACCCGTACTGGCCGCCGTCTAAAGCTATCCGCGGCTCATATTTGGATACCTCAGGCATCAGGGTATCAATGACGTTGGAGGCTATATAGGGCGGGTTTGTAACAATGCCGTGGAACCTGCGTCCTTTAACCGCCTCAAAGAGGTCTCCGCACGCTAGTTCCACTCTGTCATTAAGCTGGCACAGCTCTATGTTTTCTTTAGCCAGGGAGAGCGCTTCTTCGCTTATATCGCTGGCTACGGCGTGAACATTGGTGCATTTTTTGGCTATTGCCAGAGCCAGCACGCCTGTGCCGGTGCACAGGTCAAGCAGTTCAAATTTTTCAAAGCGCGGATAATCTTTGCGTATAAGATTTATGGCGCGTTCAGCCAAAATTTCTGTTTCGGGCCGTGGAATAAGCGCCCGTTTGTCAGTCAGCACCTTTATGTTCATAAAGCTCTGATTGCCCAGAATATACTGAAGGGGTTCGCGCGTACACCGGCGGGCGACCCACTCTTTTATATTTTCCACCTGAGCGGGCGAGAGCACCTGCTCTTTATTTATAGCCAGCTGTACCCTGTTGAAATGAGTTATGGCGCAGACTATCCATTGTATATCTGTTTCGGGGTTGGGTACGCCTGCCTGACGCAGTTTATTTCGTCCTGCCAGCATAACCTCGTGCAAAGTCATGCTTCTTCCTCCACTGCGGGTCCGCCGGCGGGGAGGGGGCCGTTAAGCCCTGCGGTGTTTTCAAGGCCGGATTCTGGGGCAGGAGGGGTTATTTCCATGCGCTCACCCGGCTGCGGTATGTCAGAGACATTTTCGGAGACCTGTTCTTCTGCTGCTTGGGCGGGCAGATCTGCGCCTTCAGGCAGCAGCCCCTCCATAACCAGCACCCCTTTAAAGGAGGTTATGGCCACCTCCAGCATATCATTTGTAGGCTCCTTGGTAGTAAGCCTCTGAAGGGCCAGTCCGGGCGCTCTCAATGCGCGTACAATTATATTTTCGCTCTTTGCCAGCAATTTTAAGACTTCGTAAGATACCCCCGCTACAACGGGCAGCATAAGGATACGCACAAGCATTCTCTGCCACCAGACTTCTATAGGGAACAGCCCGTAAATAAGTATTGCGATTATCATAACTATCAGCATAAAGGAGGTGCCGCACCTTGGATGCAGCCGGGAGCATTTGGCGGCGTTTTCAGGAGTAAGCTCCATCTCATGCTCGTAGCAGGCTATGGTTTTATGCTCCGCGCCGTGATACATAAATGTCCTTTTAATATCTTTCATGCAGGATACGGCCATAAGATAGCCTATAAAAATTATAATGCGCATCAAACCCTCTACCAGCGAGCGCAGATATGTATTCATGCCTTTGGGCAGAAAGCCCGCAATAAAGGTGGGCAGCAGGATGAACAGTCCTATAAAAAGCGCCAGGGCCAGCACCACGGCCACAAAGGCCACTACGTCCATAATTTTGATATGCAGCTTTTCTGAAATCCATTTTTCAAATTTGGAGGGCTGGTAATCTTCTTCTTCGCCTATCAGTTCGGCCGAATGCATGAGTATTTTGACCCCTTCAATCATGGTCAGCACCAAATTCACCGCACCTCTGACTATAGGAATGCGGCTTATTTTTTTTGCTTTTTCAGAAGGAGATTTCTTCTGCTTTTCCAGACTGATTTTGCCGTCGGGGGTTCTTACGGCCAGCGCTACTCCCGCCTTGGATTTCATCATTACCCCTTCTAGGACCGCCTGACCGCCTATATCGCAATATTTCATTTAAAGTTTCCTCGTTTCCGGCAGGGCGTAAAATAAAAAACAAGCCGCTGCCTAATATAATATTTTACCCCAAAAGACAGCGGCGCGCAATATGTTTTTATATTTTTTCCGTTAAAGACTGTAGCGTTACAATAGATGTGATACCAAAAGGTATAGAAAAAAGCGATTGAGTTAGTTAGAATTAA
>OMGY01002665.1_pt1 | contig 12986 bp, 10 predicted proteins | sample 1674461 | NCBI WGS metagenome assembly OMGY01 (sample SAMN05578579, study PRJEB25193) | human gut metagenome | biome: Human Microbiome; feature: human-associated habitat; material: feces | host: Homo sapiens | place: USA:Birmingham
CCTGCCCTACTGCCGCCGAGAAGTGTCTACCCGCTGCCCATCTGCCCAAGTTGCAGATGCCGCAGTCAGCCCCTTCCCGGCGACAGCCGGAAGCAAAGGTATAACACACTAGACTTTCCGTGGGAAAGTCGTGTGCCAAGGAAGGCGCTGCCCTCCTTTGGAAACCTCCTGCCAAGGGGAACGCTGTTCCCCTCTGGACACCCCGCCTGTCCATGCAGTGGCTATCCATCCTGCTTCCGCACGCCGGATACGCTCCTACCCGAACAGGTAAAACAGGCACAGAGATTTGCCCGGGTGGCGGGCAGATTACTGTGCCTGTTTTTGTTCAGCGGTGGCTGGGCAAAGCATACGCGGAAGCCTTGCAGAACCCTCGGTCTTGGTTGGAGATTTTCGTATTGGAGTGCGAAAACCGATTGCCACAAACCCCTATATCTGGTATAATAGAATAGTCGAATTCTCTGACCGGAGGTACCCATATGGCCATCTCTTACAATAAGCTCTGGAAACTGCTCATTGATTGCAAAATGAGCAAGGCAGACTTACGCCGAGCGGCGGGAATCGCTCCCAATACTATGACAAAACTAAACCGCGATGAAGAAGTGACCCTCGAAACACTCGGGAAAATTTGTGGTGTGTTAAAAGTCAATGTCGGAGATATTGTGGATATTTTTCCTGATGCTCCATAACAAGATAGAAAGAGAGGGAGATCTATGACTCCATTTGAAATTGTAACTGCCATTTTGAACTTGCTTGCACTTATCCTGATTCCCATAATAGCCGTGATAATTGGTCAGCATTTGCAAAATGTTTCAGCAAAACGAAAAGATAAAATGGACGTGTTTAAGACGATGATGATGAACAGAATCGGCTGGTCCGTTGAAGGTACACGAGCCATGAACATTATTGATATTGTTTTTTCGGATGATAAAAATGTTCGACAGGCTTGGAGTGAATATTATCATGCTCTTTGTGTCAAGGACCCAGATGAAATACAGTTAAAGCAAATGCAGCAAGCACAAGATAAATTACTTGAGAAAATGGCTATTTCTCTTGGATATAAGGATAAAATCACATGGGAAACCATTCAGAATCCTTATGTTCCGAAAGGGATGATGGAGGCAATGGATCAGCAACAGATCATCCAAAAAGGACAGACAGAGCTTGCAAAGGTAGCTGGTGCGTTTGCTCAAATGATAAATACTAACGCAGCCAATCAAGCGCCAAACCGACAGGAGGATAATCCCCATGCCAACACTTGAATGGATTGGAAAAGATAAAGTGGTAAACCACCACCAGGAGGTGCCTTATCGGGTGCTGGAGCGCCAGTACAGCTATGATGGAGCTGGGCAGCACGCCGAGGACAACGGCAGCGAAAACATGATTATCCACGGCGGCAATCTGGAGGAGCTGAAAGCCTTGCTGCCCCAGTACGAGGGCAAGGTGAAGTGCATCTATATCGATCCGCCTTACAACACTGGCAACGAAGGCTGGGTGTACAACGATAACGTCAATGACCCCAAAATCAAAAAGTGGTTGGGTGAAGTGGTTGGCAAAGAGGGCGAGGACCTTTCCCGGCACGATAAGTGGCTGTGCATGATGTACCCCCGCTTGAAGCTGTTGCAGCGACTGTTAGCGGATGATGGAGTTATTTTTATCAGTATTGATGATACCGAGTATGCCAATCTGAAACTAATTTGCGATGAGATTTTTGGAAGCAGCTGCTTTGTATCAAATATTTCATGGCAGCGGACATATTCTACCCGAAACGACTCCAAAGGAATTGTGAACGAAGTGGAGCACCTGATTGTTTACAGTAAACAGCCAGGCTGGAGTCCTAACAAACTTCCAAGAACAGCCGAAATGAATGCTAAATATAAGAATCCAGATAACGATTATGCCCCATGGAGATCTGACAATGCCTTTGCAGCAGATGCTTCAACCCATCAAGGAATGGTTTACGCTATCCAACACCCTATGACCGGAGAATTACTTTATCCAAGTAATGGAGCGCACTGGAGATATTCACAAGATGTTATGTTAGAGACAATGCGCGGCTGGTGCGATTATGAACTACGGGACCTGAATGACGCAAAGGAACGTGCTGCTGTATGCGGTGTTCCAGAATCTGAAGTGCGCAAAGGGGTTCAGGCTATCGTTTTGTCAAAATCTTTGGAAGAATCTGCTGTACGAGCAAAAGAGGTATACAAGCGCGGTCAGTGGCCTCGTTTCTTTTTTACTAAAGGCGGAAAAGGCGGTATTGCCCGAAAAACATACCTTGAAAATGTAGGTGGAAAACTTCCTACTAATTTTTGGCCGTTTTCTGAGACAGGACATACGGACGAAGCCAAAAAAGAGATGCTGGCAATTTTCAATGGGAAAGCAACTTTTGACACACCTAAGCCCCGCCGATTGTTGGAATATGTACTCACGATTGCAGGTAATCAAGATACTCTGATTCTCGACTCCTTTGCAGGTTCAGGCACTACTGCCCATGCTGTGCTGAATATGAACAAGGCCGACGGCGGCAACCGTAAATTCATCCTTGTAGAAATGATGGACTACGCCGACAGCATCACCGCTGAGCGTGTCAAGCGGGTAATTGACGGTTATGGAGAGGGCAAAAAAGCCGTGGAAGGCACCGGCGGCAATTTCAGCTACTATGAGCTGGGGCCTGTGCTTCTGCTGCCGGACGGCAACCTCAACGAAGAAGTAGGCCCGCAAAAAATCCGGGAATACGTCTACTATATGGAGACCAAAGAGCCCCTTCCCGCCGAACAGCCCACGGACGAGCCCTACTTCATGGGCCTGTGCCGCAACACCGCCTATTACTTCTACTATGAGCGGGAACATGTCACTACGCTGGACCATGCCTTTTTAGCTACCGTCCAGACAAAATCCGAGGGCTACACCATCTATGCCGACCTATGCGCCATCCCGCAGGAGACACTGCGCAAGCACAATATAACCTTTAAGAAAATCCCCCGAGATATTGCCCGGCTGTAAAGGAGCGTGAAGAAATGGAACTGAAATCCTATCAAAAAGAAGTCATTGCCGATCTTGCACGCTACCTGGAGCTGGTGGTGGAGTTGCAAAGCCCGGCAAAGGCGTATCAGGTCCTCTGGAACGAAAAGAATGTTCTGGTGGGCTTCGGCGGTATGCCGAATTATGTGAATGTACTTCCCGGTGTGCCCCATGTGTGTGCCAAGGTGCCCACCGGCGGCGGCAAGACCTATATTGCCGCCAGTTCTCTGCGGACGATTTTTGACGCCATGCCCCAGCGCCGGGCCAAGGCCGTTGTATGGCTGGTGCCCTCCGAGGCCATTCTGACCCAGACCCGCAAGGCGCTGGAAAATCCCGACCATCCCTACCGCCAGCGGCTGGATGTGGATTTTGGCGGGCGGGTGCAGGTCTACTCCAAGGAACAGGCCCTCATGGGTCAGAATTTCACCCCCTCTGCGGTGACAGAACAGCTTTCTTTGTTTGTCCTCAGCTATGATTCCTTCCGAACCAGCAAAAAGGAAGGCCGCAAAGCCTATCAGGAGAATGGTTATCTGGCCGAGTTTGCCAAGTGGATGGATGATCCGTCCGTTCTGCTGGCCGATACCGATGAGACAGCGCTGATCCAGGTGATCCGCTATCTGAATCCGGTGGTCATCGTGGACGAGAGCCACCATGCTACTTCGGATTTGAGTGTGGAAATGCTGCAAAACTTCAATCCCAGTTTCGTGTTTGACCTGACCGCCACCCCCAAGAAGAAAAGCAATATCATCTCTTTTGTGGATGCTGCACGGCTGAAAAAGGCCAACATGGTCAAGCTGCCGGTCATCGTCTATAACCGCAAGTCCCAGGCCGATGTATATGGGGATGCTATCGCCATTCGTGCTAAGCTGGAGGCGCAGGCTAAGCGGGAGCAGGAAACCAGCGGACGCTATATTCGCCCCATCGTTCTGTTCCAGGCCCAGCCCCGCAACAATGCAGACAGCACCACATACGAAAAAATTAAGAAAACACTGGTGGATGGCGGCATTTCCGAAAAGGAAATTGCCATCAAAACCGGCGATAAGGACGAGCTGAAAAATGTGGACTTGCTGTCGGAAAAGTGTTCGATTCGCTTTATCATTACAGTCAATGCCTTGAAAGAGGGTTGGGACTGCCCCTTTGCGTATATCCTTGCTTCGCTGGCGGACCGCACCAGTCAGGTGGATGTGGAGCAAATCGTGGGGCGTATTCTGCGCCTGCCCTATACCCGGAAACATTCTTCTCCGATCCTGAATACTTCGTATGTTCTGACCTCGTCTGCGGACTTCAAGCGTACGCTGGACGGCATCGTCAAGGGCTTGAATAACGCAGGCTTCACGGACCACGATTACCGTGTGCAGGAAGAAGCTGCCCCGGTCGAGCCGCTGCCCAAAGTGGAGCAGACCATCTTCCCGGCACAGCCGACAAACGAAGGAATGCCCGCGGCATCGGCGGAAGAGGAAGAGTTTTTTGATTTCGACCCGACACTGTTGGGCAGCACCTTGGCAAAGGCAAGTGTTTCTCCCTCGGTGCAGAATATTTTTGACCGCTCTGAAAAGGAACAGAACGATTTTGATGTTGCTATGCAGCAGCACCAGAATGACCCGTTGAGCGATTTGCCGCTGGAGGTGCAGGATAAAGTGGATACCTCTCATGTAAATCCGGAGTTTTTGGAGGATGTACGACAGCGAAGAACTCTCAAAGGAAAACCTGCTCAGCAACTTTACGTTGAAGGGAAAACCCAGCGCAATCGACTTCGGCCATCTGGACGACGATTTGGCGCAGGTCGATTTGGAAGACCGCGATACCACGACACCGCGTATCTCCAAGCTGAAAGATGATTATCAGCAGTACATGAACAGGCAGTTTCCACTGCTTCCGGGCGAGGATAAACTGCGTATCTGCAAGGATATTATCCACAAGAGCCTTTGCAAGATGAACGCGGTGGATGATAATGAACTGCGACGTTATGTCGATGGTATCGTGGATAATATGAACCGCGAAGAGCTGGACGCGCTGGAACGGATGCCTGTTAACTTTGCAGCAAAAATTCGTGCATACGTCATGCAGCTTCAAGAGGAAACTGCACGAGAAAACTTCTACAAGTGGCTGGAAACGGAGAAAATCGTATGTGAACCCCGCTTTCAGTTGACGGAGTATATCACCCTCCCGGATAGCACTTCTTCAATGAGCAAGAGCCTGTACCAGACCGAGGGCAAGATGGATGGTCTGGAATATAAAATGGCTCTGGCAATGACCAACATGGACAATATCCGCTGGTGGCATCGCAACCCGGAGCGTAACAAGTTTTCGTTCTGTTTGAACGGATTCCGCAACCATTACCCGGATTTTATCGTTCGCACGACCAGCGGAAAGATTATTCTGATTGAAACCAAAGGCGACCAGCTGGAAAATGCAGAGTCCAGAGAAAAAATTCGTCTGGGTCGTGCATGGCAGGATGCCGCTGGCAAGCAGGCATACCGCTATTATATGGTGTTCCAGAACAAAGACTTGCAGATGGAGGGTGCATATCGCTTTGATGAGTTTTTGACGCTGTTGAGGGCGTTGTGATAAAAAACGATTTTATAGCGTCACAAGCTTTAAGATTGAAAATATAGGTATACAAGAACAGTTTTTTGAGATTATCATAGTAAAAGTAATGCTAAATTGGTTTTTGACGATATAATGGCATTGGCGGAAAGAGTGTATATTATTCTTTTGCCCAACTTTTAGAGAAATCTTAAATGTTCACTTTTTGAAATTATTGCAAAGGATATTTTTGAAAATGAGAATAATTGACCTGTTCTCTGGAGTTGGAGGACTAACATTTGGATTTTATTATAGAAAATACAAAGACCATTTTGTCAGGAATCGAAAAAATCAATTCGTTTTTGCAAATGAATACAATCCGCTTGCAGCTAAAGCATACTCTGAAAATTATCCTGATATTCCTATGAAAAACTGCGATATAAAGTCCTTGAAAGAAAGTGACATAAGAAAATGGATTGGATCGGAACCAGTTGATTTGATAATTGGTGGACCACCATGCCAGTCTTTTAGTACCGTTGGACAACGAAATTACGACGAAAAAGCACAACTGTATACGGAATATTTGAGAGTGTTAAAAATTGCTCGTCCAAAAATGTTCTTGTTTGAAAATGTCCGAGGCATTTTATCGATGAGAGAAATATTCTATAAAAGAGATGCAGCTGGAAATATCTTGTATGAATTAAAAGATGTTGAGGGTAGAGAGTCGTTAACGCCGCGAAAAAAGCCTATTATAGATCATTATGGTAAATCTGTTATGGAGATTTTAAATGATCAGTTTTCAAATCTTGGAAATGGTTTGGGCTATAACATTTGGACGGAACGATTGAATGCTATGGACTATGGAGTTCCTGAAAATAGAGAAAGGGTCTTCATTGTAGGCATCCGAAACGACTTGAATTTAAAATGGAACTGTCCTCCAAAAGAAAAGTCTGCGCACCTTACTATAAAGGATGCAATATCCGATCTTCCAGAAGTTTTAGAAGGACAAAGCATAAGTTCTTATCAGCAGCTACCACAGAATAAGTATCAAGAACTCATGCGACATGGGTCAAATGAACTAACGCAACACTTCTGTGGGTGTTATAGTGAAAAAATCAGAGCTGTTATACAACATGTGAAGCAGGGCGAAGGAAAAAATGAATTTAATGCATTGGTTGATTCTGGTAAAATCGATAAATCTTATAGGCTAACATCTGGCTATGCGAATACTTATGGACGTTTAATAGCGGATCAACCATCACCTACGATAACCAACAATTTGACAACTGTTTCTAGTTTGAGATGTATTCATTATAGCCAAAATCGTGCATTAACTCCACGCGAAGGAGCGAGAATACAATCATTCCCAGATTGGTACAAGTTTGAGGGATTCAAATCGGATGTTTGTACACAAATCGGGAATGCTGTTCCTCCATTGCTGGCTTTACGACTAGCATCACAATTTGAGAAAACTCTGAAATGAGGTAAAATCAATGGACAATACCAATGATAAAATCTTTTTCAATTTCTCGTACTTTGCACTTAAACTGTTAGGCAAGGGATTATACTCAAATCCATGGACAGCAATAGCGGAGCTTGTTGCTAATGGACTTGATGCTAAGGCAACCTGTGTACGAATTTTTATCGACATGAGTGACAAGAAAAACTCTGAGATAGAAATTTTCGATAATGGTACGGGAATGACATATTCAGATCTTGCAGAAAAATATGTTTTAATTGGAAAAAACAAACGAGAAGACCTTTCGCTAGATGAAGTTTCAAAGAACAAAGTTATGGGGCGAAAGGGAATCGGAAAACTCGCAGCTTTATATTTATCTAGTAAATATTATCTTATATCAAAATCTGCCGGACAAGAATCCGCATGGTATTTTGATATGAGCAACGAGCGCGAGTCTGAGATACCATCGTTAAATAGAGTTAATCTTTCTCAAGTTGAAGTTTTGTCAGCAGAATACTGGGATAAGCTTACTTCTGGAACGATGATAAAGCTTAAAAATGTTGACCTGACAAACATTGGAATTCAGTCAATGGAAGGGCTAAAGGCTAGACTTTCGGATTATTATGTTCTGGATTCTATATCCGGAAAAATCGAATTAGCTGTTAGGTATCAAAAAAATACGCCAATTGGATTTCAAGAAGTAGCAAAAAATATTGCATTTCGGAATTTCTATGCTCTTTTTGACAACAGCGAATCGAATATAAAAAGTCGAATAGCCGAAAGCGTTTATTTTCCATCTGCGGATGACACTGTTCGAAGAAAACCAAGACATACTGTTATTATTGATGAATCAGCCTATAACACCAGTGGAACACGACATTTTGTTAAAGAGGATGGTTCTCTTTCGGAAAAAGAAATTCCGTATAGCTTGACCGGATGGATTGGAATTCATGCCAGCATAAAAAAAGATGATGCACAAGTTAATGATCCATTATTTTTGAAAAATAAGGCATATAAATCCACACAATTAAGACTTTATGTGAGAAAAAAACTTGCTGTCGAAGATTTTATGCCGTATTTGAAAAACACACAGGCATTTTCGAATTATATAGAAGGCGAAATCAATTTTGATGTACTAGACGATAATTCTTTGGGAGATATTGCGACATCTAATCGACAGGGGTTTGCTGAAGATGATGAACGTGTTGCCTTGTTAATTAGTTTGGTAAAGCCGATTGTTTCCACTTTGATTGTGCAGCGTGTGAAAGTTGGACAGGAGATTCGTGAAGAAGAAGATAAAATAAAAAAAGAGCATGAGGCTGCGCTTAAAGCAGCCGAAGCGGCACGCCAAGAGTTAGAGATAAAGAATCGTGTCACCGAAAAAAAATTGGAAGTCGCTTCTGATAATATTCAAAAATATAAAGCCCAAAGCTATACTATTTTTAGCGCGATTACGGAAGACCAAAAAACATTCTCGGCAAAAACTCACTTGGTAAAGACGAACGCCCTAACGATAAGGAACAGTGTAACAACTTTGGCTAGAAAAATAGGAATTGAAAATTATAGAGAACTCGGCGCAATCTCGGTTGCCACAGATAAAATTTTAAGTTCATTGAAATATAGCGCAATTGCTAAATTTAATATTGAAGATGCTTCAATTAAGGAGGACTTGTTTGCTTTTTGTCGGGAATACTTAATGAATGTTCTCCAACAGCAGTATTTCAATATTCACATTTCTGTTGAAACTTCCGGCCAGCATATAATTAAATTTCAACCGCAAAACATTTCTCTTGTTTTGGACAATTTTTTGTCTAATTCACAAAAAAGCCATGCCAGAAACTTTAATTTATCGATGGAAGATATTTCGGGGAAAGCCTATATTGAATTATGGGATGATGGTGATGGCTTTGGAGCAGTAGATTTAAATGAAATATTTGATTTTGGGTTCAGCAACACAGGTGGAACAGGAATCGGCTTATACAATATTAAGACGGTTATCAAAAAAATGAAGGGAACCATTTGTGCGGAGAATGCAACACCCTCTGGAGCAAAGTTCATTATTGAAATGCCATAAAAGAAAGCGTGCAGAATATGGATATGACGTATAAAATTCTGTGGATTGATGATGCAGAAGACTATGTTGACTCAACAAAAGAACTTGTAGTTCAAGCTATTCAAAACCGTTTTATGGATGCAGACATTGAAAGCTATAGCGACTATGATGAGTTCAAAAGTGAAAAGCTAGAAAATTTTGATGCAACATCCTTTGATTTTTATGATTTGATTCTTATGGACTTTGCACTATCTGGTACAACTGGTGATGCTGTGATACGCGAACTTCGCAGCAAGGAAATCTATACAGATATTGTTTTTTATTCAAGCGACAAGGAAAACATGGAAAGTTCTCTAAAAAATTCTGATCAATTGAATGGTGTTTTCTTGGCCGATCGTGCAAATCTTCTGGAAATTATAGGCCGTGTTGTTCAAAAAAATCTAAAAAGAGAGTATCGTATATCAAATATAAGAGGGCTTATAATGGATAGCACCTCGGAATTTGACTATATTTGCCAATCGACAACAATAGCGTTATTTGAAAAGTTAAGTTCAGAACAACAGGATGTGATTGTCCGAAAAGCAAAGGAGTATGTTGAAAGTGCTGCATCTAAATCTGGACAAAATTTTGAGGGATTAAACAAAAAAGTAGGAAAATCATTTATAAAAAACGCGATTCAATCCGTTGAGTATGTGATGGATAATAAGGATCGTTATGCTCTTATGGGGTTGATTGTGAAATTTTTTGATGACGGACCGATTGCTCAAGAAGATTTCTCACAAAAATATAGTGATGAGTTGATTAAACCTCGAAATAAATTAGCACATGCTAAACTGGTGTACGGAAAATGCCATCAAAAATTACATCCCATAAAAAATCGAAGCATACCATCTTGTGATGGGAAATGTGACAGCTGTTCAAATGAATATGATATGGAAAAATGTGAATCTTTAAGGGCGGCGATTTATAACTATTATAAAGTGTTCCAAAATATTGAAAAGAAAACGAATGAACTTGTTCCTCTCGAATGATTTATGATGTATGGTTGTCACAATTTTATATACATAATGAAGCGGAGATAATTATATAATCACAAAGAACTTTCCGAGTGAAAAGAAGTCTCTGGTTGAAAATAATAGATACTGTACCTCATAAAAAGCCCACAGGCCAGATATAAAATCCGGTCTGTGGGCTTTACTATATTTTCAAGTGATGTGGTTCAAACCTTGGAGTTCAAATACTCTACCAGTTCCCAAATCGTTGTCAACGGATTGCTCTGCCGTGAAATCGGTTCGAGACCCTGCTTCTGAACTTGGTCAGCACGAGCTTTCGCTCTCTGAATTGCAGTTGCCTGCAAAGGCTTCAAACCGTCAAAGTAATCCTTGTTTTTCTCATAATCAGGAAGTCTGCCCGGCTGTTTCAGCAATCGAATCAATGCTTGGCAATCTTCAACCTCTGTCTGCTGATTTACAAAGTGCAGCAGGAACCACAACTCGAAAGATGGGTTAGAATAGGCCAGATGGTAGCCTTCCTTTTGAGCGGACTGTTTGGCACGCAGAAGAACCTCGTTGGAGTTATCGTCACGGTCAAACACACACCAGATGGAATCGCCATCTTCCGGGTAGTATGGATTATTGCCCATCGTTGCCTTGGCTTTCTGCACAAGCCTGTCAGCGGACTTATACTGCGAAGAAATCGGGATAATGTCAATATTGCATCCTCGACTGCGGAAACGCTTAAAATAACGAATCTCCGTTTCGCTGCCCTCGCAGATAAGATACACGACCGGATTGCGCTTTCTGGTGTGGACAGATTTGCGGCTGATCTCTTTTATTCTGCCCATGCTGCATCCCCTCCAATGAACGGAATCGCACCATAGCGACCTTGTAAATAGCCCTTGGAGATGTTCTCGCCTTTCCGGGGAGAAAACTCGGTCAGGGCGTAAATATCGGTCTGCATGGTCTTTTCGTTCTTCTCTGCAAACCAGATCTGATCCCGGCGCAGCAGGGTCAGGTCGAGAAGCCCTGTGTCATGTGTAGTAAAAATAAGCTGGGCGTGGTTTGTGTTGATGGCGGCATCCTGCACCATCTCGATCAGATGCCTTGTCAGCAGCGGGTGCATACTGGATTCTATTTCGTCTACTACCAAAACAGAGCCGGATTCCAAAGCCGCAAGCCACATACCGATGCGAGAGAAGAAACGCTGTGTCCCAACGGATTCCTGACCCAACGGGAGCCAGAAACCCTTAGAAGTGCCATCTTCGGCATCGAGAGTGTGCAGTGCGGAAATGATAGGCTCTTCCTTGGAGCCTGTAATGCGGATGTCCTTGATACCGAGGTCTGCATACAGCATTTCATGCAGGATACGGCTCTTTTCAGAGCCGCCTTGCCGGATGGCAGACAAAGTTGCGTCCAGTCGCATTTCCGTTCCCATAAAGCCTGTCAGTTTTTCAAAGAACCACAGATATGCCTTTTCAGTCTGGGGGCAGTTCCACTCGTTCGAGCTGGACAGATAAAGGCGATTTTCAGCAGTTCGTCCAGAAAGCGTAAGCTGTTCTTGGATGTTTTCACGAAATTGGTAGCCATTTCCCTCTCTGGAAAAAATCAAGGCTTCCCGGCCATTCGGCCAGTGATAGAGGTATTCGGTCAGGACTTTGGACTTGTCAAACGAGAACCCATAGGCATACTTGATGCCGCCATAAAAATAGATGGCTTCAAAGCTGGTCGGCTGTGTGGGCTGGTCAGTGAAAGCAAACGGCTCCTGCGGAAGGGACTCGCCCTTCAGCAGCTTGGCATATCGGCCACAGACCATTTCCCGCATGAGCAGGAGAGCATGGAGAACATTGTCGTCGAATATAACAACAAGTATCAGGAGTTCAACAAGAATTTCTCGACCATGTCGGACGCCGTGCGCCAGCTCAAAGAGAAGGAACTGAATGATCTCATCCAGCGCCGCAACGATTTCGAACAGGTCGCACAGCAGGATCTCCAGAAGCGTTACAACGAGTTGCTGGCCCCGATCATCGACAAGGCCAAGGCCGCTATCGACAAGGTTGCGACCGCAGGCAGCTACCTGGCAGTCTTCGACACTTCGACAGGGTCGCTGGCCTATTTCGACGAGGCCATGCTGACCGACCTCGCCCCGGCCGTGAAGAAGGAACTGGGGATCACGGACGCCCCGGCAGCTACGCCCGCCGCTCCCGCAGCACCTGCGGCAAAATAAGGTAAGACGAATAAACTCAAAATAAAAACTTAAAAAGTGCCGGCTCCCCGGCACTTTTTTCATGCCCATATCCGGCAAAACAACCGGAAAAATACGGAAAGGAGTCTATATTGTTCATTTCGTTCGATTATCGAACATAATGAACTTAAATTACTGTTTTTTTGCTATATTCAGCCCGACTGTAAGGGATAAATGAACAGAAAACACACAGAAACTATGATCAACTCATTCACGCTGTCGCAGCTCATCGAAATGTCCGGGGACAACCGCCAGGGCCTGATGAGGGAGTGCTTCACGGCCAGCAGCGACAACCGTATGGAAATTTTCCGGTTCCCGTGCCGCATCGACGCCTTCGTCATCGGCGTCGGCACGGAAGGCGAAACCAGCGTATCGCTCAACCTGCACGAATACCGGCTGAAGAAAAATTCGATCTTCATCTTCAGCCCGAAGAATATCCTCCAGGTCAAGTCGGAGGAGTATTTCAGGGCCAACGTAATCGTCGTATCACCCGATTTCCTGCGCCGCATCAACATCGACACAAAAAACCTGCTCCAGCTTTTCCTGCAATTCGCAGCCAACCCCTGCCTGACGCTCACGCACGAGGAAAGCCACTCGATACGCAGTTTCATCGCGCAGATCGAGCGTGAAACCCGGGGCAAAGAAACCCATTTCACGTACGATATCATCAACGGGCTGATTGCCGCG
>OMGY01002670.1_pt1 | contig 12954 bp, 8 predicted proteins | sample 1674461 | NCBI WGS metagenome assembly OMGY01 (sample SAMN05578579, study PRJEB25193) | human gut metagenome | biome: Human Microbiome; feature: human-associated habitat; material: feces | host: Homo sapiens | place: USA:Birmingham
ATTTCCTGCGCCTGCTCTACGCGCGCGCGTAGAGCAGGCGCAGGAAATCGTTGATCTCGGTCACGGGTGAGGAGATGGTGCATTATACCGACGAGCAGATCGCCGGGCTCATCATGACGGGCTTCACGGGGCGCAAGATCGCCCTGATGGCTCCCATCGTCAAAGGCCGCAAGGGGCATTACCGCGAACTGTTCGAGTCGCTGGCCAAGAAGGGGTACATCTATGCGCGCATCGACGGCGAGATCCGCGAAATATCGTCGGGCATGCGCCTCGACCGCTACAAGATACACACCATCGACCTGGTGGTCGACCGCCTCGTGGTCAGCGAGGAGTCCCGCGAAAGGCTGATGACCTCGCTGAAGGAGTCGATGCGCCAGGGCAAGGGCACGATGGCCGTCCACGACTACGGGACCGGGCAGCAGCGTTTCTACTCGCGCCACCTGATGTGCCCCTCGACGGGCGTGGCCTTCGAGGACCCCGCGCCGCACACCTTCTCGTTCAACTCGCCCCAGGGCGCCTGCCCGCATTGCAACGGGCTGGGCGAGGAAGCCGTCTTCGACGTCGGGAAGATCATTCCCGACATGGGGCTTTCGCTGCGCGAGGGCGCCGTCGAACCGCTGGGCAAATATCGCAACAACATGCTTTTCGCCATTCTCGAAATGCTGGGGCGGCGTTACGATTTCACGCTCGACGACCCCGTCGGGTCACTGCCCGAGCCGGGGCTGAATGCGGTGTTGTACGGCGATTCCGAGCCGTTGACCATCAACCTTTCGGAGTTCAGTTCTTCGGGCGGCAACCACCTCGTCTCGTGGGAGGGCGTCGCCGAATATATAGGCCGTACCGAAGACGAGGACTCCAAACGCGGCCAGAAATGGCGCGAGCAGTTCCTCGTCTACCGCAAATGTTCGGTCTGCGGCGGTTCGCGCCTCAAGAAGGAGGCGCTCCAGTTCCGCATCGGCGGCAAGAGCATCGCCGACGTGTCGGCCATGTCGATCTCCGAATTTTCGGAATGGGTGGCGCACATCGAGGATTATATGGACGACAAGGAGTGGAAGATCGCACAGGAGGTCGTCAAGGAGATCCGCGAGCGCCTGCGCTTCCTGATGGACGTAGGGTTGGGCTACCTGTCGCTGTCGCGTTCGTCGCGTTCGCTCTCGGGCGGCGAGAGCCAGCGTATTCGCCTCGCCACGCAGATCGGCTCGAAGCTGGTCAACGTGCTTTATATCCTCGACGAGCCGTCGATCGGCCTGCACCAGCGCGATAACCAGCGGCTGATCCGCAGCCTCGAAGAGCTGCGCGACGCGGGCAACTCGGTGATCGTCGTCGAGCACGACGAGGACATGATGCGCGCCGCCGACTTCATCGTCGACGTGGGACCCCGCGCCGGGCGCAAGGGCGGCAACATCGTGGCCGCCGGGACGTTCGACGACATCCTCCGGTCCGACACCATCACCGCCGATTACCTGACGGGACGCCGGCGGATCGAAATTCCCGAAACGTTGCGCAAGGGAACGGGCGGGCGCATCGTGATCCGCGGCGCGCGGGGCAACAACCTCAAGAACGTCACGGCGGAATTTCCGCTGGGCAAGTTCATCTGCGTGACGGGCGTCAGCGGCTCGGGCAAGTCGACGCTCGTCAACGAGACCCTGCGGCCGATTCTCGCCAGAGAGCTTTACCGCTCCTTCGACCAGCCGCTGGAGTACGACGGGGCGGAGGGCCTCGAACATATCGACAAACTGGTCGTCGTCGACCAGTCGCCCATCGGGCGCACTCCGCGGTCGAATCCCGCGACCTATTCGAACGTCTTTTCCGACATCCGCAAGCTGTTCGAGATGACGCCCGACGCCCAGATCCGCGGCTTCAAGGCCGGGCGTTTCTCGTTCAACGTCAAGGGCGGCCGCTGCGAGGAGTGCCGCGGGGCGGGCGTGCAGACCATCGAGATGAACTTCCTGCCCGACGTCTACGTGCGCTGCAAGGCGTGCGGCGGCCACCGCTACAACCGCGAGACGCTCGAAGTGAAGTACAAGGGCAAAAATATCGACGACGTGCTGAACATGACGGTCAACATGGCCGTGGAGTTTTTCGAGAACATCCCCAATATCTACCAAAAACTCCGGGCCATTCAGGAGGTGGGCCTCGGCTACCTGACGCTCGGGCAGCCCTGCACGACGCTGTCGGGCGGCGAGAGCCAGCGCATCAAGCTCTCGTCCGAGCTTTCGAAGCGCGACACGGGCCGCACGCTCTATATCCTGGACGAGCCTACGACGGGGCTTCATTTCGAGGACATCCGTCTGCTGCTGGAGGTGCTGAACAAGCTCGTCGACCGCGGCAATACGGTCATCGTCATCGAACACAACCTCGACGTCATCAAGGTCGCCGACCATATTATAGATATAGGTCCCGAGGGCGGGGCGGCCGGCGGGGAGATCATCGTCGCGGGCACGCCGCACGAGGTGGCGCAGTGCGAGGGCAGCTACACGGGTCAGTTCCTCAAAAAACTGGGGTTGTAGCGTCTCCGTCTGTCCGGCGGGGCGCTCTGCCGTGAGGCCCTGAAACTCGTCCCGAGGGAGGACGGCGTATGCAAACGCCGACGCCCGTGACGGTAACGGTGGTCCGGACGCGGAAAGTGGCCCATGATCCCGCTTTCGGCACAAAACTTGCTTTCATAGCCGTAACAAACCTTATGTGCTATGAAAAAAACAGTCATTATCGTTGTGGGCCTGCTGCTCTGTGCGGCGGCCGTTACCGTGATCGGACAGAAAAAAGTGCTGTCGCCCAAGGAAGAACGCCGCGAGGTGCGCGAGAAACGCCGTGCGGAACGTATCGCCAACTACGAGAAGTTCATGGACTCGCTCGTGCTGTCGCGCAACTTCCAGTTCAACCCGACGACCTTCCAGCGTCAGCCCGCAGGTCCGATGCGCCAGATTATGAACCCCGCGTTCAACGTCGGCATGTGGGACGGAACGGCGGACATCACGCTTCCCTACATCAAGGGTTACGTGCCGCCTTACTATGTGACGATCATCAACTACACCGTTTCCGATTTGCAGGGCTATATCACCGAGCAGACGCACGAAGGCTGGATGGTGACCTTCTCGACCTCGCTGTTCTCGGCGTCGACCTACACGTTCACCTTCGAAATCTTCTCCCGCACGGGCGGGGCTACGCTGACGATCACCAATCCGTGGTATAACCCCGTGCAGTATACGGGTTCGATTTCGCAGCTCTATTGACGTAAATTCATTTTGCCGGACCCATCCCGGGCAGCCGTATCCGCTGCGCTGTCCGTTTGCCGCTCCGGCGATCCCCGAACCCCCGCCTCAAGCGGGGGCTTTTTTCCCGTTCAATCCGATGTCCGACTTATGAAACACTCCGTTTTTTCCACCTGCGGCGCACTCTCTTTCATTGCCTGCGCCGCCGTCGCGCAGACCCCGCAGTATACGCTCGAAACTTCCGCCGCGGACAGCGTGCCGCAGACGACGATCGTTCCCGTGCAGCAGGCCCCGGTGCAGGTCGTGGAGCATACGACCGTCTACGAGGAGCCTGCGGCGGGGATGGACCGCGCCCAGCGCAGGGCTTATAAGGCCCGGGTCTACGCCGCGAAGATCGACTCGCTGGTGCAGTCGCGCGACTATATGTTCTTCCCCAACTCGATGCAGCAGCTGCCCGGCGGAATGATCCGTTCGATCTATGCCGACTACTTCTTTTTCGGGGTGTTCGTCGACCATGTCGAGGTGCACCTGCCTACCGAACGGGGCATCACCCAGTATGTCGAGATGCTGAATTTCGATTCGATGTCGGTCCGCGACTACCGGGCGGCCCGCGTGCAGTGGGGCTGGTCGGTCTCCTTCAATATTTCGGACGGCAACACGCTCTACCACGCCGATTTCGCCGTCTCGACCGCCACGGGCGAAACGGTGCTGACGCTCCTGACGCCCGACGTCACGATGCGCTACGTCGGCTGGCTGTGGAACAAGCGGGTGAACGACCCGCGGTATCGCAGGATGGATTAGAAAATGAAGGATAAAACGGCGCCGAATCAATTATAGGCACCGTTTTATCTGAAATTACTCGGTACTCATGGCCAGCCTCAAACCTACATAATCCGAATTGTAAGATTGTGCAGGCCTGTGTGATACGCGTGCGGAATTGGACCAAATAGCCCAACATCCGCCCCGTATAACGCGCATAGACCCGCTTTGCGGACCTTGTGGATTTGTTTGAGGTTCCTCGGGATAATCGCCCAGCCAGTCACTGCAATATTCGTAAAGATTACCGCCCATGTCATACAATCCCAGTTCATTGGGTAATAACTGTTTTACATAATGCGGGCTGTTTCCATTGTTACGTAACTCCCAATAATCCCACTTGTTTTCATTGAGTATATAGGTTCCGGCATTGTTGTAACACCAGGCCGCCAGGATCGAAATGTCGGAGCCCGGATAAATGTGTCCCTGGGATCGGTTGCCTCCCCGTGCTGCATATTCCCATTCGGCATCGGTCGGTAACCGGAATTTTAATCCCGTTGCTTGGTTGAGACGTTCGATAAAAGGTTGAATGTCGTTCCACTCCACGCCTTGAGGCTTATGGTATTCAGAATAGTCGCACTCTGTTTCCATAACTGCGCTCCAAAGTTCCTTTGTGACCTCTGTTTCTCCGATATAAAAGGTATTGAGCGTCACTTTATGTACAGGATATTCGGTGCGATCCGGTTTCCAGCCGCTCGCCTCCTGTTCACGGGTTGCTCCCATCTGGAATGTTCCTCCATCTACTTTTACCATGGTAAAAGAACAGTTCTTAAATGTAATTTCTTTTACCGGAACATTCTGTTCGTTTTTCGAATGTCCTTCGTCATCATCTTTGCTGCATGAGACCAGACAGATCGCCAAGAACGGCAGCAGAATACGGTTTTGTTTCATTTTGATAGATTGGTTAAGGGTTAAGAGTCAATAAAAAACGCGGACAAATTCCTTTATCCACGTCGGAGGTATTGGACGACCTACAAGTAAGATGAAAGAAATGCCCGCGCCGTAAAACAGCACGAGCATCGCCTTTAGTCCCTTACTTGTTAGAAAGTGTCCAATTTTCCGACGTAAGAAGAAAAGCCGATGCGCTTTTTATATGTCGTGTGCCCGCAGGCACGGAGTTGAAAGGTTGTTTTCTACTGCTTCATAGGCGTCGCGGTTTGGTGTTTGATCGTACAAATATAAGCAATTCTGAATTCTGAATTGTAAATTCTGAATTATTTCCTGTCCGCAGGACGGTAAATAAGCGCCACGGCGGAGACGGAGATGCCTTCCTCGCGCCCCTCGAAGCCCAGATGCTCCGTGGTCGTGGCCTTGACCGACACCCGGTCGTCGTCTACGCCCATTGCGCCGGCCATCGCACGGCGCATGGCGTCGATGTGCGGCCGCAACCTGGGCTGCTGGGCGCGGATCGTGCAGTCCACGTTCCCGATCTCGTAGCCCTTTTCGCGCAGCAGTTCCGCCACGCGGCGCAGCAGGATCTTCGAGTCGATGCCCGCAAAATCGGCCGACGTGTCGGGAAAGTGCAGCCCGATGTCGCCCAGCGCCGCGGCGCCCAGCAGGGCGTCGCACAGGGCGTGGATCGCCACGTCTCCGTCCGAGTGGGCGACGCACCCTTTCGTGTGGGCGATCTCCACGCCTCCCAAAACCAGCGGCAGGCCGTCGGCCAAAGCGTGTACGTCGTATCCGTGTCCTATTCTGAAATCCATTCGTTCCCGTATTTTATATTGTCAAAGTTACGGATTTTTTCCTAACTTTGCAAAAATGCAAAAATCTATGTCGGAAATAACCTCTTTGGAACCGCGTCTTGTCTGGGAACAGTTCGACGCCATCACGCGTGTGCCGCGTCCTTCGAAGAAGGAGGGCAAAATCATTGATTTTCTGGTCGATTTCGCCAAAAAGCACCATATCGAATATAAAAAGGACGCCATCGGCAACGTCGTGATGCGCAAGCCCGCCACGCCGGGCATGGAGGAGCGCGCAGCCGTGATCCTCCAGTCGCACATGGACATGGTCTGCGAAAAGAACTCCGATGTGGAGTTCGACTTCGACAACGATCCCATCCGCACGCGTATCGACGGCGAGTGGGTCCGGGCCGAAGGTACGACGCTGGGCGCCGACTGCGGTATCGGCATGGCCGCCGCGCTGGCCGTGATGCTCGACGAGACGGTGGAGCACGGTCCCGTCGAGGCGCTGTTCACCGTCGACGAGGAGACGGGCCTCACGGGTGCGTTCGAGTTGGGCGAGGGGATGCTCACGGGCAAATACCTCGTCAACCTCGATTCGGAGGACGAGGGCGAAATCTTCATCGGCTGTGCGGGCGGCATCGACACCATCGCCACGTTCCACTACACGATGGAGCCGTCGCCGAAGAACTACACGTTCTTCCGTGTCGACGTGTCGGACCTTCAGGGCGGACACTCGGGCGACGACATCGACAAGGGCCGCGTCAACTCGAACAAGACCGTGGCGCGCCTGCTGTGGGACGGCATGCAGTCGTTCGAACTGAAGCTGAGCTATTTCAACGGCGGCAACCTGCGCAATGCGATCCCGCGCGAGGCGTACGCCATCTTCGGCGTCCCGACACGGTTCAAGTCCGAGTTCGTCAAACGCTACGACCTCTTTGCCGCCGACCTGAAAGCCGAATTCCGTTTCCGCGAGCCCAATTTCAAGATTACGCTCAACGAGATGCCCGAGGTCGACCAGGTGCTCGATGCCCGGACGCAGTTCGGGCTGGTCTACTCGCTGGTGGGCGTTCCCAACGGCGTGATCGCCATGTCGTTCGCCATGCCGGGGCTGGTCGAGACCTCGACCAACCTCGCTTCGGTGAAATTCGAGGGCGACGACCGCATCGTCGTCACCTCGTCGCAGCGGTCGTCGGTCGAGAGCGCCAAGACCTACGTGATGCAGATGGTCGAGTCGGTCTTCGCGCTGGCGGGCGCCGATGTGGCCCATTCCGACGGCTATCCGGGCTGGATGCCCGACCCGCAGTCGAAGCTGCTGGAGGTCACCGTCGATGCCTACAAACGGCTGTTCGGCTCCGAACCCAAGGTCCGCGCCATCCATGCCGGGCTGGAGTGCGGTCTGTTCCTCGAAAAGTATCCCGATCTGGAGATGGTCTCCTTCGGCCCGACGTTGCGCGGCGTGCATTCGCCCGACGAGAGGCTCGAAATCGCCACGGTGCCCAAGTTCTGGAAACTGCTGACCGAAGTCCTGAAAACAATCTGATTCCGATTCCGGCGTCCCCGCTGCGGGGACGCCGGAATTTGTCATGCCCCATCCCCGTCTGACGCTGCTTCTGCCGTGTCGCGACGGCTTTTCTGTTTGCCGGACCGTTTTGCCGCGCTGCATGCGATCCGGTTTTGAATCGTCGGACTTTTTGCTATCTTTGTGTTCTGTAAAGTCGCAAAGATATGCTGAAAAGTCGTTGTGCCCTGTTGTTTCTCCTGTTTCCGTGTGCGGCGGCGGCCCAGTACCCCGGCGACGAATACTATCCCTATGCCGAACGCGAGGAGCGGCGCGAACTGCTCACGACCGATTCGACGATCTTCTACCGCGCCGTGCAGTCCCCTTCGGACCTCTACGGCCTTCGCACCGGTTTCAACCTGCCGCAGGTCGCGCTCCGGCGCCGCGGACTGGATTACACCCTGGAACGCACGTCGCTCATGGGCGTTGCGGTTTCCTACCGTTACCTCGCGGCGCTGCGCCTGCTCGGGGCCGAAGAACAGCGCTATGCGGGGCTTGCCGCCGCGCCCGGGGAACCGGCTGCGGCGGGCGGCATGCGGGCGTTCTGGTTTTCGGACGGGGAGCCGTTGCAGCCTTTTCTGGCTTCGGTCCGCTTCACCGACCGCAATTACCTCGTGGGAGCGAAAGCCGCCGTCTCGGCGTCGCCGGGCGACGGCTGGCGCATTTCGGCGGCTCTCGACGCCCGCTCCGGCCGCGACATGCACGTCGAAGGGGTCTTCACCAATGCCGTGACCGCCGGACTGCGCCTTGCCCGGCGTTTCGGCGAAGGGCACGAACTCTCCGTGCTGTGTATCGTGCCGCCCTCGGTGCGGGGCACGCGCCTCTCCTCTTCGGAGGAGGCTTTCACGCTCACGGGCGACCGTCTCTACAACCCGGCGTGGGGCTGGCAGGACGGCAGGGTGCGCAACTCCCGCGTGCGGCGCGAGACGGTTCCGCTGGCCCTGGCCGCCTATGCCGTGCCGCTGTCGGCTTCGACCTCGCTTGCCGCCACGCTTGCCGCCGAGGCGGGCGTCGCGAAGTACAGCATGCTCGACTGGTACGACGCCCGCACGCCGATGCCCGACAATTACCGGTATCTGCCCAGCTATACGGGCGACCGGGAGACCGAGCAGGCGTGGCTCGCCCGCGATCCGCGCTACACGCAGATCGACTGGGACGAGCTGATCCGCCAGAACCGCATGGCGGGCGGACATGCGGTCTATGCGTTGGAAGACCGTGTCGAACGGCTCTGCAACCTCGCTTTCGACGCGTCGTTCGCCACCGAAGCCGACGCCCGGCTGACGCTCCGCTACGGAGTTTCGCTCCGCCGCGAAAACACCCGTTCCTACAAGCAGATGCGCGATCTGCTGGGCGCCGGGTACGTTACGGACATCGACCGCTTCCTGATCGACGACGACACGTACGGCAATCTGTTGCAGAACGACCTGCGGCATCCCGGACGGACGGTCCGCGAGGGCGACCGCTTCGGCTACGATTATGCGCTGACGCTGCGCGGGGCTGCGCTCCGCTTGCAGGCCGATTACCGCTCCGACCGTTTCCGGGCCGATCTTTCGGTCGTGCTGGGGAGCGATGCCGTCAGCCGCCGGGGCTATTACGAGAAGGAACTTTTTCCCGGCGGGCAGTCCTACGGCCCTTCGCGCGTCATGCGGTTCACGCCCTACACGCTCAAGGTCGCGGCGGGCTGGGCCTTCACCCCGCGCCGCTATATCGAAATCGCCGCCGCGGCCGCCGCCCGGACCCCTCGGGCCGGGGATCTTTTCTTTCAGCCGCTCTATAACAACCGTACGGTCGATAACCCCGTGCCCGAACGCATCTACGCCGCCGAACTCAACTGCCGCCTGACGGGACCCGTCGTCGATTTTCAGGCGGCGTTCTTCGCTGCCATGACGCTCGACGGCATCGAGACGCGGACGTATTACGACGACATGGCCTCGGTCTACTGCGACATGGCCGTGACGGGCGTCGGGCGCATGTCCTGCGGCGCGGAGGCCGCGGCCGACATCCGGCTGTCCTACCGCTGGCTGCTGTCGCTGGCCGCTTCGGCCGGACGCTACGAATACATTCGCGATCCGCGCGTCACGGTGCTCTCCGACGTGGATAACTCGGCCGTCGACGTGCAGGCCGTGAGCCGTATGGGCGGCTGCGAGACGGGCGGCGCCCCGCAGCTGACCGCTCTGGCGGAGATCTCCTGGTTCGGCCCGAAAGGGTGGGGATGCCGCGCTTCGGCAGGATATGCCGGGCGGCGTTACGTCGAACCGATGCCCCTGCGCCGCACCGACCGCATCGCGGGTCAGGGCGGTATCACACGGGAGTTTTTCGACGCCTTCACCCGGCAGGAGCGGCTGCCGGACGCCTTCACGCTCGATGCCGCGCTGTTCAAGTCGTTCCGGTTCGAACGTTCGCGGCTCACCGCGTCGCTGATGCTGCGCAACCTGACGGGCGAGGCCGATACGGTCTATGGCGGCTACGAGTCGCTGCGCGTGCGCCGCATCCGCCCGGGCGACGACACGCTCTACGCGCCCCACGCCTCGCGCTGCACCTATGCGTGGCCCCGTTCGTTCTATCTTACAATCTCTTACCGGTTTTGATCCGCACGTAAAAAAACGTCCGGATTTTTTGGATTTCCGCGTTAAATTCGTATTTTGGAGAGGCAAAAACCTTAAAAACTTCCAGATCCATGATTATCGGTATTCCAAAAGAGATCAAGAACAACGAGAATCGCGTTGCTCTTACCCCCGCAGGCGCCCGGGAGCTTGTCAAACGGGGACACAAAGTTTATGTGCAGGCTACGGCCGGTGTGAACAGCGGATTTGCCGATGATGCCTACACGGCCGTCGGGGCGGAGATGCTTCCCTCGATCGAGGAGGTCTACGCCCGGGCGGAAATGATCGTCAAGGTCAAGGAACCGGTGGCTCCCGAGTACAAACTCATCCGCAGGGACCAGCTGGTTTTCACCTTCTTCCACTTCGCCAGCAGCGAACCCCTCACCCGTGCGATGGTCGACAGCGGGGCGGTCTGCTGTGCCTATGAGACCGTCGAGCGCGCCGACCGTTCGCTGCCGCTGCTGATCCCGATGTCGGAGGTCGCGGGGCGCATGGCCGCGCAGGAGGGACGCTATTTCCTCGAAAAACCCCGCGGCGGCAAGGGCGTGCTGCTGGGCGGCGTGCCGGGCGTGAAGCCCGCCAAGGTCTTCGTCATCGGTGCGGGCGTTGTCGGAACGGCTGCGGCGCGCACCGCTGCCGGAACGGGAGCCGACGTGACGATCTGCGACATTTCGCTCCAGCGGCTGACCTATCTGGCCGACGTGATGCCCCGCAACGTCAAGACGCTGATGTCTTCCGAATACAACATCCGCGAGGAACTGAAGCATGCCGACCTGGTGGTCGGCTCGGTGCTGATTCCGGGAGCCAAGGCCCCGAAGCTCGTCACGCGCGACATGCTCCGGGAGATGGAGCCGGGAACGGTGATGGTCGACGTGGCCATCGACCAGGGCGGCTGTTTCGAGACTTCGCGCCCCACCACGCACGAGGACCCGGTCTATTACGTCGACGGCATCCTGCACTACTGCGTGGCCAACATTCCGGGCGCCGTGCCCCGCACCTCGACCCTCGCGCTTACGAACGCGACGCTTCCCTACACCATCCAGCTTGCCGACAAGGGCTGGCGGCGCGCCGCACAGGAGAATCCCGAGCTGGCGCTGGGGCTGAACATCATCGGCGGCAGGGTGGTCTGCAAACCCGTGGCCGACGCCTGGGGGCTGCCTTACGAACCGTTGGCGCTGTAACCTGCCGGGGCGGTAATCCGCAGGTGTTGTAACCTGCCGGCCTGTTTTGCGGCGGCCTTCCTGTCCATCCGGGACGGGGAGGCCGCCGGTGTGTAATTATCCGACTTTTTGGACGATTTGTTTTTGAAATTATTAAATAATTCATATATTTGCAAGAGAGCAAGGCAGTTACGTCGGTCATTCCGGTTTCATTCCGGTTGGAATGCGTCGCTAAAAGCGTCGAATCTTCAAGTCCGGCGACTGTTTTTGTTACGGATCGTAAGCAATACAGAAAGTCAGGGTGGCGTTTGCCGCACGGAAAGCGTGGGGCGGCGTCATTAAGTTTTATTCGATAAAGAGGTTAGTATGAGTGAGAGATTGTACATTTTCGACACCACGCTGCGCGACGGTGAGCAGGTCCCCGGTTGTCAGTTGAACACCACCGAAAAAATTGAAGTCGCCAAACTGCTCGAAAGCCTCGGCGTAGACGTCATCGAGGCGGGATTTCCCATCTCCAGCCCCGGTGATTTCAACTCCGTGCTGGAGATTTCCAAGGCCGTTTCCGAGCCGACGATCTGCGCGCTGACCCGCGCCGTGAAGAAGGACATCGACGTTGCGGCCGATGCGCTGCGGCTGGCCAGGCGCAAGCGTATCCATACGGGCATCGGCGTTTCGCCGCAGCATATCTACGACAAACTGCGTTCCACGCCCGAGAAGATCGTCGAATCTGCCGTCGAGGCGGTGAAATATGCCAAACGCTACGTCGAGGACGTGGAGTTCTATGCCGAGGACGCCGGGCGCGCCGACGTCGAGTACCTCGCCCGCGTGGTCGAGGCGGTCATCCGGGCCGGCGCGACGGTGGTCAATATCCCCGACACGACGGGCTACTGTCTTCCGAACGAATACGGCGCGAAGATCAAATACCTCGTGGACAACGTTCCCAACATCGACCGGGCGATCATTTCGACCCACTGCCACAACGATCTGGGCATGGCTACGGCCAATACGCTGAGCGGCATCCTGAACGGCGCACGGCAGGCCGAGGTCACGATCAACGGCATCGGCGAACGGGCCGGCAACACCTCGCTCGAAGAGGTGGTGATGACGCTCCGCTGCCACAAGGACGTGGCCGTCGACACGAACATCAATTCGCGCCTGATCACCAAGGCCTCGCACCTGGTGTCGAGCCTGATGAACATGCCCGTGCAGCCCAACAAGGCCATCGTGGGCCGCAACGCCTTCGCCCATTCGTCGGGCATCCATCAGGACGGCGTGCTCAAGCAGCGTCAGACCTACGAGATCATCGACCCGCAGGACATCGGGCTGAACGAGTCGGTCATCGCCCTCACGGCCCGCAGCGGGCGCGCGGCCCTCGTGCACCGGCTCGAACTGCTGGGTTACGACCTCACGCAGGAGGAATTGGACGCCACGTACGAGAAATTCCTCGCCCTGGCCGACCGGAAGAAGGAGATTCACGACTACGACCTGTTGTACCTCGTGGGCGACATCGACCGCATGAAGCAGCAGTCCATTTCGTTGAAATTCATGCAGGTGACCACCGGGACGCTGGTTCCGACGGCTACCGTGGTGCTGAAATTCGGCGACCACGAACGCATGTCGATCGCCACGGGCAACGGACCGGTCGACGCGGCCGTCTCGGCCATCAAGAAGCTCGTCAACGAGCGGGTCACCCTCTCGGAGTTCCTGATGCAGGCCGTCACGCGCGGCTCGGACGACGTGGGGCGCGTCCACGTACAGGTCGAATGGGGCGAACGCACCGTGCACGGCTTCGCAGCCCACACCGATACGACACGCGCGTCGGTCGAGGCATTCCTCGACGCGCTGCGCGTGCTGAACGTCACCGAACGCAAAGAGAAGGAGGAGTAGCATGGGACGGACGCTTCTGGACAAAATCTGGGA
>OMGY01002681.1_pt1 | contig 12900 bp, 10 predicted proteins | sample 1674461 | NCBI WGS metagenome assembly OMGY01 (sample SAMN05578579, study PRJEB25193) | human gut metagenome | biome: Human Microbiome; feature: human-associated habitat; material: feces | host: Homo sapiens | place: USA:Birmingham
AAGGGCGCGGTCGTCGCGTCCGATGCGTTCTTCCCGTTCAACGACTGTGCGGAAGCGTGCGGCAAGGCGGGGGTCACGGCGATCATTCAGCCGGGCGGATCGATCCGCGATCAGGACAGCATCGACATGTGCAACAAGTACGGCATCGCGATGATCTTCGTGGGCGAGCGGCATTTCAAACATTGACACCGGACGGAGCGACATGAAAAAGAATATTCTCCTTGTGGGCGGCGGCGGGCGCGAGCACGCCATCGCCTGGAAACTGCGCCGCAGCGCGCAGGTGGGCAAAATCTACTGCGCGCCGGGCAACGCCGGCATCGGCGAGATCGCCGAGAACGTGCCTATATCCGCGACCGACATCGACGGCCTCGTCGAGTTCGTCTTAAAGCACCCCGACATCTACATGACGGTGGTGGCGCCCGACGATCCGCTGGCCTTGGGAATGGTTAACGCGCTGGAAAAGGCGGGCAGGCGCGCTTTTGGGCCTACTGCCGAAGCGGCCTTGATAGAGGCCAGCAAGAGCTTTTCCAAGCAGTTAATGAAAAAGTACGGCATACCAACGGCTGACTTTAACGTTTTTGACAGCGAGGAAGAAGCAATTAAATACCTTGAGAAGGCGGATTATCCGATAGTTGTAAAGGCGGACGGCCTGGCGCTGGGCAAAGGTGTTATTATTGCGGAGGATAAAATTCAGGCGGCAGAGGCCGTGCGTTCTATGATGAGCGGCGGGAAATTCGGCAAAGCAGGCAGCAGGGTGGTTATTGAAGAATATATGACCGGGCCGGAGGTGTCGGTATTATGCTTTACTGACGGCAAGACCATTGTGCCTATGGTATCTTCTCAGGACCATAAGCGTGCGCTGGATAACGATAAGGGCCTTAATACCGGCGGCATGGGCACGTTCAGTCCCAGCCTGCATTATACGGCTGAACATGAGAAGTTTGTCCGGGAGCATATACTTCAGGCTACGGTGGACGCCATGAACAGCGAGGGGCGTCCGTTTAAGGGAGTGCTGTATTTTGGTTTAATGCTTACGCCCAAGGGAGTAAAGGTGCTCGAATATAACGCTCGTTTTGGCGATCCTGAAACCCAGGTGGTGCTGCCCAGGCTGCAGAGTGATTTATATGAAATATTTGAAGCGGTTATAGACGGGCGGCTGGCCCATACAGAGATAAAATGGAATGATAAGGCTGCAGTTTGCGTGGTTATGGCTTCGGGCGGTTATCCTCAGAGCTATGAGACAGGCTTTGAAATTACAGGCCTGCCTGTTGAAAATGCTATTGTATTTCATGCAGGCACTAAGCTGGAGAACGGCAAACTGGTGACTGCCGGCGGCAGGGTGCTCGGAGTTACGGCGCTGGGCGAGGATATAGCTGATGCCAGGACTAAGGCATATGACGCTGTAAGCAAAATTCATTTCAAAAATGCTCATTACCGGCATGATATAGGCATTAAATAATGGACAGCCTGTCGTAAACAGCCTGGGGCCGATTAAGATAGTGCTGTGCTTAACAAGGCGAGCATAATAAATAACCGCGGCGTTTGCGGCCCGAAGGGCCGTCAGCCGGGCGCAAGCCCGGCCAGGCAGGCCAAAGCCTGCCAAACGCCGCGGTTATTTATTATGCTCGCCTTGTTAAGCTTGCCAGCTCAGAAGTCCAGCGGGAATCCCAGAGATATAATCAGATTGTATAAGTCGTTATAGCAGCTTCTGTAGTAATCATAGCTTACTGTATCATAATTGTTATAAGCGTTTCTTAACGATTCAGTAAGCGCAAGCAGCTGCTGATAGCTGGCAGGATCCTCTACCTGCGGCGCATACTGTTCGCTTCTCTGGAGCAGTCTTTGGGCGTTGAAGTGAAGCTGTTCCTTAAGTTCCTGCTCGCCTTGCCACTGCGCCGTATGGACTGAGCATTCCGTGTTGATGGTAAGCACGTTGTCCGAGTAATACCTCCGGTATATTTCAGGATAGTTATAATATATATTGGCCAGCTGCCCGGAAGTGGGAGGTATTAACGCCGAAGTTGTCCGGGTATTGGGGCAGTAATCTGTAGCTATGCAGTTGGTATCCAGGCATATTGTAACAGACCTGTGGCAGTCGCACGGATCAGCCAGTACGTCGGCGGCTACGCCAATATCGGTAACGGTATCCGGACAAGCGCTTGTAGCCAGCTTTCCGGAATATCTGCAAAATTTAAACTCTTCAATACCCAATTCTTCCATAGTAACTTCAGTTACGGCCTTATTAGGCAGCCCCTCATGCAGCGGCTCCATTATATCCTTCCATAACGGAGCGGCATATGTTCCGCCCTGAGCGTTCCTGAGCGGCTTATATGCATCGCTGCCTATCCATACCGAGCCTACATAATATCCTGTAAAGCCTGCAAAATAAACGCCGCGGTAATCGCTGTTGGTACCCGTTTTGCCGCAGACTGTCTGCCCGTCCATAAGCGCGCCCTGCGCAGAGCCTCCGCCGTTGAGGGCTGTATAGAGCATATCTATGAGCTGATAGGCTGAAGAGGGCTTATATATCTGCTTTGTTTCCTGTTCAGCCACCATGTCCAGAATAACATTTCCCTGACTGTCTGTTATCTTTGTAAAGCTTATGGGCTGCAAATAGGTGCCCATATTAGCGATGGTGGCAAAGCATGCGGCCATTTCAAGAGGGGTGAGCCCGCTGGTTCCAAGAGCCAGCCCCGGTCCGTCCGCGTTGATATGGTCGGGGTCTACATTCATTGCTTCTAAATAACTTACGGCCGTGTCAATTCCTACGTCATACATTAAAGCCTGCGCCGCCACTGTGTTAAGAGAGCGATGGACTGCATACCGCATTGTCACCGAGCCGGTATATCCGGTTTCGCCGTTATTAGAGGGATATCCTTTTTCCGTTCCCCAGTTTTCAATAGGCGCACGCGTGTCATAATAAATGGTGCCCGCCGATTTGCCCAAGTCAAGCGCGGGTCCGTATACTGTTATGGGCTTTATGGACGAGCCTACCGGCATTGTGGATTGGTACGCACGGTTATATTCCTTTTGATTTACTGGGGCCGTCCTGCCTCCTACCATTGCAACTATATACCCTGTACGGTAATCAATGACAACCGAGGAGGCCTGAGGCTGGACAAGGGTTATAATTGTGCCGTCCGGATTGCGCCCTTGAATGGTATATTTATCCTCATCATAGCGCATGGAGGGATAATTTGTGTAATTATATACTGCCTGTTCGGCCGCCTTTTGTTTTTCAGGGTCTATGGTGGTATATATGTGGTACCCTTCGGTGCGTATTTTGGATTCCATTGCGCTCCGGTTGGCGCTGGTATCCTCTAATCCTTCCTGCTTAAGGAGCTGAGTAATGACGTCATAGATGCAGTATTCCACAAAGGCCAGCATTTCGTTCTGATCCTTGAGGGGGGATTCTTCCAGCACTACCAGTTGCTCGGCCATAGCTGCGTCGTATTCGGCCAGTGTTATAAACCCGTTTTCATACATTTCGTTGAGCACGTTGTTGGCGCGGTCGTCCGTGCGCTCTGGAGTATTGCGGGAATAATAATTAAGGCGCGGGTTATATCTGGAGGGATTCTGCGTCAATCCGGCCAGAGTTGCGCATTCTCTCAAGGTCAGCTCGGAAAGCTCCTTCCCGAAGTAGTCCATCGCCGCCGTTTTAACGCCGTAAATACTTCCCCCCAGAGGAATGGTATTTAAGTAAGCCTCCAGTATTTCGTCTTTTGTATATTGCTGTTCAAGCTGAATAGCCAGATAGGCTTCGCGTATTTTGCGCTTATAGGTCTGCTCGGTAGAAAGCAGGGTGTTTTTTATAAGCTGCTGGGTTATGGTGCTGCCGCCCTGAATGGAGTCGCTGGACATATTGAGTATAAAAGAGCCTATAAGCCGCTTAAAGTCAACCCCTATGTGCCGCCTGAAACGGACGTCCTCAATGGCGATAAAGGCGTTCTGGAGCATTTCGGGAATTTCTTCTATATCCGCCCACTCGCGGTTCTCACTGCCGTAGCGGCTGGTCAGCAGTTCGCCGTTGATATCATAGATATAAGTAGTTTGGTCTAAATCAGTTATGCTGCCAAAATCAATATCGGGCAGGGATTCAACGTATCCTCTGGCCAGCCCGAGAACGGCTCCGAGACCGCTGAACCCGCATACCAGGAGCAGAATCACAAAATATTTTCCCGTTTTAAAAATTAGGTTTATAAAGTAATTGCGGGGCTTTGTGCGCTTGCTGAAAAGGTCGCCTATGGATATTTCATCCTTGGAGCGCTCTTTTTTTTCTTTTGGCTTTTTCTCCCTGCGGTGCTTTGTTGAAATGCTGTTAGAAGCAGCGTCATGCGCGGGCTGCTCCTGGATAAAAGTGCCGCCTTGCTCGTCCTGGATATAAATACTGCCCGAATCTTCAAGCGAGCTATGAGGGCGTATTGTTATTTTTTCAGCGTCCACCGGCACTTCGTTAGGTATTTCTTCATCAGCTATAGAGGGACGCCGTTCGCTTTTTTTTGGCGGAAGAGGAATGAGGAAGATTATGCTCAATAAAAATCTCTTCCTCTTTTTCGGAAAAATCATCCTCTATAAACGCGTCCTGGCCGGGCTGAAATTCATATTCGTTCTGACCGTTGTTTTTATTTAAATGGGGGTATCTATTTGAACCGCCTTTTTTTCGAGGCATCAGCGTATTCTCTCCTTTTAGGGATTAAAGTTTATAGTCATTATAGCATACAATAATAGTATATCACAATCTTTCAGAGGTTAAAAGCCAAAAAAATTCTTTCATTGTTCATAAATCCGAAACAGGAGGTATGCTTATGAAACGTAAGCTTAAAAGGACAAGTATCATTATTGGCGTAATTATTTTAGTGATCGCCGTAGCCTTTTTTGTTATAGACAGCCAGGTATCTCCGCTTTTAATGAATGTGGCGAGCGCTGAAGTCAAGGAATGGGTTTCCCAGCTGGCCAATGAATGCGTGCTTGGCGTTATGGGCAGTTCCTCTGAATATTCGGATTTAGTTACGCTTACAACAGACGACGAAGGCCACGTTACATATCTTTCGGCCGATTCAATCAGAATGAACGGCATAGCGTATAATGCGTCTCTTGCTATTCAGGAAGAGTTGGAAAAGACCCAGGAACATGATATCTCCATTCCGTTAGGCTCTGTTTTGGGCAGCGATTTGTTTTCGGGCACAGGCCCTATGGTCAATGTGCGCATACAGCCTGCCGGCAATGTCAGCACGCAGTATAAAAGCGAATTTGCAGCTGCCGGCATTAACCAGACGCGCCACAAAATAGTGCTTAATATTAGTACCGAGGTTATAATTATACTGCCCACTGCCAGTTCTTCAGTTACTGTCAGCACGCAGATTACCGTTTCAGAAACCATTATAGTAGGTACTGTGCCCAATAATTACGTTAATGTGGACGAAACGGACAAAATGCTCAACCTTATACCTGACGGAGATTAAGCTTAAGGAAAATGATAGATTTTAATTGATATTTTCTGCGAAATAAGTTAAAATAACAAAATACGAGCAAAGAAATATCAGGGAGTGAAAAATGGTAAAAGTAAGGAAGGACACAGCGGGCTACGAAGAGCTTATGCGCTCGCTGCGCAGGCAGCTCCATATGCAGCCTGAACTTAGCGACTGTGAATATGATACTCAGGCCTTTATAGTAAGATTTTTAGAAGGACTGCGTTTGGATAAAGTGCAGTGCTTGGCTGATACCGGCGTCAAGGGAGTTATTCTTGCTCCGGGTGCGTGCGAGACAATAGGCTTCCGCGCTGATATGGACGCGCTTTTGATAACAGAGCAGAATGATATCCCTTTTGCTTCACGGCGCGAAGGAATTATGCATGCCTGCGGCCATGACGGGCACATGGCTCTGCTCATGGGGTTTGCCAAATGGTGTTCAGAGCACAGGGACAGCTTAAAGTATAATCTGGTATTTATATTTCAGCCGGGCGAGGAGGGCAACGGAGGAGCCAGGCGCATGATTGAAGCCGGGGTTTTGGAGAACCCGCATGTGGACAGGCTTTACGGCTTTCATCTTATGCCTGAATTGGAAATGGGCAAAATTGCAGTTGTTCCGGGGCCTCTTATGGCGGGAGCCTGTGAATTTGATATAAAAATTACAGGCCGCGCGGCTCATGGCGCCGCCCCGTATAAAGGGATAGACGCTTTGGCCGTAGCTTCCGAGTGCTATCTGGGTATCCAGAATATTCTTACGCGCACTCTTCCTCCTGATGTATGCGCCCTTATAACCGTGGGCAGGCTGGAAGCGGGCACAAGGCGCAATATAGTTGCAGGTGAAGCTTTAATGGAATGCACCATGCGCACTTTTGAAGAGGATACATATGCTCAGCTTAAAAAAAGAATTATTGATAAAATAACAGCCGCGGCTTCCTCCAGCGGCGCAGAAGCGCAGTTTATTGAGCATGTGCGCTATCCTGCCGTTGTTAATCCCGCCGCGCTTGCCAAGAGCGCCTCCAGGCTGCTGGAAGCGGATGCGCTGGCAATGATGCCCCCTCTTATGATAGCGGAGGATTTTTCATTTTATCAGGGAGTGAGGGACGCGCTGTTCATGTTTTTGGGCTGTTCAGGGAATCAGCCTCTCCACAGCGCGCAGTTTAACTTTGACGAGCGGGCGCTTTTATATGGCTTGGAAATGTATATCCGGATTATTGAGAATTAATAATATTGAGAGGCGGTATTTAAAAGAATGGGTAAGTTGTTTGATAGATTGATAAACGGCAAACCGGACAAAAAGGATTTTACAACTGCCGATTTGCCCAAGAACCGTGTTGATTTGTTTATAGACGTTGTAAAGGTAAGATTTACAGGGCTTATAACAGTCAATCTGCTTTATGTCGTGTTTTTGCTCCCGCTGATAATTTTTACATTGTTCTCCTATTTTGCAATAGTGCAAAAAACGGCTATGGACGGCAGCATAGACGGCAACCTGCTTTTAAGCTACTTTAATACCTATCTATTGATATTTATACCTCTCTATGCAATAGCAGGGCCGGCTAAGGCAGGCGTGCATTACGTCATAAGAAACTGGTCGTGGGGAGAACAGGCGTCCCCTGTAAAGGATTTTTTTAAGGAATTTAAACGGAGCTGGAAAAAGGGTCTGGTTGTCAATCTTTTAGTGGGCGTACTCATTTACGCTATATGGTTCTGGTTCCATAATTTTGTGGAAAACGAGCAGTCGGGTCTTAGATATGTATTTATGATAGGCATAAGCCTTATAGCTTTTCTCTATTTCCTGACTTCCATATATATTTACCCCATTATGGTTACTTATGATCTGCCATTGAGCAAAATCTTAAAGAATTCAGCCATTTTCGGATTAATGCTGGTTCCCCGCAATATACTGGTGCTGCTCTGTATGGCGGCGGTTATAATTGTGGTGGCTCTGATATATCAGATATCATCCGTTATAGTACTGATTATGGGCTTCAGTCTGTTTTTCCTGGCTAAAACCATATACTGCGGCAGTATCTTTGATAAATTCCAAAAGAACCTTACTAACGACGACGTACCTTCAAGGCGGGGAATGGCTCCGGAAAAGTCCAAGGATAAAAAGGACGATAACTGATGCAGTATGCTAAGTTTGCGCGTGTATACGATGCGCTTATGAAGGACATCCCGTATGAGCAGTGGATAGGCTTTATATTGGAAAGAACCGCGGTGCCTAAAGGGGCGGAGGCATTTGACGCCGCCTGCGGCACGGGAAGCGCCCTTTTGGAACTGCTGAAGCGCGGCTTGAAAGGGACGGCTATGGATATATCTGAGGATATGCTCCAAATTGCCTCCGAGCGCATTCAATCGGCTGGGAAAAGGGCGCGCCTTGTCCAGGGCAATATCGCCCATTTCAGTCTGCACAGGCCTGTAAGCCTTATAACCTGCGTCTGCGACGGAGTTAATTATCTTATTAATCCGCAGGAAGCGCAAAGCTTTTTCAACTGCGCTTACCGCTTTTTAAACGAGAGGGGAGCGCTGGCCTTTGATGTAAGCGGCCGGCATAAGCTGGAAAAAATACTGCCCGGCAATCTGTATTATGAGGATGATGAAGATATTACATATTTTTGGCAGAGCAGCTATAAGGACAAGCTGTGCAGTATGGAACTGACCTTTTTTGTAAAGCAGCCTAACGGACTTTATGAGCGCTTTGATGAAATTCATACCCAGCGGGCCTACAGCCTGTCTGAAATAAAAGGCATGCTTGAAAAAAGCGGTTTTACAAGAATAGAAAGCTGGGACGGATATAATAATCAGCCGGCAAATGAAAACAGCGGGAGGATGCTTTTTATAGCATATAAATGACATGCGCCCCGCATTAAGATAAAAAGAGGGAAATATGAAAGACGGAATATTACACGGGCTGCTTTGCGACGGGCAGGCGGCAGTTGAAATAATAAGCGCGCGGGACACAGTCGCCCGCGCGGGGGAAATACATAACGCTTCGCCTGAGGTAACGGCCGCGCTGGGCAGAGCATTAATGGGCGCGAGCCTTATGTGCGGCAGGCTTAAAGGAGAAAAGGAAAGGCTTTCTCTTACATTTAAGGGAGACGGCCCGGCCGGCAGCATAATAGCGGTAGCGGGAAGCAGCGGGGTGTTAAAGGGCTATGCCGCGCATCCCGGCGCGCGTGCGGGTTTTCGGCAGGACGGCAAGCTGAACGTAGGGGGAGCAGTAGGAAAGAACGGCACTTTGACTGTTGCCCGTGATTCGGGAACGGGGGAGCCGTATGTGGGCGTATCCGAATTAGTTTCGGGAGAAATCGCAGAAGATATTGCGAGATATTATTATATAAGCGAGCAGCAGCCTTCTGCTGTATTGCTGGGAGTGGGCTTTGAACGCGCCCAGGTTGTTTCAGCGGGCGGAATTTTAATTACGCCGCTGCCCGGCTGCACTCAAAGTGCTTTAGAGCAGATAGAAACAACCCTTTCCAGGCTCAGGCCGGTAAGCGAGCTGGCAGGATATTATCAGAGCCTGGAGGAATTTCTGCATGATTCCTTCTGGGAGATAGGCGCGCGTTCTCTTGAAGAAAAAGAAGTTTTTTATAATTGCGATTGTTCACGCGAACGCATGCTGGAAGCGCTTTTTGCTCTTCCGAAGTCAGACAGGGAGGAACTGGCCGCGCAGGAGGAAATTGAAATGTGCTGTCAGTTCTGCGGCAGTAAATATATAATCAAAGCTGATGAGCTGGAGTAATTTTCAGGTGATATTATGGGAGATATAGTCAGCGTAAAAAACAGCGCTGAAAGAATGTATGAGCGCGGAAGCAAGGCAGCCTATTCGGGAGATTACCTTAACGCCGTTTATTATCTTAAGGAAGCGGTAAAGAAAAAGCCGGACAATCCTTTTTACATTACCGATCTTGCCTTTGCCCTCAATGAAGTGGGCAGATATTCTGAGGCCATTCAATATGCAGCCTCAGGAGCAGTTTTAAAGCTGGAGCCGGGCCAGGAAGGGATACTGTATTACATAATGGGCGAAGCCTATATAGGCCTTGGGGATTATCTCAGTGCGGCAAAGCTGCTGCGCGCAAGCATTCAAAGCAGTCCGGACGGCCAGTATTCAAACGATGCGCTGAATTATTTAACCGAACTGAACGAATCGGGCGAAGAGGAGCAGGAACAGCCTGAAGAAGCGGATATCCAGGATTTTGAAGCGGAGCAGATGCTGGAACAGGCCCGTTTAATGTCTGTTACCGTCGGCAGGGAACATATGTCTCTGGAACTGCTCAAGCAATATACCGAAAAATACGGCGAAACCATTCCTTCTTTAGAGACCATGATTCTCGTTTTATATTACCAGAACGAATGGGAGCTGCTTCTTGATTACGCCTATAAGCTGCTCAATATGGATGCCGGCTCGGTTTTTGCTATGGTGTACGGCTATATAGCCGCCGCACAGCTTAGCGACAGCGTAAAAGAAAGTTATTTTGAAGGCCTGATAGAGGACATTAACGAATGCTATCCCAGGGAGCTGGAACTTTTGTATCGCTTCTTCGACTGGGCCAACAATCCTCCCCTTGCCGTAAGGGTATTATTTAATCTGTATAACGGTGATGATTATAATATACAGCTTGTTTACGCACTAGGAGCGGCCTATTATAATAATCATGATATTAAGGGCGCGTTTGAAATGTTCGGACGCCTGTATCTTTTGGACGGCGGCAGCCCCGAAGCGGCTGGCTTTAGGGAAATGCTTTCCCAAACCTTCCGGCCTGAGAGCCTCTCTTATATTTATGCGCTCCCGCCGGGCATGCAGGAGGAAGGGGACGCTTTCCTTTTAAAGACGCTGGAGAGCGGCGTTCTTCCTGAATCGCCGTTTGATTTAATCAGATATGCGATGCTTTACGGGCCGATTGACTCGCTTAAAAGCCTTGTTGCCAGGCTTCCGTTTGATTCTCCGGGCGTTTTAAGCGTTATAGCCATATGCCTCTGCGGTGAAAAAATGGACATTATACGCAAAAAAGAGGCTCTTGACGCTTTATTTGACGCGGGTCTGGATTTAAGGGGTTTGCCGGTCAGCAATGGAGGAGAGCTTATAAACGGGGAAAGCTTCAGAGCGCTTTACAGATATCCTGTGGTGTTCACAGTCAGCAGAAGAATAACCTCAAAGTACAGCGAAGCTGAAGTGCAGATGAATATGGCTATGATATATAAGCTTATGCAGGGACGGCCTGTAAATGATATTAACGAAATAAACGCGGCCCTGGAAATCCTGCTTTGCCGGGAGCATGATGAAAAATTTGATATCGGCGAGCTTTCGAAGGTATATAATATAAGCGGGGAAAAAATAAAAGAAATAATTTCTCTGTTGGATGGGAGCAATGATGAAAAATGAGCAGACTGATTGATTACGATGCGGAGTTTAAGGAATATTTTGATAATTGGTATGAACAGAATAAGGAAAAGTATAAAAAGCCTGAGCAGATAGAGGAGAAACTGCATGCCCTTTATGACGAATGGGCCGGCGGCGAAAGAGCGCAGCTGGATAAAATGGACGCCGAGGAATTGAACAGCCTGTTTATTCAGTATGCTGAATGCGGCGAAATTCCCGATTTGATATGCGAGGCCATTGTCAAAAGAGGCGCCGCTGGGGAAAAGGGGCTTTATGAATTATACCGTTCGGGTATGCTGGGAACGCCTGCGGTTATTACCATTATTAATCTTCTTGCCGAAATGCAATCCAGGCTGCCCTATGATGATTATATGGATATGCTTTCTCAGAGCCGGGAAGAAAACGAGATAGCGGAGGCAGCGGCAGAGGCGCTTTCCGAAGCTCCCAGAGAGTATTTTGACAAAATACTTTCCGCGTTTGAAAATGCCCGAAGCGTATGGGCTAAAGAACTGCTTATGAATGCGCTCGTGCATATAAAGGCGGACGCACGCCTGTATGACGGACTGCATCAATTATTGGAGTCGTCTGAAAATACCGCGTTTGTTGCGGCCATGATGGCTGAGAGCGGCATTGAGCGCTGCTTAGACGACCTTAAGGCTCTGGAATACAGCAGGGATATAAATTATATTGACTATGTGGAAATATGCAACGCGATTGAAGCTCTGGGCGGCGAGACTGCGCGGGACAGGCAATTCGAGGGAGACCCGTATTATGAGATGATGAAATCTCCTGATATGCCGCTTAATTGATTTTTATTGCCTTAATTCACAGCATAAAAAGTTTTATGCAGAAAGGTCGGCTTTAAACAAAGGCTGAAACAGGACACCTGATGGAGAAAAAAGTAATAACATTGAAGGATATATGCGCTAATCCGGATATTTCGGACCTCGTAAACGGCGCCAACCGCGCCTTGGAGGTTATGGGCTATACCGAACACGGCCCCCGGCATGTGGGCTTTGTCAGCCGCACGGCCGCCAATATACTGAGAGAGCTGGGCTATGAGGAGCGTACGGTGGAATTGGCGGCCATAACAGGATGGCTGCATGATGTGGGGAACTTAATAAACCGCGTCAATCACGGCATAACGGGCGCGGCGCTGCTCATCCCGATTTTATCCGATATGGGAATGCCTATGAATGAAATAGTGCAGATAGCGGGCGCGATAGGCAATCATGAAGAGCAGGTGGGCAAGCCTATAAGCTCTATAAGCGCCGCTCTTATAATAGCTGATAAGATTGACGCCCACAGAACACGGGTGCGCAGGGGCAAATATGATTATAACGATATCCACGACAGGGTAAATTATGCGATTAAGCAGAATAATCTGTTTGTAGACAAGCAGGAGCGCATAATAAAATATGACGTCCATATGGATGACTCTTCCTCTCTGACCGACTTTTTTCAGATTTACCTGTCCCGTATGCTGTTTGCGGAAGAGGCTGCAAAATTCTTAGGCTGCTCCTTTAGATTCTATTTTAACGGACAGCTTGTAAATACGGTTGCTCCGGATAATAAATCGGCGCCGGCGAATCCCTCTATGGTTTCTACAGAATAGCCATTCTTTTTTCGTCAATATGTCCAGGCTCTCCCGCATATGCTTTAAAAAAAGCTGAGGGGGAGAAAATGGGAGGAGAGTTTAAAAAAGCGCTGAGCTGTGCCGCCGCTTTTATAGGCGCGGTTGTAGGGGCGGGCATGGCTTCGGGTGCAGAAATAGTAATCTATTTTACATCAATGGGCAAATTTGCGCTGCCGGCAATAGTATTGGCGGTTATATTAATTTGCCTCGTTTATTCTCTTATAGCGTCTTATGCTGCCAGCAGGTCGGACGGGGATATAAAAAGCCTGTGCCTTTTTTTGTTTCCAAGAGCAGGGGGCGTGCTGTACGCAAGTATTGTGATGGGCGCGGTTGTCTCAGCCGGCGCAATGCTGGCGGGAGCTTCGGCTCTGTGCGGCGAGTTTTTGCCAATTTCAGGCTGGGCAGGCGCGCTG
>OMGY01002685.1_pt1 | contig 12888 bp, 10 predicted proteins | sample 1674461 | NCBI WGS metagenome assembly OMGY01 (sample SAMN05578579, study PRJEB25193) | human gut metagenome | biome: Human Microbiome; feature: human-associated habitat; material: feces | host: Homo sapiens | place: USA:Birmingham
GCCATCAAGAACATCGACAAAGGTATTTTCCCGCAGGCTTTCTGCAAAATTATCCCCGACATTTTGGGCGGTAACCCGGAGTATTGCAACATTATGCATGCCGATGGAGCAGGCACCAAATCCAGTCTTGCCTATATGTACTGGAAGGAAACCGGCGACCTGGCTGTGTGGAAAGGCATTGCACAAGATGCACTGATTATGAACATCGACGACCTGCTTTGTGTGGGTGCGGTAGACAACATTCTGGTATCCTCTACCATCGGACGTAATAAACTTCTCATCCCCGGCGAAGTAATTTCAGCCATCATCAACGGTACGGACGAACTGCTTGCCGAACTCCGCGAGATGGGCGTAGGCGTTTATGCCACCGGTGGCGAAACAGCCGACGTGGGCGACCTTGTACGTACCATTATCGTAGACTCGACAGTGACCTGCCGCATGAAGCGCTCAGATGTTATAGACAATGCCAATATCCGTCCGGGCGATGTGATTGTTGGTCTGGCATCTTACGGAAAGGCTACTTATGAGAAAGAATACAATGGCGGTATGGGCAGTAACGGACTGACCAGCGCACGCCACGATGTATTCTCCAAATACCTGGCAGAGAAATACCCTGAAAGCTATGACAAGGCTGTACCCGAAGAACTGGTATACAGTGGCAAGCTAAAACTGACAGACAGTGTCGAAGACAGTCCGCTGGATGCAGGAAAGCTGGTACTTTCCCCTACCCGCACCTACGCACCGGTAGTAAAGAAACTGCTCGATGCGCTCCGTCCCCAAATCCACGGTATGGTACACTGCTCGGGCGGCGCACAAACCAAGGTACTGCACTTTGTGGGAGACAACTGCCGTGTCATCAAAGACAATCTCTTCCCCGTTCCACCGTTGTTCAAGACCATCAAGGAGCAGAGCGATACGGACTGGAGCGAAATGTACAAGGTGTTCAATATGGGACATCGCCTGGAAGTGTACCTCTCTCCCGAACATGCAGAAGAGGTGATTGCTATTTCGAAGAGTTTCAACATCGATGCACAGATTGTAGGCCGCGTGGAAGAAAGCGACAAGAAAGAACTGATTATCAAGAGTGAATTCGGAGAGTTCAAGTATTAAATATATGGCAGACAACAATACCATACTCGAAAAGCTGGAAGGGCTTGTCGCCCGCTTCGAAGAAGTGTCGACCTTGATTACAGACCCGGCAGTGATTGCGGACCAGAAGCGTTACGTCAAGCTCACCAAAGAATATAAAGAACTGGGCGACCTGATGAATGCCCGCAAAGAGTACATGCAAGTACTGCGTGGCATAGAAGAAGCCAAAGAAATCATCGCCAACGAAACAGACCAGGAGATGCGCGAAATGGCACGCGAAGAGCTGGATGCCTGCCAAAACCGCCAACCGGAACTGGAAGAGCAGATAAAGCTGCTGCTCGTCCCCGCCGACCCGCAGGATGGCCGTAATGCCATCCTCGAAATTCGTGGCGGCACGGGTGGTGACGAAGCGGCAATCTTTGCCGGCGACCTCTTCCGCATGTACACCAAGTACTGCGAATCCAAGGGATGGAGAATGGAGATATCCAGCGCCAACGAAGGTGCAGCCGGCGGTTTCAAGGAAATTGTCTGCTCCGTGACGGGAGACAATGTATATGGCACACTGAAATATGAATCGGGCGTGCACCGCGTGCAGCGCGTACCGGCCACAGAAACGCAAGGACGCGTACACACCTCAGCCGCCAGCGTAGCCGTGCTTCCCGAAGCCGAAGAGTTCGACGTAGTCATCAACGAAGGTGAAATCAAGTGGGACACCTTCCGAAGCGGTGGTGCCGGCGGTCAGAACGTGAACAAGGTGGAATCCGGCGTGCGCCTGCGCTACAACTGGAAGAACCCCAACACAGGCATAGTCGAGGAAATCCTCATCGAATGTACCGAGACGCGCGACCAGCCCAAGAACAAGGAACGCGCCCTCTCGCGCCTACGTACCTTCATCTACGACAAGGAACACCAGAAGTACATCGACGATATCGCCTCCAAGCGTAAGACGATGGTCAGTACTGGCGACCGCTCTGCCAAGATACGCACCTACAACTATCCGCAAGGACGCATCACCGACCACCGCATCAACTACACCATTTATAATCTCGCCGCCTTTATGGACGGAGACATCCAAGACTGCATCGACCACCTGATTGTGGCGGAAAATGCAGAAAGGCTGAAAGAGAGCGAGCTGTAAGATAGTTACAAGAAACAAGTGACAAGTAGCTCGTAACTCATAACTAAAAAAACAACCAGCTGCCAGCCCACACGCTATCTCTCGTAGCTCGTAGCTTGTAGCCCGTAACTAAAAAATAATATGAACAAACAGCAATTATTCGAGAACATCAAGCGCAAGAAGTCATTTCTTTGCGTAGGTCTTGACACCGACATCAAGAAAATACCCGAACATCTTCTGAAAGAGGAAGACCCTATATTCGCTTTCAACAAAGCTATCATCGACGCTACTGCCGACCTCTGCATCGCCTACAAGCCCAATCTGGCATTTTATGAGAGTATGGGCGTGAAAGGCTGGATAGCTTTCGAGAAAACCGTAAATTACATCAAGCAGAACTATCCCGACCAATTCATCATTGCCGACGCCAAACGCGGTGACATCGGGAACACCTCTGCCATGTATGCCCGCACCTTCTTCGAAGAGCTGGATATAGATTCCGTAACCGTAGCTCCCTACATGGGCGAAGACAGTGTGACCCCGTTCCTTACGTACGAAGGCAAATGGGTAATCCTGCTTGCGTTGACCAGCAACAAAGGCTCGCACGACTTCCAGCTGACGGAAGACACCAACGGCGAACGCCTCTTCGAAAAAGTGCTCCGCAAATCCCAGGAGTGGGCCAGTGACGAACAGATGATGTACGTAGTAGGCGCCACACAAGGCCGCGCCTTCGAAGATATCCGCAAGATTGTTCCCGAACACTTTCTATTGGTTCCCGGCGTAGGCGCACAAGGCGGCTCCCTGGAAGAAGTCTGCAAGTATGGCATGAACAAGACTTGCGGCCTGATTGTCAACTCCAGCCGTGGCATCATCTACGTGGACAAGACAGAGAACTTCGCCGCCGCCAGCCGAAAAGCAGCCCAAGAAGTGCAGGCACAGATGGCGGAAGAGTTGAAAAAAGTGATTAACGGCTAACGCTTAATGTTCGAAAGAAAGATTATCAACGACCCTGTCTTCGGGTTCATCAACATACCAAAGGGGTTGTTGTACGATGTTGTACGACATCCTCTTTTGCAACGTCTAAACCGTATCAAGCAACTGGGGTTGTCCTCTGTCGTATATCCCGGTGCGCAGCATACACGGTTCCAACACTCTTTGGGAGCCTTCTACCTGATGAGTGAGGCCATCCAGCAACTTGCCACCAAAGGAAACTTTATCTTCGACAGCGAAGCCGAAGCTGTGGAAGCCGCTATCCTGATGCACGACATCGGCCACGGCCCCTTCTCCCACGTACTGGAAAATACTATCGTACAGGGCGTCTCCCACGAAGACATCTCCTTGATGCTGATGGAACGTATCAACAAGGAAATGAACGGACAGTTGACACTCGCCATTCAAATTTTCAAGGATGAATACCCCAAGCGCTTCCTGCACCAACTGGTAAGCGGGCAACTGGATATGGACCGCCTGGACTACCTGCGCCGCGACAGCTTCTATACCGGAGTGACCGAAGGCAACATTGGCTCCGCCCGCATCATCAAGATGCTGGATGTAAAGGATGACCACCTGGTAGTAGAGTCCAAAGGCATCTATTCTATTGAGAACTTCCTCACCGCCCGCCGCCTGATGTACTGGCAGGTCTACCTGCATAAGACCTCCGTTGCCTACGAGAAAATGCTGATTAGCGCCCTGCTCCGCGCCAAGGAACTGGCAAGCCGCGGCATAGACCTCTTTGCCTCACCCGCCTTGAAATTCTTTCTATACAACGACATCAGCCGGGAGGCATTCTACAACAATCCCGAATGTTTGGAGAATTTCATTCAGTTGGACGATAATGACATCTGGACTGCCCTCAAGGTATGGAGCCGCCATTCGGACAAGGTTTTGTCCACCTTGAGCGCCGGCATGATTAACCGAAACATCTTCAAAGTTGAGATTTCTACCGAACCTATTAGTGAGGAACGGAAAAAAGCACTAACTTTGCAAATCAGTGAACAACTGAACATCCCTCTCTCCGAAGCGAGATATTTCATCTCTACCCCCAGCATCGAGAAGAATATGTACGACGAGGCAGATGACAGTATTGACATCCTCTACAACGACGGCAGCATCAAGAATATTGCCGAAGCATCGGATATGCTCAATATCTCTCTTCTGTCCAAGAAAGTAAAAAAATACTACTTATGCTACCAACGTTTGCATAGATAAGTATAAAATATTCACCTCAGGACAAGGAAATATAAAAAAAAAGTCCGTTATTTGCGTTTTGAAACCATCTAACAAGAATAAGACATGGAGTTCTCTGCTAAACAAATTGCAACATTTATCCAAGGAGAAATTGTTGGAGACGAGAATGCTACCGTTCACACCTTTGCGAAAATCGAAGAGGGAATACCGGGAGCCATCTCCTTCCTATCCAACCCCAAATATACCCCCTACATATACGAAACCCAATCAAGCATTGTTCTGGTAAATAAGGACTTTGTTCCGGAACAAGAAGTGAAAGCTACCTTGATTAAAGTGGACAATGCGTATGAAAGTCTTGCTAAATTGCTAAATCTTTATGAGCAAAGTAAACCAAAGCGAGTGGGAATTGACTCTCTGGCATTTGTTGCCGAAACAGCTAAAATTGGCAAGGATGTTTACATTGCGCCTTTTGCCTGCATTGACGAGCATGCAGAGGTGGGAGACAATACGGTCATTCATCCGCACGTCACGATTGGCAGCGGTGCCAAAGTAGGCAATGACTGTATTATTTACGCCAATTCAACCATCTACCACGATTGCCGGGTAGGAAACCACTGTATCCTGCACTCCGGTTGCGTTATCGGTGCAGACGGTTTCGGCTTCGCCCCCACTTCCGAGGGTTATGAAAAAATCCCGCAAATAGGCATTACCATTCTGGAAGACCATGTGGAAATCGGTGCCAACACGTGTGTGGACCGTGCTACTATGGGAGCTACCATCGTACATAGCGGCGTGAAACTGGATAATTTAATCCAGGTGGCACACAACGATGAAATAGGCTCCCACACCGTAATGGCGGCGCAAGTAGGTATAGCAGGTTCTACCAAGATAGGAGAATGGTGCATGTTCGGCGGTCAGGTAGGCATTGCAGGCCATATTCATATTGGCAATAAAGTAAACCTTGGCGCACAGTCTGGTGTTCCCAGTAGCATAAAAGACGGCAGCCAGCTTATCGGCACCCCTCCTATGGAGCTGAAACAATATTTCAAGGCATCCATCGTACAAAGAAGTTTGCCGGAAATGCAAGTGGAGCTACGCCAGCTCCGCAAAGAATTGAATGAACTTAAACAACAATTAAATAAGTAACCAATGTTAAAACAAAAGACTCTGAAAGATAGCTTTTCGCTTAGTGGAAAAGGTCTTCATACGGGACTTGACCTAACCGTTACTTTCAATCCTGCTCCGGATAACCATGGATACAAAATCCAACGTATCGACCTGGAAGGACAGCCAACCTTCGATGCCGTTGCAGACAACGTATCCGAAACTACCCGTGGAACTGTAATCTCCAAAAACGGAGTAAAGGTGAGCACAGTGGAGCATGGTATGGCAGCCCTCTATGCATTGGGTATCGATAACTGCCTGATACAGGTAAACGGACCGGAATTTCCCATTCTGGACGGAAGCGCCCAATATTATGTCAACGAAATAGAGCGCGTAGGCACTGTAGAACAAAATGCCGTAAAAGATTTCTATATCATCAAGTCCAAAATTGAATTCCGTGACGAAACAACCGGCTCTTCCATCATCGTATTGCCGGACGAGAACTTCAGCTTGAATGTATTGGTATCATACGACTCCAACATCCTCCCCAACCAGTTTGCAACGCTGGAAGACATGACGAAGTTCAAGGATGAAATCGCCGCAAGCCGTACTTTCGTGTTTGTACGCGAAATTGAGCCGTTGCTGCAAGCCGGTCTTATCAAGGGCGGCGACCTTGACAATGCGATTGTTATTTACGAACGCGAAATGTCCCAGGAGAACTATGACAAGCTGGCCGATGTGATGGGTGTTCCTCACATGGACGCCAAACAATTGGGATATATCAACCACAAACCTTTGGTGTGGCCCAATGAATGCGCCCGCCACAAGTTGCTCGACGTCATCGGTGACCTGGCTTTGATAGGCAAGCCCATCAAGGGCCGTATCATCGCTACCCGCCCGGGACACACCATCAACAATAAGTTCGCTCGCCAGATGCGCAAGGAAATCCGCCTGCACGAAATACAGGCTCCTACCTACGACTGCAACCGCGAACCGATTATGGATGTAAACCGCATCCGCGAACTTCTGCCTCACCGTTACCCGATGCAATTGGTGGACAAAGTCATAGAAATAGGTGCCAACTACATTGTAGGTGTCAAGAACGTAACTTCCAACGAACCTTTCTTCCAGGGACACTTCCCGCAGGAACCCGTAATGCCCGGTGTATTGCAGATAGAGGCAATGGCACAGACGGGAGGTTTGCTTGTACTGAATTCGGTGGATGAACCGGAACGTTACTCCACCTACTTCATGAAGATTGACGGTGTGAAATTCCGCCAGAAAGTGGTACCGGGAGACACGCTCATCTTCCGTGTAGAGCTGATGGCCCCCATACGCCGCGGCATCTCCACCATGAAAGGTTATGTGTTCGTAGGCGAAAAGGTGGTCTGCGAAGCAGAGTTTATGGCACAAATAGTTAAGAACAAATAAATAGATTTACGATTAGAAGATTTACGATTTACGATTCATATTACCCATAAGAATTATCACCTTCGGGTAAAATCGTATATACAGTAAATCGCAAGTAATCTCAATCGTAAATTGTAAATAGCTAAATCGTAAATAATATGATAAGTCCCTTAGCGTATATTCATCCCGAAGCTAAAATCGGGGAAAACGTAGAAATTGCTCCTTTTGTTTTCATTGACAAGAATGTGGTAATCGGTGATAACAACAAGATTATGGCAAACGCCAACATTCTGTACGGTGCACGCATCGGCAATGGAAACACCATTTTCCCGGGAGCCGTTATCGGTGCCATTCCCCAGGATTTAAAGTTCAGAGGGGAGGAAAGCACTGCTGAAATCGGAGACAACAATATCATACGTGAAAACGTAACTGTCAACCGCGGTACAGCTGCCAAAGGCAGAACCATTGTCGGCAACAACAATCTCTTGATGGAAAGTGTACACGTGGCGCATGATGCCCTAATAGGCAACGGCTGTATCATTGGCAACTCTACAAAAATGGCGGGTGAAATTGTCATCGACGATTATTCCATCATCAGCGCCAATGTACTGATGCACCAATTCTGCCATGTAGGTGGTTACGGCATGATACAGGGCGGCTGCCGTTTCAGCAAGGACATCCCGCCGTACATCATTGCCGGACGCGAGCCTATCTGCTATGCGGGAATCAATGTGGTAGGGTTACGCCGACGCGGCTTCTCCAACGAGACCATCGAGAAAATCCATGATGCCTATCGCATCATCTATCAAGGCGGCCTGAACAATACGGATGCCTTGAAGAAAATCGAGGATGAAATGGAAATGACACCGGAAATAAGCTATATCGTAAACTTTATACGTGAATCAGCCCGCGGCATTATCCCCGCAGGAAAATGAAAAACGTATGATTTACACAAAATCAGAAGTCAGAAATCATAAATTATAAATCATCATGATCTACAGATTTACAATCATCTCTGATGAGGTGGACGATTTTGTCAGAGAAATACAGATAGACCCGGAAGCTACCTTTTATGACTTCCATGAGGCGATTCTAAAGTCGGCAGGCTACACCAACGACCAGATGACTTCTTTCTTCATTTGCGATGATGACTGGGAAAAAGAAAAGGAAATTACGCTGGAAGAAATGGACGACAATCCGGAAATGGACAGTTGGGTGATGAAAGAGACCCAGCTGAGCGAACTGGTTGAAGACGAGAAGCAGAAACTTCTCTATGTATTCGATTATATGACTGAACGCTGCTTCTTCATCGAGCTTTCTGAAATCATTACCGGAAAAGAAATGAAAGGCGCCAAATGCACCAAGAAAGCGGGTGAAGCTCCCAAGCAGACCGTTGACTTTGAAGAAATGGCAGCTGCCGGCGGTTCCCTAGACTTGGACGAAAACTTTTACGGCGACCAAGACTTCGATATGGAAGATTTCGACAAAGAGGGTTTCGGCGGTTTGGACGAAGCCGGGAACTCCTTCGAAGAAGAGAAATATTAAACAGACATTATTCCCCTTCAGAAAGGCGCGGATTGTTATGGTTCGCGCCTAAATTTTATACCCGCATGCACACCCTAATCGTACTTATCGGCCCCACCGGAGTAGGCAAAACAGAATTAAGCCTCCGATTGGCAGAACATTTCCATACTTGTATCGTCTCGGCCGATTCGAGACAACTCTATGCAGATTTAAAGATAGGCACGGCTGCCCCTACACCGGAGCAGCTGCAACGGGTACAGCATCACTTCGTCGGTACCCTGAAGCTGACAGACTATTACAGTGCCGCCCAATACGAAGCGGAAGTAATGAAGCTGCTGGAAGACTTGTTTACAAAGCATAACACCATACTGCTGACCGGAGGCTCAATGATGTATGTAGATGCAGTCTGTAAAGGCATTGACGACATTCCGACCGTAGATGCCGATACACGCCAACTCATGCTGTACAAATACGAAACAGAAGGTCTGGAAAGACTTTGTGCGGAACTTAAGCTGTTGGACCCGGAATATTACAAAATAGTAGATTTGAAAAACCCAAAACGCGTAGTCCATGCTTTGGAAATCTGCTATATGACGGGCAAGACCTACACTTCCTTCCGCACCCAACAAAAGAAAGAACGCCCCTTCCGTATTATCAAAATAGGATTAACGCGTGACCGGGAAGAGCTTTATGAACGCATCAACTGCCGGGTGGACCAAATGGTGGAAGAGGGTTTGGTGGAAGAAGCGCACATGGTCTATCCGCATAAAAGTCTAAATTCCCTAAATACAGTAGGCTACAAAGAAATATTCAAGTACCTGGACGGCGAATGGACATTACCCTTTGCCATTGAGAAGATAAAGCAGAACTCACGCATCTATTCCCGTAAGCAAATGACCTGGTTCAAACGGGACGAGGAAATCCGCTGGTTCCACCCTGAGCAGGAAAGAGAAATACTGGAATACTGTCATTGCTCCATCAAAGGCGTATAAGCCTTTCGGACAAGTGCTTCCACATCTTGATAAAGCTTCTGCATTTCTTGAGAATCAATGCTTCCTTGCTGTCTCCAACTGTCCAACAATGGGCATGTACGGCGAAACACCTCCGCCTCCACCGGAACAAGCTGTTGCATATAGCCGTTATTCTCCATATTGTACAGTTTTTCCCAATTCAGATAACGATTGGTTCCCATCCCCTGATTGTAACAGAAGACATTATTGGAAAGCCGGAGTGACCAATCACTGAGCGGAGCGGCAGCACACGCCTTGTCCCAACATACCATCGAAGGCAGAAATTTATCCGCATCCTTCACCCAAAGTGGCACGGCAATGCCCGTAGGAGAATATCCCAGCATTGTCCACATCGTAGTAAGTTCCGCCTTCTCACCCGGTTTTACGCCCTGCACCACAATGGAACAAGAAGTGCTGTTACGGGGAATAAAATCCTGGTCGACAAACCAACCGGAACCTTGCGGGCGATTAAACTTCCCGCTCCTCAAATCAATATCGAGCATGCAATTGCGGAACGAACGTGAAAGGTCATTGAAGATACCCTGAGGTGTCACCCCACCCGTTGCAGAAGCCTTCATCAATACCCGGTCTGCCTCCATATAGCGTACATAACCCGCTCCCCGGTTCACCTCACCGGCAAAAGAAAAGTTCGTACGGGCAATGTAACCGTAAGGAGCATCTTTCGGATCATTGGCATCATACATCGTATATTTATAGTAATCCACCTCAAACATGGCGGCACCTCCTTTGGCATCAATCACGCCAAAATTGGCTTCTATCAGGCTGGGCTTGGTGATGGTATCAAGAAAATGGCAGAAGTCCTCCACCGTGGCACAAACCTCCAAAGCACGGTAGATAATCCTCCCGTTGGCGGCACCCCGTTCTTCCCCATCTTTCACTTCCACCAGATTGTAGGATTGGGTGTTCATCAAGGCAAAGCCGGCGGAATTGGTACCGACCCATGCCTCCTTCAAATCAGGGAAATTGTCACTATTCACATCGGCAATGAAGTCATACTTCTCACCTTTCACATAAGCTACATGATTTCGCAGATAGTCCGTATCACGGTTTTTCCATAGCAACGGACGGCCGTCAAGAGTAACCTTTCCGGAAACGACGGCAGATGTACAAGCCAGAACCGGCTCGGCAAAAGTGAGCGCAGCAAGCAGTCCCAATATTAAAAAAAGATGTTTTATCATAACCTTCCCCTTCCTTAGATTTATATTCGCAAAGGTATGATAATCTGTGAAAGAGCAAAAGAAATCCTCTGAAATCCTTATCCCTATTCATCAAGAAAGAATTATTCGCTGACAAGTTTCTGCAACTTATCCTGTATATACCGAAGTTTCGCAGTTCCAGTACCTTGTTCTATATGGCGGATAATACCTTTCTTATCCACCAGTATAGTGACCGGCATACCGCTCACATGAAAGGTCTCGAAGAAAAACAAGTCATCGGCTATCTGGGTAAAGAGAAAAGGACGGCTCTCTACAATTTTCTTTATTTGTGCAGCACTGTCAAAAGTCGTAGCAAGATAGGTTACATCAGGATAGACTTCCATCCATTTGTTCAGCTCCGGCATTTCACGGATACAAGGGCCACAGCCAGTATACCAGAAGTTCAAGACCATAGGACGGCCCACTACATCGGTATTAGTCCACTCCTTCCCTGCGGTATCTTTTACTTTGAATTCTGGAAAGGGTTTACCTATCCATTCCTCTGTCTTCAGAGTCCGTACGACAGAGACTATCGGGAGCTTCTGCCCTATCCCTCCACGATAACTCATCAAAAAGGCTTCCGCACCAGACACCTCTTCAGCAGGAGTAGCGTATTTTCTCACATCTTCAGGCAGCACAAAATCCCTGCACAAACGAAGTTCTGTAACCTCGTGTCCCACGCCGTCCTTATGTATAACGTAGGCTGCTACATTATCCGAATCCACACAAGGTGGCATGCCTTCGAAGAAAAGGCCATCCACTAAATAATATTTCTTACCTGCTGTCTGGGCAGAGCAAAGCCCTGCCCCCACAGCTATCAGAATCAGAAACAAAGAAAGAATTTTACTTGTCATAGTTGTTAGAGACTATTCATTTTTTAGTGTAATCGTAAGCTTGGATTGCGCCTTCACTTTGCTGGTAGCCATGCCTATATACGAAGCAACCAATACAGCATCCTTAGAAGGAACAGAAAGGACAAAATTACCATTGACATCGGTAACGCTTCCCGTAGTGGTACCTTCTATCAGAACAGCCGCACCAATAATAGGCTCGCCCTGCTCATCCACCACTTTGCCTTCCACTTTCATATTACCTTGAACGGAAGTCTTTTCTACAGCTTTAGTTTTTTTAGTAGCAATGTAAATCTCACCTTTTCCACCTGCCTCTTTCTTCACCTCAATGCTCTCAATATTCTCCGCAGGTATTAAATCATCGATAGTTTTAGTACCCAAATCAACCTTTTCTCCATCAATATAAATAGTCTTCGTTAAATCAAGACTACCGTTATGCTGTACTTTAGCGTTCTCTGTCACCTCTTTATCCCGACGGATAACTATACCTGGAGTTCCTTGTTTCAGGGTTATCAAAAGAACACCATTCTTTCCCTTTTCTCCATATAATTCCGTGGCAGATTTATCTTTCAAAACCGTTACACGCTCTATCTTATCAGGATCCAATGCACTCATGACAGATGGTGTCACCTCTTTTCCATCCACAATATACAGTGGTTCTTTCCCATTACCTGCATATCCTTCAACTGTAATACCATTGGCAGAAGAAGTTTTCTCAAGTTTGTCATCATCCAAACTGAACATCACCGGAACCGTATATTTCACCGCCACCGGCTGCCCCTTCTGTCTCCCCGGTTTCCACTTCGGCATATTACTTATCAAACGCAACGCTTCAGCATCCATATCCTTATCTACAGAACGGAGAAGTTTCGGTTCCTTGATACTTCCATCTTTATCCACCACAAATTGGACAGTCACACGCCCTTGCGTACCTTTCTCTTTGGCAGATGCCGGATAGCGCATATTGTCTTTCAGATAACCCATAAGAGCACTCATTCCACCTCCGGGAAATTCCGGCATCTCCTCTACCAGTTCAAAGACCGGAGTTCCCTTCAACTGCTTGCGGACTTCCGTAGGTACATACTTCACATCGGCAGGTTTCGTTGTGTCTCCTACACTTTCCACCACTTTTGTTTCTACAATTGCAGCCAAATCGTTAACTTTGACACTTGAAATCTCCTCAACCTTATCGGAGACTTCTGGACGGGCAAAAGTTGTCACTGCAATGGCAGCTACCGGAAGTACATAAAGATACTTCAAACGTGCCCACGGACTTGATTTTTCTTTTAACATCATAGTGATACGTTTTTTAAGTTTACTGTGATTAAAGCTGTTGGCCATAGAGTAGAGCCTTGTGCCGACAGCTTTTTTTATTAATAATA
>OMGY01002688.1_pt1 | contig 12881 bp, 16 predicted proteins | sample 1674461 | NCBI WGS metagenome assembly OMGY01 (sample SAMN05578579, study PRJEB25193) | human gut metagenome | biome: Human Microbiome; feature: human-associated habitat; material: feces | host: Homo sapiens | place: USA:Birmingham
AATTAAAGTATTATATCTTACTAATTCACATATGATCATTATAATATAATCATCGCAAGAGCGATAGAAAGGTGGTTGTAATATGACACAATCTGAATTACTTGAAATCCTAGAAAGGCACAGAAAATGGCTTGCGAAAGAAAGTGATGGTCGACCTGCCGACCTGCGCGGAGCCGACCTGCTCGGAGCCGACCTGAGCGAAGTCAACCTGACCGGAGCCGACCTGCGCTACACCGACCTGCGCGGAGCCGACCTGCGCGGAGCTGACCTGTATAAGTGTTGCTTGCCATTGTCGTGTGGCGGTACGTGCATCAAACTGGACAGGATGCAGATGGCGCAACTAATATATCAATTTTGCAGCATGAAGTGCGATGACTCAGAAATGCTAACATTGCAAAAATCATTGTATGTATTTGTGAACGAGTTTGCGGAATGGTATGGAAATATTAAAAAATTCTCGGAGACCGCCGCGCAATAATGGACAATACGAGATTAGTTATGGAGTGATTATAATGCTGATTGACAGTACGAAATTATTAAGATATATTAGAATCCGCGATTCTGATAGTGCGTTGAAAGTGCAGGGTTGGATTGCAAAGTATATAAGTGAGTTAGATACTCGCGCCGCACAAGATTTAAGGAGGTGGAACGATGAAGATAATGAGAATACCGTTAAACGCAGAAGGCGCTAGCAAATTATATAATCAGGTCAAGTGTAGCTATAAGTTGCATAATATGCGCATATTCATATATGAACGTAGTATTCTGCTGACTATATTTGATGAATTGAAAGAAGATGATATAAAATATGATGGAGAATGTGTGGACATAACTATAACGAAAACAGGGAACGTGTTAATGTACGCACTCTCAGGTGCCGGTGCGGGTACACTAGGAATTGCGGAATTAATATTAGACTTAATAATCAAATTAAAGGAGGATTAAGAAATGGAAATTGTTGGTAAAATGTATGTAAAAGTTAAGAAGTGGAATGATAAGTGGCTGTATTCTACTAGCGTGGTGGACGAAGGCGAGCAGAGGTACGCATACCTAAATGTAGATATTACAAAGAATGCAAGAGCAAAAATTAAAGAATTAGGTATAAAGCCTAGTGAGACGGGAACAATTGAAATATATGTTACATGGGGGTGGCTTAAGTCTTACAATGGGAAATTTATTATCGTGATCCATGATCTTGAAAAAGTTGAAGAAACGGACATCAAAAAAGGTGTGAAGGGCAATGAAAAAACGGTCGATACTACGGAATTATCACCTTTTTAAGGTAGGCATTAGAACATATTCGGAGAGCTATGCGAGTAAGATTGTGACGCGATTGCTTAAGGAATATGCCAACGTAGACCGTAAACTGTTCTACAGGAACGCGCGTGCCCTGGGCATGACCAAGCAGGAGCAGGCACACTATTTGCAAGGTCTCAAGATCCAGCACCAGCAGACCGTGCAGCGCGAACAGCTTATAAAGGATGTATTACTGCGCTCCACTCCCCGTATAGGGGAGTTGGGGTCAGATGGCAGAATGCGATCAGACGTAGTAAGACAGCTGCTTGCCGAGGCGGACTATTATGCTATGGAATGGTTGCCGTCCACACCGAGGGGCATGGATGAGTACCGCCCAATCACAATGTACGACGTTCAACACAGAACCAAGAAGCAGTTGCTGAATCGTGTTATTGACTTAATCAGCACTGATCGTTGGGAGAGCAGGTTGAAAGAATACAAGAGTCGATACCTGCTTGCCCTGAAGCAGGAATTTGCAGGACGGGAAGATCTGTATGTCGAGCTCAAGAAGATTATAGATGGTATGACGTGGGAGGAATGGCTTATATTCTCGACACGTAAGGAAGGGCGGATCGGGTATCGCTATGAATTGGCGCACAGATACGAGGCCTTGCGGCGGCTGAATGTAAGAGGAGACATTGAGGGCCCACCTGAAGCATATGACAAGGTGGTTGCACAGTTGAACGAGATTAAGGGAGGATTACGTGAATGAGTGGATTTATGACTGCGAGACGTCTCATGATGATGAGAGATGTTATGTGTGGCTGTGGTGTGGAGTTGAGGTAGATGGAGAAGGTCGGTCAACCGGGGGCGACATTGACTCTATGATAGAGTCATTGAGTAATCTGGAGCCGCAGACGAGGGTATTATACCACAACCTGAAATTTGACGGTAGCTATATTATCAATTGGTTGTTGGAGAGTAGATATATCCACACAATGAGCAGGAACCTACAGAAAGGTGAGTTCCGAACGTTAATCAACGAAGACCGTATCCTGTACGAGATTAAGGTAAGATTTCGGAATGGGAGAATGATTACAATATGGGACAGTTACAAGATCCTCCCAAATAGCGTGTCCGATCTGGCGCAGGCATTAAACTTGGAAGAGGGTAAGCTGTCGATCGATCATACGGTTGTACGTAAGCCCGGCTCAGCCACGGAGGAAGAGATTAAATATTGTTTCCGTGACTGTGAGATTGTAAGCAAAGGTATTAAGATGGCAAGGGAAGACGGCCTTATTAAGATGACGATCGGATCGTCATCTATGAACAAGTACAAGAGATTGATAGGCGGTGAACCTACATTCCGTGCCCTATTCCCCGCGCTTGAGTATGATGCGGATAGCTATTTGCGCAAAGCATATCGCGGGGGCTACGTATTGGTACATCCTGATCGTAAGAACGCGGAGGTAGGGCAAGGCATTGTGTTGGACTATAACTCTATGTTTCCGTGGGCGATGAGATATAATCCAATGCCATACGGCCGACCGGAACACCACATCGGCAGGCCGAAAGATGGTATGTGGGTAGCAAGGCTGCATATTGGTCATGCCAAGGTTAAGGCAAGACATATCCCCTGTATCCAGATCAAGCATTCCAGGTGGAATGATACGGAGTATCTGGAAGAGTTAGAGGATGCTCAGATATTCTTGACGAACATAGATTGGGATCTGATTACCGAGCAATATGACCTCTGGGACGTAAGCTGGTATGACTATTACCAATTTCGCTCGGCGGTTGGGATGTTTGATGAGTACATAGACAGATTGTACAAGATCAAGTGTGAGTCTAACGGAGCGATCCGGTATCTTACCAAGATTGAGCTCAACAGCTTTTATGGGAAGTTTGGAACTAATCCGGTGCAGGTAAGCCTTGAGCCCTGTCAAGAGGATGGTGGTCTCAGTTTTAAAAAATGCCAAGAGCGCATTACAGAGGGTGTGTACTGTCCTGTAGCTATCTATACCACGGCTTATGCCAGGCAGAGGATTATCAGAGAGGGGCAGCGCCACTATGACCGCTTGAATTATATTGATACGGACTCCTTGCACTTGATAGGGGTATCCACTGACGGTCTTGACATTGACGCGAAGCGGCTTGGTGCGCTCAAGCTGGAGAGCACATTTGTGCGGGCGAAATATCTGCGTCCAAAATGCTATATCGAAGACGACGGGGAACATCTGATCGTAAAATGTGCGGGCATGCCTGAAAACGTGAAGAAATCAATTACGTTTGACCAATTCAGACCGGGCGCATCCTTTCCCGGCAAGCTTATGCGTAAGGAAATGCCGGGCGGGGCTGTGCTGATAGAGACCCCGTTTACAATAGTTGACGACCGTAGATGAATATGCTATAATGAATTATGATTATGAAAGGATGAGTGCTCGTGGAACTTGTAGACATTGTGAAATCATTCATTGAGTATGGAATTTTCGCCGCATTGTTTGTGTATCTGTTTTTGAAGACTCAGAAGGATTACAAGGAGCGCGAGGACAGTTACATTACAGTAATATCGGAATATGGCGAGCAGCTGGCCAATAACACACAAACACTCGAAAAAGTATGTGAAACACTGGAAGATATTAAGGAGGAATTAAAAAATTGACATCATCGGAATTTGTAGCATCGGCATTAAAAGCCTCTGGAGAAAAAACATGCTATGCATTAGGCATGTGGGGGCAGAAAATAGAAGGCAGTATTGTGGAGCAAAAGAAGAAACAATACCCAGATTGGTATGGAAGGAATGAGTCTAAGCTTGTATATGGTGCATATGGATTTGACTGCATCTGTTTTGTAAAAGCTCTGCTGTGGGGGTGGCAGCCGGGTAAGCCAGCCGTATATGAAGCTAACAGGGTGCCCGATGTAACTGAGAGCACGATGCTCGCATATTGTGATAATGTGTCTGACAACATGGACGACATCCTCAACGGCGAGTATCTTTGGAAAGATGGTCATTGCGGAATATATCATGATGGAAAGGTAATTGAATGCACAACGTCCGGAACCAGGAATGTGCAGGTCAACACGTTTAATAAGAGCGAATGGAAGAAGCACGGCATGCTCATATGGATCGACTACAGCGACGCTATTGTTCCCCCGTCCGACAGCGAGACCGCGAAAGCGATCATCAACAACATACGTTCCCAGTTGGACGATTTGGAGCACTTGGTATGAATCTGGGATTCAGAATTGGAAACTATATCTTGACGGATGACGGGGAAGTAACATATATTATGGATATGGGAGGTGAGATAAGTGGCACAGGAAGAGCTGGAGCAGGAAATCCTGCGTCTTACGGAAGAACTCAATACAACGAAAACAGAATTGGATACGGAGCGCACGCAGCATATAACGACAAAGGCTTTGCTGGAAGAAAGCCGTTCCAATAACCAGAAGCTAATTAGCTTGATAAAATATGAAGAACCGGCGAAGTCAAAAGAGGGCGAAGAGGAAGAACTGGATTATGCAGCCCGGATTGCTAAACATATTGAGGAGGTTTATAAATAATGGCTTTTACAACGATTGACATTTTGAATGATATTCGTACAGCGGGAGGTTATGCCGCCCGCATTCCGTTGATTGACCAGGAGAATCTTGTGAATATTTCGCACATGATTCCCAACGACATGATTAATGATTATATGAACACGATCACAAACCAGGTGGCTAACACCAGAATCCGCTCGGCGTGGTTTGATCGATCTGAAAATCCTTTCTCCAGGTTCTATCGAGAAAACATGCCCGCAGGCCTCACAATGCGCGAGCTGTATGTGGACTATATCGAGGGTTACCCGATTCCCGACGAGGGCACGGAGCGCGGCGAGTTTGGTAAGGTTCTGCCCAATATTTCCGAGGCTTATTATACGATCAACTTTAACATGCAGTGGAAAATCACGCGCACGCTTCAGCGCATCCGCGAAGCTTTCCGCAGCGTAAGCGAGATCGAAAGCCTAAACAACGAGATCGCCGCATCGCTTGCCGCGTCGTCTCTGTATGATAACATGCTTGCAGACTGTCAGGTGCTTGGCACCATGCTGTATCAGGGCGGGCTGGTATATCAGGAGGTAGCTCCGCTTACGGACGAAACCTCCATTCAGGCGTTTATGAACACGTTCAAGAACGCAAAGGACTACATGAACTTCTGGACGCGGAATTATAACGCGCTCAAATTCCTGATGCGCACGCCGAAGGATCGCATGGTATTCATCACCACGCCTGAGGTCATGAACACGATCACGATTGACTGGCTGGCAGGCATCTTCAACGTTGACCGCGTCGAGATGGACACACGGATCATTCTGGTTCCTAAGGAATACGGATTCGGCGGCACAACGGATTCTTCCAATATTATTGGCATTCTGGCGGACGATCGTTTCTTGGAAATTCATAACCAGTTTACCGTATCCAGCGAGCGTTATGTTGATGGACCTCTGTACTTTAACATGTTCCATAGCGAGCAGTGGGCTAAGACATATGGAGTATTTCTTAACGCTGTAGCCTTTGTATCTACACAGAGAACAGCCGAGATCACTTCCGGCGCCGGTGTCACACTTACCGGAAGACATGTTAAGGTTAAGCCTGGAGAAGCTAACGTTCAGCTTACAGGTACCTTCCCCGTCGGTGATCAGCTGTATCTGGAGTTCCCGTCCGAAGAGAGTGGTACGTTCTCTTCCGGCTCGCATGCGATCTGTTCGTATATTCCGATTCCGGCCGCTACAGAAGCAGAATCCTATACGCTGCCCGCTGCGCCTTGGAAGTCGTGCAATATCACCAATGCTACGACCTATGCAAGAGAGAACCAGACCAATATTAGATACAAGTATTAATGAGGTGAATATATGTCCGCCCTGACCGATGCGCATTCTTCTACTATCGCATTACATTCTGTGCCGTGGAATGATTATAGCAATGTCCCGTGTTTTAAGACACAGTCAGAGCTTGATTATTATTTCGACGTGAATCAAGTGGTACTGTATCCGCTGATGACCTATATCCGGAACGATGCTACGTATCGTGTTCAGATGGACATTAATACCTTTAAAGAGAATCATATTAACTATATGACCTTCGACAACGGATCCGGGCGGGAGTACGCTTTCGTCCGGAACCCACGATTTGTTGATTTGAATTGTACTGAATTTGATATTGAAACAGACGTCTGGGTGACATACATGTTCAAGCATGACGTATCCGGTATTGTAGAGCGGGCGCATGTAGATAGATGGAATAGCAGAGGATATCCGATATATTATAGATTAGACAACAATTCTGTGGGTGTTCAAGATGTTGTTCATAGTGAGAGAGACTCTACCGGAATTGATGTTATCTGGCTGTTTATTTACTGCTCAAATTATATACCGGATTATGTTCCGACGTTTGCTCAGTATGGAAAGAATGGGGCGGGTGTAGGCTCATCGGTAAATCCATTACCACTATATCTAACAGCTATTGTTGTAAATAGTGATAATACATTATCTTATCCAACTAACATATGTTTTGCGCCGTATTTTGTGGATGATGGAAAATATTACCAAACAGGCCTTTTAGACTTACCGTTTTTTACTTCTGAAAATATTGTGTCTATACAAGCATCATATTATGTTCCATTTTTATACATTGTTACCAAAGAATCTGGAGATTACCGTATCACTATAACTGATCCGTCTATTACAGGAGAATATATAAGTATTAGTACGTCCGATAAAGTTGGATATGTATATGCTGTTAACGACATGCCAAACAGATTTTCACTTGCAAGGTCATTTGATAAGTGGTATAATCTCCCAACTATGCCAAATCATAATACCCCGGCATCATATATTTATGAATCCCGGTTATATTATGCTCCGTATAGTTTTTGTACTCTAGTAAATGGATCCGAAAAGCTTGATATTGATCCGTCTATGATAACAGGAGTAAATGCATTCATTGTAAGGCTAATTATGGCATTGGGTGCCGGAGATTATGCGCTGGATGCGGTTGTTATTAATTGGTCTGATGATACACACGGAATACTTAATCATGCAATAGATACATCCCCCAAAACAGTAGGGTGGCGAACTGATCCGTATTATAACTACAAAATACAGAATGAGGCACAGATTAATAACAACATTAAGATGCAAGCAATTTCCGCATCCATTAACCTGATAAAATCTTTAAGCGTGGGAGTTGTAACAGGTACCGCAGCTGCTGGGTCTCTATCTTCATTAACAGCGCTGCCAGGTGCATCTCCAGGAACAAATCCATTTAATACAGGACTTTCACCTGGAACGACCTCAAGCGCATTATCTGGTTTTAAAGGTCTATATATGTATGCATCTCAGCAGAGAGCGCTAGAAACAGATCTAAAAAATTCACCTGATACGGCTGTTAGCCCAGTAGGCGGTCTTGGTAGCATCATAGGAAATTGTAGATATGCTATATCTGTACTTTATCGGAGGTGCACACCATTTTATTTGGAACTATATGGTTCAGAGTTTATGCGGTATGGATATACGTTAAATAAATTATGTACAAACTTTAACATAAGGACTCGCTATTGGTACAACTACGTTAAATATAGTACAGTTGTTTGCACAGGGACGAAATGGCTAATGCCACACCATAAAACGGTACTTGAAGAGATGTATTTAACCGGCTTTACGGCATGGCATCACACTTCAACCGCGTTCTCGCAATTTGGAAAGTATAATCTTGATAATACGGAGGTGAGCATAGATGGGGCGTAAGCCAATACGTGTGCCAAAGCACACACCGAATACAGACTGTAAAAATGCGATCACCGCAGAGCTATGGGAGCGCCGTCTGGCTATCACAGTGATGCATCATATTGGGTGGGAAGGGCTGGATCAGGATTTTGCGAACCAACTCACATCCAGGCTGATTGAGCGAACACTATATCAATCGGGATATGGTATATTCTTCATGTGGGAAGGTAAGCTTATGTTCCTGCCCGCAGCCGTGTCCAATGATCTAAATGTGTTCTGGGAGCCAACGGAGTTCTGGCCGATCGGTAATCATCTACCCTTTGAGATCAAGAACACAAAGGAAAACTGTGTTCTGTGCCGTAATAACTCGTTCGGAATGCCTTCCGTAGATATCTGTAGGTACTACGCCAACAAAATCGCAGAGATACAGAGAACGATGGATGTCAATCTGTTTCAATCCAAGATACAGTTTGCATTCGAAACTTCGTCCGAAAACGAGCTCTCGGTAAAAAACATGATCAACAACGTAGACAAAAACGAGGTGGCTATTCTGGCCAACCGATCGCTCATGAACTCAGTCAACCTAATCAATACCGGATTCCAATACTATATTGATAAGTATACGACATACAAGGCGGATATGATCAACGAGTTCCTGCAAGTATTCGGCTTCAAGAGCATAGATATTCAGAAAAGTGAGCGTCTTACATATGCAGAAGCTACCAGCAAGGACGAATTCACATATGACGGATTCTTCGGGGACATGCTGGAAATGAGGCAGGAAGCTGCGGATAACGTTAATAAAATGTTCGGAATGCATATCAAGGCCGTAATCCGTAACGAGAATTCGATGGAGATTGCGAAGAAGATGGCTGAACTGGATAACCCAAAACCGGCTCAGCCGTTCGGTAACGGAGGCGATAATGATGTACGCTAAGTATACAATGACATTCTATGATACTCTAGAATGGATAGGGGGGTGGGATAATGTCAACGTACGTAATCAGATATTCAACAATCTGTACACGGCGAATCAAGCTATATGTACCGTGCTGATGGAAGCGTTCCGCTATCGCGAGATTGGGTTCGAGATCGTGGCACGGTTCGTGCATGAGTTCGGAGAGAACTTCACGCGCTTGCTCCCTGAATACGAAATCCGGAAAAAAATGTGGGATGAACTTGCATCTGAAACGGAAATGTTGTATAATGAGGGCGGTAAGTATGAGAGGTCTGTAACTGAGACGGAAAATAATACGGGCAAGGAAACAACCACCGGAGAAGATACACGGAATGTTACAGCCAGTCAGGATACGACGAATCAGGGAACCAATACTAGCCAAACCGAACAGACGGACAGCGCAACCAATACCGGAGAAGAAAATGCCGTGCATTCGGATACCCCGGGAAATAATCTGAATTGGGCCAAGAATTACGCTTCAAGTGCTGACAAGACAAATACGAAAACTGAACAGTCTACCACGTCTTCAGGAAGTGCTTCCAATACCGTCAACTCGACACAGAATATGTCAGGCACTGCTTCCGATACGCTAAATAAATCGGAAAATAAAGATCGTTCAAATAATATGAATCGGGTTCTTGAAGAGAATAGAACCGAAGCTTACTTGAGAGGTAAGTCTAAAGCGGAAATATATCAAATGTTTACGGCGACTACCCCGGAAATATGGTTTACAAAACAGTTTGATAATGTGTTTATGCAGGTGTATTAATATGGATTATTGGGTTGGTAATGTAAAATATACGATCGAAGATGTAAATGCGAAAACAATACTAGATTTATTGCGCTGTATTTTAGATAAGGGTGTAAAGATATATTCCGATTACTTGGAATCTAAAATTGATGCGCTTGAAGATCTCGTAGCTGATTTGCAGCGCGGCCAGGAATTCCAGGGGGTCGGAAAGTATTTTTCTAGTGGTTCTCAAAACTTCTGGGCTAATATGCCACTGCAAACACCGCAATATTTTGAAGGCGATGGTGAAGCAGGAAGCAAGCAATCCTACACATACACGATCACAAAATATGGCTCAGAAAACAATGGCGGATATTATTACGTGCTGACCATTAACCCGGATGCTACCTCGGCAGATCTACTTGCTTCGGATATTGTAGTTAATATTACTTTGCCGGATCCACTCGGAACGCTGCCTTTATATTATATACAACTTCCAAATTCTGTTATGGAAACCAATGAATATGTTAACACAATATCTGTTCCTTCTCCATTCGTTTGTGATGTATCTACAAATATTACACAAGATAAGATAGGGAATATTGGATTGACTTCTGGATTCTTATATCCTACCTCAGAATATAAGCTGTTTTTACCAATTATATACAGGGCGTCTGCTTCAGGTAATGGTAAGTTTGGCTTTATCGGTAATAAGGTAGATTTAGATACTAACACTTTGCAATATAATTTCGGCGGGTTTCCGCTTATTTTTACGATTTAAAGGTGGTAAATTATGTCCTCTGTATTAAAAACATTATTAGATAGTCTGTCTTCAAAAATTTCTATAAACTCATCGGATATTACACAAATTAATAACAGGTTAAATGACGTCGACTCTGGTACCACACTCGAAGAGTATATCACTACTAATAATTCTAATATATCAAAGCTGCAATCCGATTTGCAGAGCGCCGGAACTGATATATCATCGATCAAATCTGACGTTGCAGAGATTTCTTCCGGACTTACTTCGGTACGAAGCGAAGTGGAAACAGCCAGAGACGGAAGTGCAAGCCTTGATGCTAGGCTAGATGCTATGACAACGGCAACGGAAAATGCACAGTCGGATGCATCGACCGCACAAACCACAGCGAATGAAGCCGCAAACAGTGCAAATACGGCTAATTCTAATATTGTAGCTGCCGCTGAGCCATTCGATTCACTCAAAGCTAGACTTGATGTTATGACTACGAATATTACCAATGTTACGGATGCGGCTGACACTGCTACGACGGATATTGCGAATATCAATACTGAAATTTCAGGCGCTAGACTTGGCTTTAGTACCCTGTATTACGCTGTTAGAACGGCGTACTTTTCCGGTTTTGGTAAGGCTCTTAAGACATCTTCGCAAGTCTTTTGGATGCAGTATACTATGAGTAAGGCAAATTATTATACTGCGGCGGGCGAACTTACTACTTCAGATAATCCGAATGCTGCTTACACTATCGCAAAAGTTGATGATCTCCCTATAACTTTAGTTATTTCTATCGCTAATATTCTGACCGTAACGTCAGATACCCTATTACCTTCTTCATTAGCGCCTATTACTATTGATGGCGCAATTTATAACATCTACTTTATACGCCTGCCTAATATGGAGTTTGATAATAGGTATGCATTAAATAGCTCGTTCTTGAATACTTTCCCTGTTATTGCTGGATATTCAGATCAATTGCAAATTACTATGGATATGATTGGCAATACTAATTCTACAGGGGCAGTTTCACTTACAACGGAGAATGCTAATTTGTATATACCTGTATTGAGACCGAAGACATCACCCGGAACAGTTTTTAAATTCCTTTATCCAGCAATCGATCCTGATACTAATACGGTACAGTATTTAACTTATAATTCACAAATTACGGTATTTTTATGATAGATAATAGCGTTTATTGGTCTAAACGAAAAGCTTTATCGTATTCCGCTCTGTATAACTTTATACAGGGCGGACGCGGTATTGGTAAAACATATTCCATGAAAGAGTGGTGTATTTCGGATTTCCTGAAAACTGGTAAGGAGTTCGTTTGGGTTAGAAGATATAAAGAAGAGCTTAGGCAAAAATATCTGCTTTCATTCACAGATAATATTGCAGACAAGTTCCTGAATCATCACATTACCATAAAAGGAAAGGAACTGTTCGTTGACAAAGAGAAAGCCGGAACATTTATTGTGCTTTCAACCTCTGCATTCCAAAAGTCTGTCCCGATGCCAAATGTAAATAAGGGGGTATTTGACGAGTTTGTACTTGAAAAAGGCGTTACTAGATATCTACAAAATGAAGTGCACACATTTCTTAATCTGGATTCTACAATAGCGCGTATGAGGGATGAAAACCTACCAATTACAGAAGATTTACGATGGTTCTTTTTGGCAAACAGAGTATCATATATTAACCCTTATTTCGACTATTTCAAAATCAAATCTCCTGTAGAACCAGGCTTCACTTATAAAAACGGATGCTTAATAGAAATTTGTGATAGTTCAAAATATAAGCAAAGATATGATAATACCAGGCGAGGAAAAATACTTAAAGATACACCTTTTTATTCATATGCAGTTGGAAATGATCCCTATGCTGACGAATCAAAGTTTATAGAAAACTTCTCTCTTGGTAATTGTGACTTTAAATTTTCAATAATGCTAAATGATATGATAGTCGGATGCTGGATGGATCGCTCGGATTATAAACTGGGTTTCGCTGATTCTGCACCCTCTACTAACCGAACATATGTAATACAGCAGGAAGATCACAGTCCTAATACATTATGGCTAAAAACATTTAAACGCAGCCCGGATATCCAACTCATGCTTACAGCTTATGCATCTGGATTGATAAAATACAAAAATGTGCGAAGTATGCACATTATGAATGATATTTTTTCAATAATAGCTTGACAAATACTTTTATTATGGTATAATATTATTGTGAATTGGAGGTTCGAGTTCGTACTACCTCCGGAAAAGGTACGCTTGATTGCTACCGGATGCACTTTCAACCACCTATTGAATGCGGTCTCACTTCACTTCCCACTTATAACTTGGCTCCAAGCCTAAACAGAGTTAATGTTTAGGGTGAGTCAAGTTTTTTTTTTTTTTTTTTAATTTTTTTAATTTCTTATTCTTT
>OMGY01002692.1_pt1 | contig 12874 bp, 10 predicted proteins | sample 1674461 | NCBI WGS metagenome assembly OMGY01 (sample SAMN05578579, study PRJEB25193) | human gut metagenome | biome: Human Microbiome; feature: human-associated habitat; material: feces | host: Homo sapiens | place: USA:Birmingham
CAGTGCCGCAGGACAGCAGCAAAGCCGTTTTGAAAACCAGAACCGCGGCAGCCAGCAGGGCGGCAAACAGCAGTTTAACAAAAAACGTAATGAAAAACCGCAGATTAAAGGCCAGTATGCAAGCCGCGACAGCCGCAATATGCACAGCCGCGACCATATGATGAAAAAACGCCCCGGCAGCAGCAAACCGCAGCAGCCGGCAGTACAGGCACCGGTTGTAAGGCCGTCCCGCGTTGAAGTTGGCGAAAGCATTAACGTTAAAGACTTTGCAAATCTCATTAAACGCGAAGTTAATGAAGTTATCAAAGCCTTGTTTATGCTTGGCGTAATGGTTACCATTAATCAGGATATTGATTTTGAAACTGCAGAGCTTGTAGGCACGGAATTTGATGTAGAAGTAGTGCCGCTGCCGCCGGAAGAAGACCCGCCATATCAGGAACCATCGTGGTGGGGAAATGGCGGTCAGGCGACAAGCAAGCCGACCGCAACCAAGAAACCAACGGCAACGAAGAAACCAACAGCAACAAGGAAACCGAGTACAAAGACAGTGAGAACCGGTACAGGTGCGGTTATAATCAAGGGTACAGGAACTTCTGCAGCAACCCCTAAAAAGGTAAAGGGTGTAAAGGTTTCAAATTTAAAAGGTAAAAAAGTATTACTAATAGATAATGACCCACAAGCTAATAGTTGTATTAATTTAAATATGGCAAATGAAAATCAAATAGGAATTTATGAACTTCTTGCAAATAAAGATATTGAAGTCAATGATGTTATAAGAAAAACAGATATTAATAATTTATATTTAATTCCCAGTACAATAAAATACTTTGATATTCAGAATAAACTTTCTACAGAATTAAACCCTTATAATATATTAAAGAAAAAATTATCATCTATAAAAAATAACTTTGATTACATTATAATAGATAATCACCCATCTTTAAGTACAATGAGCTTAAATGGATTGGTTGCTAGTGATGAAGTATTAGTTCCGCTTACACCCGATAACTTTGCTCTTGAAGGATTATCATTCTTATTTGATAAAGTTAATGAAGTTATTGAAGAATTAAACTATGATTTGAAAATAGCAGGTGTTTTCATTTCAAGATTTAAAGCCCAAACAAATATATCAAAAGAAATAAAGGCTTATTTAGAGCAAGAACTTTCAACACAATTGCTTAATACAGTTATAAGAGAAACTACAAAAGTTGGAGAAAGTACGACTGGTGAACCACTAGTTATATACGATAAAAACTGTACTGCTACTAAAGATTATTACTCATTAGTAAAAGAAGTATTTAATATATAGGAGGATTATTTAATGGCTAAAAAATTTAATTTAAGTAATAAATCATCATCTAAAACACTTGGAGAAAAAGCTAAAATTCTCGAAAACAAATCGGAGTTTGACTTTCGTCAAATTCCATTTGACGAAATTAAAGTGAATAATAAAAACTTTTATAATGTAACTGCTATTGAAGATTTAGCACAAAATATTAAAGAAAATGGACTTATGCACAATATAGAGGTATTGGATATTTCAAATAGTGAAAAAAGAGAATTTAGAATTTTATCAGGAGAACGAAGATACCAAGCTATTAAATATTTAAGAGAAACTGGCATTAAATTTGATACTATTCCGTGTAAAGTAATAAAAGGTTTAAATGAAATAGACGAAGAAATTCATTTAATTAAAGGTAATTCAGATACTAGAATAATTAGTGAAGAAGAAAAAAGAAAACAAATTGAAAGACTTAATGAATTATATAATATAAAAAATAAACATCAAGGCACAAAAATAAATGCAAAAAAAGAAATTGCTAAAGAATTACAAGTTTCAGAAAGAACCATTGAAAGATATAACAATATAAATAACAAACTAATTCCAGAGTTACAAGAATTTTTTGATAATAAACTTATAACATTAACAGAAGGTGATAAGTTTGCTAAATTAGATGAACAAGTTCAATTTGCTATTTTAGAAGTATTAAAACAACAAAGTAAGATTTCAAAAGAAGAACTTGAAATAATAAAAAACGAAAATAATAAATTAATTGAAGAAAAATATTTAAAAGAAAAACAAATTAAAGAAAAGGAAGATTTAATTAATACTTATCAAAAAATAAATAATGAACTTAAAGAAAAAGAAAGACATATTAAAATAAAACTTGAAGAAAAGGAAAAAGAAAAACTCTTAATAAGAGAACAATTAGCAAAAGAATTTGAAAATAATCGAAATGAAGAAATTGATAAACTTAATGAAAAATTAAAAATAATTAATGAAGAAAAAGAAAAACTTCTTAAAAGTGAAAAAGAAAATGCTGAAAGATTAAAAAATAATAATATTCAATTAGAAAATAAAATATCGGAATTGGAAAATAAACTAAAATTTGAAGCTACTCAAAAAGAAAATTTTATTAAAAAAGAAGTTTTAAATGAAAAAGCAAAGAATTTAAGAAAAACAGTTATAAAAGATATAATAGAACTGGCTGACTTAATAAAAAATAATAATTTAGATTTAGCTGATGAAACTATACTAGAGTTAGAAAGAACTATAAATTTATTCAAATATAAAAATAATAAAAAATAGACTATAGATAAATCTATAGTCTATTTTTTCGCTTTTTTATCATATTACTCTTTTTACTACCGACATATGTCGCTACTCTCCCTTATCCTTTTTACTACCGACATATGTCGCTACTCTCCCTTATCCTTTTTTCTACCGACATATGTCGCTACTCTCTCTTATCCTTTTTTTCTACCGACATGTGTCGCTACTCTCTCTTATCCTTTTTTTCTACCGATATGTGTCGCTACTCTCCCTTATCCTTTTTTCCTACCGACATGTGTCGCTACTCTCCCTTATCCTTTTTTCTACCGACATATGTCATTTTCAAATTTACGCTTACTATTTTCTCTTATTAATGTACTCTTACTTATCCCTAATAATCTTTCAACTTCTTTATAACTTCTATTACCACCATTTACTGTTAACATAGATAAAGCATTATCTAACTGCTCATTAGTATAAAGTTTCGGACGACCTTCTTTCCAGCCTTCTTTAGTTTTTGCTATTGCTTTCCCAGTTTGAGTTCTTTCAACTATCATAGACCTTTCAAATTCTGCAAATGCTAAAAGATTAGTTACAATTAATCTTCCCATTGGCGTATCTTCTATTAAACCCATATTTAATATATGTATTCTTACTCCCTTATCCATAAGTAAATCTATTATTTCTAACCCCTCTTTTACAGTCCTACAAAATCTATCTAATGTTGTAACTACTAAAGTATCACCCTCATTCAGAGCTTCTATTACTTTTTTAAATACTTTTCTTTCTTTCATACTACTTTTACTTTCTTCATATACAATTGCAGTAGGATATCTATTTGTTATAAGCCCTAACTGTTGTTCTAATGAGTTTCCATCTAATTGATTACGAGTTGATACTCTAGCATATCCTATTACTTTATTACTTATGACACTTTTGATACTATTATCTAAAGTTATATAGTATTTACCCTCTTTTGAATATAAATCTTTTGCTATTTCTTTAAACCCTGTAATTAATATCGAATACTTTTTGCTCCCTAAATTCAAAAAACGTTGACTTTTATAATTAAATCCCCAAACTACTATTTTATCTCCATTTTGAAGTACAGTAATTTCTATATCTTCAAATTGATATATTTCTCTTGTATATCTATCACTTTTATGATTTTCTACTATTTCACTTAAAAATTTCTCCATTTTTTACCCTCACTTTAGATACTTAGTTTTGACATCATTACATATACTGATTTTACATCTTATCTTTTATAGGTGTCAATAATTAAAAGTTTTGAAACTATAAATAAAAATAAAATGGTATTAATTGAAGAATATCAACTAATACCACTTTTATCTATAATAATTTTTCTATCTCATTTTTTTCTAATCCTGTAATACTACTAATAGTATCTATATCAAGTCCAGCTTTCAGAGAATTTTTAGCTACTTCTATAGCTTTATTTTTTTCTCCTTCTTTTTTACCTATTTCTTTACCTATTTCTTTTCCTATTTCTTTTCCTATTTCAATTCCTTTTTCCTCGGCATTTTCGAGAGCACTTACTTTATCTAATAAAGCAGCTCTTCTATCTTCATACTTCATTCTTTCTTTATCACTTGCACTTAATCTTAATAGTTCGTTTTTTGCTTCTTTAATTTCTTTTATAGTCATTTCAGCCTTTTCAAGTTTATTACTTATAGGATTTTCTATAAATTCCATCCATGCATCAAATACATCTTTTATTTCTTCATTTTTTGGCAGTTTAGGTAGCTCTATAAAGTGTATTTCCTGAAGCTCAGTTAATTCCTCGTTTGTATTAATTTCTTTTAATCTATATATTGAATGTGCTTCTTTTGTCTTTAAACACTTAAAATTTAATATGTTTATACAAATTGTTTTTGCTAATGTATCATACTTTTGCCCTTCTGTAAGTTGACTTTCAAACATTTTACTCCAATAATATAGACTTCTCTTCACCATATTATGTTCATCTTTTATTTGAATTTCAATATTAATTAATTCATTTTTATTAGTTTTTGCCTTAATATCTAATCTACTAAATTTATCTTCAATAGATTCTTTATCTATATCATTATTCATTATCTGTACTGTTTCTATTAAATCCTTAGGCTTAATTACTGCATTTAAAAATGATATTAATATTCTTGGATTGTTTTCATTTCCAAATATTCTTTTAAATACAAAATCCACTTTTGGACTTAATATTTCTAATCTAGTCACTATAAATCAACACCTTTTCTAATTAATATTCTATCTATATTATACTATATTAATTATTCTTATCATCTTTTTTAATATTAGGCTATGTTAGCCTTCTTCGTGATAAATATAGCATAAAAACAACCACACCTTAGACTTTTCAATATATTGAATTCTAAGATGTGGTTGCTTCTATAACTTACTATAAATTGTTCGTAATAATTTAATATTGTTCACTTTATTATATTATAGCATTAACTTAATTTACACATTTCATTTAAAGTATTTTTGTTATTTCTTTAATACACATTTTCCCCATCGTAGTCGTACAAAGACAAAGTCATTCTTACAAGTATATTTATCTCTAGCTTAATTGGTTTTGGAAGTATTTATTTATCCTATTTTAATGTCTTTAGCATCATTTGTAGTTATTTACTTTATTGTTGCAATAAACACATACAATAAAATCATTTCTAATTACTTATCAAATATAAAAGAGGCTATCACATGAACAATTTTCAATTGGTATGCGACATCCTCTTTCATTTATGCATTGTTTATATAGATACCTAGAATCACTCTAGATTATATATGACTGGTATTTAACATAATCCTCTTTACTACATTCTATACTAAATAAAGTTCCTTCATTAGTATATTCAGTTTCTAGAACAGTTGAACTATCAATTATATAAGATGTCATTTTACCATCTTTATAAGGAACCATAACCTTACATTTTATATAATCCATAAATATATTTTTACATATAGATTCCAATAATTCTTCTATACCTATATATTTTTTAGCTGAAACCAGCATCCCTTCTATATTGAATGTATCTAATTCCATTAAATCAACTTTATTATATACATAAATCACAGGAATATTATCCGCCCCTATTTGATTTAATGTTTCATTTGTTACATTTATATGATTTTCATAATTAGGATTAGATATATCAATCACATGAAGTAATAAGTCCGCATCACAAACTTCTTCTAGAGTAGACCTAAAAGCTTTTACTAAACTATGAGGTAAATCCCCAACAAATCCCACTGTATCTGATAATAAAAAAGATTTATTATTATCTAATTTTATATTTCTAACATAAGTTTCTAAAGTTGCAAATAGCATATTTTTTTCAAATACTTTTTTATCTTCATCATTTATAAACTTCTCTACTAAAGCATTCATAACAGATGACTTACCAGCATTTGTATATCCTACTAAAGCTACATTAGGAATATTAGATTTTTTCCTTTTACTTTTTTGTACTTCTCTTTGATTTTTTAATACTTCAAGCTCTTTATTTAAATTAGCAATTTTATCTTCTATTCTTCTACGGTCTAATTCTAATTTTGTTTCTCCTGCGCCTCTGTTTTTAGTCCCTACTCCACCACTTTGACGACCTAAATCTTCATTTGAACCAACTAATCTTGGTAATTCATATTGGAGCTTCGCAACCTCTACTTGTAATTTAGATTCTCTTGTTTTTGCTCTATTTGCAAAGATATCTAATATTAACGCAGTTCTATCTATGACATTACAATTTATTTCTTCTTCAATATTTTTAACTTGTGACGCTGATAATTCATTATTAAATATAACTATATCTGCATTGTTTTCTTCTACTAAATTTTTTAATTCATCTATCTTCCCACTACCCATATAAAAAGTAGAGTTAACTTTCTTTGAATTCTGCTTAATTTGACCAACAGTTTCTATTTTGCAAGCTAAGCATAAATTTTTTAATTCTTCCATAGATTCATCAAAATTATTTTTATTATTTATATTAATTCCTACAATTATTCCTTTTTTTATCATCTTCATAATCTCCTGTAATTTTATATTTAAATATTAACTTTAAATATCACGGGATTATGACTCTTTATTAAATTAAGATAATAGCCACAACCCGTGACTTATCCTCTTAATCTTATTGACGCTATTCTACCATTCATAATCATTTTAACACCTCCTAATTTAAATCTACTATTACTAATCTATCTTTTGTTTATATCTAAATAACTGTATCCAATCATTATAAGAAACTTCACTAATATTATTAAGATTTATACCTAGGTATTTAATTACTGCATGAATTTGATTTTTTGTAAATACATCTCTTAAGTTATTAATAGACTTAGATATAAAACTTGTATATTCATTCCATTCATCTTTAGATATATCATATTTATATTTTCTTTTAAAATATACTAAGACGCAATCTACACTAGGCATGGGATGGAAGTCTTCTCTATTAAAATAGTGCACTATCTTAATATCAAATTTAGTTTTTAAAAGTAATGATAATTTACTCTCTCTAGGTATTCCCGTAAATCTTTTTGCGGAACCTTTCTCCATAACTAGCCACATATCAGTTGGTGAATTTAACTCTTCTAATAATAATTTCTTAATAATCTTTGTTGTTATATAAAAAGGAATATTAGAAAATACCTTATATTCTCTTTTTTTAGGTAATTTCCAATTTAAAAAATCTTTATTAATAAGAGTAACATTATTTTTACTTTTAAATTTATTTATTAAATTTCCATATAAACTTCTATCTAGTTCTATAGCTGTAACCCAATAACTTTTTTCACATAAAGCTTCTGTTATATGACCTTTTCCTGGTCCAATTTCAATAACAAAATCATTTTTGGATATATTTGTTTTTTTTATTAATTTATATATAGTATTTTTACTAGTAATAAAATTTTGCGATACACTAATATCAACTTTTCCTCTATAATTATTACTTTTAGCTTTCATTCATAATCTCCTTAATTCACTATTTTTACTCTTTAAATAGCACGGAGTTATGACATTATATTAAATTTGTTTAACGATAGCCACAACTCGTGCGCTATCTTCTTAATCTTATTGACGCTATTCCACCATTCATAATCATTTTATTTCCTCCTATTTTTCATATAATAAGCTTTAAATATTTGTTTATAATTTTTGCATCTTTATTAAGTAGTTATTTTCAAACGAAGATATTTTTAAATTTTTTCATTATTTATACTCTCTATGTTAACTATTAATATTAAATAGCGCAGAGCTATAACATTATAAAAAATCCCCTAGAATATAAGTCGATATTCCAGGGGATTTGTATATTAAGCATATGCTATCTAATTTATAATATACCCAGGAGTAATGTATATTTTTTTTAATTTATTAAGCATTATATATAAATTTTTCATAACTACAACTCCTTTCATATTTTAATGTATTTAATAATACCATAAACTATATTTACTGTAAAGCACTCCGATTCACTTCTAGCAAAATCACAATATACTTTATAGATAAAATAAAAAATAGGAGCTATGCTCCTATCCTTTTGCTTCGCAATATATAACAATTGCGAACTTGATTATATTATACAAAATATCCTATTATTTTTCAATTATAAAATAGTTTCATTAATTTGAAGTAAAGTTCCTTATTTTAGGTTAACTCAATGAATCTATTTCTAATAGTGGCTCTAGTTACATATGTATCCTTAGTAGCTACATTCACTAGCATATCTTTAATTCGGTCATTCTTCTTATTCTTCTTACTTAGTTGTAGAAATTTAAACCAAGCCAAATAATTATTGATATATTTTGTGGATACACCATTAAAAGTCATTAACCATCTCTTAAAGCTACTGTGAAGAGCATTTATATGCTGTAAATGATAAACACTATCTATCATTGATTTTCCTCTAGGAACTTGCTTTAATTCTATATTCAACTTGTCCTTTATTCCTACATATGATTTATGTGAATCTACGCAAAAAGTAGCCTCTTCGCATATTTTATTGTCAAAGAAGTTAACTATTTGATTCGTTGTAATTCTACCATTACAAACCGCACCCATAAGGATATTTCCTTTTCTATCAATTGCTGTCTCTATACAAATCTGCTCTTTTGATATTCCTCTTTTATTCTTATCATTTTTACCTTTACCTCTTTTTCTAGGGTTTCTAGGCATTACAAATGTAGTACTTTTAGAGTGATTCCCTTTAAAAGACTCCTTAATAAAGCATTCATCTACTTCTACTATACCTTCAACTTTATCATTTTTTAATGATAGATTGATTACATCAAGTATCCTATGACGCATGTAAAAAGATGTTTTAACACCTACACCGACTTCTTCAGCACATTTTCTTATAGAAAGTCCTAATATCATTAATTCGCAGTATTTTAGCCATTTATCTAAGCCTAATTTTGTATTAGAGAATGGAGACATAGTAAACTCATCAAAACTTGTACGACAACGTTTACAGATATATCTTTGTCTTCCGTTAGACTTCCCGTTTTTATTTACATCTTTACATTGACATTTTGGGCATTCGTATCCCTTGGAAAATCTACTTTCTTTAACATTATCTCTAATTTCAGAAGAATTAAATAAACTACTTAATACTTCCTGTGCTACCGAAATTAATTCTATAAGTTCATTCTTTTTTAAATCTTTTATCATAGCTTTTATATTTGTTTTTGGCATAATATTAGGTATCCTTTCTACAAATTAGTTGAAATATAGTTTATATCTATATTATAGCCTATTTTAGATAGGATTAATCACGAAGTTAGCTAACATAGCCTAATATTATAATAACCATTCTTCAATATACTCGTAAATGAATATAATAAACTAAAATAAAATAAAAGTAATTTACATATATTATAATACATATTTATTGATATTTAGAAATACATTCAAAATATTATATATAGTTATTTAACCCCTTCGCTCACAAATTATTTTTTAATTTATACTTGACATAAAAGCTATAATCATTTATGGCTAAGGTGAATTAGGAAACGGCTCGCTCCCCCCCTTGCAACTAATATAAAAATATATACTAATTGCAAAGGGGATAAGCAAACACTTTATGGCTCGGAGCCATTGAGGTATCCGTGTCGCATTTATCCCGTGGCTTCCAACCACTATGTGTATCAAACTTGCTTAGGTCTGGTTTTATCAAGTATACTACCATGTAACTCTACACACACCCCTAGGAGCTAATGCAAACTCCACCAGGACAGGCACTCCACTACTAAGAAAACTATCTTAAATAGCTTGTCTAAGAAAAGTGCCTTACCATCTAACGGAGCTGTTATCGGTGGTGAGCCGACCAGTTTTTTATAGTGTTATTCCTTTAACCACTTACCCATTTTAATAGGATTTTTCTTTATTTAATTAATTTTTTCAACAAAAAAACTCTTAGGTACAAATACCTAAGAGTTTATATATTAAAACTTATGTTATATACAATAAAAAACTTAATTCAAATATAATTGTTCACTTTTAACCTATTTTTTTTGAATTTTGTCAACTTTTTTATATTGCACAAATATTCACCTTATGCTAGAATATAAGCATAAAATGAATTTAAAGTTCCAACACTCTGTCTCTTGGTATTCTGGTTACCAGTTTCAGTTATATAAATTAAAATGTTTGGCGACATTTTAATTTATCGTTCGGAATTAAAATATGAAGAAGAAATTCTTCTTTTTTCTAAATTATATTATATTTTAGAAATTAATACAATATAATTTGGAGAAAAAAAGCAGTAAATTTTAAATTTACTGCTTTTTAACTATTCATTTGTTTTCTTATAAAATGGATTTATCAATCCCTATTTTATCATAAAAACTATACTTTAGTTAACTCTTCTTTTATTTTATCTCTTATTAATTTTCCTCTTTCATATTCAATTACTGACTTTTCATATATACTTTTATACTCTTCAATAACATCTTTAAAACACTTTTCTTCAACCACTCTATTATACTCTTCTTTAGCTTTCTTCATTTTAAAATATAATATCTTAACTTTTTCAGAGTATTCTTCATATATATTAGGTTCAAAAAATATTATTAATTTTTCTAACTTTTCTTTTTGTCTAATGATGTTATTTAATCTATCTTCATCTTGGCTCTGGATCACTATTCCATTTAGTAATTCAATTAAAACTTTTACTTCATCTGCAAATTTGAAAACATCACTTTTATTAAAGCTCTTTCTATTTATTCCCAAAAATTTCCACTCCCTATTTCCTTCCCTATCTATATAGGCTTTCATAAGCCTATATTAGCTTCTATTAAGTAAACTTTATAATATATCCTATTTCCTAACTTATCTTTAACTATATTAATTCCAAATTCATCATTATTTATCTTTTTAAGAGATTTTTCAATTTGTCCATCAGTCATTTCTAAATTCATTATTTCAAATACTAATGTTTCTTTACCTGATATTATTTCTGATGAATATTTTTTATTATTTCTTTCTCCAATTTCAATGTATTTATCTACTAGCTTCTTTTTATTATTTTCAAATTCTTCATTTATATCTAAATTATCACTTTTATCTTTTTCTTCTTCAACAAATTCGCCCACATTAGATACTATTTCAGACTTATCATTATCTTTTTTATTCTCTATTTGTAGCTTATTTATTTTTGTATTTAATAATTGTATCTTTTTATTATTAATAGATAAACTTGTTTGTAGTATAAGTATAACTACAACTAAGATAATTATTGTAATTTTATACTTTTTATTCTGTTTTAAATTTAAAATACCTTTCAAATATTTCATATAACTTCTCCATAAATGTTCGTATTTTCAATAAATTTAAACAAAAATATACCAGGAATAAATTAAAATTATCCTGGCATATTTTATATTAATCCGAATATTATTACATATTAATTTCTATTTCTCTTGTTTTTGTTTTTAGCTTGTCCATACCTGCTAAATGTAAGTCTTTCTCTTGCTCCATTTGATACTCTATGAGATTTAATTTATTAGCTTCAATTGTAATATTATTTATATTAGAACCTATCCACTCACTATTATCTATCTTTGCTCCCCTTAAATCTGCTCCCCTTAAATCAGCATACACTATACATTGTGTCATATCTGCACCTTTAAAATTGGCATCTCTTAAATCTAAATTAATTAATCTCATTCCACTTAAATTTTCATTTTCTAAATTTAATTGCTGTCCTCTAAGACCATTACTTTTTACCCATTCTTCATGCTCTCTTATTTTTCTCCAAATCTCTTTTTCTTTCTTTTCATCCCTCATATCTAATTTCTCCATTTCTATTTTATTTTTTAAATCTTCAAACTTATCATTTATAAGTTTAAAATCACTATCCATATATTTTTCATATATATTATCCAATAAATCTAAATCTTCAATTCCTGTTTCAATAGATATCATTGCTCTTACAAAATCCCCATAATTTTCTTTCATTAACGCTTCTATATTATTTTTAATTATTTTAAAACTTATCTCTTCTAAATCCCTATCTGTTAACTTCCAATCATCACTTTCAACACTTTTTTCTTCTAAATCTTTCATAATTTCTTGCTCCTTTATTCTATATAAGCTTTTATCATACTCTATATTTTCTTTTATCCTATATAAATTTTTATTATCATCAATGTATATTAAATTATCTAATTTATAATCTGTACCAATATAAACATCTCTATATTTCCCTTTAACTTTCATTGCTACTACTTCATTTTTTATACTTAACTCTTTTCTCTCGTGAATGTGAATTTTCCCTCGATTCCCTGTCCATCCTTACTCACCCCAACAATCGTATCGGCATCAACCAAGATACCAAACCAACTATCCAACTCGTACTCGATCTCGTGTTCGGAATGGATAATATCAAACTCTTCGGCATCCAATTTTACCTTATGTTCTTCAAGCCTCCCCACTAAAAATTCTTGTAACATATATCCTTCCTCTCCTTCAAGCTTATCCGTAAAAATAATCCGCCCGGACAAATCATACCCCTCTTGTTTCAAAAACAACTCACCCTCGGCTACCCCATAGCCATAATCCTCTTTATATTTCCATTTACCTGTTAAATCCACCTTACTAATTTTAAATTTTAGATTTCTTCCCACGAAATCCATACTTTTTCAATCATAAATCGTAAATTAATTCGCTCTTTTCATTCTAAGCTTTTTCTATCGCTTTTGCCTCGTTCCAATACTCGTCCATTTCCTCCAAGGTCATATCCGAAAGGTTACGATCTGTTTCGTGAGCTTTCTTTTCCACGTATGAAAAAC
>OMGY01002699.1_pt1 | contig 12860 bp, 10 predicted proteins | sample 1674461 | NCBI WGS metagenome assembly OMGY01 (sample SAMN05578579, study PRJEB25193) | human gut metagenome | biome: Human Microbiome; feature: human-associated habitat; material: feces | host: Homo sapiens | place: USA:Birmingham
CAGGTCGGGCTCTGTGCGCAGCAGGTTTTTGATGAACTGATAAGAAGCCTGAACGGTTTCGAAGCCGTTTAACGGGATGGAGTTCTGGACTCTCGGGTCATGGGCATCAAAGGTGATGATGTTGTCGACGCCCATCTTTACCAGCTCCTGCAGAGCGAGTGCGCAGTCTAAGGATTCCCGTGCGGTGCGCTTGTGCTGGCGGCTTTCATAAAGGAAAGGCATGATAACGGTAATTCTTCTTGCTTTACCGCCGACAGCAGCGATGATACGCTTCAGATCCTGATAATGATCGTCAGGAGACATATGGTTTTCATGACCGCAGAGGGAATAGGTCTGGCTGTAGTTGGTTACGTCAACCAGCAGATACAGATCCGTACCGCGGACAGATTCCAGAATAACGCCCTTGGCTTCGCCGGAACCAAAACGCGGCACCTTGCTTTTTAAAATGTAGGAGTCACGCTGGTAGCCTGCAAAGGCAAGGCTGTCTTTGTGCTCGCTCTCGCGCTGGGTGCGCCATCTTACAAGATACTGGTCAACTCTCTGTGCAAGGGATTCGCAACCCCTTAACGGGATAATCCCCAGGGAGCCAACCGGAATGGTTTCGAGATTTCTGGTTTCTTCACGTTCCATCATGGAAGTTCCTCACTTTCTGAAGGTAAAAGTTAATATTTTGGATATCTGCGTCAGCGGACCGGACCCGAGACAGCGGATACCTTTTTACACATACGAATATCAGGGCCGGTGAGTTTACAGAATTCAAAATTGCTGGCAATTCTGGAAAAAATTCGGTCCTGATAACGGATTTCTGCCGGAGCAGACGTTCGTTCAAACAGGTAAAGAAATGGGAGAGCGTCACTGCCGTGGCAGTTTCGGTGCCGAGATCGTCGATAACGAGCAGATCGCAGCTGTAGAGATCCGCACAGAGTGCGGAAAGCTCTTCCCGTGCCCTATAGTCAAACGTGTTCCTGGCGAGTAAGTCGAAAAGGGATGCTGCACTGAAATAAAGCACAGAACAGCCCTGCTCGATACATTCCTTTGCAATGCAATTGGTCAGGAATGTCTTGCCCGTACCTACTGTACCATAAAAGAAAAGGTTTTGGTAGGACGTTTTAAAATTTGTGCAAAAATTTTTACATTTTTCGACAGCCTGGCGATAGGAAGTCAGTTCGTCTCCCTGAAAAAAGGAATAGGAGAGCGTGCCGAAGTTTTCTTTTTCGAGCATTCGTTTCAGGTTGGACTGTTCGTAAAGAAGCGCGATCTCCGCCTGACGGAAGCAGTGGCATTTCTGACCGTTCACATAGCCGGTGTCCTGACAATCAGGACAGTCGTAGATCGGATCGAGAAAATCTGTCGGGTAGCCGTTTTCCAGCAAAAGGGAGGCACGTTTCTGTGCAAGGTCTTTGAGCTGGTCTTTGAGCTGTGCAAGCGCATTTGTATCCCCTGCGAGCATCCTTTTGCCCTGTGCGACAGAGGTGGATGCAACGGCTTCGTCGAGGGCTTGATAGCCGGGGACTGTCTCATAAATGTGATGCAGCCGTTGATCGTGCAGATGGCGGTTGCGGGTCTGATGTTCTTCGTATTGCCGCAGGATGGAATTGTATTGGGAAACAGTCAGTGCCACATCAAACCTCCTTACTGCTTCAAAAGCGCCTCTTCAAGCGCATCGAAATCATAGCTGGAATGCATGAAACTGTTATATTCTGCTGTAGAACCGCTGCGTGCCGGGCGAGATGCACGCTCTTTCTGATAGGAGCTGTCGAGTCTGGCGATGTCTGCGACGTGGTGGACGCCTGCCTTGTACCAGGCAGCGAGGATGCTGTCTGCATAGGCGAAGCGGTGTCTGTCGGTAGCCAGGACGGTGCGTCCGCAGGCTTCTAAAATAACGTCGAGCTCAAAGCAAAATTCCTCTGTCCAGCGGCGGATATAGGCGAGCTCATTGCGTGCGGGGGTATTGGTCTTGCCGAGTGCGTTCATAATGGAATAGACGTTCTTGTCATAACGGGAAATATGACCTTCTGCCTGGGCAGGTGTCGTGATTCCAGCTTCCGCCCAGGCGATCGCGACCTTTTCAATGTAGCGGAAATCCTTTTTGCCGCGCTCGACGCAGTATTGCAGCAGATAGTCGATCAGGTCATCGGAGAAATGGAGCTTATCCGTGAAAAAGAGGATCGACTTCATATCGGCGGGGCTTAATGTGCGTCCGAGATACTGCTCTGCGATGAAAATCAGCTGCGCGGTGTTCTCCTGCTGCTGGAAGGATTTGAGCTCGTCCAGACTGTATGCAGGTTTGGCATAGGGATCGGCAGGCTCAAGGGACTGGTGGGAAAGCATCGTAACGCTGCGGATCTGCGGTGCGGCCGTGCGTCCGGAGGGAGCAGCCGCAGTGTTGGACGTATCGTACGCGGCTGCTCCGGGCAGGGTCGCGTCAGCGCCTTGCTCAGAATTGCGGGCTGCGTCGCCAAAGCGTTCGGCATCAGAGCTGCGAGTCGTGTCCGCAAGCCGTCCGACGTCGCGTGAAATATGTCCGGTGGTCTGCTCCGTAGAAAAATCAGCTTGTCCTGCGTCCTGTCTCTTCCCCTTGGAAAGGGGGAGCAGACGGATCTGCTGCAGGGTTGTGCGGTCGGGCGAAAGCTTGAGCGTCAGGACGCCGCACTTTTCCCAGTAGCAGAGGGCGCGCAGAATGTCCTTTTCCGTATGATTAAAGCGGTCTGCCATGTCCGAAATGCTGACAGGATCGCCTGCCTGCAGACGGCGCACGAGAAAAAGATACACCTTTAACTGTGCATCGTTGGCATCTTTTAAATATTCATCGATAAAAACGTTGGAAAGGACGGTAGCATCCGCTGCTCCGCCGCACAAAAAAATCTCACTCATACTAGTATTCCCGGTTCTTTGTAAAAATTGCTGCAGTTTGTCTGCGTCCTGCAGACTGTGGAAAACTTTTCAATTCCTTTTGGCAAGCCCCATTTTAACACAGACATTTTAAAAAGGAAACAGGAAGTTTCCGGCTCAGGGCTGATAAACACTGGGGTTTTCGTGGATGTGGATAATGTGGAAAATGTGTAAAAGATTGTCAAAGGCGCAGAAATATCATCTTTTTTTGGAAAAAAATATCCACAGCCAGAGAGGAAAGTTTTCCACGTTCTGGCTGTGGATAATGTGGATAAGTTATCTGGAAAGCAGGTTTTCGCCGATATTTACAACATCTCCGGCTCCCATAGTTATCAACAGGTCTCCGTTGATACAATTTTTTAAAACGAAGTCTTCAATTTCCTCGAATGTATGGAAATAAAAACATTCTTTACCCTCTTTCTGTACCAGAGCCTGCAGATCGGCAGAGCTGATGCCGAGGGTGTCGGTTTCACGGGCGGCGTAGATGTCTGCGAGGATGACCTTATCTGCCAGCGCGAGGGACTTGGCAAACTGAGGTAAAAACGCTTTCGTTCTGGTGTAGGTGTGAGGCTGGAAAATGCACCAGAGCGTCTTGTGCGGATAGTTGAGTGCAGCGTGCAGGGTCGCGGCGATTTCAGTCGGATGATGTGCGTAATCGTCCACAATTGTTATACCATTTATCGTTCCTTTATATTCGAATCTGCGGTCAGTCCCGTGGAAGTTCAGCAGCGCTTCCGCGGTATCCCGGTAATCGATGCTAAGCAGATCGGACAGGGCGACTGCAGCGAGGGCGTTGGAGATATTGTGCTCCCCGGGAACGCCGAGCGTAAGCTGTCGGGTCTGACCGTTTAAGCTGTGCACGGTAAAGGTTGCGTCCGCTGTTTTATTATAGGAAATATCGGAGGGATAATAGTCGGAAGCAGAGGTTGTGCCGAACGTAACGACGCGGCATGCCAGACCTTCTGTGATCTCCTGCCAGTTTTCGATGTCGCCGTTGATAAACAGAGTGCCGTCCGCAGGCAGAAGCTGTGCAAATTTGCGGAACGAAGCACGGATATCTGCCAGGTCTTTAAAGAAGTCCAAATGGTCTTCTTCGATATTCAAGATGATGCCGATTTTCGGGAAAAAGTTTAAAAAGCTGTTGGTATATTCGCATGCCTCTGCGACGAACAGACCGGAGTGGCCGACGCGGATATTGCCGTGGATGGATTTCAAAATGCCGCCGATAGAAAGGGTCGGGTCGGTATTTGCCTGCAGCAGAATCTCGGAAATCATGGAAGTGGTGGTCGTTTTGCCATGGGTGCCGCTGACAGCGATCGGCGTGTCGTAGTTTTTCATCAGCTGTCCGAGAAATTCCGCTCTGGACAGCATGGGAAGCTGCAGCTCTTTGGCACGGGAAAATTCCTGATTGTCTGCATGTACTGCGGCGGTGTATACGACGAGGTCGATGTCGTCTGTGATGTTTTCCGCTTTCTGGGGCTTGCCATAGTTGACGTGTGCGCCGCTTTTTTCGAGGTGCTCGGTCAGGGCAGAGCGGTTCCAGTCGGAGCCGGATACGGTAAAGCCCTCGGATAAAAGAATTTCGGCGAGGCCGGACATGCTGATGCCGCCGATGCCGATAAAATAAACGTGAATTGGATGGTTAAAATCTACCTGATACATAAAGAATCTCCATTTCTGAATTGGAATACTGTACTGGGTCAATTGTAGCGCAAACTCTCTGAAAAAACAAATAGAAACTTCGGCGCCGTCTGCAGCGTTTTTTTTCTTCGACAAAATAACAATGTGTTATCGGTTGACAAAACATACCGGAAAAGACGAAAAAGGACATTTTGTGAATAATTAAAGAAGGAAATGGGAGCGATAGCTTGAGAAAATTGAATATTTTGAATAAAAACATAAACCTACTAATTTGATTTGTGTCTATATTTCACAAGAAAAAAGGTCGAAAAGGGCGTGCAAATGTAAAATTATTATTCACTTTTACAGATGCGTGTGATATACTTTTCTTAAGCCCGGCGACAGCCGTGGGAAAGTTGATAGAAACAACGAGGTGAGGACATGATTAAGAAGGAAATGATTGCCATGTTACTGGCAGGCGGGCAGGGAAGCCGACTGGGCGTGCTGACTGCAAAGGTAGCCAAGCCTGCAGTTTCATTTGGCGGAAAATATCGGATCATTGATTTCCCATTAAGCAACTGTATCAATTCTAGTGTTGATACAGTCGGTGTATTGACACAGTATCAGCCTCTGCGGCTGAATACGCATATTGGGATCGGTATTCCGTGGGATCTGGACAGGAATATCGGGGGTGTTACTGTTCTGCCTCCTTATGAAAAAAATGAAAACAGCGAATGGTACACCGGTACAGCAAACGCGATCTATCAGAATATCGAATATATGGAGGGCTTTAACCCGGAATATGTGCTGATTCTTTCCGGCGACCATATTTATAAGATGGATTATGAAGTGATGCTGGATTTCCACAAGCAGAACGGTTCAGAGTGTACGATCGCCGTTATGCCGGTTCCGATGGAAGAAGCCAAGCGCTTCGGTATCATGATCACCGATGAGAACAAGCGGATCGTGGATTTTGAGGAGAAGCCTGCCAACCCGCGCAGTAACCTTGCATCCATGGGTATTTACATATTTAACTGGAAAACGCTGAAGCAGGCACTGATCGATAATGCAGATCAGCCAAACCTGGATTTTGGCAAGCATGTCATTCCTTATTGTCATAAAAACGGCGCACCGATGTATGCATATGAATTTAACGGTTACTGGAAAGATGTCGGAACCCTGACCTCCTACTGGGAAGCGAATATGGAGCTGATCGATGTTGTTCCGGAGTTTAATCTTTATGAAGAATACTGGAAGATTTATACAAAGAGCGAGATCCTGCCTCCTCAGTACGTTGCAAAGGGCGGTGTAATCGAACGCAGTATCGTCGGAGAAGGCTCTGAGATTTACGGACAGGTTTATAACTCTGTAATCGGCTGCGGTGTTACGATCGGTAAAGATACGGTTGTGCGTGACTCCATTATCATGAACAATACAGAGATTGGGGCGAGCTGTGAGCTTAGCAAGGCAATCGTAGCGGAAAACACGAAGATCGGTGATCACGTCAGACTGGGCGTCGGGGAGGAAGCACCGAACGATACTGCACCGCATATTTACTGCGACGGTATTGTCACTGTTGGTGAGAAGAGCGTTGTGCCTGCCAATGTATCTGTAGGCAAGAATTCCGTTGTATTCGGCATTACGACAGCAGACGATTATCCGGATGGATATCTGGCAAGCGGCAAAACATTGATTAAGGCAGGTGACAAACAGTGAGAGCAATCGGTATCATTTTAGCAGGCGGCAATAACCGCAAGATGAGAGAACTGTCCCAGAAGCGTGCGATCGGCGCGATGCCGGTGGCAGGCAGCTACAGAAGTATTGATTTTGCGCTGAGCAACATGACGAACTCTCATATCCAGAGAGTCGGCGTGCTGACCCAGTATAACGCCAGAAGCTTAAATGCACATTTAAGCTCCTCCAAATGGTGGGATTTCGGAAGAAAACAGGGTGGATTGTTTCTGTTTACTCCTGCGGTAACCGCGGAGAACAGCTCCTGGTATAGAGGCACGGCAGATGCCATTTATCAGAACCTCTCCTTCTTAAAAAACAGCCATGGGCCCTATGTAGTTATTACCTCCGGCGATTGTGTATACAAGATGGACTACAACAAAGTCCTCGAATATCATATTTCCAAAAAAGCGGATGTGACCGTTGTCTGCAAGGACATGCCGGCAAATGTAAACGTAGAGCGGTTCGGTACCATCAAGATGAACGAGGAAAGCCGGATCGAAGAGTTTGAAGAGAAGCCGATTGAGGCACGCTCCAATACCATTTCCTGTGGTATTTATGTTATCCGCAGACGTCTCCTGATTGATATGATCGAGCGCTGTGCAATGGAAGACCGTTATGATTTTGTAAAGGATATTCTGATCCGTTACAAAAATCAGAAACGGATCTTCGGATATAAGATCAAAGATTACTGGAAGAATATTGCAACGGTGGAAGACTATTTCGATGCCAATATGGACTTCTTAAAACCGGAGATCCGTAATTATTTTTTCAAACAGTATCCGGATATTTATTCAAAGGTTGACGATTTACCGCCTGCAAAGTATAATGTTGGAGCGAAGGTTGAGAACAGCCTGATTTCCAGCGGCTGTATTGTCAACGGCACGGTAGAGGATTCCGTAATCTTCAAAAAATCCTTTATCGGAAACAACTGTTACATCAAGAATTCCATTATTTTGAATGACGTATATATCGGCGATAACACGCACATCGAGAACTGTATCGTAGAAAGCCGGGATACGATCCGTGCAAATTCCTTCTATCGCGGAGAAGATGAAATCAAGATTGTAATAGAGAAAAACGACAGATACATTATCTGAAACGCTAGGGGGAATAAGTTATGACGATTACCGATGTAAGGGTTCGGAAAATTGCCAAAGAAGGTAAAATGAAAGCGATTGTATCCATTACCGTGGACGACGAGTTTGTGGTGCATGATATTAAAGTGATCGAGGGCGATAAGGGACTGTTCATTGCGATGCCGAGCAAGCGCAGTGCAGATGGGGAATACCGCGATATCGCCCATCCCATCAGCCAGGGAACCCGGGAAAAGATCCAGGGAATTATTTTGGAAGCATACAATACGGCATTGGAAGAACCGATTGCATAACTTCTTAAATGAATACAGAAAATAAATACAGACTACAACAGACAGTCCCGGTGCAGCGATGTACCGGGACTGTTTTCCTGACCGGATATCCGGTTAGAAAAGCCATCTGTATGTCGCCGCAGATGGAAAGGGCAGCAGGGTACATTCTCACTTGCCCGAGCGGGGGAAACTGTGCTAACATGAAAGCACAACAGACAGCGCCTGCAAAAGCAGAAAAGGGCAGGCAGAAGCAGGAAGGAAACGGACAGAACATGTATGTAATTGCAGGACTTGGAAACCCGAAAAAAGAATACGATAATACAAGGCATAATATCGGCTTTTCCGTCATAGATATGCTGGCAGATAAGACCGGAATTTCCGTAAACACAGCAAAGCACAAGGGACTTTTGGGTGCAGGCTATTTAAACGGGCAGAAAATAATTCTGGTAAAGCCGCTGACTTATATGAACCTGAGCGGCGAATGTATCCGGGAAGTGCTGGATTATTATAAGGTAGACGGCAGCACGAACCTGATCGTGATTCACGACGATATCAGCCTGGAGCCTGGCATCATCCGGGTGCGCAAAAAAGGCAGCGCGGGTGGTCATAACGGTTTGAAGAATATTATTCAGCATCTTGGAAAAGATCAGTTTGTGCGGATTAAGGTCGGCGTCGGGGAAAAACCGGCAGGCTACGACCTTGCGGACTATGTGCTGGGACATTTTGATCGGGAGGAGCAGGTGCTGATGAAGCAGGTTTCGGAGGAAGTCTGTGAAGCGGTGCAGATGATTCTGGAAAAAGGTCCGGATGCAGCGATGAACGTGTATAACGGGCGAAAAGTGGAGAAGGCATAGCATGAAGGTATTGACAGCTCCGCTTTGGGAATTGGCGGAGTTTGAAGAGGGAAAAGCACTTCTGGACAGAGGAAAAGGGCATGTTGCCTTTTCAGGGCTGTATGATTCCCAGAAGCTTCATATGGTATATGGGTTGAGCGATGGTTTTACACAGAAAATCATCGTTACTTTCAGTGACAAAAGAGCACGGGAAATCGGCGCAGAATATGGGTTTTACGACCGCAGGACGATGGTGTATCCGGGCAAGGATCTGATCTTTTATCAGGCGGATGTTTCCGGCGGCGATCTGGTGCGGGAGCGGATGCGTGTGCTGCGCGCGCTGCTCGAAAAACGTCCGGTTACGATCGTAACGACGATGTCCGCGTTGATGATGCCGCAGACGCCGCTTTCCGGGATTGTGTCGAGAATACTGCATTTCGATAAAAAATCAACGGTAGACGAGAGGAAGCTTTCCGCTCAGTTGGTGGAAATGGGTTATGAAAAGAGCCCGCAGGTAGAGGAACCGGGACAGTTTTCCATTCGCGGCGGAATTATTGATATTTTCGATATGACGGAAGAAAATCCGTATCGAATCGAGCTGTGGGGAGACAGCGTAGAGTCGATTCGAAGCTTTGACGTGCTGTCCCAGCGTTCGGTGGAAAATCTGGATGAGATTGCGATTTATCCGGCAACGGAGCTGATGCTTTCGGAGGCGCGCAGGCAGGACGGCTTTGCGAGAATCAAAAAAGAGACGAAGCAATATGCCAAAAAATTGCGGGAACAGGGCAATCCGGAGGCAGCGCACCGGATTGAGACGCAGATCAAAGAGATCGAAGAGTCTGCGCAGGAGTTTGGCAGTGTAGTCAATCTGGAAAGCTTCGTGCATTATTTTTATCCGCAGACGGAGTCCTTTCTGGAATTTTTCAATCCTGAGACAACAGCCGTTTTTCTGGATGAGCCACAGCATTTGTCGGAGACGGCGAACGCACTTGAGACAGAATTTCGGGAGAGCATGACCGGACGTCTGGAGAAAGGCTATATCCTGCCGGGACAGGCGCAGCTTTTGTATCCCGAAAAGGAAATTGCAGGGAAGCTGTCGCAGTATCGGGCAGCGTCACTCGCCGCACTGGATGCAAAGAGCAGCCTGTTTAAGCCGGATCGCAGGTTTGAGATCACGGTGCGCAGCATGCCGTCCTATAACAACAGTTTTGAAGCTCTGTTAAAGGACTTAAAACGTTACAAGAAAAATGGCAGCAGGGTGCTTTTGTTATGTGCATCCCGGACCCGGGCGAAGCGTCTGGCAGCCGATCTGCGGAGCTGAGCGCCTTTTACAGCGAAGACCCTGACCGGGAGGTTTTACCCGGCGAGACAGAACTTTTTTACGGACATGTGGAAAAGGGTTTTGAATACCCAATGCTGAAATTCGCGGTCATTTCGGAGGGAGATATTTTTGGTGCGCCCAAAAAGAAAAAGCGGAAAATTCAGCGTTATGAGGGCACGAAAATCCGTGATTTCGGGGAGCTGAAGGTCGGGGATTATGTCGTACATGAGACGCACGGTCTCGGTATTTATCAGGGCATCGAGAAGGTCGAGATGGAGGGAACGGTCCGGGATTACATGAAAATTTCGTACCGGGACGGAGGAAACCTCTATGTGCTGGCAACCGGTCTGGACGCGATTCAGAAGTACGCGTCCGCCGATGCAGCGAAAAAGCCGAAGTTAAACAAGCTCGGAACGCAGGAGTGGCATAAGACCAAGACCCGTGTCCGGGCGGCAGTGGATGAGGTCGCAAAGGATCTGGTGGAGCTGTATGCGGCGCGCCAGAACGGGAAGGGCTACGCTTTTTCGGATGATACGGTCTGGCAGCGGGAGTTTGAAGAAATGTTCCCGTTTGAGGAAACGGATGACCAGCTGATGGCAATTGCGGCGACGAAGCGGGACATGGAGAGCAACAAAATCATGGATCGCCTGATCTGCGGGGACGTTGGCTATGGCAAAACCGAGGTTGCAATCCGCGCGGCGTTTAAGGCGGTGCAGGACGGCAAACAGGTTGTTTTTCTGGTGCCGACGACGATTCTGGCGCAGCAGCATTACAATACGTTTGTGCAGCGGATGAAGGATTATCCGATCCGGATTGAGCAGATGTCGCGGTTTCGGACGCCTGCGCAGCAGAAAAAGGTGATCGAGGATCTCAAAAAAGGTCTGGTGGATATCGTGATCGGGACGCATCGCGTGCTTTCATCGGATATGCAATATAAGGATCTTGGTCTTTTGATGATCGACGAGGAGCAGCGCTTTGGCGTGACCCATAAGGAAAAGATCAAGAAAATGAAAGAGAACGTGGATGTGCTGACCCTGACGGCAACGCCGATTCCACGGACCCTGCATATGTCTCTGGTCGGTATCCGCGACATGAGCGTGCTGGAGGAAGCGCCGGAGGAACGTCAGCCGATCCAGACCTATGTGATGGAATATAATGAAGAAATGGTGCGTGAGGCGATCACCCGTGAGCTGTCCCGGAATGGTCAGGTGTATTATGTATACAACCGGGTGACGGACGCGGACGCAGCCAGGGAGGCGGTAATCGCCACACAGGGGGAAGTGCTGTCCTATCAGGGAAACATCGTGGAGGCGTATTATTTTTCCACGTCGATGGGATACACCGCCGCAGCTGATGTGTGGAATGTGGAAGATCCGGCGGAATACGGCTATCTGACACCGGCGTGTCTCCTTACGGATGGAAAGATGCAGGATCTCTCCGGGGAGGAGGCGTTTCTTGCTTATATTCAGAGTCCCGCAGATGGATACGACAGTGACTGCCGGTATTTCCGCTGGAGAGCGGAGGCGGATTACCACGGGAAAACAGATGAAGTGAATTCCATACTGCTGGAACGGTGGAAGAGTTCACCAAAGAATATAAACTTTTATCCGACCGGTCAGACTACGGAAATACAGAATCCTGATGCAGCATCGGTGGAGGCACTGGGGGAAGTGACCGGCATGAGCGCGGCGGAGCGCGGCAGCTCCGGTGCACTGCTTGCCGTAAAGATCACGTATGAGAAGGGAAGCGCCCTTGTGCGGACGGAGTATAATATCCGAAAAGTTCTGGGTGCCTGCGCAGGAAATTTGGTGTGCGCAGACGGAACAGAACAGACGGATGTGACGATGCTGCCGAGTGCGTTTTTTGCCATAACGAAACAGGGGGACGGCGGCATGGTTTTATATGGAGGCGGCTACGGGCATGGACTCGGCATGAGCCAGAACGCGGCGAACGGAATGGCGAAGGCCGGAATGAATTACGAAGAGATCTTGCAATATTTTTATAATGACGTTAAACTGGAAACCATGAAATAATGAATCCTGACGGATTCGCTTTTTGAAGGGGAGCAATATGATCTGGAAGCTTATTGGTAATGTCAAATCCTTTCTTGATAAATGCAAGCGAGACAAGATCAATGCCTATTCGGCGCAGTCGGCGTTTTTTATTATTTTGTCGGCAATTCCATTTTTGGTGGTGTTTAGTTCCTTATTAAAATACACACCGATCTCACAGGATATGCTGACAACGGCAGTAGGAAATTATATGCCAAACTATATTTCGCCGTTAGTGAACTCGATCATTGCGGAGGTATACAATCAGTCCGTCGGATTGATCTCGATCGCGGCGGTGGTTGCAATCTGGTCATCTGCGAAGGGCTTGCAGTATTTAGGAACCGGACTGAATATGGTCAATAACTGTCAGGAAACTAGAAACTGGTTTGTACTGCGTTTCCGTGCGATATTCTATACCGTAGTCCTGATCCTGACACTGATCACCGTGCTGGTATTGCTGGTATTCGGAAGTACGCTGCAAAAGGCAGCCATTCGGTATGTGCCGATCATTTCGCATTTTATGAGTGTGCTGATTGGAATCCGTATCATTATTATCATGGGTGTGCTGATCTTTTTCTTCGCATGGATCTTTAAAATGGTGCCAAACCGCAAGGCTTCGTTTAAGAGTCAGCTTCCGGGGGCAATTTTAAGTGCCGTTTCGTGGTATGTATTTTCGTTTGGACTGTCTATTTATGTGGAGTATTTTAACGGATTTTCCACCTATGGAAGTCTGGCAACGATCGTGCTTGTCATGCTGTGGCTGTATTTTTGTATGTACATCCTGCTGCTCTGTGCAGAGACCAATGTTGTCTTTTCGGATCTGTTCCACAAATGGAGAGCAAAATTGCATGAAAAGCGAGTGGGAGATAAGAAATAACCGGAAACATAAGAATGAACGAGATAAGAAATCACTTGCAGTTTTTAGCAGGCTGTGCTAAAATGTGAGAAGTTTAGAAGAAAAGCAAAGAAAGTGTCAGTAGTCTGTTATACTTTTTTCAGAGAGAGGATGCCATCGGCTGAAAGCATCTTTAAGGTAAGGTAAC
>OMGY01002700.1_pt1 | contig 12857 bp, 10 predicted proteins | sample 1674461 | NCBI WGS metagenome assembly OMGY01 (sample SAMN05578579, study PRJEB25193) | human gut metagenome | biome: Human Microbiome; feature: human-associated habitat; material: feces | host: Homo sapiens | place: USA:Birmingham
TGTGACCCTCTGCTTGTAAGGCAGATGCTCTCCCAGCTGAGCTAAGATCCCATTTTTGTCCTTTGCTTTTTGCAACCGACTTCTAAAGTATACTATTACAGAAGATGAAAGTCAACACTTTTTTTCATATTTTCCTAAAAATTTCAAAAACATAACAACACATCCAGCTTTCTATACTGGCACTTCATGTAAAACAAGCTACAAGACTCGTTTTACATGTTATGCTATACTAAAAGTGTCTTATGCCAGTAAGCGTTCGACCAGTTTCACACATTCCGCTGCATCTTTCGAATAGCCATCTGCTCCGATCTCATCCGAAAAACTCTCCGTGATCGCCGCTCCTCCAATTACAATCTTCGCCGTACAGCCTTTTTCTTTTGCCAGCTCCACAACGTCTTTCATCCGCATCATTGTGGTCGTCATCAGTGCGGAAAGTCCGATCACCTTCGCACCTTCATTCATTGCGGTATCCACGATCACATCTGCCGGAACATCCTTGCCAAGGTCGATCACATGATAACCGTAATTCTTCAACATCAGAACCACAAGATTTTTTCCGATATCATGGATATCGCCCTCAACTGTCGCAACAACGATCGTAGCCATTGCCTCTGTATTACTGCGCTCTAACATCGGCTCTAAGTACTCGATTGCAAGTTTCATCGTATTAGCGGAAGAAATCAGCTGTGGCAGGAAATATTTCTTTTTATCAAATAATTCTCCTACTTCATTGATCGCAGCGATCAGATGCTCATTGATAATCTCATCCGGTTTGGCTCCGCCATCCAGCATCTTTTTTACTTCTTCTAATACATGTTCTTTGTTTCCCTTTAAAACTGCCTGAAATACGCCGCTTCCCGTACTCTCTTTCCTGATTTCGCCGCCAGCCGCAGATGTACCTGCAGGTGTTTTCTGAACCATGACACGTTCCATACCGGCATATTTTTCTGACAGAAAATTCATACGCTCAATATAACGGATGTCGCTTTCTTTCTTATTCAACAGCATATCCGACGCAAATGCGGCATTCATCAGAAGTTCCTGTGACGGATTTGCAATCGCCATCGTAAGACCATTTGCGATCGCCATTGTAAGAAAAGCCGTATTGACGTAAGTACGTTCCGGCAGTCCAAATGAAATATTAGAAAGTCCACATGCTGTCGGCAGTTCCAGTGCATTTTTGCAATAGGAAAATGTCTCAAAACACTCTAACGCTGCATTCGGATTTGCTCCGATTGTGGCAACCAGTCCATCCACAATGATATCTTCTTTTGCCATGCCGATCCTCACCGCCTCATCCATGATCGTGCGGATAATGCCGTGTTTCTCAGCAGAATCTTTTGGCAGCCCCTCATCCGAGAGTGGAAGCAGGATAAACATTGCCCCGTACTTCTTTGCAATCGGAAGCAGTTTTTCAAACTTTTCTTTTTCCAGTGAAATCGAATTGATGAGTGCACGTCCCGGATAGATGCGGAGCGCGGCCTCAATAATATCCACATGGCTGGAATCAATGCAAAGCGGACAATCCACCGTCGAAGTCACTTCGTAAATGGTACGCAGCATCATCTCTTTTTCATCTATACCGTTCATACCCATATTGATGTCAAGGATCGATGCTCCATTTTCCTCCTGTTCTAATGCCATGGTACGGACAAGATTTAAGGAACCCTCTTTTAACTCTGCCTGCAGCTTTTTCTTTCCGGTCGGGTTAATACGTTCTCCAATGACCATAAAACGTCCATCAAGCGTGATCTCTACAGACTTACGCTCTGAAGTCAGCATTCTTCTCTTCGTCTGAAGCGGTGCTTTGACCGGGATACCTTTTACTGCCTCCTTTAAAGCACGGATGTGCTCCGGTGTTGTTCCACAGCATCCTCCAATGATGGCAGCACCCTCTTCGACCAGTTTTTTCCCGACTTCGGCAAATTCTTCCGGCTCTACATTAAAGACGGTCTGACCATCGATCAGCTCCGGCATTCCGGCATTTGGTTTTGCGAGAAGTGGTATCGTTGCATACTCTGCCATCTTCGCGATCGGCTCTAACATTGCCTCCGGTCCGGTCGAACAGTTCATTCCGACCGCATCCGCACCAAGGCTCTGCATCACAACAACCGCTGTCACCGGATCTGTTCCATACAGTGTTCTTCCGTCTTCATTATAAGTCAATGAAACCATGACTGGCAGGTCACATACTTCACGGATTGCCAGCACAGCCGCACGGCATTCCTGCAGGCTCATCATCGTTTCAACCACAAAAAGATCTGCTCCGGCCTCCGCAATAATTTTCGCCTGCTCTTTATAAACATCCACCAGATCCTCAAACATCAGATCTCCCAACGGATAAAGCTGTTCTCCTGTCATGGTAAGATCTCCGGCAACCAGCGCATTTGTACCTTTTGCAGCCTCTTTTGAGAGTGCGACAAGCTTGCGGTTCATCTCCTCTAAATGATCTTCCAAACCATATTCTTTTAATTTTATTCTGCTTGCGGTAAAGGTCGGCGCAAATAAAATATCGGTTCCGGCCTCTACATACCGTTTCTGCAGATCGATCAACACTTCTGAATTTTCCAGGATCCACTGCTCCGGACATACTCCGACCGGCATTCCTGCCTTCTGTAAATTCGTTCCTGTTGCACCATCAAGCAGTACCGGGCCTTTTTTTACCAGCTCCCTAAACGCTTCTCTTGTCATTGCTGCCAGTTCCTTTCCTTTTCACATCATTTTTATCTTGTGTAATCTGCTGTCTTTTTTACCATCCAGCGGCTTTCCGTCATATCGCTTTTCTAAAGGATCGTGCCGCCTCCGGCAACATATTCTCCATCATATAATACGACTGCCTGTCCAGGTGTCACCGCACGCACCGGCTCTAAAAATTCACAGTGTATCGTATCTTCTCCGGTTCTTGTCACCTTGCACATACTTCCGCTGTGGGAATAACGGATTTTTGCCTTCAAAAGCATCTCATCCTGAATATCCGGGATCGACATAAAATTAATATGATCTGCATCCAGTTCATAAGTAAATACATCTCTGTTCTCACCAAGTACGACCTCATTTGTCTCCGGCCGTATCTCCGTGACAAATACCGGATGCCCGAATGCAATACCCAGTCCCTTTCTCTGTCCGATCGTATAATGCGTAATCCCTTTATGTTTTCCGACTACAGTTCCGTCTGTCAGAACAAAATTTCCCGGAGGTGGTACCTGATCGCCGCATTCCCGGTCAATAAATCCGGCATAATCATTGTCAGAGATAAAGCAGATCTCCTGACTGTCTTTTTTATGTGCAACCATAAGACCGATCTCCTCTGCAATCTTACGGATCTCATCTTTATGATAGGCACCGACCGGCATCAATGTGTGTGACAACTGTTCCTGTGTCAGATTGTAAAGTGCATACGTCTGATCTTTGGCTGCTGTCACGGAATTTTTAATTGCATATCTTCCATTGGAAAGCTGCTCGATCCTCGCATAGTGCCCGGTTGCAATATAATCCGCACCAATCGCAAGACTCCGATTTAACAATGCTTCCCATTTTACATAACGGTTGCATGCAATACACGGATTTGGCGTCCTGCCTTTTAAATATTCCGCAGTAAAATAATCCATGACATTTTTTTTAAATTCCTGTTTGAAATTCATGACGTAATAAGGAATTCCAAGACGGTCTGCCACTCTTCTGGCATCATCCACTGCCGAAAGACCACAGCATCCGCCACTCTCCTCCTGCACAAATTCATCCTCATCCTGCCAGATCTGCATGGTCACACCGATCACATCATATCCCTGTTCCTTCAAAAGATATGCTGCCACAGAGGAATCCACACCGCCTGACATACCGACTACTACTTTCTTTGCTGCCATTCTTTTCTCCATTTCATCTATCTCAAATATTTTCTATTCTGCCAGATGTCAACATCCATTTTTACACTATATATTATTTGACCATACATCGCCCCATTGTGCAATCTTTTTTTCCGGTGCACTGATTATTTTTTTGCAAAATTTATGAGAAACCCAATCCGAGTTTCTCATAAATGATTGCGTGATATAATCCTTCCACCGTCCGGATCACATCATACCAGTATGACCGCTGCTGTCCGCTTTCAAAATGTATGAAAACAGCAGCATATTTTTCTGCAGCTCTGCGATCAGATCGTAGAGTTATAAAGTTCGCCTGTTCTGTAATTATAGGTATAAGAACCTGATTTCTGATAGGTATTCGCCTTTGCGGCCTCACTCTTTGCATAAGACTCTGCACGGCCTGCCTGCCGTTTCACTTCTGTTCCATAGTAGCTGCTGTCTGCAAACATTGCCTTTACCTTACTCATATCAGTCTTCTTAAACTTTTCTTCATCAATGGTAAGCTTGTTGTCTGCACCTATGGAAATACCGATATCAGAAAGTGATTTACGATTTGCCTCTGTCACATTCACCATGCTGGCACCGGCTCTTAAAATACTCTTTGTATTGGAATTGCCCACTTCATCAATCAGACTATTATAGCTGTCTGTAAAGTTTTTAACAGCTTTATAGATAGCATCCGTATCATAACCGGTCGTCTTGTTTCCATTTTCATCTGTCTTTGTCACTTCGTTAAATAAGGATTTATCCCCTGTTTCCTGAAGAGCTGCAACCGACTTCTCCACACTCTTCGCATCACTCTCAATCACAGCGAGTGTCCTGGTGCTGTCTTTGGATGTTGACGTTGAGGAAGATGTTGTATCGTCTGAAGCACTGACCTGTCCACCTTTCCCATAATACGCATTTAACAATTTAAAATAGCTGCCCGATCTGATTGTTGCCCAGTCACTGTAATTGATTCCAAGTATATCACTTCCTGACATACTGTTCGAAAACAATGAATTCTTAGATGATGTAGTGTTTAGACCAGAAAACAAAACTCCCATTGAATATGAATTATAGCCAGAAATTGTTGCCATATATCTCACTCCTTTGAAATAATACAATAACCTGTTCGTTATGAATCAAACATCCCTGTTTTCTTTTATATCGTCATTTTAGGCCGTTCTCTTTATATTTTCAAGCATTTTCCACAAGTAAAACCGTCTTTTCAGGTGTATGGATAACCTAACCAATTTTTTTGTATTTTTTTCTGTTTTTTTGTTTTAAATTACTAAAAAATTGTTAATTTATTATTCATACTTTGTTCATATATGATTGATATACTAAATACAGTTAAAAAATACTTAGACAACTTGTTATAATATACTTGATAAATTTTTTTCATAATAGCCCGGGCGCCGAAAGGTGTCTGGGCACTCCTCATTTATGGGAACTTACAGGTTTTCGATCTGCCAGTCGATCGGCTCGATCCCATTTGCTTTTAAGAAATCATTTGCCTGACTGAAATGTCTGCATCCAAAAAAACCTCTGTATGCAGAAAGTGGACTCGGATGCGGTGCCGTTAAGATCAGATGCTTCGGATTCGTAAGCATCGGTATTTTGGACTGCGCCGGTCTGCCCCAGAGGAGGTACACAATCGGACGATCCTGGGCATTTACTGCCTGAATGACCGCATCAGTGAACTGCTCCCAGCCTCTTCCCTGATGGGAATTCGCCTGATGTGCACGGACAGTCAGCACCGTGTTTAAAAGCAGTACGCCCTGATCCGCCCATTTTTTTAAATATCCGTTGTTCGGAATATAGCATCCCAGATCATCCTGAAGCTCTTTGTAAATATTCTGCAGAGATGGCGGGATCTCCTTCTGTGATGGCAGTACGGAAAAGCTCAGACCATGTGCCTGATTCTCATTGTGATACGGATCCTGTCCTAAGATCAGTACTTTTACCTCACTAAGTGGTGTAAAATGCATCGCATTGAAGATATCATCTGCCGGCGGATAAATGACCGCCCTGCTGTATTCTTCTTTTACAAATTGAAATAGTTCCCTGTAATATGGCTTTTTAAACTCTCCCTGAATTGCCGGGAGCCAGTCATTCGTAATCATTGCCATGATATTTACCCTCTTATTATCTTCTGACAGAGACACCGCGTTCTGCCAGATAATCTTTCAGATCACAGATCTCAAGTTCTTTGTAATGGAATAAAGAAGCAGCAAGCGCTGCATCCGCTTTTCCCTCCGTCAGCGCATCGTAAAAATGCTCTTTCGTCCCCGCTCCACCGGAAGCGATCACCGGAATAGAAACATTTTCTGCGATCATACGGGTCAGTTCAAGATCATAACCTGCCTTGGTTCCATCACAATCCATACTGGTCAGAAGAATTTCTCCTGCGCCAAGCCGGTCCGCTTTCATTGCCCATTCCACAGCATCAATTCCGACATCAATACGTCCACCGTTCTTGTAAATATTCCAGCCCGAACCGTCTGCACGCTTTCTTGCATCGATCGCTACCACCACACACTGGCTGCCAAACTTATCTGCCGCCTCACTGATGAGTTCCGGACGGTTGATTGCAGAAGAATTAATCGATATCTTGTCCGCACCCTCACGGAGTAATGCCTTGAAATCATCCACAGTACGGATACCGCCGCCTACAGTAAATGGAATAAACACTTTTTCTGCCACTTTGCGCACCATATCCACGACCGTCTCTCTGGCATCTGAGGTTGCTGTGATATCGAGAAATACCAGTTCATCTGCCCCCGCCTTATCATAAGCCGCTGCGATCTCAACCGGATCTCCTGCATCCCTTAAATTTACGAAATTAACACCCTTTACCACACGTCCGTTATTCACATCCAGACACGGAATAATTCGTTTTGTAAACATTTTTATCCTCCTGTCTTAAATCCCGGCAAAATTTTCTAGTATCTTAAGTCCGACTGTACTGCTCTTTTCCGGGTGGAACTGACATGCAAAGATATTGTCCTGTTCCACGGAAGCATGAATATGTGTGCCATATTCCGTAGTTGCTTTCACAATTCTGTCATCTTTTGCTTTCAGATAATAAGAATGAACAAAATAAACATATGGATGCTCCGGCAATCCTGCAAAGAGCCTTCCATTATTCCATAGATCCAGTGAATTCCATCCGATATGCGGTATTTTTAATCCCTCTGTATCTGGTATACGCAGAATCTGCCCATCTAACAAATGCAGACCTTCCACTCCGCTGCTTTCCTCACTGCCCTCAAATAAAAGCTGCAGACCAAGGCAGATGCCAAGAAATGGCTTTTTCTCCTCCGCCACTTCCTGTATCACTTTATCCAGTTCATATTTTTTTAACTGGACCATCGCCTCACCGAAAGAACCAACCCCCGGTAAGATCACCTTGTCTGCCTGACGGATTTCATGAAAATCCCTCGTTATCACGCATTCCTGATGTAAAAAGTCAAGTGCCTTTTGTACGCTTTTTAAATTGCCTGCATCATAGTCAATGATCGCTATCATTTTTATTCCTCACTAAGTCCTGCATCATCCAGTATCTGATAAATCTCTTTTGAATATGCAGTCCGATCCTTCATGTCATATACTTCAAGTGCTTTTTCCGTATCAATCTTAAATGCTTCTAATGCTTCCTCTGCCTTTGCCTGTATGTCTGAAATCTCTCCTTCACATCCAAGTTCTTTGGCATCACTGCTGTATTCTTCACATCTTCCGATCGTGCTGATCAGTGAATCCAGTGCCATATCATAAATTTTCTGGTTCACCAGATTCTGATATGCTCTGTACTGACCTGTTGTATATGCCAGAATACGGTATTTTCTGTAGGTATCCTGATCTTTCTCTTTCACTTCAAGACCTGCCACATCCTGAAATGCCTGCTCATAATCACCCTTTGCATATGCGTCTTCTGCATTTGAAAAGCTGCTTGAATAGCCGACCAGATTTGTTGCTAACACCACAAGAATAAGGAATGAGAATACCATTACAAAGATCAGAATTACCGGCACCTTCGGCAATGGAGGAGTCAGATCCGGTTCCTTTGGCGGCTTTGGCTTCTTTTCTTTCTTTGGCTTTGGTTTCTTTTCTTTCTTTGGCTTCTTTTCTTTTTTCTTTTTCTCTTTTTTCTTCTTTTTCTCTTCTTTCGGATCCGGCTTTTCTTCTTCCTTCGGTGCATCCGATATATCCGGAATATCTCCCAGTTCCTGCAATATCTGCATATTTGGATCTGACAAATCAATGTCACCCGCATTTTCTCCTGTTAGCGGTTCTTTTTGAGATGAGACAGAATCACCTTTTTCATCCTCATCATCTTCCCCAAAAAGAATGCGTGATATTTTTTTTAGAAAACCTTCTTTTTTCGGAGTTTCTTCTATGCCATCCGGAGTAATTTCGGTTTCTTCTGCCTCACTGTCTCCAAACATATCAGCCCCGCCAAGGTCTCCAAAATCATCCAGTCCTGTGCTGCCTGCATCATCCATACCAAAAGTATCACTTCCGGCATCATCTGACGCCTGTGCCGGTTCTGCTGTATCTTCAGACTGTTCATCCGGCTCTTTTTCCATCGTCTGTGCCTGTGACAAATCTTCTGTTTTTGTCACATCATCGATACCCGGGATATCTCCAAGCGTATCCATCAGGAAATCATCATCATTATTATTATGATCTGCTCCATCCACAATCTGATCTAAACTGTTAAAGAAATCATCCGTTTTTTCCTCTTCCGGTGACGACTTCTCATTTTGCAATTCTTTTTCAAACTGTTCTAAAAAATTATCTTCCGCTTCTTTGGAAAGTAAATCATTTTCCATATCATTCATAATATCTTCCTCTGTCTGCATCGTTTCACTCCCGGTTTTTTTCTTTGTATCCAAATCTTTTTCAGATATGGAATTTAACAGTCCATCCAGATAATCTTCTGTCCCGCTCATCCGATACCTCCGTCAAGCCTATAACTTAATTTGGGGATGTGACAATACATCACATCCCCCTCTTCGCTTCAACCTAATCAATGCTTTTATCAATTAAATTGTCAATAGCCTCTACAAGATTGCCGATTTCAGGTTTTGTCAACTGAGCATCTGCCCCTAACTGTTTGCCTTTAATTCTCATTTCCTCATTGACCAAAGATGAGAAAATAATGAGCGGTATCTTCTTCATATTATCATTTGTCTTAACCAGTTTGGTCAGTCTGTGTCCATCCATCATCGGCATCTCGATATCCGTGATAATACAGTGAACCTTGTCACGCACATTGCCTGCTTTTTCAAATTCAGTAAGTTTGTCCCATGCTTCCTGACCGTTCATTGTCACAATCAGATTGGTGTATCCTGCCTTCTTCAGACAATCTGTGATCAAGCGGCTAAGAAGCGGTGAATCCTCAGCGATCAGGATCGGAGAGTCACAACGTTCACGGCTTACCATATTATCAACATCTGATACCTTAAGTCCTGTCTCCGGGCTGATATCGGATACAATCTTCTCAAAATCAAGGATGATGATCAGCTTGTCATCCATCTTAATGACACCTGTGGATGCACTGTTATTCTCCGTATTGATCGTTGAATCCGGTTTGATGATGGATTCCCATGATACACGATGGATACCAATCACAGCATCTACATGAAACGCAATATTTAATTTGTTAAAGTTCGTGATGATAAAAAGTCCTTTGTTTTCTCCGTCCTCCGGCATTCCCAGGCATCTTTTCAGATTAACAACAGTAATCATCGTATCACGCGGCATAAAAATACCTTCCACACTTGGATGAGAATTTGGTACTGGTGTAACCGGCTGATACGTCAATATCTCTCTGATCTTTGCAACATTGATTCCATAATGATTATTTCCTAATGTAAATTCCAGGACCTCCAGTTCATTTGTTCCTGACTCTAAAAGTATATTTGTATCCATTCCTGTCTCTCCTCCCGCGTATCATCTGCTACGCAATTCGTCTCTTTTTCCATTGCATAAATACTGCATTTATTATAGCACATTACTAATATCATTACAAAGTAATTTGATAATTTGTACCGCTGATATTTACAAACAGATCCAGACTGTCCACACTGGTCACACTGTCCGGCACCTGAAACAATAAGATAGTATTTTCTGTTACTCCAGCCGGGACTGTTTCCTGATACAGTGCAAAATCAGATGGAAGTATTGTATTTTCTTCCTCTGCTTTTTCCTGACCATTGACCATAACAGAGAACTTCGGTGTCTTTGCAAAGTTATCTATCGCTATTTCATCCGCTCCGGAATTTGTAATATCAATACCGACAATCACAAATGTCTTGCCCTGCTCTGCATCCAGCGAATAATAACCGCCCTCCATATAATTTGCTGCAATTTCTGCTCCGGTATATGTGACCGACAGATTTTCTCCTCCAAACAGTTCATCCAGTGTCGACGGCTCTGCTGTTTTATTCTCTGTGCTCTGTTCTCCTGCAGCTGCATTGCCGGATGCATCCAGTGTGATTTTATTCTCAGTCTCCGTCGTCTGTGACTCATCCACTGCCTCTGTTTCCTGCTCATTGCGGCTCACATTTGCAAGACCGTCAGGCTGGCTCGTATTAAATTTTGCCACAGCGTGTGCCGAGTAATCCACAATCATGCCTTCCTCATCTTCTGTTAAACTGTATGGCTGTTCTCCACATCCACCGAGCAGCAACGCTGTCACTGCTGCCACTGCCGTTAATCTCATTCCCGTTCTTTTCATGGCATTCCTCTCAAAATATCTGTAAATAATAGAACTCACGCTCTGCGAATATTCTATTATCATGAACAACAGAATGCGCACTCTGCGAACATTCTATTGTCACGAACTATACCCATATGTTAGCATTTTTGGTATGATTTATCAACTGAAAAATTTCCATTATTTGTTTCTAATTCAAACCAGAATTCCACTCCGTCCTCATGATTGATCACGCCGCACTTCTGATGGAACGAATCCATGATTGCCCGGACGATTGACAGACCGATGCCGCTGCCACCGTATTCTCTGGTTCTCGCTTTATCCACTTTGTAAAATTTGATCCAGATATTGTCCACATCTTCTTCCGGTATCGGATTTCCCGTGTTAAAAACACTGACGCGGACTTTGTCCCCTTTCTGTACACAGCTGATATCGATCCGCTTTTCTCCCTCTGCGTGATGGATCGCATTGCTCAGATAGTTGGTCACTACCTCTTCCACCTTAAATTCATCCGCCCACGCATATAACGGTTCCTGCTGTGTAAAGTCCAATGTGATCTCATTCTGATTCAAAAGGATCGCAGACGAATTGATCACCCCCCGGATCAGTTCTGTCAGGTCAAACCGCTCCATGGTGATGACCTCATTGCCAAATTCGAGCTGGTTTAAAGTGAGCAGTTTTTTGACCATTTTATTCATCTTGTCCGCTTCGTCCATGATGACTTCGCAGTAAAAGTCCCTGCTCTCCGCATCATCATTGATACATTCTTTCAATCCCTCCGCATAGCCCTGGATCAGTGCAAGCGGTGTTTTTAACTCGTGCGATACATTGGATAAAAACTCTTTGCGCATCTCATCGATCTGCGTCTTTTTGTCAATATCGATCTGCAGCTGGTTATTTGCGCTTTTCAGTTCGGAGATCGTATGCTCTAACGTGGTCGACATGACATTCATATATTCGCCTAACTCATCTACCTCGTTGTGGTATCTGCGCCCCGGCTGGTATTTTGCCTCAAAATCAAGCTCCGTCATGCGTTTTGAGATATCGGTCAGACGCAGAAGCGGTGTTGTAATGCCTCTTGAGACAAACACGATCACGACTGCACTGATGATTGCAGCGACAACACCCACACATGCCAGAAATGTATTGGACAGATTGACGCTTTCCCTGATACTCTCAAGTGCGGTACGCATCAGGATCAGATTGCCGTTTGAAAGTGTTCCGTAAAGGACCAGAAACTCTGAATCTAACCTGGTATCCGTCTGTTTTTGAATAATATAATTATCCGACTGCATCATCACCGTCACTTCATTTTGTTTTTCGCCAAAAATGATATTCATAAATTCCAGCATCATTTTCTGCGTATCATTGACGGAAGACCGCACGATCGTCCGGTCGGAGCTTATGATCATGACGGTGATATTCCCATTTGCACAGAGATTGTCAAATGTCACATCAAAAGAACTGTCATCAAGTGTCCCTGCCTCACTCGCTTCATCGATCGTCTCAAATCCGGAAAGCAGCGTATTTTGTTTATTGATCACATAGTACGGTTCTAAAAAAACCGTGTTGATAAACCAGCACAAAAGAAGTGTTCCCGTAACCAGACAGATACTGATCAGGATCAACTGGTGTGTCAGTGAACCAAAATATTTTCTTTTAAATTCTTTTTTCCTGCTTTTCATCATTACTTATCACTGCCATTTTCTTCTGCTTCAAATTTGTACCCCGCTCCTCTGTATGTCACAATATATGTCCGATAATCTCCCAGCACATGCCGCAGCATCTTAATCTGTGCATCCACCGTGCGGTCATCTCCCATAAAATCAAAGCCCCATACTTTTTCCAGCAGGGCATCCCTTGAAAACACAATGCCTCTATTCCGCACCAGAAAAAACAGCAGATCATACTCCTTAGGGCGCAATTCCACATGCACTCCGTCTACAAAAACTTCCCTGGCGGAAATATTTACCGTCAGTCCCTGAAATTCATAAATTTCACCCTGTGGTTTCTCTTCCCTTGGTTCATGTCTCATCAGGATTACATTTACCCGGGCCATCAGTTCCTTAATAGAAAAAGGTTTTACCACATAATCATCAATGCCAGCTTCAAATCCCTGGAGTTTGTCATATTCTTCTCCTTTTGCAGACAGCATCAGCGCCGGAATATCCTTTATCTCCCGTATTCTCCGATATGCTTCATAACCATCCATCTCCGGCATCATAATGTCCATAATAATCAGGTCAAAATCCTGCTGCCGGCACAATTCCAGTGCCTCCCGCCCATTA
>OMGY01002702.1_pt1 | contig 12856 bp, 16 predicted proteins | sample 1674461 | NCBI WGS metagenome assembly OMGY01 (sample SAMN05578579, study PRJEB25193) | human gut metagenome | biome: Human Microbiome; feature: human-associated habitat; material: feces | host: Homo sapiens | place: USA:Birmingham
ATCGTCCCCGGCGGCGCGGACCGCAGCTACGGCATCGAGGTGGCCAAGCTGGCGGGCCTGCCGGACGCGGTGGTGTCCCGGGCCAGAAAAATCCTCCGGCAGCTGGAGGAGGAGTCCGGCCGCCCGGCGGCAGCCCCCGCTCCCCGGGAGGACCAGGTGTCCTTTGCCGCCGTGGCGGTGCGGAACCACTACTGCCGCCCCACGGTGGACGAGTCTGGGGCCACCGAGATCCACGACGGCCGCCATCCGGTCGTCGAGCGCGTGCTGAAGGACGCTCTCTTTGTGCCGAACGACACCTACATGGGCGAAAAGGAAAACCGCGTCGCCATCATCACAGGCCCCAACATGGCGGGTAAATCCACCTATATGCGTCAGGTCGCACTCGTCTGCGTCATGGCGCAGGCAGGAAGCTTTGTTCCCGCCGCGAGCGCGGAGCTCGGAATAGTTGACAGCGTGTTTACTCGAATCGGCGCATCCGACGACCTTTCAGCCGGACAGTCGACGTTTATGGTCGAGATGAGCGAGGTTGCATCGATACTCAATAACGCAACTTCGAGAAGCCTTATAATTTTTGACGAGATAGGAAGAGGCACTTCCACTTTCGACGGCATGAGTATTGCGCGAGCCGTGCTCGAATATGCCGCAGACAAAAAGCGCATCGGCGCAAAGACGCTCTTTGCCACGCACTATCATGAGCTGACGGACATCGAGCAGGAGATCGAGGGCGTGCGGAACTACAACATTGCCGTGCGCAAGCGCGGCGCGGACATCGTGTTTCTGCGCAAGATCGTCCCCGGCGCTGCCGACGATTCCTACGGCGTCGAGGTCGCGCGGCTGGCCGGTCTGCCGGATAAAGTCGTCTCCCGCGCGCGGGAGCTGCTGCGGGCGCTCGAGAGCGGCGCGCCCGTGCGCACGGTGCGCGTCGCGGCGGACGTCCAGATCTCCATCACGAGCATGGAGAACGACGCCCTGCGGCGGAAGCTCGAGTCGCTTGCGATCGAGACCATGACGCCGATCGAGGCCATGAACGCCCTGTTCGAGCTGAAGAAAATGCTCTGACGGAAAGGAGAGAATGCCGGATGAGCTGGATGTTTCCCCGCCGCAGCGGGATCCGGGCGCCCGAGCCGCGCGAATGGATCCTCGGCGCACTGTATCTGCCTGTTTTTCTCTTTTTTTTGAATTTTGCGATCCTTGCCTATTTTCCGGCACTCGGCTTTCCGCTGACGGAGCCGCGCAATTACTTTTTTGCGAATCTGCTCTATATGACCGTGAATTTTGCCGTCATGCTCCTGATCTTCCGCCGCACGCTTTGGCAGTCACTTCGGGAATTCGAGGGGAAAATGCTCCTGAGCGTGCTGATCGGCTTTGGCATGTGCTATGGAACCTTGTGCTGACGACGGCCTATACGGTATTGGATATCATGCCGGAGAACTACAATCAGGAGGCCGTCAACTCCCTGCTCGGCGGTTACCCGCTGGCCATGACGCTCTGCACCGTCGTGCTCGCGCCGCTGGCAGAGGAGTGCCTGTTCCGCGGCGTGCTGTTTGCGCCGCTGGCGCGCAGATGCCTCCCGGCTGCCTATGCGCTGTCCATGTTCCTGTTTGCGGGGATGCATGTGTTCCAATTCCTTGGCTCCATGACTGCGGCCAATACGATCCTGTGCCTGAGCCTCTATCTCCCGGCGAGCTTCTCGCTGTGCTGGGTCTATCAGAAGACGGGCAGCATCTGGGCCTGTATTTTCCTGCATATGTTCATCAATTTCCAATCTGTGCTCGCGAGCCTTCTGCGCTCGCTGATGCAAGCGTTCCTGTGAGGTAGTTATGCCAAAGATCCAACAGCTTTCTCCCCATGTCGCCGACCTGATCGCCGCTGGCGAGGTCGTGGAGCGCCCGGCCAGCGCCGCAAAGGAGCTGGTCGAAAACGCCATCGACGCCGGGGCGTCGGCAGTGACCATTGAGATCCAGCGGGGCGGCATGGCGCTCATCCGGGTCACGGACAACGGCAGCGGCATCCCCGCCGGGCAGTGCCGCACGGCCTTCCTGCGCCACGCCACCAGCAAGCTCCACACCGCCCAGGATCTGGATTCCGGGGGGAGGCCTTGGCGGCGATCGCTTCCGTGTCGCGGGTGGAGCTGATCACCCGAACGGCGGAGGAAACGCTGGGGAACTCGCTGACCCTGGAGGGAGGAGAGATTGTGGAAGAGGAACCGGCCGGTTGCCCCCTGGGGACGACGATGGTGGTCCGGGACCTTTTCTACAACACCCCCGCTCGGCTGAAATTTATGAAGCGGGACGCCGCGGAGGGCGCGGCGGTGTTTGCCTTGGTGCAGAAGCTGGCGCTGTCTCACCCGGAGGTGTCCATCAAGTTTCTCCGGGACGGGAAACAGGATCTCCTGACGCCGGGGGACGGGAACTTGCAGTCGGCCCTCTATTCGGTCTTAGGCCGGGACATGGCCCTGGGCTTTGTGCCGGTGCAGGGGGGCGCGGAGGACGTGACCGTAACGGGCTTTGTGTCTCTGCCCGCCTGCTGCCGGGGGAGCCGGAACCAGCAGTTCTTCTTCGTGAACGGGCGGCAGGTGAAGTCGAAGCTGCTCATGGCCGCCTTAGAGCGGGCCTATGAGAACCAGAAGATGGTGGGGAAATTCCCCGGCTGTGCGCTGCAGCTTCAGCTCAAGGCCAACGCCGTGGACGTAAACGTCCACCCGGCAAAGACCGAGGTCAAGTTTTTGTATGAGCGCAAGGTCTTTGACGGGGTGTACTACACCGTCCTGGCCGCGCTGAACGGGGAAAACCGGCACCCCGACCTCGTCTTCCCGGAACAAAAAAAGACGGAATCGGTGCAAATGTCTGTTAAAACACCCCCTGCTGCATCGACGGCGAACCCGTCCGCCGGGGGTGGATTCCAGCGGATGAGCGCCCAGCAGTTCCGGGAGGGACAGACCCTGCGGGACCCTGCTGCCGCCGCGCTTCTGCGCATTCTGCGCGCGATAGCGGTTCAGGGCCGCATTGCGTGTCAGCTTGGCCAGATAGGCTGCCAGATGCACCGGCGCAAGCGGCGGAATGGCCTGCCATGCGGCCAGCAGGGCGTCATTCACGCATTCCTCGGCCGTTTCCGGGCCGGCGATCCGTGCTGCAAGGGCGGTCAGGCCGGGGCCGAGCTGCGCATAGGCTGCGGCAAGTCCCTCCTCATCGCGCGCGAGGAAGCGCTGCAGGATCCATGTTTCGTCCATCCTGTTCTCCTTCGGGTTTCGTCCGCGGCCGGGCCGCGGGGTCATGAGGCCTCTCACCCTATATGACAGAAAAGCCGCGCCGCAGGTTCCCGATTCGGGTCCTGCGGCGCGGAAATTTTTACGCTTTCTGCCTTACTCTTCCGGCATGGTCATGCACAGCCGCCGCAGCAGGCGGCAGGTCAGCTCCCACCAGGTCAGCCGTTCGACGGCCTCCGGCGCGATGATGGGGATCTCGGCCAGCGTCTCCCCGTTGGCGGAGATGGTCAGCGTGCCGAGCTGCTGGCCTGCGGCGACGGGCGCTTCCACCCGCTCGGCCAGCGTGACCGTGCGGGTGACGGCGGCCTGCAGACCCTTCTCAATGAGGATCGGCGCGGCCTGCTGCAGCTCCGGCTGCAAGGTGATGGTCTGGGCCGGTGCACCGTGCTCGATCTGCCGCACCAGCAACTCAATGCTCTGCAGCGAGATCTGTTCACTGGGCTGCACAACGGTAGTCAGAACAGGCACACAGTAACGGGACATCGTGATGCCGTCAAAGCCGATCACCGAAACATCCTCCGGCACCCGCAGCCCGGCGCTCGCCAGCGCGCGGATGGCACCTAAGGCAATCACATCGCTCATGGCGAACAGGGCGGTGAAGTCGGCCCGGCGGGCCAGCAGGCTGTTCACGGCGTGATAGGCAGACTCAAAATCGTAGTTGGACAGGCCGTACAGCTTGTCACTGAACAGGATGCCTGCGTCCCGCATCGCCTGCTGTGCACCCTCGCGGCGCATCACGCTGGGATAACTGGTGACCGGACCACCCAGCACTGCGATCTTACGATGCCCTTGCTGGATGAGGTAGTCCACAGCAGTGTAGGCTGCAGCGCGGTCATCCACGCCCACCATGGAAAGATTGGGAAAGTCCAGCTCGTCGGAGACCAGTGTGGTCAGCACCGAGGGGACTGTGATGTTGGCAAAGCCTTTTTTGAAGTTGGATACACTGCCGCCCAGAAAAATCATGCCTTTGGGCTTGATCTCCCGCAGGATCTTTTCGGCGGCATCGATCTCGTTGGCGTTTTCATCCAAATAGGAAACGATGCCATTGTAGCCATACAGGGTGGCGGCCCGCTGCAGCTGGACTAAGAAGTCCGAGAAGAAGAGATTGCGGGTACCCTTGACCACGAACACCAGACTGCGGGACTGCTGGATCTTCAGCTGCCGTGCATTGGTGTTGGGCACGAACCCGGCCTCCCGCATTACCTTGAGTACATGCTCCTTGGTCTCGGGCCGGACATCAGGCCGGTCGTTGATGACACGAGAAATGGTGCTTACCGAGCAGCCGCTGATCCGGGCAATGTCCTTGATGGTCAGATTCGGCATTTTGTCGGAGTACCTCACTTTCGGTAATATATTCGGGAACGTTGTCGGGAACGTTTTCAGTGACTATATTATGGCATAATCTGTATAAAAAATCAATAACCCTAAAGTGTTTTCGTGAAAATTGCATAGCATATGGAGCGGCTTTTGTGCAGATTGAATTGCGTGCAAATCAAAACATGCCAATAGTTCCGCAAATTCCCGGTACAAATCAGAAACAACCGGTAAAACCGTACCGATTTGTAACTTTTCAACATAGAGCAGTGGTTTTATAAAAGGAGAAAGAAAAAAAGCAATGCCCGGCAGATAACACAGCCTGCCGGGCATTGCATAGTTTTGAAATGGTTTATCCGCTTTTTCAAAAATACGGGTGCTGATAGGGTTCGGGTTCCGGGCCGCAGTACAGGCCGAACGCGTCGCAGATCCAGTAGCTGCCGTCCTCCATGGGCACGCGGCACCACTGGTGAGTGTACTGGTTCTCGTTCACATGCTCATAGGGGATGCCCAGAATGTCCAGACACAGAGCGGTGGCCCGGGCACACCCGGCACAGGATGCTGTGCGCAGTACAAAATAACCGTAGGGGTCGTTGTAGTGGTTGGCTTCCATGGAGTAAGCCATGGAACCATCATCCACCACCGCACGCAGGGCAGAGGCGATGCCGTAAAGCTGGTCTTCCCGGCTCATGAGCGCCAGCGGTGTGACCACCTTCAGCGCTTCCTGATATGCCTGCGCAAACTCCTCGTCAGTGCATTTGCGCTTGAGGGACTTGTAGTGGGTCAGCTTGTTGATGGCCACCGGCGACCAGACGGAAGAAAACTGCGCTTCGGTCAAAGAAAGCTCGTCATCACCGGCAATGCCGTCCGCAGAAGGCTTGCGGCCTTCGTCAATGCCGTGATCCAGATAATGACGCAGCAGTGCACCCTCGTCATTGCCGCATACGGCCGCAACATCCGGATACTGTGCAGCGTAGTATGCTGCATCAAAGGTAGAAAGCGCAGCAGCGGAAAGACCGGTCTGTGCGGTCAGCAGCACACCGGCCGTCAGCGCCGCAAGTCTAAGATACCGTTTTTTCATGACAGAAAACCTCCTCAAAAAATAATAAAACAATCCCTGAACTCAGTATAGCACGTCCGGGCCGGAAGGAAAAGAGAAAAAAAGCGCTCCCACCTTGTCATCGGTGAGAGCGCTTTGCTGATTGCTGATTATTTTGATTGGGTTGATTCTTTAAAGATTAGTCGCTGACGTAGGGCATCAGAGCAACGTGACGAGCACGCTTGATGGCGATGGTCAGTGCGCGCTGATGATAAGCGCAGGTGCCGGTCACACGGCGGGGAATGATCTTAGCACGCTCAGAGACGTACTTACGCAGACGGGGCACGTCCTTGTAATCGATGGTGTCGATGCGATCGACACAGAAGCTGCAAACCTTCTTGCGGCCGCGACGCATGGGGCGTGCGGGGCGAGAGCCTTCGGTTCTTTCAAAAGCCATTGCTTATTACCTCCTATTGAATTTTTAACGGATTGACCGTTTCGTGTCAGAACGGCAGGTCGTCGCTGTCATCAATCACAGCGAAATCGTCTGCATTGCCGGCAGAGTAGCTGGGAGCTGCCTCCACAGCGACCGGACGGGCAGGCGCTGCGTTCTGGTAGGCGGGAGCAGAATTATTCTGATAATTTGCTCCGCCGCCTGCATTGCTGCTCTTGGGGCCTGCGAAGTTGATGTTGTTGGCTACCACTTCCACAGCGGTGCGGTTGTTGCCGTTCTTATCCTGATACTGGCGGGTCTGAAGACTGCCTTCAATGGCGATCAGACTGCCCTTCTGGAAATACTTGCTAACAAACTCGGCCTGCTGACGCCATGCAACGATATCGATGAAATCGGCCTGACGCTGCTCGCCCTGACGCGCAAAATTGCGGTCACAGGCAATGCGGAAGCTGCACACATTGGTACCCTGCGGGGTGGTGCGCAGTTCGGGATCCGCCACAAGACGGCCCATGATGGCAACAACATTCAACATTTTACGGTCTCCCTTTCTGTCACAGAAGAATTACTCCTCGTGAGCAATGATCAGGCTGCGCATAACGCCTTCAGTGATCTTGTACACACGGTCCAGCTCAGCGGGGAAGCTGGGCTCGCTGGTGAAGTCGATCACGGTGTAGACGCCTTCCTCCTCGTCGTTGATGGGATAGGCCAGACGGCGCTTGCCCCACTCGTTCACTTCGCCCAGGGTCGCGTTCTGTTCCACCAGGGTCTTGAACTTCTCCACCAGGCCGGCAATTGCCTCGTCAGTCAGGGCGGAGTCGATGACGAAAATTGTTTCGTACTTACCACCAAGTTTTGCCATAGTTTGCACCTCCTTATGGACATATGGCCTCCGGTTCTCTGCCGGAGGCAAGGAATTGCTGCGTATACTCGCAGACCTATACATTATACCTGCTTTTCCCAAAAAGTCAAGTAAAATCTCACTTTTTTCAGCGCAGGGCGCGAAACAGCGGGGTTTTGGGCAGGACCCGCAGCAGAAGCGTCCCCAGGACGCAGCAGGCCAGCGCCTCTCCGATGCCCACGGTGACGCCGTTCCAGAGCCAGGCGGCGGGGAATCCTGGGCCGAAGCCCACCTCAAACCAGGCGATCTCCGCCCCCACGATCACCATATTGCACACCACGGGCGGGATAGGCGCCATCCAGCGCTTGGGCGCCCGGGCCGTCCAGAGGGCCGCCAAAAAAGTGGCCAGGGTCCCGAAGATCCAGTCCAGCACGTAGGGCGACCCCAGCAGGTTGGAGAGGAAACAGCCCAGTGTCAGCCCGGCGATGGCCTCCGGGCAGAACCAGGCCAAAACAGTAAGGGCCTCCGCCATGCGCAGCTGCACCGGGCCATAGGCGGGCACCGGCAGGGTCAGGGTGAGGACGGCGTACACCGCCGCGATGGCTGCGCTGAGGCAGAGGCTGCGGACCAGCCGCTGACGCTTATAGATCATAATAAACTTCCTCCATTTTCGTATTTAGAGTATGCCGCACAAGCGGCACGGCATACAGCGGCGTCCTGTTTCCCGCAGGCCGCCGGTTGGACCGGGTGTGGAAACCAGTCACCACAATTTTAAGCCCAACGCTGCAACTTTTCAACCCCCTCCGCCGTCTAACGGGTAGAAGAAACCGGTTTCCTTGAAAGCGAGGTTGTGTTATCATGAAGACTTCCCTATTCCCGTTGGCCCTCTCATCGGTGCTTTCCACCGCCCTGGCCCTGCTGTGCGGCGGTCTGGCGCTCCAGTTCTGGCTTTCCTATGGGGAGAGCATTGCCCTGGTGCCTCAGGCAGTTGCGCTGACGCTGCTGAATCTGTTGGCCGCTAGGGCCTGGCTCAGCTATGCTACAGAGCGGCAGAGACAGGCGGACTCCTCCGGTCATCCCCTGGAGCAGCCGTAATGGGTTCCATTCAGACCCCGGCCCCAGGCGCCGCCGGGGCACAGAAGGAGGCTTCCGCAACCTTGAACACCGATATCCAGATGCTGGTGGGCCAGCGCTTCATCGACAGCTATCCCCGTTTTTACCGGCTGGCCTACCGCTATCTGGGCCGGGAAGCCGATGCCCAGGACGCAGTGCAGGAGGCGGCATACAAGGCAATCTCACGGTGCCGCTCCCTGCGCAGCCCAGAGTGGATTGATACCTGGCTCTACCGGATCGTCATCAACGAATCCCTGTCTATCCTGCGAAAAAACAGCCGTCAGTCCGACGGCGATGACGTCCTGGAGCAGATTCCCACCCAGGATCAATACCAGGACCTGGATCTGCGGGCGGCCATCGCCCGGCTGGACACGCTGGATCAGACCATTATCACCCTCCGCTCTTGCGAGGAGCTGAAGCTGGGTCAGATCGCGGCGATCACCAGACAGCCTCTGAGCAAGGTCAAAAGCAGGCTGTATCGAGCCATGAAAAAACTGAGACTGTCCCTGACAGAGGAGGAGACACAGAATGAATGAACAGTGGAATCAGCTGGAACAGCTGAAACGGAACTACCAATCAGTACAGCCGCCGGAACACGGCGTATGGGAGGTGCAGCAGCGAATGGAACAGGCAAAACGCGAACAGAGACAACGTGCCGCAAGACGGACCCGCTGGATCGCCGGGGTGGCCGCCGCACTGGCGGTATTCGTGGCGGTCCCCAACCTGAGCCCTACAGCGGCGGCCTATCTCAGCGACGTGCCCGTCATCGGTTCCCTGGTGCGGGTGGTGACCCTGAACCGGTACCAGTTCGGCAACGGCCGCTATGAGGCGGACGTAAAGACCCCCGCCATTCAGGGGGACGGCAGCGCAGCCCAGGAAGTAAACCGGGACGCAGCTGCATACACGCAGCAGCTCATCGAACAGTTCAAACAGGACATGAAGCTGGATGAAAAGGGCTTTCGGACCCTGGATGTGAACTATGAGACAGTCACCGACACCGACACCTGGTTTACCCTAAAACTCTGTGTGCTGGAAATTCAGGCCGACGGCTACCAGTACAACAAATTTTACAACATCGACAAGACCACCGGCCAGGTCGTGACCCTGAAGGATCTGTTCCCAGCAGACGCGGACTACGTGACGGCGCTGAGCGGTGACATCAAAGACCAGATGCGGGCGCGGATGAAAAAGGACAGCAGCCAGCTCTACTTCCTGGACTCCGAGGACCCCGCGCTGGATTTCCAGGAGATTAAGCCGGACCAGTCCTTCTACAAAAACAAACAGGGCCAGCTGGTTCTCGCCTTTGACGAAGCCGAGGTAGCCCCCGCCTATATGGGCACCCAGGAATTTGTCATCAGCGACAACATCCTTGCCTCTATCTCGAACTGATCAACCGTTCCAACAAAACAGTGGGCTTCGTTTGAAACGAAGCCCACTGTTTTCTCTATGTACCCCCGTCAAAGCCAAGGCGCCACAGCGCCCAGCACGATGAGCAGCCCTCCTGAGGCCAGGGGCGCATAGCGGCTGAACCAGGTGCCGCCGGCCCGGTGGCCCAGCCAGCTCCCCAGGGCCATCGCGGCAATGGTGATCAGGAAGTTGCACAGGGCTGCCACCTCCGGTCCCAGCCCCGCCAGGCCCGCGCCGACTCCCATTCCCATGTTGTTGGCCCCGAGGGCCAGGGCCAGAGCCCCGCACTCGGCCAGAGAAGCCGGAACCGGCGCCTGATCCTCCTTCTCCCGGAGTCCATCCACCAGCATCCAGACCCCCATGGCCAGCAGCAGGGCCCCGCCCAGCCGTTTGGCCAGCATCCCGGCCAGCAGTGACCCGGCCCAGCCCCCCAGGGCGAGCGCCAGCCAGGTGGCGGCGGTGGTGACGGCGGCAATGACAAACACCGCCTTCCGGGAAAACCGCCGCTGGCGCAGGCCCCAGCTCATGGCCAGCATCACCGTATCCAGATTGGCGGCCAGCAGAAAGAGCAGCAGTGATATGATTTCTCCCATAACGCACCTCCCGTGGGAAGCCGTCCGGTCCCGCAGGCAAACGGCCCGGGCTTCCACAATAACAGCCTATGCCAGGAGCCTTTGGGCGGTGAAATATGGGGAAAGCAACCGTTTTCTCCGGCGGTGGAATATGCTATACTGGACAGGAAGAAGCTAAGAAATCCGGGAACAAAAAACAGGAGGTTTTCCCACTATGTCCGCCAGAGAAGAGTTTATCGAAATTTATCAGGCCCAGATCACCCGGCCCGGGGCGGACGCCCTGCTGGAGTACCTGGAGCACAAGAGCGATTTTTTCACCGCCCCCTCCTCCACCCGCTTCCACGGCTGTTACGAGGGCGGCCTGTGTGAGCACAGCCTCAACGTCTACCACTGCCTGGTGGACTACCTGGCCCGGGAGCGGGTTCAGGAGCTGTACGGGCTGGAGTGTTCGGAGGAGACCGTGGCCATCGTGGCCCTGCTCCACGACCTGTGCAAGATCGGCTGCTACCGCCCGGGCACCCGCAATGTCAAGGGCCCCGACGGCAAGTGGACCCAGGTGCCCACCTATCAGTTCGACGACCCCATGCCCTACGGCCACGGGGAGAAGAGCGTCTATATCGTCAACGGCTACCTGCGCCTGACCCGGGAGGAGGCCTTCGCCATCCGCTACCACATGGGGTTCTCCGGAGATGAGGACAAGCGCAGCGTGGGCAAGGCCTTTCAGATGTACCCCCTGGCCTTCGCCCTGAGCGTGGCGGACTGCGAGGCCACCTACTTTTTAGAGGGAACCCACTGACCTCCGCTGTGAAAAGACCAGTTCCGGGTCAACGACCCGTTACAATAGAAATTGACCCTATTCTTTTATCCGCAAAGGAGTGTATGCCTATGGAACGAATGCAGTTACACGAAGATCGCATCGGCGGCCAGCACGTATTCAGCGGCCGGGTTGTCAATTTAAAGGTGGATCAGATCCGCCTGCCCAACGGGCACACCAGCATCCGGGAGGTCATCGAGCACCCCGGCGGCGTCACCGTGGCGGCTCTGACCGAGCAGGACGAGGTGCTGATGGTGCGTCAGTTCCGCTATCCCTTCCAGAACGTGCTGCTGGAGCTGCCGGCGGGGAAGCTGGAGCCCGGGGAGACCCCCCTGGAGGCTGTCCGCCGGGAGCAGCTGGAGGAAACCGGCACCTGCGGCGAGACCTACGTCTCCCTGGGCCGCTCCTACGCCACCCCCGCCTACTGCACCGAACAGATCCACATCTGGGCCTGCCGGATCACCAGCCGTGGGGAACAGCACCTGGACCCGGACGAATTCCTAGAAGTGGAGGCCGTGCCCCTGGAGCGGGCGGTGGAGCTGGTGCTGAGCAATCAAATTCCCGATGCCAAAACGCAAATCGGCATTTTAAAGACATATGCCCTGGTGAAAGGTGGCAAACTGTAAGCAACTGACTGAAAAGGAGTTGCCTGCCCATGTGCCATGCCCCTCGCCGGACCGCGTCCCTGCTGACCTTCTGTCTGGCCCTGCTGTTCTGCTGTACCGTCCTCACCCTGGCGCCGCCGTCGGCCGCCAGGGCAGACAGGGCGGAGGACGCCCTGGTGCTCCTCCCGGCCGGGACAGGAGGCCGGGCTGTCTCCCGGCCCCGGAGCCACACGGATGGACAGACAGCGCCCCAGCGCACCCTGATCGCGGCGGTACAGGCCGCAGTGGATGGGACGGAAGGGGTCGCCATGGGCGCCGAGGGCCCCGCCGTCTACCCAGCCCCCCTCACCGTCACCGCCGCCGACTTTTCCGCCTACCGGCGGACCGGGGCCGGAGACCTCACCGACGGGGCGGCCATCACCTACTCCACTCTGATCCCCCTGGTAGTCACCGGGCTGAAGCCCGGCGCGGCCAGCGCCGGAGACAATTACCGGGTGCTGGAAGGCGCCCTGTCCCTGGTGAACTCCTTTACCGTGGGCCAGGCAGCCCGATCCCGGGAGGTATTATTCAAGGTGACCCTGCCGCCAGGGGTATATTACCTCAGCTACTACGACGGCGCGGCGGGAACGGCCCAGTGCCTCCATCTCTGCCGGAACACCTGGCTGTCCATGAACGGCGTCACCCTCCGCAAAGCGGACACCGTCAACGGCGCCATGCTCCGCAACTGCCTGAGCGGCTCCGGCTCCTCGGGCTACGGGGCCAGTGGCAACCTGATCCTAGAGGGCGGTACCTGGGACGTGGGCATGGCCCACTTTGACGCCGGCTCCGACACCGACCGCTTCTCCAGCCTCCGGCTGGGACACGGGGAGAACATCCTCCTCACCGGCGTCACCTTTCTGGGCAGCGTCAACGGCCACCATCTGGAGCTGTGCGGCATCAACGGCTGCTCTGTGGTGAACTGCACCTTCCAGGGCTACCTGGACACCGCCTACCGGGGCAGCTGGGACCTCAAGGAGGCCATCCAGATCGACGTGGTCAACAACGACGCCATCGCCCCCGCTTTCGGTCGCTACGACGACACCATATCGGGGAACGTGGTGATCTACGGCAACACCTTCCGCAATCTCTGCCGGGGGGTGGGGGGCCACAACGCCGTCTACGGCCTATACTACTCCAACATCGTGGTTCAGAACAACCGCTTCTCCCGCCTCACCGCCGAGGCTTTTTACGGCCTGAACTATCAGGACACCCTTATCTCCGGCAACACCATGGAACGGGTGGGGGCCGGGGTGGCGCTCTACGCCCTGACTCCGTCGGCGGACGGCAACTACTTCCACCCCCGCAGCGGCAGGCTCCCCGCTCTGGACGCGGTCCAGTACAAGAACGCCCGGGTCACCGTCTCGGACAATCTCATCCAGGTCAGCCCCTTCTCCCG
>OMGY01002704.1_pt1 | contig 12851 bp, 7 predicted proteins | sample 1674461 | NCBI WGS metagenome assembly OMGY01 (sample SAMN05578579, study PRJEB25193) | human gut metagenome | biome: Human Microbiome; feature: human-associated habitat; material: feces | host: Homo sapiens | place: USA:Birmingham
AAAGATACGCATTTCAGCAATTGCACGGGATTGCCCAAGGCGGAACAATATTCCTGTGCGAAAGACGTGGCTGCGATGTTTGCTGCACTGATTAAACATAAAGGTTATTTTGAGTTTTCGCGTATCTGGATGGATGAAATCGAACATTTGAAATAAAAAAACTGCTGCTCAAAATGGAGCAGCAGTTCTTTTATAAAAACTATATGTGCTTAAGCTGTTTTTCAAAAGATTCTTTTTCCTTGCTGCGGCCGAAAGCAAAGTTCCTGCCGTAGACGAAAGAGTACATGACAGCAGCCATTACAAATGCAGTAACCACATCAAATACAGAATGCTGTTTTAAGAACATGGTTGCAAGAATAATGCTGACCATAAGAATGAAAGAAGCCAGCTTTAACTTCGGACGATCCTTAAATTCTTTACTGTTACAGATTGCAATGTGAACACCGAGCGAATTATAAACATGAATACTTGGAAACAGGTTTGTCGGTGTATCGGTTGCATAAAGCCAGGCTACCATATGGGTGAAGACATTGTCATGCTCAAAGGAATGCGGGCGGAGGTAATGCCCGTTTGGATAGAGACTGGATACTACCAGAAATACAGTCATTCCCACAAACAGAAATGTACAGAGCCGGTAATAATCTTCTTTATTTTTAAAGAAAAAGTAAAGAACCGCATATGCGACATATCCAAACCATAAAAGATAAGGAACAATAAAGTATTCACAAAATGGGATCCTGTCATCCAATGCAGTATGTATCACATGAAAATGCGTGGTCACGGTTCGTTCCAGATGATGAAACCATGGAAAATAGATACAAAAATAAAGAAGCAAAAAACCATGTCTGTTTTTCTCGATAAAAGCATTGAGTCTGCTTTTCATATCTGTCTTCAAAATATCACCTTCCTAACACATTTTTATAAAAAATAAATTCTTTTTCCTTACATTGTGCGATTATAGCATAGTGATTTTTAGGAAACAATTCCCTTTCTCTTTTTTTAAGAAAGATTATTGAATATTTAAAGATTTCTTAAGGTAAATGTCTGGTTTTTGTGCAACCTTACAAACAATTTCAGAAGAAAAATTTTACCATCATTGTTACGAATTGAAACAAATTCATTACGCAAATATTACGATTGCCGCAAATTGTTGACAAAGCCCTTTTTCTACCTATAATAGAGTATGGTTTTGCTGAAAATAGGCGCATATTGATACGTCTTTTTGAATAAGCTACAAAAGAGTGAGAGGAAAAATTATGAAAAAAGAAAAAAAGGATCTGACACAGGCAAATACGGCAGTAAAATCCAGAGACAAAAAGAAGATTTTTATGACGATTGGAATTGTCGTGGCATGTCTGGCTGTTGTTTATGTTGGATTTGGAATCTTTTTCCAGAGCCATTTCTGCTTTGGTACGACCATCGATGGAATAAAAGCCGGTGGTAAGTCGGTAGAAAAGATGGAGCAGCTCATCACAGAGGAGATTGACAGCTATGTGCTGAATCTCGTGGAACGTGAGGAGGGACAGGAAAGCATTGCAGGAGATGCTATTCAAATTGCACCGGTGTTCAATGGCGAAGTGGAAGAATTATTGAATGGACAGAATGGTTTCGCATGGGTGGTTACACTGTTTAAACATGAGAATCTGGAACTGGCTAAGGTTGTGACATTTGATGAGAATGCATTGGACAGCGAGCTTCAGGCGTTAAACTGTATGCAGGCTGGTGCACAGCGTGAACCCGTGGATGCAACGGTTTCAGCGTACACAGCAGATGGATATTCTTTAGTTCCGGCAGATTATGGTACGACCATTGATAAAAGTGCATTCAAAAAAGCGGTGGAGGATTCCATTTTAGTTCTCGCAGATGAACTTGATCTGGATGAGGCAGACTGTTATGTGAAGCCGAAGGTTGAAGACGATAATGAAAAACTGTTGGCAGTCATTGATGAGATGAACAGCTATGTGGGAACTACGATCACTTATAATTTTGACGTTGCAAAAGAAGTGCTGGATGGGGAGCGTATTTCCGAGTGGCTTTCCGTGGACGATGATTTAAATCTTGTGGTGGACGAGGAAGGTGTTCTTTCCTTTGTAAAGGAGCTTGCAAGTAAATATAATACCTGTTATAAACCGAAAGAGTTGAAAACATCTTATGGTTCCACTGTGACGATCTCCAATGGACCTTATGGATGGAAAATCAACAATTCCGAGGAAGTGGCACAGATTTTAGATGATCTGAAAGCCGGAAAAAAAGTGGAACGTGAACCGGTTTATTCCCAGACTGCGAACAGCCATGGCGAAAATGATTACGGTAATTCCTATGTGGAGATTAACCTTACTGCACAGCATTTGTTCCTTTATAAAGATGGTGTGCTTGTGACAGAGTCCGATTTTGTATCCGGAAATGTTGCAAAAGGGCATGCAACACCAGGCGGCGCATTTATGCTTACCTATAAAACATTGAATGCTGTTTTACGCGGACCGGACTATGAAACACCTGTTACATATTGGATGCCATTTAATGGTGACATCGGAATGCATGACCTGACTTCCAGAAAAGCTTTTGGAGGAGATATTTATAAGACAAGAGGATCTCATGGATGCATCAATCTTCCATATTCGGCAGCCAAGAAAATCTATGAGACGATCGACAAAGGATACTGCGTCCTTGTTTATAACCTCCCGGGTACGGAAAGTGATACCGTAAAACAGAAAGAGGCAACAGCGGTTGTCAACACCATTAACAGCATCGGAACAGTAACATTAGAGAGTGAACTTGTCATCGTGGCAGCAAGAGCAGCATACGATGCGTTATCGGATACAGCAAAGAGTTATGTTACCAATTATCAGACACTTGTGGATGATGAGGCGGCACTGGCAGCTTTAAAGAGTGGCGCTGCAGCGGCTGCACAGCAGCCTGCGGCAGACCAAACAGCCCCTGCAGATGGCTCAACAGTTGCTCCTGCGGATCCGGCAGCGCAGACAACGGATGGAACTGTGGCACAGTAAGCGGAGTTTGGAGCATTTTGGCATATGCCGATTGTGATGTTATAGGATATCTATAAATTTTAAAATGAAATTTTCACAAAAAAGAGAAGCAAAAATCAGAGGAAAAATGATTTTTGCTTCTCTTTTTTGTGACAGAACAAATGTTCTTGATATTGTGGTACATTTATATTATAATAAGAAAATACATTTGGAGGTCACAAAATGAAGAACACAAGTTATAAAAATAAACAATTCGGACTTTTAGGAATGGCTTTTTTAAGCGTGGCTGGCATTGCCGGATGTTCCAAGGTGGAACTGGCACAGAGCACAGTGACACTGGAGCTTGGCGATGAGCTGTCGGAAAATGTTGAAGATTATCTGCAGAATCCGGATGAGAAAATCTTAAAGGGTGCAAGCCTTGATCTGTCAGCAGTAGATGAAACAAAAGTTGGTTCGTACAATGCTGCCGTTGCATATGATGGGAAAAATTATCCATTTACGGTAGAAGTGAAGGACACGACTTCACCGCAATGCGAAGCAAAAGATTATATCTACATGCAGCCGGGAACCCTGACCATGGATGATCTGGTAACGGAGATCAAAGATGCATCGGAAACTTCCAGCGGAATTGTATCTTGTGAGCAGAAGGAGGATCTTGCAGTCTGTGATTATGATGATATGCTGCAGGAAAAAGCGGTGGTAGATACTACTGATTCGTATGATGGAGCAGACTATCAAGAAAGTGTTCAGTTGGATGATGAAGGCTGCTATGAAGTGACAGCACAGGTAAAAGATAGTGAAGGCAATTTTACAGATATAACATTAAATGTTTACGTGGATGGCACAGCTCCAGAGCTGGCACAGAATGTGATCGATCTGGATGTGGATGCATCCGGGATCAGTATTGACGACATCAACACGGATGATGCGGAAAAGATTGCAGACATGCTGCATGAGCTTCCGGATTTTTCAAATGCGGAGTGGGCGGCAGCCAGTGATGCATTTTGTGGAGACAATGCGATCAGCTACGAATTTGAGCAGAAATCTTTTAATCTGCAGAAAGAAAACCCGGTTGAAGTATTAAATGTACACTGCACAGTGCAGGATCAGGCTGGAAACGAAAAAAAGGCAGATTATGAAGTGACGGTAACATATACAGGTTTGGATGCAGCCGCTCTGATCGAAAAGACGGGTCTGATTTTACAGACAAGTGATGTTACTGCAAATGAAAAGAAATCCGGCAAAAGTGATAAGAAATCTGGAACTACAAATACTCAAAATCAAGTATCTCAGGCTAGTGGAAAATCCAATACTAACAGTTTGGGTATTACAGATGATGAATTAGTAGAAATGTTTAATTCAATGACACCTGACGAAATAGATGAATTTTTAAATTCTTTATTTGAAGATAACAGCAATGATAATTCAAATATATCTGGATATTATGATAGTAATTATGCTCAACAGGTATTTGCAATGGTAAATCAGGAAAGAGCAAATAATGGTGTGGATGCATTAACATGGGATAGCAGTATGGCTTCATACTCTGATCGAAGGGCAATGGAAATCACTACGGATTTTAGCCATAATTCTGCAGGTGGAAAAATGAACGTAGGAGAAAACATCGCAGAAGGGGCTATTTCACCGGAAATGGTAATGGATGGGTGGATGCGAAGTGATGGACATCGTGCCAATATTTTAAATGCAAGTTACACAAAAATCTCTGTTTCATGCTATTATGATGGCTCAACTTATTACTGGGTACAGAATTTTGTTTATTAAAAGCATTCCTTTAAAAATTTAATAAATTGCACTGATTTTATTGGTTTGGTATAATGAATGAGGTGCTACGAGAAAACGGTAGGCGGTTAAGCCCTCAACAGAGGGACTGGACCCTCTGATTACATAGAGATCTTCGAAAGAGGAAATTTGTTGACGGAGGGATGCAAGATGGTTACATATTCAGACTTGTTTGAATTTGTTATAATGCTGATTGCGTTTGCTACTTTTATTTATAAAATTAGCAAAAAAAAATAACCGCCAACCTGGGAATTGGCGATTATTTAAGATAATTAATCAATAACCGGGCTAACCGTCTATCGGTAGCACCTTTACTATTATAATAGCAACGAGACATCTAAAAGTCAAGTTGAGAAAAATAAAAACATATAATCATTAACAGTCCGGTTATTCGCATTTTTTAGTGCGATGCCGGATTCTTTTTTTATGTTCAAAATAAGAAAATGAGCATTTTTATACTTTAATTGGTTAAAATCCACAAAAATTTGGACGAGATTTCGGGATTTATTACGTATAGAATAATACAATATTTTAGAATACAATAGAAATGCGAAAAAAAACGAAAACATATGAAGAGGGGGATTGTTATAGAATCACATGCAAGTAGGGGAGAAAAAGGAGAAGGAAGAATGAGAAAGTTAACGAAAAGCTTTCAAAAGAGGCAAAGCATTGCAAGCAGAGTACTGTGTTTTCTGCTAGTGCTTGCAATGGTAGTAACAATGGTTCCGGCGCTTGGCGGCGGAAACAGTACGGTTCAGGCAGCGGAGAAAGAAAAGAATCTGACGATCCACTTTATGATGCCGTCAAATTGGGGTTGGACAACGCCGGCAATACAGTTTTGGGGTGGAATAGCAACAGTGACGGGAAATACGAATACGGAAAGTGTGGACGGTACAGAGATACCGGGCTGGGATGGAGCCAAAGCCTTTTTCATGACACAGGCAGGTGATACAACAGAGTATACACTGAGTGTCAAAGGCACTTTTACAGGTTTTCAATTCCTGGATTTTGATAATACCAGAAATAATATAAATCCCGGATATAATTCAAAATTATCACAGTATACAGAAGATAAACCGACCGATGTTTATTATATTCAGAAAGATGGAGCATGGGCATATTATCTGGATGCAGATGGAACAACAGTAGTTCCGGATTTACCGAAGACGGAAACAACTTTTCTTTTAGTAGGAAATATTCCGGGAATGGCATGGGATCCAAGTGCAAAGCCAAATTTTGTGAAATCAATTGAAAATGAAAATGTTTATAGTATTACATTGAATGCTGTTCCAGCAGGAAAGTATCAATATAAAATTTTAGAGGATGCGGCAACCGAAGGATGGAATAAATATTGGGCGCAAAATGATGGCAATTTGAGTTTGAACCTTAATGCACCGGCAGATGTCACATTATCTTTGGATAAAACAGATAAGACAAAGGAAACTAAGGTAAATATCGCATATATAAAAGATCTTGTGGTAGAAGTACCTGCGCAGATTCAAAAAGGTGTTACGATGGAACTTCCGGTAACAGGAACTTATTATGGTGACGATGGAAATGTTCAGAATGGAGTGAGTGTTACATATACAGCAAAAACAGAGGGAATTACTTTAAATGGTAACGAAATTTCAGTTCCTATATCTTACGAGGGAACGGAAGTTACGATTGCAGCTACTTATAATGGAATTGAAAAAGAGATAACTATTCCAGTGGTAGAGGTAGTTTATCATTACACCATTTACTATTACGATTTCGATGAAACACATATGTCAGAAAATGCATCTGATTTATGGATCTGGCAGAAATCCGGTGCGGGTGCAACAGCCGGAACTCTTTTCACTGCAAAGGAAAAACTTTCCGATGGAAATGAGTGGCTGCGTGCAGATGTGACACTCCCATATACCGACGTCCAGATAATTCCAAGATCTAAAGACGAGTGGAAATGGCAGGGAGATACGGTTTTATACAATAACAGCGCAACAGCCGAAAACGTCACACTCTATATTGTATCCAACAGCAATCAGGCGTACACAACACTTCCGGAACTGGTTAAGCCAAAATCACGCAGCATCATGATCGAGTACGACAGACCGGCAAAGGATTATGAGGGCTGGAACATTTTTACATGGAACAGTGGATTCGGCTCTGATGTATCTGTAGCATTTGCAGACATCAATGGAAAAATGGTTGCCAAAATTCCGGTAAAAGATTCGCAGGCAGATCTGATGTTATCTTTCTGTATGAGACAAAGTACTACTGACAATGAGTGGGCAAACAAAGACGGCGGAGATCATTATGTGACGATTCCGGCAGGACAGTCATTGGTCAAAGCAGTGTTTACGCAGGGAGAGGGAATCACAGAGGTATTGCCATACAATGCAGGTTACGAGATGGATGGAGCTAATGATACGATCCATTTTTACTTCAGAAACGATGCACTGGCAGCAGAAAACAATCTTGCTTCTTTAGACGGCAAAGTCAGTGTTGTTGTCAACGGACAGACCTGCCAGATGACTTATGATGCAGCAAATGACCGCTTTGGATACGATTTTACTGGCGTTTCCACTGGTGATTACTATTATTATTATGTGGTAAATGGAAAAGAGGAATTAGATGCATTTAATGATGTAACTGCAAACGACAGCAATGGAAAAGAATGCAGCGTATGCCATTTCAAAAAAGCAAATGTGAGCGTAGCGACTTCTTTATCACAGTATGCAATGGATTACAATGACAACAATGTGTTATCCGTAAAATTGACAGCAAAAGACGGAGAAGGTCTTGAAACGTCTGAAATTGCAGCGATCACAGCCGATCTGAGTGAGCTGGGATTGGGAAAAGAGTTTGCGATCGAGCCGGAACTTATGGAAGGAACAATCTCCTGCCTGAATACAGTTGCAGCAGGCGTGAAAAATATTCCGGTCACAGTGAAAGATATTTATGGAAATGTATACACAACAGCGACAAACGTTACCGTCACAGAGCGCAAAAAAAGTGCCGGAGATTTCGACTGGGATGAGGCAGTGATTTACTTTGCAGTGACAGACCGTTTCTTTGACGGAGATGCAGAAAATAATAACGCATATGGCGTGGGTGATTACAATATTGGAGAAAACGGCGGTTCCAGCTATCACGGTGGAGATTTTGCCGGATTAAACCAGAAACTGGATTATTTAAAAGATCTGGGTGTGAACACGATCTGGATCACTCCGATCGTAGAAAATATCACAGAGGATCAGCATGATAATGAGACAGATACCGCTACCTATGGCTATCATGGTTACTGGGCAAGTGATTTCACAAAGTTAAACAAACATCTTGGAACAGAGCAGCAGTTCAAAGCATTATTGGATGCTGCCCACAGCAAGGGAATGAAAATCATGGTGGACGTAGTATTAAACCATGCAGGATACGGTACAGAAGATTACTTCAACCGTATTTTAACAGATGCAGATGGAAACAGTATTTCCATGATCCGTGACTCCAGCAACACGATCAGTGGTGATGATAAATATGATTCATTGTCAGATCTGCCTGATTTTGTGACGGAAAACAAAGCAGTGACAGACCAGCTTGTTGCATGGCAGACCGAGTGGATGTCAAAATACAATATTGACTATTATCGTGTGGATACTGTAAAACATGTAGAGACAACGACATGGGCAGCATTTAAAAATTCCCTGACCAAAGTAAATCCTGATTTTAAAATGATAGGAGAGTATTCCGGTGCAGGATATGCCAACAATGCAGGAGAATTAGGAACCGGAACGATGGATGCACTTCTTGATTTTGATTTCAACGATTTTGCACAGAACTTTGTGACAGGAAATATTTCCAGCGTGGAAAATTCACTGCAGAAGAGAAACAATGCGATCAACAACACCTCTGTCATGGGAAGCTTTTTGAGCAGCCATGATGAGGACACTCTGCAGTATAAACTTGTAAACGAGAGCAAAATCAGCGAAGAAGAAGCTTATAACCTGATGAAAGTGGCAGCAACACTCCAGATTACCGCAAAAGGCCAGCCGGTACTCTATTATGGAGAGGAGATTGGACAGGGTGGAGCCAACAACTGGCCATACCAGACAAACCGCCGCGACTTTGACTGGACGGAGCTGGAAAAACAGAAAGCAGACAGCAACAGTATTTACAACCATTACAAGACAATGCTTGCAATCCGCAATGCGTATACCGATGTATTTGCAAGAGGAAACAGAAGCACAGTTGCAGTTTCCGACGCAGATGGCTATGAAGTGATCAGCAGAAGTTATGGAAATAGCACTTTATATGTAGGAATGAATGTGAAAGAGGCAGAGAAAGAAGTAGTGATCCCGGTAGCAGAGAGTGTTGGAACAGTTCTTACAAACCTTTATGACGGAAAAACTTACACAGTTTCTGCTGACCAGAACGTTTCTGTTACCATTCCAGCAGCAAAAGACGGTGGTACAATTGTTCTGACTGCGGAGAAAAAAACAGAACCGGCTCCGGATGAAAAACAGGATGATAAGAAGACAGATACAGCAGAGAGCAATGGAAATGCACAGTCTTCCGGAAACAACGCAAACCAGAGCACTTCTGCAAATAAGACAAATCCAAAACAGGAAGAACAGGCTGTAGCAGAAGTAACCGTGCAGGAGGAGAGTTTTGCAAATGTGATCGAGGCAGTGAATAAGGCAAAAACCGGAAGTAAAATCCGTGTAAACCTGTTAAAGACAACCAAAATCCCAGCAAATGTGTTCGAGAGTATCAAAGGAAAAGATATGAACGTAACCTTCAAGGTAAGTGATCAGGCCAGCTGGATCATCAATGGAAAAGATATCACCGGTAATGTGACAGCACCGATCGATCTTGGTCTGGTTGTGGGAACAAGTGATATTCCAAAACAGAAAGTGACAGCGCTGGCAGACGGAAATGAAACCATCCAGCTCTCCTTAAATTATGACGGAGTATTTGGCTTTGAGGGAATATTGAGACTTTCCGTTGGCAAGGACTACAGTGGAAAAATAGCAAATCTTTATTACTATAATGAGACAACCGGTAAGTTTGAGTATTATCAGGCAGCACAGGTAAAAGAAGATGGTACTGTAGACTTCAAGTTCTCACACGCATCCGATTATGTCATCGTCTTAAATGAAACAGATATGAGCCAGACAACAGGCAGCGTGATCGCAAGTCCGAAGACTTCGGATAACACACCGATCGCAGCAGCAGTGATATTATTACTGTTTGGCTGTGCGCTGATGGGAACCGCATACAGAAAAAATAAACACTTCTAAATGAAATTCATAAGATGTCACTAAAAAAATATGCCGCACGAAAAATTACCTTCTCGTGCGGCATATTTTGTGTATGTGAAGGAAAAATTAATTTTCTTCCACGATCACCACGCCCCATGGTTCCAGCGGAAGCGTTTCCTGTTCCATTATTTTTCTGCCGGACAATAATTCCGTGCCAGAGATCCCTTTGCAGATGGCGGTCTGTTTTTCACCGGAATAATTGAAGTAAAATCTTACCCGTTTTCCAAAATCATTGACACCTTCCCGGATGATCAATGGAAAGTGGCATTCCGGATGTGCTAAAAGTGTTTCCGGAAGCGAAGCAAAGTAGTGAACCAGAACTTTTTCCAGAAGTTTGCCATCAAACATGCTGGAGAGATACAGTGATGACCCTTTTCCAAACTGGTTGACTGTGGCAGCCGCATATTTTTTCCAGACCGGGTGATCGTAGAAAAAGAGCGGTGTGGCGGTATCACAGGTCACAAGATCCATCCAGTGCAGACATTTGCTGCTGTTTGTGCAGGATTCATCGGAACATGACGAGCCGGCATCGGAAGCCGCATTTTCATGACCGGAGCAGGATGGATGAGCCATAAAATCAGGCAGTGTTACCGAAACATCCACCGGGTAGGTATATTGGTCATAGTGGATACCAAGACATTCCTGTAAAATGTGAGGCTGTGTATCCGCATAAATTTTTAACTGTTCATCTGAAAAACCGGAACGGAACGTCGTGATCAGATGTCCGCCGTTTTTTACATAATCAGAAATTGCGGTGAGCAGATCTTCGGAAGCACTGTAAAGTGCAGGCACGATCAGGCACTCGTAGGAAGAAAAATCACGTTCCGCAGAGGAGATCATGTCGTACTCGATATTTAAATGGTACAGAGCATCACCAAGCCAGCGGGCAACAGTGTTATAGCTGTAATTGCCGAGGTCTTTCAATGGGAAAAGACGCAGTCCGGTCAGGGAGTTATTGTCAAGCAGGATGGCAGCACGGTTTTTCTTTTGCAGGTTTTTAAGGTGGGTGCCGATCCGCTTCCAGTCTGCGCCGATGGATGCAGCTTCCCGGTAAGTCTCATTTTCGGAAAAATCGTGTGACAGGATGCCCTTCCAATAGCTCTCAATCGCATTGTGGATCGAGTGCCAGTGCCAGTACATGACACTGTTGGAGCCGTTTGCAATGTGGCTGTAGGCCTGAAGCCTGAGCTGCCCCGGATATGGAAGCCATGCGATATTTCCCTGAGCCTGTGTCTCTAAAACAAGGTAATTGTCTTTCTTTAAGCTGCGCGAGATGTTGCCGCAGAAGGTGATCTCCTCTCCGGTAAGAAGTGACTGGGAAGGATGATAAATGTCACATCCGGCAACGGTCATGCATCTGGCAGCTTCGTACTGGTTGACCTCCGGCTGATAGCCGATGGAATGGTCTGTCCAGTCGTAGTCGAAGTTCTGTGTGATGAACTGATCCGGGCGCTTGTATCCGGAAACGATCGCAGCCTGCCATGCTAAAAATCTGGTCACAAGCAGACGCTGGAATTTGGCAAATTCAGCGGCAAGGCTTTCATTGATCGTGCCACGGATATCCGGGAAATCTTCCCATGTGTTGACGCGGTTGCTCCAGTAGTCCAGCCCGAACTCGCGATTGAATTCATTGATATCCGGGTATTTTTCCTTTAAATAATCGACAAACATTGCCTGGACACGCGGACCGGCAGTGCCGTAGCTTTTGGTCTCATTGTCCAGCTGAAACCCGATGATATGCGGAACATCTTTGATATGTTCCATCATTGCGCGGATAACCCGCTCGCAGTGGAACAGATAGCCTGCGTGTGTGATATCCATATTCTGTCTTGCACCATAAATGTTCTGACCGTTATTGGTCAAAGCCAGAATATCCGGGTATTTTTTTGCCAGCCATGCCGGGATGGCGTAGGTCGGTGTCCCGACAATGACAGAAATATGGTGGCGTGCAGCCGCCTCAAGCATTTTATCGAGATGTGTGAAATCAAAGATACCGTCTTTTGGCTCGATGGTGCTCCAGGTCGATTCTGCGATACGGATCGTGTTCATGCCTGCTTTTTCCATCATTTCCATGTCTTTTTCCACGCGGTCATATGGAAGGTATTCCGAGTAATAAGCTGCCCCGAAAAGTAAATGGTCTGTTTTCATATTGTCCCCCCAAAAAATATTTTCATGTTGACAATCAGTGTGATCTTCTATATTATCATCTGATAACGCAACCGATTGCGCAAACATATTATAACATCAGGAAAAACAAATGTAAATCCGATGTTGATGTGAAATATAGAATTGTTACCGGAACAGGGCATAAGTGAACAGAAACAAAAAGATTGTTTGGAAAATATATAAAAATGTCATTGCTTTTTTTCGAAAATAGGATGATAATAATATTGTTGCGCAAAGGATGCGCAGCAACATCAGGGCAGGACAAAGTAACATTGTGGCAGGAGTGCGAGCGATGCAGGAAGCCACAACACAATTCAGGGGAAGTAACTGCTTTGAGGAAAGAAGGGGTTTTATGGGGAATGAAGAGAAGAAAAATATAACGATCGCAGATGTGGCAGAAGCACTTGGTGTTTCAAAAACCACTGTCTCAAGAGCCATTTCAGGGAAGGGACGGATCGGGCAGGAGACGAGAGACCGTGTATTAAAATATATTGAGGAGCATGACTATAAGCCAAACGTTATCGCCAAAGGGCTGGCGCAGTCAAAAACATATAATCTTTGTGTGGTCATGCCGGGAGAATATGATGTTGTGGATCTCACG
>OMGY01002710.1_pt1 | contig 12813 bp, 10 predicted proteins | sample 1674461 | NCBI WGS metagenome assembly OMGY01 (sample SAMN05578579, study PRJEB25193) | human gut metagenome | biome: Human Microbiome; feature: human-associated habitat; material: feces | host: Homo sapiens | place: USA:Birmingham
ACGTGGATGGTCGTCATCGGCCGTCTACCTCCTCCTTGCGCCGGCGGCCCTCATCGAGCAGGCGCGTGAGCGCGGGCAGGTCGTCGCGCGCCATCGCGTCGCGGTACTCGCCCAGGTGCGTCATGAACATGTCCAGCTCATGGAGCAGATTGTCCTTGTTTTCCAGAAAGAGCTCGGCCCACATCTCGGGGCTCAGCCACGCGACACGGGTCATGTCCTTGTAGCTGCCGGCGGAAAAGCCCTTGTGCTGCGACGCCGTGGGGCTCTTGATATATGCGTTCGAGACCACATGCGCCATCTGCGAGGTGAAGGCGATCATCTCGTCGTGCGCCTCCGCCGTCGTGAAGGAAAAGCGCGCAAAGCCCGCGGGCTGGAGCAGCTGCTTGACGTGGTCGAAGAGCAGCACATCGTCAAAGTCCGGCGGCACGATGACCATCGGCGCGCCGTGGTACATGGTCGCCTTCGCGTTCTTGAAGCCGGAATACTGCGTGCCGGCCATCGGGTGGCCGCCGAGGAACGTGACGCCGTGTTCCTTTGCGATCGGGAAGCACGCGGCGCAGATGGTGCGCTTCGTGCCGCCGCAGTCGAGCACGACGGGGTGCGCTCCGATGTGCGGGGCCATGCGGCGAAACCACTCGATGGTCGCCTCCGGGTAGAGCGCGATGAGCACAAGATCGCACGCAGCGATGTTGTCCTCCGTGAGCTCGGCGTCCACTGCGCCGCTCATTATGGCGAAATCGAGCACGCTGCGGCTGCGGTTCCAGGCGAGCACGGTCGCGCCCGCTTCCTGATATGCCTTGGCAAAAGAACCGCCGATCAGGCCCAGGCCAACGATGCCGACCGTCATTTCGCGATCACCTCACGGACGCTGCGCACCTTTTTGGCGAGGTCGTCGTAGACCTCCGGGCGCAGGGACTGCGCGCCGTCGCACAGAGCGTGCATGGGGTCGTTGTGCACCTCGATGATGAGGCCGTCCGCGCCGCAGGCCGTCGCGGCGAGCGCCATCGGCTCGACCAGGCGGGCGATGCCGGTCGCATGGCTCGGGTCAACAATGATGGGCAGGTGCGTCAGCTCCTTGAGCATGGGCACGGCCGCGAGGTCGAGCGTGTTGCGGGTGTAATCGTCGAACGTGCGGATGCCGCGCTCGCAGAGGATGACCTGCTCGTTGCCGCCGGCCATGATGTACTCGGCGCTCATGAGCAGCTCCTTGAGCGTGCTGGCAAGGCCGCGCTTGAGCAGGATGGGCTTGCGCAGCTTGCCGAGCTCGCGCAGAAGGTCGAAGTTCTGCATGTTGCGCGCGCCAACCTGAATGATATCCACATCCTCGAACAGCGGCAGATGCTCAACGCCCATGATCTCCGTCACGATCGGCAGGCCGGTGGCCGCGCGCGCCGTTTTGAGCAGCTCGATGCCGGTGGCCTTCAGGCCCTGAAAGTCGTAGGGCGAGGTGCGGGGCTTGAACGCGCCGCCGCGCAGGATGTTCGCGCCGGAGGCCTTGACGGCCTTTGCAACCGCGACGATCTGCTCCTCGGACTCGACGGAGCACGGCCCCGCGATCATGACGAAGTTGCCGCCGCCGATCTTCACGCCGCCGACCTCGACGACGGTGTCCTCCGGGTGGAACTTGCGGTTGCAGCACTTGAAGGGCTCGGTCACGCGCTTGACGCTGTCGACGATGCCGAGGCTGCCGATCAGGTCCATGTCCACGCGGGTCGTGTCGCCGACGAGGCCGAGCACGGTCTGGTATTCTCCCTCGGAAATGTGGATGGTCAGGCCCTGACCCTTGAGCCAGTCGATGAGCTGCTCGCGCTTTGCTGCTTCCACGCCATGTTTGAGTACGACAATCATGATGATTACCTCCGATGTATTTACCTGAATTTTTGTTTTTGTTTTTCAAAAGAAAAATGCGGCACAGGCTCAACCTGTGCCGCATGAAACATTCTCGGGATCCGAGCTATTTTTCGCATCACAAATCAGCCTTACTATATTGTCATAGTAAAGTAATAAGCGTATGCAAAAAAGTAGGTACGGTTCATGATATTTGCTCCGATTCTGATGAAAAATCCTGATGGTTCGAGTATAAAAACTTCGCGCGCAAATGTCAACCGCAAATTTTCACAAATTCCGCATTTTTTTGCGCCCCGGCGTGCAGCAGATGCCCAAGCGGCAGGCGCAAAAAGTGCGCGGGGGCGGCATATGCCGCCCCCGCCGGGAAATCGCTGTGCTGTGAGAGAGATATGAAAAAGAGGATCAGGCGTTGACCACGTACTCGGCGTAGCTTCTGAGGATCATGGCGACCTGCGCGCGGGAAGCGCTGCCCTGCGGGTCGAGGATTGTCCGTCCGCCGTACACCGTGCCGTTGATAAGGCCGGCTGCATTGGCCCACGAGAGCGCATCCTGCGCCCAGCCGGACACGCTGCCGGCATCCGGGAACGCCGAGAGATCGGCGCGCGCGCCAACGTCATAGCCGCAGCTGTGTGCGTAGTTGAAGAGGATCACGGCCGTCTGCTCGCGCGTGACGTTGCTGTTGGGAGCAAAGCAGCCGCCGCCGATGCCGGAGACCACGCCGTTTTCCGCCGCCCAGGTGACGGCGTCCGTGTACCATGTGCCGCCCGGCACATCGGAAAACGTGTTGACGCCCTTCGGCGCGGGCGCGCCCGCGAGCCGCCACAGCACGGTCACGAGCATGGCGCGGGACATGACCGCGTTCGGGGCAAACGTCGTGGGAGACGTGCCGTCGAAGAGGCCGTTGTTGTAGGCATAGGCCGCCGCGCCGTAGTACCAGCTGCCGGCGGGCACATCCGTGAACGGGAAGCGCGCGATGGCCGTCACGCCGTTGACCACGTCGAAGGCGTAGGTCTGCTGTCCGGCGTCGTAAGCGCCGCTGACGGCGGAGATGCTGCCGTCATCCGCGAGGCTCCACGCGGTCAGATCGTCCGCCGCGTTCACGGCCACTGCGGCGCGCACGCTGCCGGCAGGACAGCTCGCCGCCGCACCGTCAACCAGAACGGAAGCATTGGCAAGCACGGCGCTGCCCGCCTGCGTGCCGAGGGCACGCTGCTGCGCAGCGTTGAGAGACGCCCCCGTGAGCGAAACGGCAACATCCTTGTGCAGGTCAAGCGCCGCGAGCGCACGCGCATCGAGCGTGACCGTTCCGGACCGGAACTTCACCTGCAGCGCTGCAACGCCCGCATTGCGTGCGTTGATGATCGACCGGCCGGAGAGGATGACCGTGTCGGCTGCGGGATCGGTGGCGTTGATCGTCACGGTCGCGTCGAACTGGGCATCCGTGGCCGCACGGAGCTGGCGGCTGGTCAGGAACACCGTTGCGGTGCTGCCCTGTACATATGCCTGCGTAGTCGCGGCGCTGCTGCCGCTGACAGGCAGGAGGCGGATCTGCGCATCCCCGCTGTTCGCAATAAGGAAGGTCATATCATTGTCGTCCGCGCAGTTATTGTCCACGCTCATGGAGACGACGATCTTCACGAGCAGGTCGTTGAGCTGGCTCTTGAGATACCTGGTGAACAGGCCCTGGAACTTCGTGAACAGCACGCTGCCGCAGCCAAAGGTATCCCTGGCGACGATATCGAGCACCTGATCGAGCAGTGCGCCGCTCTTGAGCTGGTCGACGCCGGACTGCACCCATGCGGGGTAGTTGCCGTCGTCCTCGCCGGCGAGATTGCACTGGTAGATCCAGTTGGCGAAGTCGAGCAGGTTGTTGCCCTCGGCGATCGGGACGGCTGCCACATCGTCAATGATCTGGTCGATATTCGCGATGATCTTCGTGACCGGCCACGTGTCGTTCGGCAGGAACTTACCGAAGAAGGACTTGACAAAGCTGCCCGCGACCGTCTTGAGCATGTCGGTCGTAAAGCCGTGCGCGCGGCCGTACTCCGTGAGATCGTCGATCGTCTTGGCCGTTCCGGTCAGGGGGTCGGTGTAGTGGATGGGACCGAAGTGCGTGCGCACGCCGGTGGAGACGACCGTCGCGTCCGCGCTGCGGCGAAGCTCCACGAAGCGCAGCGGTGACGGATAGGTCAGGCCGGAGCCGGTCTCGATGTCATAGATGGTGTTGCCGGCGACCGTGGTCGCAGAGGCAATGTCGACCGCGTGCGAGTGGCCGGTGAACATGACGCTCATACCGGCGTCGGCATACTCCTGTGAGAGCCGCTCGTAATCGTTCACGAGGTACATGGGCAGGATGGTAGGCTGCACGTCAAAGTGCGCGACCAGACCATGATGCTGCATGCCGAGCACGACATCGCCGCGTGCCTTGGCGGCAGCGGTCTGCTCGATGACCCACTGCTCGAGATCGGCACTGATGGCGCCGCTCGTCTCGTGCTCGTTTTTGCCGGTGGAGGTGTTGTCCGAGCTGTAGCGGCCGGTGTCGATGACGACGAGCGTGTAGCCGTCCGCCGGGCGGGCAACGTAGGACAGGCCGCCCGCTTCCTTACCGGCCGGCGGAGTATAGGTCGCGATGACGGTCGGGTCGGAGTAAATGAAGTCGTAGATGCGCTTGAAGTCCTCCGGGTCCGTGCGCGTGGCAGGCACGGCCTTGCCGTCGGCGGTATTGAAGTTCAGCGCGTCCGCGTTGCGGATGTCATGGTTGCCGTTGATGACATAGACCTTCAGGCCGGGAACGTCCCGCTGCAGCTGCTGCAGCGCCTTTGCCAGCGCCTTATGGCACTCCTGCTCGCCGTCCTTGGTCAGGTCGCCGGAGATCAGAAGCACGTCCGGCTTGTCCTGACGCACGGCGTCGAGCATCGTGCGCAGGATGGCGTCGCTCTCGGCGAACATCTTGCGGTCACTGTTGAGCGCGGTCGTATAATCTGCGGTATCGCGGATCATGGACGGCGACAGATAGTGGTCGTCGGACATGACGGCGATCTTCAGCGTGCCGGTATCCGCGCCGCTGTGCGAATCCTGCGCGGCGAAAGCCGGCACACTCAGGGCCAGCACCAGCGCCACTGCCAGCAGCAACGACAGCAGGCGGGACCCGATGCGTTTGGAATGGTTCATCTCTTCCTCCTGTAGTATTCAAGATTTTGGCTCTTACAAGCTCACGTCTCTGTTTTACACAGCGCGTGTAAAGTTCAAAACCGCGGCCATGTAAAGTTCCCGTGCAGCAAAGCGGTGAAGATTTTACATTCCCGCCTTGACAAGCCGGCGGTTTCGTCCTATCATGAAGTGTACAAACACGGGGAGCCGCTCGGCTGAGAGTAAGCATCCGCTTAGACCCGCATACCTGATTTGGATAATGCCAACGTAGGGATTCATACTGCCGGACCGCAACAGCAGCACTCTTTACGGGCGCTGCTGTTTTTTACACCCCGAAAGGAGCTTTTGACTATGGAACAGATCCTCAAGACCATGCTGGAAAATGTGCGCGCGAAAACGCCGCTCGTGCACAACATCACAAACTACGTCACCGTCAACGACGTCGCAAACGTCCTGCTGGCGGCCGGCGGCTCGCCGATCATGTCCGACGACGCAGACGATGTCGAGGACATCACGAGCATCTGCGGCGGCCTGAACATCAACATCGGCACGCTCAACAAAAACACCATCCCGTCGATGTTCCTCGCCGGGAAGAAGGCAAACGAGCTGGGCCACATCGTCCTGCTCGACCCCGTGGGCGCTGGCGCGAGCCGCCTGCGCACCGACACGGCCAACCGGCTCATGCAGGAGGTGCGCTTTGACGCCGTGCGCGGCAACATCTCCGAGATCAAGACCCTCTGCACCGGCAGCGGCAGCACCAAGGGCGTGGACGCCGACGCGGTCGACGCCGTGACGGAGGCGAATCTCGACGACGGCGTGCAGCTCGTCAAGACCTTCGCGCAGCGGGCTGGCTGCATCGTCGCCGTGACCGGCGCGATCGACCTCGTGAGCGACGGCGAGCGCTGCTGGTGCATCCGCAACGGCCGCGCGGAGATGAGCCGCATCACCGGCACGGGCTGCCAGCTCTCGGCGCTGATGACGGCGTTCCTGGTCGCCAATCCCGACCACAAGCTCGCCGCCGCGGCGGCCGCCGTGTGCATGATGGGTCTCGCAGGCGAGATCGGCTGGGCCAACATGCAGCCCGGCGACGGCAACAGCACCTACCGCAACCGCATCATTGACGCCATTTTCAACATGACCGGCGACGCGCTGGAGAAGGGAGCCAAGTATGAACTGCGATAACGCATCTCTGCTGCTCTACGCCGTGACCGACCGCTCGTGGCTGCACGGCCAGACGCTCTATGCGCAGGCTGAGCAGGCGCTGCAGGGCGGCGCAACGTTTTTGCAGCTGCGCGAGAAGGAGCTCGACGAGGCGCACTTCAAAGAAGAGGCCGTCGCGCTCAAGGCGCTGTGCAGGCAGTACGGCGTGCCGTTCGTGCTTGATGACAACGTGGCGCTCGCCATCGAAACGGACGCCGACGGCGTGCACGTCGGCCAGAGCGACATGGCGGCCGGCAAGGTGCGCGCGCTCATCGGCCCGGACAAGATCCTCGGCGTGTCGGCCCAGACGGTGGAAGAAGCGCTGCTGGCCGAGCGCGAGGGCGCGGACTATCTCGGCGTGGGCGCCGTGTTCCCGACCGGGACGAAGGCCGACGCCAACGCCGTGAGCTATGACACCCTGCGCGACATCTGCGCGGCCGTGTCCATCCCGGTCATCGCCATCGGCGGCATCACGAAGGACAATGTCGCCCGGCTTTCCGGCAGCGGCATTGTCGGCGTCGCCGTCGTGAGTGCGATCTTCGCGCAGCCGGACATTCCCGCCGCCACGCGCGCGCTCAAAGCCGCCGTGCGCACGGCGCTGGACCTGTAACTCCCTGCGCGCGGGCGCAGACAAACATACAAACAGCGGCAGATTGGGGGCACCACTTTCCGTCGCTCAACAAAATTGATGCTGAAAAGGAGACAGAATATGAAAACAGCATTAACGATCGCCGGAAGCGATTCCAGCGGAGGCGCCGGTATTCAGGCCGATCTGAAAGCCATGACCATGAATGGCGTATTTGCCATGAGTGCGATCACGGCGCTGACCGCCCAGAACACGACCGGCGTACAGGGTATTTTTGAAGTAACTCCGGCATTTCTCGGCCAGCAGATCGACAGCGTCTTTACCGACATCCGGCCTGACGCGGTGAAGATCGGCATGGTCGCGTCCTCCGGCCTCATTGAGGTCATCGCCGAGCGGCTGCAGCACTACGCGGCGCAGAACATCGTCGTCGACCCCGTGATGGTCGCCACGAGCGGCGCGCGGCTCATCTCCGAGGACGCCATCGCCACGCTCGAGGCGCGGCTGCTGCCGCTTGCCACCGTGCTCACGCCCAATATCCCGGAGGCGGAAGTGCTCTCGGGCCTGACCATCGCCTCCCCCGACGACATGATCGCCGCCGGAAAAGCCATCAGCGAGCGCTACGGCTGCGCCGTCCTGTGCAAGGGCGGACACCGGCTCAACGACGCCAACGACCTCCTGTACCGCGACGGCGGCTACAAGTGGTTCAACGGCAAGCGCATCGACAACCCCAACACCCACGGCACCGGCTGCACGCTCTCGAGCGCCATCGCGGCCAACCTTGCCAAGGGCTTTGATCTCGACACGGCCGTCCGCCGCGCAAAGGACTATCTCTCCGGCGCGCTGGCCGCAATGCTCGACCTCGGCGCGGGCTCCGGCCCGATGGACCATGCGTTCGACCTGAAGCCGGAATACCGGCAGGAGGCCCAAGCATGAAAAAGACTTCCAGCTTCCAGAACAGCCTCATCTGGTTCGGCGCGGCCGTGTCCATCGCGGAGATCCTCACAGGCACGTACTTTGCGCCCCTCGGCTTCACGAAGGGCCTGCTCGCCATCCTCGTCGGCCATGTCATTGGCTGTGCGATGTTCTTCTTCGCGGGCCTCATCGGCGGCCGCACCGGCCGCAGCGCCATGGGCACGGTCGAGCTGAGCTTCGGCCGCATCGGCTGCCTGTTTTTCGCCGCGCTCAACGTGCTGCAGCTCGTCGGCTGGACGGCCATCATGATCTATGACGGCGCACTGGCCACGAACACCGTGCTCGGCATCGGCAAGTGGGTGTGGTGCCTCGTCATCGGCGGGCTCATCGTGGTGTGGATCGCCGTCGGCATCAAGAACCTCGGCTGGATCAACAAGATCGCCATGGCGGCGCTGTTCATCCTCTCGATCGTGCTGTGCGTGGTGGTGTTCCGCGGCGGCACGCCCGTCACCGCGCCGGACGACAGCCTGAGCTTCGGCGCAGCGGTCGAGCTGGCCGTGGCCATGCCGCTGTCGTGGCTGCCGCTCATCTCCGACTACACGCGCGAGGCCGAAAAGCCCTTCGCCGCCACGCTCTCGAGCACGCTCACCTACGGCGTCGTGAGCTGCTGGATGTACGTCATCGGCATGGGCGCCGCCATCTTCACCGGCGAGGGCGACATTGCGCTCATCATGGTCAAGGCCGGCCTCGGCGTGGCCGCGCTGCTCATCCTCATCCTCTCGACCGTCACGACGACGTTCCTCGATGCATACAGCGCCGGCATCTCCGCCGAGTCCCTGTCGAAGAAGATCAACGGCAAGTACGCCGCGCTCATCGTGACCGTCATCGGCACGGTCTGCGCCATCTGCTTCCCGATGGACGACATCACGAACTTCCTGTACCTGATTGGCTCGGTGTTCGCGCCGATGATCGCCATCCAGATCACGGACTTCTTCCTGCTCCGACGCGGCGGCGTGAGCGGCAGGCTCGATGTGTGCAACGCCGTCGTCTGGGTGCTGGGCTTCGTGCTCTACCGCGTGCTCATGACCGTGGACATCCCGGTCGGCAACACCCTGCCCGACATGGCCGGCACGATGCTCCTGTGCCTGATCGCGCACAAGATCGTCCCGGATAAGACCAGGGCTGCCTGAAGCCTTTTGCGAAAATTGCCAAGCCGAAAACGCCCGCACGGGTCCCCGTGCGGGCGTTTTTGCGTACAGGCGCAAACGCTGCGAGACTTTTTGCGTCTTGAATTCCCAGCAAAGCCGTGTTATTTTAAGGGCAGAAAACACTTTCAGGGAGGCAGGCATATGAAAGATCTCAAACCGACGTGCCGCATCGCCGTGGTGCAGGCGGCGCCGGTGCTGTTTGACAAGACCGCGTGCACGGACAAGGCCGTGCGCCTGATCGCGGAGTGCGCGCAGCATGGCGCAGAGCTCATCGTGTTCCCGGAGCTGTTCATCCCCGGCTACCCGTACGGCATGACGTTCGGCTTCACGGTCGGCGCGCGCAATGAAGACGGCCGCAAGGACTGGCAGCTGTACTGCGGCAACTCCATTGTCGTACCCGGGCCGGAGACGGAGCGCCTCGCCGCGGCGGCAAAGGCCGCGGGCGCGTATGTGAGCATCGGCGTGTCGGAGCGCGACGGCGTGACGGGCACGCTCTATAACTCCAATCTCATCTTCTGCCCGGACGGCACGCTCGCCCCCGTGCACCGCAAGCTCAAGCCCACCGGGGCAGAGCGCGTGGTCTGGGGCGACGCCGACCGCGGGTATTTCCCGGTCGTGGACACGCCGTGGGGCCCGATGGGCAGCCTCATCTGCTGGGAGAGCTATATGCCGCTGGCGCGCACGGCGCTGTATGAAAAGGGCGTGACGCTCTACATCTCGCCGAACACGAACGACAACCCCGAGTGGCAGGCCACCGTGCAGCACATCGCGCTCGAGGGCCGGTGCTATTTCATCAACTGCGACATGGTCTTTCACCGCGCGGACTACCCCACCGGACTGCACTGCCCGGATGAGATCGCGCGCCTGAACGACATTCCCTGCCGCGGCGGCAGCTGCATCGTCGACCCCTACGGGCACTATGTCGTGCAGCCGGTGTGGGACAGCGAGGACATTCTCTACGCCGATCTCGATATGCAGCGCGTGCCCGCGAGCCGCATGGAGCTCGACGTGTGCGGCCACTACGCGCGGCCGGACGTGCTGCGCCTGACCGTGCAGGACGCATAAAAGGAGCGCGCGTATGAAGCTTGCCATGGCGCAGATGTCCATGACCGGGAGCATGGACGAAAACCTGAAAAGATCCCTCGCCTTCTGCGACGCCGCCGCGGGCAGCGACCTGCTGTTTTTCCCCGAGGTGCAGCTCACTCCGTTCTTCCCGCAGTATGCGGGCCGGAACGTGGACGCCTATGTCGTCCCGGCGGGCAGCCCGACGGTGCGGGCCTTCGCGGACAAGGCGCGCGCATGGGTTCTACCTCTCGCCGAATATGTACCTCGAGCAGGACGGCCGGCGCTACGACGCCTCCCTCTGGCTGACGCCGGAGGGGAACTGCGCGGGCGTGGCCAAGATGGTGCACATCATGCAGGCGGCGCAGTTTTACGAGCGCGACTACTACACGCCGTCCGAGGAGGGCTTTCTCGTGTTCGGCACGCCGTGGGGCCGCGTCGGCATCGTGATCTGCTTTGACCGGCACCTGCCGGAGAGCATCCGCACGTGCGCGCTCAAGGGGGCGGATCTCGTCATCATCCCGACGGCGAACACAAAAGCCGAACCCATGGAGCTCTTCGAGTGGGAGATCCGCGTGCAGGCGATGCAGAACCAGATCTTCGTCGCCATGTGCAACCGCGTGGGGCGCGAGGACGGGATGGACTTCGCCGGCGAGTCGCTCATCGTGCACCCGAGCGGCGACGTGATCTATAAGGCCGACGACCGCGAGCAGCTCATCGTGCAGGAGCTCGACCTCGCCGAGGCGCGGCTCTGGCGCGAGCAAAAGCGCCCGTACCTCAGGCAGCGGCGGCCGGAGTGCTATCTGTAAAAAGAACGATCCCTGCGTCGGAAGTCCGGCGCAGGGATCGTTTCTTATTTATATTCCGGGCACTGGTAGCGGGGCTTGCCCTGACTCTTATGCCCGTACTCGATGGCGGACACCGGGCAGCCGCAGATGCAGGCCATGCAGTGCGTGCACGCGCCGTTCCAGTGCGGGCGGCGCTCTGCGATGTCGATGCCATTGACCGGGCAGCTCAGTGCGCACTTGCCGCAGCCGATGCACGCATTCGAGACCGTGAACGGCCCGGACTTGACAAACCACCGATAAAAGATCGTGTTCACCGGCCCGGTCTTGAACCGGTCGAGCAGGCCGACCCTCGGCGCCGGGAACGCCTCCCCGCGCTGCACGCAGGCAATGCCCCCGTCGATGGACGGCTGTGCCGCCGCGATGATCTGCGCCGACTCCTCCGCGCCGGGCACATAGAACATGGCGACATAGTTTTCCGGCATGACGACCTGCAGCACGCCCTGGTAATCGAGCCCGATATCCGCACACAGCGCCGCGATGCGGCTGCCGGCGTTGCCGATCTCGCTGCCGCAGGTCATGACAAAATACGCCTTCCGGCTGCCGGTAAAACGGCCGCGGCGGAGAAAGTCCGCGAAAATGCGCGGGATCTGCCAGCCGTACGTCGGTGAGACGAACACCCACGGCCGGTCGGAATGCAGGTCGGCGGGCGTGTCGTTTCGGATGCATTCGTTCGCGGTGATGAGATCGTCGCCGAGGGCGGCGGCGAAGCGCTGGGCAACATAGCGGCTGTTGCCGGTGCCGGTGTAATAGACGATCATAATACTTCCCCCAAAGTACGATTTTTGCCCAGTATAGCACACCCGCGCCCCGATTTCCAGCCGGACGTTGTGTCCGCGCGCCCGGTGTGCTACAATGGGGAAAACACCGCGACTTATGGGAGGGACCGCATTTGTATTGGTATACCATCGGGCAGACGCTCACGCAGCAGGAGCACGCGCCCGCGCCGGAGCAGCCCGCCGTCGTGCTGCTGACGTCCGAAGAACTGTCGCACCAGCCGGCGCTGCCCGGTCTGGAGCGGACGCTGCACCACACGCCCCCGGCGCGCGACGCGCGCGTGTGCAAGGCCGAGGTGCGCTCGGACTGTCTGGCGGGCACGCTCGTGCTGCCGCGCCAGGGCAAGGACGGCAAGCCGCTCGCCTGCGGCTATCTCGTCACGGCCACGCGCGTCGTGCTCGTGGACGACGAGAATGCGCTGCAGGGGCTGCTGCGCCGCATCGCCCGGGAAAAGCGCTGGACCGACGGCAGCGTCGGCCGGTTTCTCTACGACTTTTTTGAGCAGCTCATCGCCCGCGACCTGCACCAGCTCGAAAAGATCGAGGACCGCATCGAGGCGCTCGAGGATCGGGTGCTGGCGCACGAGCTGGACGACTTCTCCGCGCCGATGACCGCGCTGCGCAAGGAGACCATGGCGTGGTTTCGCTATTACTCCCAGCTCGACGACGTGGCGTGCGAGCTGCACGAGAACGAAAACGGCTTTTTCACCGACAGCGAGCAGCTGCTGTTTCGCATGTTCGAGGACCGGGTCATCCGCCTGCGCGAGGAGTCGCAGCTGCTGCGCGAATCGTGCGCACAGCTGCAGAGCCTGTTTCAGGCCGAGATCGACACGCGGCAAAACCGCATCATGCAGATCCTGACGATCGTGACGACGATCTTCCTGCCGCTCTCGCTCATCGTCGGCTGGTACGGCATGAACTTTTCGGGCATGCCGGAGCTCAACTGGGAATATGGATATCTTGTGATAATTGTCGTGAGTATCGTTGTGCTCGTTGCGCTGATACTGTTCTTCCGACGGAAGAAGTGGCTTTGAGATTTTGAAAAATTTTTGATTTGCCTATTGACAGGGTAGGCAATATGTGCTATATTGTATCCAACATACCGCCGAGGTAGGCGTATGAAAGGAGAGAATGTTATGAAAAAGATCGCCATGAACCGAATGAACCGCTGTAGCTGTGCCTGTTGTCAGTGCGCGTGTTTCGTCATGTCTTTTTCCGATATGTCC
>OMGY01002713.1_pt1 | contig 12801 bp, 7 predicted proteins | sample 1674461 | NCBI WGS metagenome assembly OMGY01 (sample SAMN05578579, study PRJEB25193) | human gut metagenome | biome: Human Microbiome; feature: human-associated habitat; material: feces | host: Homo sapiens | place: USA:Birmingham
ATCCTGCACGATTGGTCTGCAGGATAAGCAGGCAGGAATCTACCAGCCCGCCGTCCGTCGTGGGAACGCCGTCGATGTGATACACGGTTTCATCCGCACCCGTATAGGCATTCAAATCCTGAATGCCCCGGCGTTTCAGGAAAGCGGGTACGCCTTCCGGGAAATGCTCCGTAGCATGGAAAGCCATGTGCTCCAGCACGTGGGCCAGTCCGTTTTGATGTTCCTCTTCCATCAGGGCACCCACGTTCTGCACCAAATAGAAGTCGGCTTTCCCTGCGGATGCACCCGTGGCACGGATGTAATAAGTCAGTCCGTTATCCAACCGCCCGTGACGGAACGGCGTTTCCGGGGCTGCCGACACGCGGAAGACGCAGACGGTCAGAAATGTCAGAAGGAATATTCTCATAGGTCGTTCAGTTTTTCACGAATCATATTCTGCAACTGCACTTTTACGGCTTCTTCCGGAATGCCGGCACAAACGATAAAGGCCTGGTTGAGGCTTTGTTTCGCCTTGGCCGAATCGCCGGTTTTCTGCTGGTTTTCCGCTAATAACATCAACAGGCGGGCGCGCAGTTGGGCGGTCATGTCAAACGTCAGCGCACGGTCCAACCATTGAATCAGCATGGGACGGGTATTGTCCGGCGGATTGCCTTGGTAAATGCCGTAGAGGTCTTCGATGGGCTGAGTGTAATCGTTAATACTCAACGCCTTTCCGGCTCCTGCGAAATATTTGTCCATGTTCTCAAAAAAGAGAGGCAGGTTGTGGCGGAACAGGTTGAAATAACTGTCTGCCAGCAGGGTCACCGCTTCAACCGCCGTCAGGTCGCCGAACGGCATGCCGGCATAAATGGCCCGGAGGTCACCGCCGATGCGTCCGAGGGCCTGCCTGTAGTCGGTCTTGCCGGTACTGCAAAGCCGCAGGATATACGTGTTGTAAAGTCCGATAAGGTAATTTTGCACCGTTTCCTTGTCTACCGCTTCGCCGTAACGGTCGTAATTTTTGACCACGAAATCGAATATCCCGTCTTGTTTTTCCATTTCGGGATGATAAAGCGAAAGGATGGTAAAATCGGTCGGGTTAATCATGTTCTCCAATTTCTTGGTTTTGAGGTACTCCGGGAAAAGGGCATCGATGCGCACTTTCCATTTTTCCTGATTATACCCGTTCTGGGTGCCGATAAAATGGGGGGCACGAATCAGCAACTTTTGTTGCAGTTCGGTGTTTTTCTTTTCTTTGCGCGATTTTTCGTACAGTTTCTCAAAAGGGAGTTCCTCGCCTGTCGCAATCTGCGCTTCAAGCATCAGCACATCGGGAGTGACGGCACCCACAAGGGTCCTCAATACTTCCCCCTTACTGTCGAGGAACATCAGGGTGGGCAGGGATTCCACTTTGTAGCGTTTCACCACCTCTTTATTGGCGGCCGCATCGCAGTCTAATTTGCAATTGATGAAATGTTCGTTGAAGTAGTCTCCCACCGGGGGAATGGTGAACACCTGGGCGGCCATCACCTTGCAGGGACCGCACCAATTGGCATAAAAATCAATGAAAAGGTTCTTCTTTTCCGCCTTGGCTTTGGCCAAAGCCTCTTCAAAAGTACCCTCGGTAAACGTGATTTGGGCAAACAAACCGTTGGCCGCCACAAGCAGCAGACCAACAAACAAGAGTTTCAACTGTTTCATATTTTCAGGAATGATTTATTGCAGGATAAAGGTGAATATATCGGGGAGCACTACGCTATAGCCTTCGTTGCTGACCCGCAGAGAAACCATGTATTTCCCGGCCGGAGAGTTGACTTTGGCATCCACATACATCCGTCCGCCTCCGATAACGGAGAGGTAACGGCCGAAATCGGCTGCTGCCGCCTCTCCCCGGTCGCTCCGGATGCTTACCAAGGTATAGGTAATCGGTTCCGTTCCCAACAACTGCTCGATACACGAGGTGGTCCAGGGAATATCCAAAGCTTGCTGTTTCTGCAATTTCTCTAATTCCCGGGCAATGGTGAAAGGAGTTTCCAAACCGGCTTCCTGGCAGAGGGCTTTGATTTTTCTCTCTATCCGGTCCCTAATCTGGTATACAGGCTGGTACACCTCTAACTCGTATGTCACCCAAGCCTCGTATGCTTTTTCGCAATTGTCCGTCAATTCCTGCACCCGGTCCGGGTCGGCGTCGGATTCATCCTCAAACTGGTCTAAATAGGCGTTCAACTTTTCTCCGTGTTTATTCATAATACCCTCCAAACGGTCGAGTTCTTCGATGATTTTCTCCTCTTCCGCTTCGATGGTGCGGTAAGCGTTCAGGGAATCGAGAATCTCCCCGGAATAGCTGTTGAGTTGCTCTTCTAAGCGGATTACTTCTTGGTTATAATCCTCATAGCGGATAATTTTCAGACTGTCTATGGGATAGCGGGCATTTTCCGTAAACAGGTAGCCCGTGTGTTCCTTTTCGCATCCTGCCAAAGCGAACAGGGCGAAAAAGAGAGGGAGATATAGGGTATATTTATTCATGTCCGATAAATTAAGGGTTATTCAAATAAGAAATCATGTCCTAAAGCCTGCACCACCCCGTTTTCGGTCTGAATGTTGCTGGAGTAGATTCTCCGGGAGGTGGCAAACTTTTCGATAAAATACCGGTCGTGGGAGACGAACAGCAGCACGCCCTCGAATTCCTCGATGGCAGCCTCCACCCACTCCCGGGACGCAATGTCCAGATGGTTCGTCGGCTCGTCCAGAATCAGGAGGTTGATCTTCTCGTCCATCAGCATACACAGCCGCAGGCGGGACTGCTCGCCGCCGGACAGGTTGCCCACTGTCTTGAACACGTCTTCCCCCTGAAACAGGAACGCGCCGAGACGGTCTCTCGCCATCTGAGGCGTGCAGTTTTTCTCATAGAGCATGGTGTCGTAGAGGCTCCGCTCCGGGTGGTCAAAGTGGATGATCTGGGGCAGATATCCCCATTTCACCGTGGGGCCGAACTGGATTTTACCCTGACAGTCCTCCTCACCCAGCAGGCACTTGATAAAGGTGGATTTTCCGGTGCCGTTGTCCCCCAGCAGGGCAATGCGCTCGCCGCCCTCCACCAGCAGATTCACGTCGGAGAACAGCGTCCGGTCGCCGAAGGATTTCGACACGTTCTTCATCTTGAACACCACGTCTCCGGAGAAATCCCGCTCCCCGAAGCTGGCCTTCATCGTTCTTTCCGCTTTGGGTCGTTCCGTTTTGCGAATACGATCCATCCGGTGCTGAATGGACATGGCCCGGCGGTAGAGGGTGCGGTTGTTGATGCCCCAGCCCTTCATGCGCTCGAGCGTGAAGCCGAGCTGGCCGAGCTTGGCCTGCTCCTTTTCATACTGCTTCAATTGCAGGTCGAAACGCGCCTGCTTTTCCTGCACGTAGAACGAGTAGTTGCCGGAATAAAATTCCGCCTTCCCATCGTGCAGCTCGATGATGCGGGTCACGACGCGGTCAAGAAAATACCGGTCGTGGGAGATGGTCAGGACGGTTCCCCTGAATTTTTCAATATAGCCCTCGAGCCATTCGACCGCGTGCATATCCAGATGGTTCGTCGGCTCGTCGAGCAGCAGGATATCCGTCTTTTCCAGCAGCAGCCGCGCCAGATTTACGCGCGTCTTTTCGCCGCCGGAAAGGCTGTCAAAGTCCTGCTGCCGCTGCGCGGCGGGGATGCCAAGACCGTTGCAGATCTTGTCGGTCTGCATATCCGTCTCATAGCCGCCGCCGGTCTGAAAGCGCGTGGAAAGCGCGTCGTATTCGGCAAGCAGCGCCTTGTCCGGCTGCGCGGCCATCTGCTCTTCCAGACGGCGCATTTTGCTCTGGATATTCGCAAGCTCCCGGAACGCCGTGCGCAGCACGTCCTCTACCGTATAGCCCGCCGGGTAATGCGGGATCTGGGAGATAAGGCCGACCTTCCGGCCCGGCGCGAAGCGCACCTCGCCGGTGTTGTAGTCCAGCTCTCCGGTCAGTATTTTGAAGAGCGTCGTCTTGCCCGCGCCGTTTCGCCCGAGCAGGCCCACACGCTCGCCTGCCTGAATGTCAAAGCTCACGCCGTCGAGCAGATTCGTGTCGGCGTCGAAGCTCTTGACCAGGTCCTTTACAGATAGATCGATCATGGATGTTCCTCTTTATTCTGCGGCGGTTTCAGTCTCCGCTGTCATCGCCCATCAGCGGCCGGATGACGCCTGCGGCGTCGAACCGGGTATCGTGGGAGGTCGTGACGAAAACGAGCTGCGAGGCCGGATCCGGCAGCACCTCGCCCATGGCCTCGGTCATGGTCATTACGTCGTTGGCCTTTTCTGTCGTGATATACACGCGGCTGGCATACTGCGCGACGGACGGGACCGTCGTGCCCAGCGCGAGGCGGATGGAGCTGCCGGTCAGATTCGCGCCCAGCGTCTCCGCGCAGTCCTCCAATGCGGCGACCTGCGTGATAGCCTCGGCGTCCCATGCAATGGAGCTGTCGTCCGGTACGGTGAAGTTATCGAACAGCACCTCGTCAAACCCGCGTGCGTCAAGCTCCAGCGCGATGGCAGCCAGATAACTGCGCGCGTCGAGCGAGTCGGGCCGCAGCCAGTAGCACCGCCGCTCGTCCATCCACAGATCGCCGGAGGTCGTCGTCAGGGCGGAAGAATAGTGCTTGGCGACAAAATTCGGGTCGGAGAACGCGGGCACGCGGGCGATCACGATCAGGTCCGGCGTTTCGGTCAGCTCCTTTATGAGCGCGTCGCAGGCGGCGATGTCCGCGTCTGCCGTCTGGGCGTCGGCGATGTCGGTCGAATAATAGAAATTGCCGAGCGGGCTTTTGACGTCGATGAGCACGGCGTTATAGCCGTCCGCGTCGGCCAGCGCCTGCCGCACCTCGTCCACGCTGTTTGCCAGCATGGTCGTGGAGATATAAAAGCCTTGCAGCTGCACCGCGTTCGGGTCGACGTCCGTTTCCTCGGCAGCGGCGGACAGGATCGTTTCAAATGGATAGTCCTCTGCGTCTGCGGGCGCTTCCGGCGTCTGCGGGGTGCGCTGGAGCTTCTGCGTTTTGTCAAAATACACGCCGTTTGGCGAATACACGACATAGCGGCCCAGATAGCTGATGCGCGCGAGAATGAGCAGGCCGAGCAGAACGACGGCCAGCAGCGCGATCAGCGCAATGCGCCGCAGTGTCCGCTTGTTGCGGTAGGAAAAAATACGCATGGGGTTCTCCTTCCTCCCGTCACGCTTCCGGCAGCGCGGCGGTCACGCGGCACCAGTCCTCCTGCTGTTCGGTGGAGATGATCTGAAGCCCGTTTTGTTCCAACGCGGCCAGAACCTCCGCAAGGCGCGTGTTAAGAATTCCGGAGCAGATGAACACGCTGTCCTCCTGCAAAAATTCCGGCACGACGCGGCTCAGGGGAATGATGACGTCGGCCACGATATTGGCCAGCACCACATCGTAATGTCCCCTGAGCGATTCCATCATGGCCCTGCCTCCGATCACGTCGCCGGTGACGGCGGTAAAGCGGTCGGAGAAGATCTGGTTGATGGCGGCGTTTTCCCGGGCAATGTCCTCGGCCTTGGGGTCAATGTCCACGCCCGTGGCGTGGGCCGCGCCGAGCAGGACGGCAGTGATGGACAAAATGCCGCTGCCGCTGCCGAGATCGAGCACGCGCTCGCCGCCCTGAATGGCCCGTTCCAGCTCGCGCATACACATCTGCGTGGACGCGTGCGCGCCGGTGCCGAAGATCATGCCGGGGTCGAGCAGGACCTCGACGCGGTTTTCCGGGTTTTCCGGGTGCAGCCACTCCGGAACGACCAGCAGCCGTTCGCCGATGGGCAGCGGCTGATAGTACCGCTTCCAGTTGTTTTCCCAGTCCTCGTCCTTGACGTTTGCCAGCTGCACGTCGAGAGAGCCGAAGTCCACGGTCGGGTACTGCGCGCGCAGCGCGGCCAGCTGGCTTTTCAGACTTTCGACCGTTTCCGGCACGGAAGCGTTCTGCTCCAGATACAGCCGGATCTGCGAAAGTCCCTGCATCTGCTTTTTCAGATCCTCGTCTACATAGTCCCAGTACTGACGGTTCTGCTCCAGAAATTCATGAAACTGCTCCTGATCGTCGATGATGAAGCTGTCAAAGCCCAGCACGGTCAGCCGGTCGCAGACAAGGTCAATGGCCGCCGGAGCCGTTTTGATGGTCAGTTCGATCCACTGCATGATAGTCCTCCCGATCTCCAAGGCGGAGATCTTTCAAATTGCAATATTTGTTCTATTTTACACGAAACCGGAGCAAATGACAAGTAGGGAGATTCTGATTCGATCACCGGGATGCCTCCGGCGGCCCCAGCTTTTCCATCCTGCCGGGAAGCTGTTTGATGGAAAGAATCAGCGCCCGGCTCCGCAGAGGGGCCGGGCGCTGTGCCTGAGGGGGAAAGGGGGGCGCGAAGGGTTATGATACTGCGGGCAGCTTCACAAGGGGCGCATACCGGTGTTTGGATACCCGCCGTACATACCGGTGGCTGCAGCGCCTATCGCGCTGCGTAGTTCCGGCTGTGCCGGTCTGTAGATGACAGTGTGATGGCGCTGATGCAAGAGTTCATACGGGGACTGCCATCACAGACATATCCATTTTTCTGTTTTTCACTGTCATATAATAAAATCTGGCTTAATTCTGATATACGGTGCAGGTGTATGTTTTACCGTTATAGGTATAGCTTGCCGTAATTGTACAGGTTGCGTTTTTTATAACGTAGATATAGACAGCTGCACCTTCTTTGAACCAGTCGGTATCCGCTGGACTGACCGACCATATGACATTTCCACTGGAGAATCCCGGAATATCTGTTACCACGGTATAAGCAGCGTAGTCGCCTCCGTCCGCTTTTTCTATCGAGAACGTATATTGAGGCTCTACTGGTGTTATCGCTCTGCCCATTTGTGTGAAGCTGTCGGTGAAGGTTCTGCCGTTATAGACATAGGAAGCTGTTATTGTGCAGTCGATAAAGGCGTTGACATACGCACCTCCATAGGCTGCATACCAGTAGTTGCTATTCGCAGTGGCCGACCATGTGACGTTCGCGGCGCTGAAGTTGGGGATGTTAGACGTGACGCTGTAGAAATTCATGTCACCGTCCTCACTACAGAAAATCTTAAAGGAATAGTCTACCGGATCCTCCTTATCAATGCGATCCCCGACGACGACCGTTGTTGAACCGGAATATTTACGGCCGTTGTAGGTCATCGTGGCGGAAATGACCGCAGTGCCCGAGCCGGCTGCGTGAAGGGTCTTGCCCTCGAAGTACGCGACGCTCGGATTCGACGAGCTCCAGGTCACGTCCTGACCGGCGGGATCGGTCGTAGCGTACAGGCGCAGGCCCTCGTTCAGCTCCTCCTGCGTGACGGTGACGCTCGGCTCCTTGACCGAGATGCTGAAGGTCGAGCTGGCGTCCCGATAGGTGACGGTGACCTGTTTCGCTCCGGCGCTGGTCATATCGACGTTGGTCGTGAAGCCGCTGGTGATGGTCTGCGCTTTGCCCGACGCGTCGGTATAGCGGGCGGTCAGACCGGCGGTATTCAGCTTGTCGCCGATATAATAGGACGTCTTGTTCGGACGGCTGGTTATGGACAGGGTCGCCTTTCCGGCAGGCTTGTCCGGCTCAGGATCCCTTGCCGGTTCCTTGGGCGTATCTGCCGGCTGCTGCGCGCCTCCGCCGCTGATGCTCAGCTCAGGCGTGCGTGTGCCGGAGATATAATAATAGTCCGAATCGCTGTAGCCGGTGAAGTCGAAATCCGCGACGCAGCCCGCAGCGGCCGGACTGTTATACACCTGCTTGACGGTGTACTCGACCCCGGCTGCCTGCAGCGCGGCCTCCGCGTCGTGCTGCGTGGTGTTCTGGTCAAAGCGCTTTACCTTTATATAGCTGTCGGAATCGAGCACCCACACGGTACACTGCTTGACCTGTCCCGCATAGAGCGCGGTCACGAATGTGCAGCCCTCCGAAACGCCGGTCACAACGCCGTTCCACAGAACAGAGGCGACGCGCGGGTCAGCAGAGATCCAATAAACCAGGCCAGCGTCAATGTCAACCTGCTGGCTGAGCGGGAACTCCTCGCCGACCTCCAGAATGACGCTTCCCGCCATTTCCAGCGGCCGGCTGTCATTGACTGTCACATAGCAGGTGGCTGCCTCGCCGCCGACGACGACAGTGACCGTCGCTGCGCCAGGGGCAATTGCGACGACATAGCCGTCTGCGTCAACAAAAGCGATGGAAGGATTGCTGGACGACCAGACAATGGAGGCAGCGCTGCCGCTGTACTGCAGCGAATTTGCCAGATTAAACGACTTGCCGACCTGAAGATCGAGCTCCGCCTTGAACTGATCGATCGTGACGTTGGACTGCGTCGGCTGGCTGGTGCTGTCGGAGCTGATATCCAGACTGATCTTTGTGCCGGGCGCAGCCTCACTGCCGCCGAGCGGCGTCTGCGCCGCGACATGGCCGGGCGCGACATAGCTGCTCGTGACGGCCTTCGGCGCGGAGCCGAAGCCGCTCTGCGCCAGCAGCCGCTCTGCCTCTCCCTGCTCCTTGTACAGGACGTTCGGCACAAGCTGCTTCTGCGGGCCGAGGCTGACGACAAAATAGACGCCGCTGCCCTTCAGGATCTTTTCGCCGCCCTCCGGGGACTGCTGGATGATGCTGCCGCTCGGAATGGACGGATGGTAGCGCAGCTCGCACTTGACACCGTAGAGCGACACCGTGCGCAGATCGGCCTTGGCCGTGTCAAACGACTGGCCGACGTAATCGCGGACCGTCACGTAGGAATCCTCGGACGGGACCAGCTCACTGATGTCGACCGAGCTGCTGGAGCCGCCCGAACTGCTGCCGTTCGACGGTGTTGTGGGAACTGGCGTGACCGGGGTCTGCGAGGGCTGCGCGACGCTGATCGTAACATTGGAGCTGGGGGTCAGCGTCGAACCGGCTGTCACGCTCTGGCTGACGATGGTTCCGGGCATTTCGTCGTCGCTTGCGACATATTCCCAGTTGATCTGCAAGTCCGAAAGGCCCATCCGCGTCAGGTGATCCTCCGCAGCGTCCTTGAGCATGGAACTCATGTCGTCCATGACGCCCACGGGGCGTTCCTTGCCGAGGCTGGCCGTCGCGAGCAGGTCGGACGCGGGCGCAAGCTTCGTGCCGGGGTCCGGATTCTGCGTCAGAATGCGGCCCTGTTCGACGCCCGCGTCATAATCAGAGCCTTCCACGACCAGATGCAGCGAGGCGTCTTCCGCCGCCGTCACCGCGTTGACGACCTGCATATTCACCACGTTCGGACTCAGAACATAAGAGCCGTCCTCTGCTGCTGTGTCGGTCTTCGGCTTGCGGTTGAGATAGAGCAGAACGCCGCCCGCGGCGATTGCGGCTGCCAGCACGCCCGCGGTGATCTTTGCCCAGAGCGGCCAGCTGAAGCTGCTGCGCTTGCGGATCGTCTCCTGGACGCGCCGGACCGGCGTCTGCGCGGTCAGCTCCTCATAAAGCTCGGCGACGCTCTGCGTGCGGTCCTGCGTATGCAGCGCCATGCCGTTGAGGATCGCCGTATCCTGCGTCTTCGTAACGGCCTTGTTGAATTTGGACGGAGGCGGCAGCATATCGCGCTTGTGCTTCTGCAGATATTCTCCGCGCTCGATCGCGCCGGGCGGCGTGATGCCGGTGATCATCTGATAGAGCGTCGCACTGAGCGCATAGACGTCGGCGGCGGGACCCTGTACGCCGTGGCTGTTATACTGCTCCTCGGGCGAATAGCCGTCCTTGATGATCACGGTCATGCTCTTGCCGCAGTCGTGGACCGCGTGGCGCGCAGCGCCGAAGTCGATCAGACGGACGCCGCCGTCCTTCAGGAGCATGATGTTGTCCGGGGCAATATCCCGGTGGATCATCCCGCTGTCATGTACACGCTGCAGCGACAGCATGACCGGCGTGAGCATACTGATAGCCTCTTCCGGCGCGATCCGTCCCTGCGGCGAAACGGCGGTTTCCTTTTTCAGATACTCGCTCAGCGTGATGCCGTCGAGATATTCCATCACGAGATAGGCCGTTTCGTTTGCGGAGAAGCAGTCGTAGACGTGGACGATGCCGTCCTCGTTCTGGAATGCGGACAGGCGCTTGGCCTCGTCCAGAAATTTTTCCTTGCCGAACTGGAAGTATTCGCCCTCCTTGCCTGAGAAAATGGTCAGGCGGCTCTCGCCGGGGCGGCGGGTTGCATATTCGCTGGGCAGATATTCCTTGATCGCGACCTTGTGCAGCAGCAGCGCGTCCCAGGCAAGATAGGTCACGCTGAAGCCGCCGTGACCCAGTGCGCGGCCAATGACGTAGCGCTCGTTCAGGATCGCGCCCGGCCGCATATAGGTCGCAAGCTCCGGCTCGGTTCCCTCGGCATAGCCGCAATGCGGGCAGATGTCGAACGAGTCGTCGTATTGCTCAAAGCATCCAAAGCATATTTTCATGTTGTTCCTCTCTTTCTACACGATTCCGCATGGCCGGGGCTTTGCATCGGTCAGAACGTCCGCAAGCTCTCCGGCAATATTCCGGTACTGCTCATATACTGTGCTGGACACGGGGATACTGGGATACTGGTTTTCAAGATACAGGCAGCGCTGTCCGTCCCCGCTCAGAAGGTACGACAGGAAGCGTACGGCGCAGGCCGTCTCCTTTTTGGAGGACTGCTGCGTGACCGACCAGACGTTCTGGAGCATACAGGCACGCTCCGGCGACTGCACGGCGTACAGCTGGTAGCGTCCGGCCAGCTGCGTCTGCACGTCTGCGGCGTCTGCGGTGCTGCCGTAGTACAGGCCCTGTTCGCCGGACAGGAACGCATCCAGCGCGTCCGCGCTGACGGTCATGCTGTCCGTCTCCGGAATAGAACTCTGGAACAGCACCTCATAGGCGGGCAAAAACGACGCATCCATCCCGGCCTTGAGATCAAGACCTGCAAGGCTTGCGAGCGTTGCGCTGCTCGCCTGCCGGAAATCAAAGCCGATGCCTTCGGCGCACGCATTCGACGCATACAAAACGGGAAGTCCGAGGCCGAGCACGGCATAATCCCCGCTGACCGGCGCGCCAAGACGGAAGCCGGCTGGATCGTACTGCCGGTTCAGCTGCCGGAGCGCCTTGGCATTGCAGGCGAGATCCGTGCTCTGCGCGGTGCGCTCGAACAGGACCGGCAGCGAGCCGTCCTGCTGCGCCTGCTTGAGCCGCTGCTCGTATTGATCGGGCGCAATGCTCTGCAGCCGCAGCTCAACGTTCGGGTACAGCGTCTGGAACGCGCTTGCTGCGGCGTTCAGTGCGGCGATCTTGTTCTGCCCGCTTGCGCGGAGCGGGTCTGCGGTGAACCAGACGTCGATCGCCGCGTCCGGCAGCGTTTCCTGAGCCGTGCGGCTGATCCAGAGGTAGCCGACCGTACCGCCGACGATGGCGAGTACCAGAAACACGCTCAGAAGACTGATCCATTTTCTGCGCTGCTTTTCCTTCCGCGTTTTTTCAAGGCTCTTTGTCTGCTGGTATTGGAGCAGCGCGCGGGAAAATTCCTCCGCGCTGGAGAACCGCAGCTCCGGCTCCAGCGCCAGGTCAAGCCCCAGCTCATCCCGGATGTCCAGATAGCGGGACGCGATCATGTCAAAAATGCTGCTGCAGTCCACGCCGTACTGGACGTGAGCATAGCACAGATAGAGAAGGTCGGTCAGCTTATGGTCATTGCCGAACCGCTTGCCCGCGGCGGAGACCACCACGACCCGGCGCTCCGGGTCGGCCAGAAGGATATCCCGTACCTTGCGGTACTGGCCGGCATCCGCCATGGAGCTGCCGCCGAATTTGACTACTTTCATTTTCTGTTCCTCTCTGTCACTCTCAGTCATCCGCGAATTGCCGCGGCGAATGCGTTGGGATTCTCTTTCAGCCATGCGTGCATTGCGGCAACGGATACCGGCGCGGTCACCGCCGCATTGCCCCAGTGCGCTTTCGTTTCGCCGTTCCAGTTACCGCGAACGTACCATGTCAGCTTCTCGTCGTTCACAGCCGCCGCACGGCCGCCGTAGGGGGCGTAGAAGCCCTTCCCGGCAAGAACGTCCACCAGATCCTGCACCACATTGTATGCGGTGGGGTACCGGCCTGCGCCCTGACCGAAGAAGCTCATGCGCTGGGAAGTCTCGCCGACGAAGGTGATTAAATTGTAGTTCATTGGAACGGCGGCTTCCGGCTCGCCATCTTTGACCAGCGTGGGCTGGACGTAGGCGCTGATGACGCCGTTTTCCCGCTTGCCCGTGGCGATCAGCTTGCATACAAGGCCGTGGGCTTTGAAGTTCTCCACGTCTTCGGCCTTGATATTGCGAATGCCCGCCACGGGGACGGTTCCCTTATCCAGACTCACGCCGAAGGCAATGTTGGCGGACAGAATGGCCTTGTGCCATGTGTCGATGCCGTCCACGTCGGTGGAGGGGTCGGCTTCGGCGTAGCCCAGCGCCTGCGCCTGTTTCAGCACATCGTCGTAATTGAGGCCCTGACGGGTCATGTTGTCGAGAATATAGTTGCAGGTGCCGTTCATGATGCCGCCGACCTCCCGGATGCTCTGCACCCGGCGGGCGCGTTCCAGCTCGGAAAGCCAGCCGATGCCGCCGCCCACGGCTGCTGTGCAGCGGAAGCAGACGCCCTTTTCCTGCACCAGCGGCAGCAGCTCGTCATAGAAGGTGCATACCAGCGCCTTGTTGGCAGTTACCACATTTTTCCCCGCCTCAATGGCGGCGCGGACATAGTCGTAAGCAGGGTGCAGCCCGCCCATGA
>OMGY01002716.1_pt1 | contig 12788 bp, 9 predicted proteins | sample 1674461 | NCBI WGS metagenome assembly OMGY01 (sample SAMN05578579, study PRJEB25193) | human gut metagenome | biome: Human Microbiome; feature: human-associated habitat; material: feces | host: Homo sapiens | place: USA:Birmingham
ACGTTATTTCCGCCACAGTGAACCAGGCGGCCCCATTCCGGGGCCGCCTGGTTTTCTGATCCTTTGGGAATGTCCGGTTCCGGAACGGAATGGCTTCGGCCTTGCCCCCGTAAAGTCCGCTGCGCTGGGCTGCGGCGGGGACCCGGTTATCCCTTCAAAATATCGGTATTCCGGAACTGGATGGCCTCTGCCAGATGCTCCGGCCTGATGTCCGCCGCACCGTCCAGGTCCGCGATGGTCCGGGCCACCCGCAGGATGCGGTCGTAGCTCCGGGCCGTCAGGCCCATGTGTTCATAGGCCCCCTTCATCAGGGCCTGCCCCTCGTCGTCCAGGGCGCAGAACCGGCGGATCTCGGCCTGGCCCATGGCGGCGTTGCAGTGGGGGCCGTCGGGGCCGAAGCGCTTGCTCTGCCGCTCCCTTGCCTTCGTCACGCGGGCGCGGATGGCGGCGGACGGCTCGCCGGGGCTGCGGTCGGCCAGGTTTTCAAATTCCAGCGGCGGGACCTCGGAGAAGAGGTCGATGCGGTCCAGCATCGGCCCGGAGAGCTTGCCGAGGTAGCGCTTGACCTGGGCCGGAGTGCAGCGGCAGCGCCCGGACGGGTGCCCGAACCAGCCGCACTTGCAGGGGTTCATGGCGCACACGAGCATGAAGCGGCTCGGATACGTCACGGAGCCGTTCGCGCGCGAGATGGTGATGCTGCCGTCCTCGAGCGGCTGGCGCATCGTCTCGAGCACGGCGGGCGAAAACTCCGGCAGCTCGTCGAGAAAGAGCACGCCGTTGTCCGCCAGACTCATCTCACCCGGCTGCAGCGCGCTGCCGCCGCCGGACATGGCGACGTTCGACACCGTGTGGTGCGGCGCGCGAAACGGCCGGGTACGCACGACGGGGTCATCCGGCGTCGTGAGGCCGAGGACGGAATAGACCTGCGTGGTCTCGATCATTTCGGCGCGGTTCATCGCGGGCAGAATGGTCGGCAGGCGCTTGGCGAGCATGGACTTACCCGCGCCCGGCGGGCCGATGAGCAGGATGTTGTGCCCGCCGGCGGCGGCCACCTCGAGCGCGCGCTTGACGTTCTCCTGCGCCTTGACCTCGGCAAAATCGACCGGGAAGCGCGGCTCGGTCTCGAGCCGCGGCGCTGTCTTTGGCGCGATGCGCCTGTCCCCGCGCAGATGGTGCACGAGTTGGGCGATGTTCTCGACCGGGTAGACGGTCACGCGGTCGGCAAAGGCGGCCTCGGCCGCGTTGCCCGCCGGGACATAGAGCTCCTTGAGGCCGATCTGCTCGGCCGCGAGCGCCATCGTGAGCGCGCCGGTGACGGGGCGCACCTCCCCCGCGAGGCTGACCTCGCCGAGAAACGCCGCCGTGGCCGGCGGCTGGCGGATCTCCCCCGTGGCGCACAGGATGCCCAGCAGCACCGGCAGGTCATAGAGCGTGCCGGCCTTGCGCGTGTCCGCCGGGGCGAGGTTCACCGTCAGGCGGCTGACCGGGAACTTCATGCCGTTGGTCTTGATGGCACTGCGCACGCGCTCGCGCGCCTCCTTGACGGCCGCATCCGGCAGGCCGACGATATCAAACCCCGGCAGGCCGTTGGACACGTGGCACTCCACGCTGACCGCGTAGCCGGTCACGCCCCGGCAGCCGAGGGACTGGATTTTGGACAGCAAGCCGCTCGCCTTCTTTCACGGACGAGCCCCGGCCGAACGCCGGGGCACCGTCGCATCGTTTTGGGTCACGCTTCGGTATCGGGCTCCGTGTCGCCGACGACGGCGATGTGCAGCTCCTCAAGCTGGTGCGGCTCGACGGTGCCGGGCGCGCCCATCATGACGTCCTGCGCGTTCTTGTTCATCGGGAACGGAATGATCTCGCGGATGCAGTCCTCGCCCGCGAGGAGCATGACCATGCGGTCCACGCCCGGGGCGATGCCGGCGTGCGGGGGCGCACCGTAGCAGAAGGCGTTGTACATGGCCGGGAACTTGGCCTTGACATCGTCCTCGCCGAGGCGCACGAGCTCGAACGCCTTGACCATGATCTCGGGGTCGTGATTGCGCACCGCGCCGGAGCTGAGCTCGACGCCGTTGCACACGAGGTCGTACTGGTAGGCGTAGATGTCGAGCGGATCGACCTCGCCGCGCTCGGCCTTTTCGAGGATCTCGAGGCCGCCGTTCGGCATCGAGAACGGGTTGTGGCAGAACTCCAGCTCGCCGGATTCCTCGCCGATCTCGTACATCGGGAAGTCGACGATCCAGCAAAATTCGTACCGCTCGGCGTCCATGTGGCCCGGCACGGCTGTGCCGAGCTTTGTGCGCAGCACGCCCGCCGTCTTCTGCGCGGCGGTCTTTTTGCCGGCCGTCACGCCGACGAAGCAGCCCGGCTTCAGGCCGAGGGCCGCGGTGATCTCCGCCGTCTTGTCCGTGAGGAATTTGGCGATGCCGCCGGCAAAGCTGCCCTGCTCGTCAACCTTGAACCAGTAGGGCTTGCTGCCGGCCTGTACCTCCACGTCGGCGCAGAGCTTGTCAATGGCCTTGCGCGCCATGGCGCAGTCGGGCACGACGACGGCCTTGACCGTGTTGCCCGCGGCAAAGGGCGCAAACTCGCTGCCGGCGACGAGCGCCGTCATGTCCTGCACGGTGAGGTCGATGCGCAGGTCGGGCTTATCAGAGCCGTAGGTCTCCATCGCGTCACGATAGGAGATGCGGCGGAAGGGCGCCTCGGACGCAATGTTGTACTTGCCGTACTTGGCGAAGATCGGCGGGAGCACGTCCTCGAGCACGGCAAAGACGTCGTCCTGCGTGGCGAAGGCCATCTCCATGTCGAGCTGGTAGAACTCGCCGGGGCTGCGGTCACCGCGGGCGTCCTCGTCGCGGAAGCACGGGGCGATCTGGAAATAGCGGTCGAAGCCCGCCGTCATGAGCAGCTGCTTGAACTGCTGCGGCGCCTGCGGCAGCGCGTAGAACTTGCCGGGGTGCTTGCGCGCGGGCACGAGATAGTCGCGCGCGCCCTCAGGACTGGAGGCCGTGAGGATGGGCGTCGTGATCTCGAGGAAGCCGTGCTCGGTCATGGCGGCGCGCAGCGCGGCCACCACCTGGCAGCGGAGGATGATGTTTTTCTTCACAGCGGGGTTGCGCAGGTCGAGATAGCGGTACTTCAGGCGCAGCGCCTCTTCGGCGTCGCGGCTGCGGTTGATCTCGAACGGCAGCTCGTTGTAGCGGCAGCGGCCGAGCACCTCGATCTTCGTGGGCACGACCTCAATGTCGCCGGTGGGCAGCTTGGGGTTTTTGCTCGCGCGCTCGCGCACGGTGCCCTCCACGGCGATGGTGGACTCCTTGTTGAGCGACTTGACGACCTTCATCATGTCCTCGGTCTCAATGACGACCTGGGTCGTGCCGTAAAAATCGCGGACGACAACGAAGGCAAAATTCTGCCCGACCTCGCGGACATTTTCCATCCAGCCGACGATGCGGACCTGCTCGCCGGCATTTTCGAGCCGCAGCTCGTTGCAAGTGTGTGTGCGGGACTGAAACATACTCCTGATTCCCTTTCTTTCTATCGAATATCGCCTCCGGCGGTGCGGCGGCGGTGGGTTTACCGGGTCACGGCTCGCGCAAAATTGCGCCGGCGCTGCGGCGGGTGATCTCCGCGCGGATGGTCTCGAGCGCGGCGGCGCTCGTCACGGCCTCCTGCACGCCGGTGGCCATGTTCTTGAGCGCGCAGACATGCTGCGCGACCTCATCCTCACCGAGGAAGATCACAAACGGGATGCCGAGCTTGTCGGCATAGCCGATCTTGGCCTTGAACTTCTTCTTCTCGCTGTAGATCTGCACGCGCAGGCCGCCGACGCGCAGCTCGGACGCCAGCGCCACGGCCGCGGACAGGTCGTCCGTCATCGGCAGGATGAGCACATCCGCCGGCGCGGTGAGCACGGCGTCGGAGATCATGTTCTGCTCCTGCAGGATGTAAAACAGGCGCGTCAGGCCGATGGAGATGCCGACGCCGGGCAGGGACTTGTTCGTATAGTACCCCGCGAGGTCGTCGTAGCGCCCGCCGGAGCAGATGCTGCCGACCTCGGGATGGTCGAGCAGGACGGTCTCGTACACCGTGCCGGTGTAGTAATCGAGGCCACGCGCGATCGTGAGGTCGAGCTCGAAGTTCTCCTCCGGGACGCCGAACGCGGGCAGGTAGCCCACGACGGTGCGCAGCTCGTCGAGGCCGGTATCGAATGTCTCGTTCCGGCCGCGGTACTGCTCGAGAAAGGCGAGCTTGTCCGCGCTCGTGCCCGGGCAGGCGATGAAGCGCAGGATCTCGTCCGCGTTTTCGCCCGTGACGCCGCAGGTGTCGGTGAGCAGCTCGCGCACCTTGTCCGCGCCGATCTTGTCGAGCTTGTCGATGGTGCGCAGCACATCGCCCGCCTGCTCGCTCAGGCCGAGGATGGCAAAAAAGCCGTTGAGCACCTTGCGGTTGTTCACGCGGATGCGGAAGCGGTGCAGCCCCAGGCGCGTGAACGTGTCGTAGATGATGGCCGGGATCTCGGCCTCGTTCAAAATATCGAGCGCACCGTCGCCGATGATGTCGATATCCGCCTGATAAAACTCGCGGAAGCGGCCGCGCTGCGCGCGCTCGCCGCGCCAGACCTTGCCGATCTGATAGCGGCGGAACGGGAACGTGAGCTGGCCGTAATTGGCCGCGACGTACTTCGCCAGCGGCACCGTGAGGTCAAAACGCAGGGCGAGGTCGCTGTCGCCCTTCGTGAAACGGTAGATCTGCTTTTCCGTCTCGCCGCCGCCCTTGGCCAGCAGCACCTCTGCCGCCTCGATGGCGGGCGTGTCGAGCGGGGTGAAGCCGTAGCGGGCGTAGGTCTCGGCCAGAACGGCGCGCATTTTGTCCATCTGCACCTGCTTGTCCGGCGGCAGCTCCATGAAGCCGGACAGGGTGCGGGGTTTGATCTTGTCCATGGTGATGATGATTCCTTTCGGGCTTACGATTTCTTTTTCGGGTTGACGATGTCGCGCCAGTCGAGGTCGCCGCGGCTCAGGCCCAGAATGAGCACCTCGGCCGTGGCCACGTTGCTGGCAAACGGGATCTGCCGCTGGTCGCACAGGCGCGCCATGCGGTTGACCTCGTCAAAATGGCCGCTCTCGGCGTCGCAGAAAAACAGCACGAGGTCGATCTCGTTATAGCTGATGCGCGCATCGAGCTGCTGGCAGCCCTGCGCCGAGTGCAGGTAGGTGCGGACCTTCAGGCCGGTGGCTTCGGAGATGAGCCGCCCAGTCGTAAACGTCGAGCTCAGGTCGTGCTTGGCCAAAATGCCGCAGTATGCGATGCAGAACTGGACCATGAGTTCCTTCTTGCCGTCGTCAGCGATGAGTGCAATGTTCATATGGATAACTCCTCTCTGTCTGGTCAGGGGCCGTCACTGCAGCAGCGAGAGCTCGCTCTCGGGGGCGGTATCGACGGTCTTGACGGTAAAATATGCGTCGAGAAAATCGCGCGCAATGGACGCGATGGAAGCGCCGGCGCTGCCGTGCTCCACGACGACCGCCACGGCGACCTTGGGATTGTCATACGGTGCATAGCAGATGAAAATGGCGTTGTTGACCTGGTTGTCGCCGAGCTGGGCGGTGCCGGTCTTGGCGGCGACCTTCACGCCGTAGTCGCCGAAGGTCTCATACGCGCTGCCGGCGCGGTCATTGGCGACGAGGTACATGCCCTTTTGCACGGCGGCCCAGTTATAGTCGCTGGTCTCGACGGCGCTGAGCACCTCGGCCTGATTTTCGTAAATGAGCTCGCTGCCGTCGTAGCTGCGCACGGACTTCAGGATGGACGCGCTGTGGCGCGTGCCGCCGTTTGCGATCGTGGCGCAGTACTCCGCCAGCTGCAGCGGCGTGAACAGGCTGTACGACTGGCCGATGGCCGCCTGCAGCGAGTCGCCGACGTACCAGTTCGTGTTCTCGAGCTTTTTCTTCACGGCCTCCGTGGCCATCTGGCCGGTGCTCTCCGGCAGCTCGATGCCGGTGTGCTCGCCGAGACCGAAGGCCGCGGCATAGCGCGCGAGCGTGTCGATCGGCAGACTGTCGCCGACGGTGTAGAAGAAGATGTTGCACGAGTCGCGGATGGCCTCGGTGACATTGTCATTGCCGTGCGTCGCGCCGGACGAGGCGATCCAGCACTTGGGGGCGTAGCCGGTGTCCTCATACTTGCGGAACGTGCCGGTGCACTGGATGCGCGTGCCGGTGGTGATGACACCCTCGGTCAGGCCGGCGATGGCCGTGCAGGGCTTGAACGTCGAGCCGGGAGAATACTGGCCGAGCAGCGCACGGTTGAACAGCGGCTCGTTCTCGGCGTCCTTGACGGCGTCGTAGCTCTCCTGACTCTGAAAGAGCGTCTGCAGGTCGAACGTCGGATAGTTGGCGATGGCCAGCGGCTGGCCGGTGGCGACATCGACCGCCACGAGCGCGCCGCCGCCGACGGCATCGCTGGTTTCCGTCGACTTGGACTTCATGTTCTCGATGCCTCTGGTCAGCGACTGCTCGGCCGCCGCCTGCAGATCGAGGTCGATCGTGAGGCTGACCTGATCGCCCGGCTCCGGCTCTTTGGTGTACGTCGTGCCGGTGACGGTGCCGGATGCGTTCTTCGTCACGATGGCCGTGCCGTTCGTACCGTGGAGGTATTTCTCAAAGGCGAGCTCGGCCCCGTCCTTGCCGACGGTCGCGCTCATGGGGTAGCCCTGGGTCTTATAGGTCGTGTATTCCTCGGCGTTCATCTTGCCCGTGTAGCCGAGCAGGTGCGCCGCGAGATTCGTGTGGTACTGGCGCGTATAGGACACCGTGACCTCGAAGCCGGGGACATTATTTTCCTTCAGCGACGTGATGAGCTCCATGCTCGCGTCCTGAACGAAGACATAGTCCGGCAGGTAGAGCTTGTCGATATAGCGCGTCTTGATCGAGTAGCGCAGGCCGGCGATGATGCGCATATCGGCCGCGGAATAGTTGTTGTTGATCTCAAACTTTTCGCGGCAGTAGCTCATGAGCTCCACGGCCGTGGCCTCCTCGTCGAGGCCGGCGTATTTGAGGAAGCCCTTGAGCTGGGTGCGCTGCGTGTCGTTCATGTCCGTGTACTCGAACGGGGGCTTGGCCGTGACCGGCAGCTCGTCGACATACGTGTCGCCGCAGGCGGCGACGGTGCGCGCCATCTGCAGGAGGATGCCGTTCGGATCGTCCTGCTCGAAGAGGTCGTCGGGATTGAAGACGAGGTTATTGCAGCTTGTGTTCGACACGAGCACGTGGCCGTAGCGGTCGAGGATGCTGCCGCGCGCGGCCTCCACGGTCTGGGAGCTGGCGACGCTGTTGCGGTTTTCCTCATAATACGCCTTGCCATCGACGATCTGCAGCTTATAGAGCGCGACGACGAACACGATCACGAGCAGCATAAGGATGCACGCGAGCGCGGTGACGCGGCCGGGTTTGATGGGTTTTTCCATGGCGAAGATCCTTTCGGGGTCGGGCGCGCTGACAGGCTCAGCGCAGGGCACGCCGGCGGTGAAACGCACGGCTGATATAGTAATACGGGATGGCGAGCGGCAGCGAGAGCACGCTCTGCCCCAGCGCCACGGCCAGCAGCCGCCAGAACGACGCGCCGTGGAAGATCCACAGGCGGAACATCTGGCAGAAGGCCGTGAGCAGAAACGCAGCCAGGCACGTCACGAGAAACGGCAGCAGGCTGTTATTGATGAGATACTCCGCGAGCATACCGGCGCCGAAGCCGATGACCGCGAAGAGCACGGCGAAGAGCATCCCCGTGCCGGGGTAGCCCATGGCGCCAAAATAGCCCGCGATGAGACCGAACACCGCGCCCCACGTGCCGCCCTCGAACACGCCGACCGCCACAACGACTGCCGGCACGAACATGGCGTGCACGCCGAAGAGCGCAATGTGCGCAAAGACCGTGTTCTGCAGCAGGAGCGTCACGGCCATGTACAGCGCGCACCAGAGCACGCGGTGTACTTTGTCCTTGTTGATGAGATCCGCCCACATGTCAGCTCACCACGTCAAAGTCTTTGATGACGAACACCTGCAGCAGCTCGCCGAGGTCACACGCGGGCGTGATGACGCCGTAGGTCTGCTGGCCGCCGGCCTCGGTGCGCACGTCCGTGATCGTGCCGACAACGAGGCCCGCCGGGAACGCGCCTCCCTTGCCGGACGTGAGCACGGTGTCGCCGGTGAAGATGCTCATGCCCTCGGCCAGATAGCCGAAGCGGGCGCAGCCCTGCTGCATGAGCGTGAAGTCGCCGAGGACCATGGCTGTCGCGCCGCTGCCGCTGACATAGCCGCCGACGCTCATATCCACGTCGATGACCGTGCGCACGGTCGCCCAGGTGCTGCCGGTCTCGATGACCTGACCGACGAGCGCGCCGGACTCGTTCATGACGCAGTCGCCGACCTCGATGCCGCTGTCGCTGCCCTTGCTGAGCGTGAGCGTGCTCGACCAGTTCGACGCGCCGTAGGACACGACGTTCGCGGGCTCGAGCTCGAAGTCCGTGTGCCGCTGCGTGAAGCCCAGCAGGTCACGATAGCGCTCGTTTTCCGCGATCGCCTCCTGCCCTTCACGCGCCTGCGCCTGAGCTTCGGCCAGCTGCGTGCGCAGCTGCTCGTTTTCGGCCCGGAGCTGGTCATATTTATAAATGTAGCCGTAGATGCTCTCGAGCCACTGCGCCGTGACGGTCGCGGCCTTCTGCAGCGGCGCGCGCACGATGCCGTCGAGATTCGTGAGGAATCCCGCCTTGCCGCCGAGCGCCCCGGCGATCAGCGCGAGCACGAGCACGACCGCGACCACGATCGCGCCGACGCGCGCGCCTTTCTTTTTCAGATACGTTTTCCAGTTCAAAGCAGCTCGACTCCCAGTTCGTTCAGCAGTTGTCCCAGCCTGCACAGCGGCAGGCCCATCACGTTGAAATAATCGCCGTCCAGATGCGCGACGAACAGCGCGCCGCGGCCCTGAATGCCGTAAGCGCCGGCCTTGTCCATCGGCTCGCCGGTGGCGATGTAGCGCTCGATCTCCCCGGACGTGAGGGGGCGAAAGCGCACGGCCGTGCGCTCGGCCGCCTGCCGCAGCTCGCCGCCGCGCAGCACGGCGACGCCGGTGTAGACGATGTGCTCGCGCCCGGAAAGGGCCGTGAGCATGCGCACGGCGTCGTCATGATCTCGCGGCTTGCCGAGGATGGCGCCGTCGAGATAGACGATCGTGTCCGCCGCGATGATAATGTCCTCCGGCGCGCAGGTCTGCGCGACCTCCTGCGCCTTGTGCAGGGACAGTTCGCGCACGGTCTGCTCCGGGCCGGCGCCCGGCGTCGCGCGCTCAGGGCCCTTTGCCGGCCGGATCGTCAGGTCCGGCACGCCGAGCATCTCCAGCAGCTCCCGCCGGCGCGGGGAGCCGGAGGCTAGAATCCAGTTCATGGTCGTTCCTCCTGGGCGGGTCATTCCACGCCCCGATAATACAGGCCGCGGGTCAGCCCGTTCGGGCGATAATCCGTCAGGCCCAGATAGCTCTGCGTGACCGCGACGCACTCACGCGGCGTCTCGGTCGTGAACATGAGGCGCACGCCCCAGAGACCCGCCGTTTCATAGTCCTCATGCTTGTCGGCGAGGTAGAGCTTGTGCGCGTTGAAGATCTGGTTGCGGTGACCGAACGCCGGCAGCACCGGGAACAGCGCCCCGCGCCGGTCGGCCAGATTGTTGGGCACGCTGCAGTTGCAGCGGCCCGCGCTGTTGCGGATGATGCACTGCTCGGTGATCATGCACGGCAGGCGGCCGTAGACGATCATCTCCGTGTCGATGCTCTTGGCAAGGTCGCGGATCTGCGCCACGCGCAGCTCGAACGACGCCGTCGCGCTCACGAGACCGGCCTGCTGCAGCACTTCCTCCGTGAAGGAGTTAAAGACATTGAGTCCAAAGTCGCCGCGCACGCGCATCCCCGCGCGGCGGGCGAAGAAGATATGGCCCATGTTGCCGACGAGCGCTTCCTGCACGCCGTTTTCGGCGGCGCGAGAGAGCATGGCGTGCATGTCCTCGGCCTGATCGTCCGTGATGACGCGCGGCAGCACCGCCACGACCTGCGCCCCCTGCTCCAGAAACGGAGCGAGACGCGGAAAATCACTGTCGAGGATCTCGACCGGCACATATACATACGCCGGGTGCAGCGCGGCAAGCTCCTGCGTGAGCTGCTCGGCCTGATGCACCTGCACGATGAGCGCGGGGTCGGCAAAATAGCGCTTGCCCTCCGGACGCAGCGGCAGCGGCAGACTCCGCCGCTCGGGCAGGGCCGCGCGCTCCTCCTTCAGGCCGGTGATGAGCCGGCGGCGCAGGTCGTTGACGGCGGCCGCCGGAAGATAGAGTTCCGGGTCGATGCGGCTCTCGGTGCCGGTGGAATAATAGGGCGTGCCGCCCGTTTTGGCAAACTGGTCGGCGAGGCTCTGCGCGGTCAGCGGCGCGCGCTGCGCGGGCTCCGGCACGGGGCCGGTGAGCACGGCGCGGTGGCCTTCCTCGTCCATGACGGCGGCCATGACCGGCTCGCCGGTCTGCACCTTGGCATAAAACTTCACGGGCACGCGGCGGCGCTCGCCGTCGGCATACGCCTTGCGCGCGGCGGTGAACATTTTTTCCGCCTCGCGGTCGGGCTCAGCGGCGCGTGTGCCGAGCATGTCCGGCCCTTTTTTCCCGAGCAGGTAGCCCTGCGTGAAGCCCTGGCGCGAGAACGCCAGCGCGAGCCGGTCGTTTTCCTCCTGCGTGGGCACGCGGTGCTCATGGATGCAGCGGGCATACACGTCCGTGACCACGGCGACGTACTCCGGCCGCTTCATGCGGCCCTCGATCTTCACGCAGGCGACGCCAGCGTCCTCGAGCTGCTGCAAGTAGTCTGCCAGACAGTTGTCGCGCAGGCTCAGCGGATACTCATCCATGCGGCCGCCCATGCTGTACTGCATGCGGCACGGCTGCGCGCACGCGCCGCGGTTGCCGCTGCGGCGGCCGATGAGCGCGCTCATATAGCACTGGCCGGAATAGCAGAAGCACAGCGCCCCGTGCACGAACACCTCGGTCTCGATGCTCGCGTGCTGCGAGATGAAGCGGATCTGCTCGAGCGAGAGCTCGCGCGCGAGCACGGCGCGGGTGATGCCCATCTCGGCCGCGGCCTCGACCCCGGCGAGATTGTGGATGCTCATCTGCGTGCTGGCGTGCAGCGGAATGTCCGGCAGAGCGGCGCGCAGCACGCGCGCGAGGCCCAGATCCTGCACAAGGATCGCGTCCGCCCCGGCGTCCGACGCCTGCTGCGCGAGCGCGGCGGCGGCGTCCATCTCGCGGTCGCCCACGAGGGTGTTGAGCGTGACGTAGACCTTGCAGCCGCGGATGTGACAGTAGCGCACGGCCTTGGCAAACGACTCCTGTGTGAAATTATCGGCGCTCCGGCGCGCGTTGAACCCGTCGCCAAAGCCCATATACACCGCGTCCGCCCCGTTTTGCACCGCCGCGATGACGGCGTCGAGGTTGCCCGCGGGCGCCAGCAATTCCAGCATAGACCCACTCCCAGTTATAGTCATACATATAGCATTATAGCACAGCAGGTGCTCTTGCTACAAGTCAATTTTCATGCTATAATGTGAATCTATCATGAATTTCTAGTGACCCGAGGGGTAATTGCATGGATCGAGCCGAATTTACGCTGTCGCGGCCGGTGTGTCTGTCGCTGCCGGTCGAGGAAGTGGACAAGCTGCTGCGGGAAAAAGACGGGCGCTGCGCCCTGGTATATCTGGCGCTGCTGCGCGCCGGCGGAAAGCCGTTTCCCGCCGAAAGCATCGGCCTGACCGAGCGCGAACTGCGCCAGACGATGGAGCGGCTGTGCGCGCTCGGGCTCGTCTCCGCCGCCGGGAAGTCGTCCCCTGCCCCGGCCGGCCGTACAGCACCCGCGGCAGGCAAGCCGGGCGCGGCCGAGCCGAAGCTCGTGCCGGCGGCCGAGCTGCCGCAGTACACGGCCGAGGACATCGCCAGCCGGATGCTCAGCGACGAGCCGATGCAGACCGTGCGCCGCGAGGCCGAGCAGCTCTACGGCCGCAAGCTCACGACGCCCGAGATGAATATGCTCCTGGGCCTGCGCGACTATCTGGGTCTCCCGGCCGACGTGCTCATGGAGCTGATCCACTACGTGTTTCAGGAATACCGCGCCGAGCGCGGCCACGCCGGCACGCCGACGATGCGCCGGATCGAAAAGGAGGCCTATGCGTGGGCCGATCAGGAGATCCACACGACGGCGCAGGCGGAGGAATATTTACAACGCAGACAGGCGCGGCGGGAGCTGGCGCAGCAGGTGCTGCAGGTACTGCAGATCCAGGACCGCGCGCCGAGCCGCACCGAGCGCGGCTACATCACGAGCTGGCTGGATATGGGCTTCGGCTGCGACGCCATCGCCGAGGCATACGACCGCACGGTCGTGGCGACCGGGGCGCGCAAGTGGGCGTACCTCAACCGCATCCTCATGAGCTGGCACGAAAAAGGGCTGCACACGCCCGAGGAGATCGAGACCGGCGACCCGCGCGCAGCGGGCAAGCGCCGCGCGGCCAATCCGGCTGCGCCGGCGGCCGAGCGCGACGATCTCGACCGCGTGGAGCAGCTGCTCCGCAAGATGGAGCAGACCAACACCTAAGGAGGGACCGGCATGGCCCGCAATGGGATCTATCTGGCGCGCGCCCGCGAGCAGATCGCGCAGCAGCGCGCGGAAAATGAGCGCGAGCACCGCCGCCGCGTGGA
>OMGY01002717.1_pt1 | contig 12787 bp, 5 predicted proteins | sample 1674461 | NCBI WGS metagenome assembly OMGY01 (sample SAMN05578579, study PRJEB25193) | human gut metagenome | biome: Human Microbiome; feature: human-associated habitat; material: feces | host: Homo sapiens | place: USA:Birmingham
CAGTACAAGAAATAGTGAAGAAACAGCAACCGCCTCTGAAGCTATTTTAAAAGGATTAACAAGCGATGGAGGATTATTTGTACCAGAGTATTTTCCAAAGGTTTTTCAAAAGTTAAAAGAGAAAGCAAGTATTTCATATGAAGAGTTATCCTTTGAAATAATAAAAGAGTTTTTTGATGATATTCCAGAGGAAGATTTAAAGGAAGCTATTGATGAAGCATATAGAGGTAGATTTGAGATACTGGAAAAAGGGGCATTTTTAGAATTATATCATGGGCCTACATCAGCATTTAAAGATGTAGCACTTTTATTTCTTCCACAAATTATGAAAAAGGCAAAGAAAGTACTTGCCATTAATGATGAAATAACTATATTGACAGCTACATCTGGTGATACTGGCAAAGCGGCATTGGAAGGATTTCATGATGTAGAAGGATTTAAGTGTGTGGTTTACTATCCTAAGAATGGAGTAAGTGTAATTCAAGAAAGGCAAATGAATACACAGGTGGGGAATAATGTTAAGGTTATAGCTATAGAAGGTAATTTTGATGACGCTCAAAGAGGTGTGAAAAATATATTTGCTGATGAAGAGTTAAGGGATAAATTTAAAAATCATGGAATCTTATTGTCGTCAGCAAATTCTATAAATATAGGCAGGTTAGTGCCACAAATAGTTTATTATTTTTATGGATATTTTAAACTTGTTAATAAGCAGAAGATAAAACTTGGAGAAAAGATTAATGTTGCAGTGCCAACAGGTAATTTTGGTAATATATTAGCAGCTTACTACAGTAAGAGAATGGGGTTACCAATTGATAGATTTATTTGTGCATCTAATGAAAATAATGTTTTGTCAGATTTCTTTAAGACAGGAACTTATGATAGAAAAAGGGAATTATTTATAACAGATTCACCATCTATGGACATATTAGTATCATCTAATTTGGAAAGATTGATTTTTGAAGCAGTGTGCAGAGATGGAGAAAAGGTTTCTAATTTGATGCAACAATTAAATAATAATGGAATATATGTTTTAGATGAAATTTCAAAGAAGTTTTTAGTTGACTTCTATGGAAATTATGCAACTAAAGACGAAATTTTTAAAGATATAAATAGGCTTTATCATGAAGAAAAATATTTAATGGATACTCATACTGCTGTTGCTCATACTGTACTAAGAAAATATAAGAATGAAAGTAAGGATTATAAGCAATCTCTTATAATAGCGACAGCAAGTCCTTATAAGTTTCCAAGAAGCATTTGTAGTGCTTTAGGTATTGACGTGAAAAATTCTAGTGATTTTCAAGTATTAAATATATTAAATAGCTATACTAAGATACCTATTCCAGAAAATTTAAGAAACCTTGATAGTAAGCCAATACTACACAAAGCTGTTTGTAAGAAAGAAGATATTAAAAAGGAGCTTTTAAGTTTTTTATATGAATGATAGATATTTTAAAGTAAGGGTTCCAGCAACCAGTGCTAATATGGGGCCTGGTTTTGATTCATTAGGGATAGCATTTAAGTTGTTCAATGAATATATTTTTGCTGAAATTGAAAGTGGATTAAAATTTATAGGTTTTCAAAGTGAGTTTGCCAACAAGAATAATATAATATTTAAAGCTATGGAAAAGGTATTTAAAGATTATAATTATGATTATAGTGGTTTAATGATTGAAATTATCAATTGCAATATACCAGTTTCAAGAGGTTTAGGTTCAAGTTCCAGCTGCATAATTGCAGGAATTATAGGTGCATTTTCAATAATGGGCAAGGATATTAATAAAAGTGAAGTATTAAAATATGCTGTAGAAATAGAAGGTCATCCTGATAATGTATGTCCAGCTATTTATGGAGGTATGGTCACAGTTGTAATGGAAGATAATGCTCCTATATTTAATAAAATAGATATTAAGGAAGGGGTTAGATTTGTGGCCCTTATTCCAGAATTTAAATTTTCTACAGAAAAAGCAAGAAGTATTTTACCTAGGGAAATTTCATTGAAAGATGGAGTTTATAACGTTGGAAGAACTGCTTTACTTGTTTCTGCATTTGCAAATGGTAATTATAATTTGTTAAAATATGCAATGAAAGATAAATTTCATCAAGCATATAGAAGCAGATTAATAGAAGGATATGATATGTTAATTAAGGAAAGTATGGAGCTTGGAGCTTTGGGATGTTTTTTAAGTGGAGCAGGTCCAACTATAATGACAGTTGTAGGCAGTGAGGATAAAGTATTTAAAAGCAATATTAAGAAATTTATTGAAGAGAATAACTTAAAATATACTGTTGTTGAACTAAAAATAGACAAAATTGGGGCGACGGCTTTAGAGGTGGATAGAAATGAAGGACGATTATTTAGTAATTGATAAGAAAGTACTATCAGAAATTTTTCAGAAGGTAATTGATACTAAAAAGATTATAGAAAATGGTGATGTAAAAGGAATAACAGAAGCAACTAAGGTAACAGGTATAAGTAGAAGCGTATTTTATAAATATAAGGATTATGTTTTTGAGTTTTCTAAGATGTCTGCTGGCAGAAAAGTTACTTTTAGCATGATGGTAAAACATGAAAAAGGGTTATTATCAACTATTTTAAATGAAATATCTAAGGAAGGTGGAAATATACTAACTATTAATCAAGGAATTCCTATAAATGATGTGGCTAATTTAAGTATAACTATGGATATAAGTAGTATGGAAAAAAACTTTAAGATATTTTTAAATGAAATAAATAATATTAATGGTGTTGATAATGTTGAGCTTATTGCAATAGAATAAAAAAAATAATGATGAATTGTTAGTTTTTATTAATAATTCATCATTTTTATTTTTATTTGACAAAAGTACATTTTTATAGCAGAATGATTGAAGAATTGAATATAGGTAGTATGTAAATACTAGTAAGAAAGGAGTGAGAAACATGGAGATTTATTTTGACAATAGTGCAACAACAAAGCCTTATGATGAAGTTATAGAAGAAACTTGCCAGGCTATGAGAGAATACTATGGAAATCCATCTTCATTACATAATATAGGTCTTAAATGTGAAAAGAGATTAAATGAAGCAAGAGAATATTTTGCTTCAACTATAAAAGCTGATAAAGATGATATATACTTTACTTCTGGAGGAAGTGAAGGGAATAATTTTGTATTAAAGGGATTACTTAAACCAGGTCATCATTTAATAACAACAGCTTATGAACATCAATCAGTATTAGATACGTGTAAAATACTTGAAAATAATGGTGTTAAGGTAACATATTTACCTGTGGATAAAGCTGGGAGGATTTCATTAGAAGATTTAGATGAAGCTATAACAAAGGACACAGTTTTAGTATCAATAATGCATGTTAATAATGAAGTTGGTACAATACAGGATTTAGAGGCTATAGGTAAAATAATTAAAGCAAGAAGCTCAAGAGCAAAATTCCATGTGGATGGAGTACAAAGTTATGGGAAATTTCCTGTAGATGTAAAAAAAATGAATATAGATTATTTTACAGCAGCAGCACATAAAATTCATGGACCAAAGGGAACAGGATTTGTTTATATAAAAAAAGGTGCTGGTATAAACTCTTTAATTTCTGGTGGAAGTCAAGAAAGAGGGTTTAGAGCAGGTACTCAGAATTTGCCATCTATAATAGGTTTTGAAAAAGCAGCTAAAATGACTTTTGATAAGATTGATGAAAATTATAACAGTGTTTTAGCCATAAAGAAATATATGATTGAAAGGTTGCAGGAAATAAAAGATATAAGAATTAACAGTCCTCTAGAAGATGATTTTTCTCCATATATTTTAAATGTTTCCTTTATAGGAGCAAGAGCGGAAGTATTATTACATTTGTTGGAGGATGCTAAAATATATGTTGCCACAGGATCAGCATGTACATCAAAAAGTAGTGCTGCATCAGGAAGTTATGTAATAAAAGCTTTAGGATTAGACAATAAAGAAGTGGAAAGTGCCATAAGATTTTCATTTGACCACAATAATACAAAGAAAGAAGTAGACAAAGTAATTGAAGTGTTAAAAACTTCGTTAATGTTTTTAAGGAGAGTGCGTAAGTAATGAATCAATTAATTTTAGTAAAATATGCAGCAGAAATATTTTTAAAGGGATTAAATAGAGGGAAATTTGAAAGAAAACTTTTAAATAATATTAAGCAAAAGCTTGAAGGATTAGATTATGAGATAATAAATGACCAAAACAGATGGTTTATTAAGGCTGATAATATTGATGAAGCAGTAGAAAGAGTAAGAAAAGTATTTGGTGTTGCAGAAGTATGCACAGTAACTCAAGTAGAAAGAGATTTAAATATAATAAAAGAACAAGTTTTAAAGAAGATTAATGAAGTTAAGCCAAAGACTTTTAAAGTTGAAACTAATAGAGCAAATAAGAAGTTTACTATGAATTCTTTAGAGGTTTCAAGAGATGTAGGTGGATATATATTACATCATTATGAAGGTGATTTGGATGTGCAAGTTAAGAATCCTGAGTGTGTATTAAATATAGAAATAAGAGAACATGCTTACATATTTACTAGTGCAGATAAGATAAAAGCAGTTGGAGGACTTCCTTACGGAATAAATGGTAGTACTATGCTTATGTTATCAGGTGGAATAGATTCACCAGTGGCAGGATACTTAATGGCTAAAAGAGGTGTTGAATTAAATTGTGTATACTATCATAGCCATCCATATACTTCTGAAAGAGCTAAGGATAAAGTTAAAGATTTAGCTAAGATATTAGCTCAGTATACAGAAAGAGTTAATTTATATATAGTACCATTTACAGAAATTCAAATGGCAATAATTGAAGGTTGCAGAGAAGATGAATTAACAATTTTAATGAGAAGATTTATGATGAGATGTGCATGTGCTTTAGCTGAAAAGAATGGAGTACAATCAATATCATCAGGGGAAAGTATTGGGCAAGTTGCCAGTCAAACAATGGAAGGATTAATAGTAAGTACTGATTGTGCTGATAGACCAGTATTTAGACCATTAATAACAATGGATAAGGGAGATATAATGGACATAGCAAGAGAAATAGGTACATATGAAACGTCTATATTACCATATGAAGATTGTTGTACAATATTTGTACCAAAACATCCTAAAACTAAACCTCAATTAGAAGCTATGAGAAAGTCAGAATCAGTATTAGATGTTGAAGCTTTAGTAAATAAGGCAATAGAAGAAACTGAGTTAGTTGTATTTTAAATTTGAATAAATTACAAAATTTTTCACAGAAAAAAGTATTTTTCTGTGTTTTTTTAAAAATAATTTAACAATATTAAACTTTATGTTTACAATGAATAGGTATGTAGTATAAAGTAGTGTTAATAATTTACGATAATAATAATAAAATTACTTTTAATTTATTATTAACAATGAGGGGGATATCTTAGTGAAAAATAAGAAGATAGTTTCATATACATTGGCAGCAACACTAGCAACATCAATAGTACCTAATGCTGATAGTGAAGTAGTTAGTGCAACTGAAAATAATTCAGTTGAAAATAATGCTGATGAAAATTTAAAGGAAAATGTAGAAGTAGAAATTGAAAATACAGAAAAAATTCAAGATCAAGATGCAGATAAATCTGATGAAAGCACAGATGAAGTGAAAAATGAATCAGATGTAGTTGAAGATGAAATAAAAGATAATACTATAGAAGAAAAGTCTTTAGAAGATGATGAAGAGGTTGTTAAATCGGAAGAAATTTCTAAAGCAAAAGAAAAAGAGGAAAAAATAGAAGTTAAAAAAGCAGAAGGTAAAGTTGTAGGAAAATTAGAAGTTGATATGAATTTCCCATTACCACTAGCTGATACTTCAAATTTAGGAATATCTTTAAATCTGAAAAATTCTAATAAAGAATTAATAGGAAAAGTTGATATAAATGATATTTTAAATGGAAATTTAAACTCAGGTGTTACTTATACTGTTGAAAAATTAAATTCTAAAAAGCAACCATTAGAGCAAGGAGATTCAATATATTATATAAGAGTTGTATTTGAAGGTTTAGAAAGAGGAAATTATTCTGTTGATATAGATGGAGAAGGATACATAAATACAACAGTAGATAATATAGATATAGTTGATTATTCTAAGAGAATAAAACTAGGAACATCTATAAATGAAATGATTTCAAATGAAAATTATAATCCAGTATTCTTAGCAGGAGATGTTAATAATGATTTTGTTATAGACATGAAGGATTATAAATTAGTTTTTGATGCTATTGGAAGCAAAGACAGTAAATATGATTTAAATAGAGATGGAAGTGTTGATATAGCAGATTTATCTTATGTTAATTCAAACATTGGAAAAACTAAAGGACAAGTGGAAATAGTAGATTTAGAAAAGATATTAGACCCTGAAAATATTGACATAGACACTAAAGATTTAAAAGGTGCAGAAAATATCAAGGATATATTAACAAGTGCAGACACTGTTGTTAATTTAGGGAGAGCAGATGGAGAAGCACCAAGTGCAGACAAACCTTTAACTATATCTATGGGATTAGATACTACAAAAAATGGAACTCTTAGAACAGCTAATAGCGAAGGCGTTGAAATGGAATCAGTTGTAATAAAAGGTTCTGCAGTTGAAGGTGAAGATGCATCTATTCCATCACAAGGATACATAACTTACACTGATGTTGATGGTAACACAGAAACTGTACCATTCAATGAAGAAAATCTTAAAAGAAGTGGTGCATCAAATGATGTTGTTATTGATTTAGGAAGTCAAGTTGCTGTAAAGCAAATATCTATAAATGTAACAGGAAATAGAGGAAACAAGAAGATTTCTCAAATTGCAAAAATAGAGTTTTTAAATAATGTATATAAAGAAGTTCCAAAGCCAGATATGAATATTCCAACAATAAAATCTTTAGAAACTTCTACTAATCTTCATGATGAAAGAATAACAATATCATGGGAACCACAAGCAAATGTAACTTCATATGAAGTAATGTATCAAAAGCTTAATGAAAGTGGTCAAGTTATAAGCACTAAAAAGTTACAAACAAATAAAACAAATTTAAATATATTAGATAAAGATATAAAACCTTATGATTTATATAGAGTAAGTATTCAATCTTTAAGTGGGGAATGGAGCAGTGGATATTTAACTGAAAAAGATGTACCTACAGCATTTGATGGAAAAGCAGATAATGTAGATGCTGATTTTAATCCAATAGATAGCTATTATAATGGTGATAAGGGAAGTGTATCAGAAATACAAGTTATTCCTTTAAACTCACCTGAACCACCAAGAAATTTAACTACAAATCAAGGATATAAATCTTTTACAGTAAGTTGGGAACAACATTCTCAAGCAAGAGATTTTGATATATATTATAGAAAAGTTGGAGATAGCAATAAAAATTGGATAAAGGCTAATGATAATCACAAAGAAGTTATTGAAGGTAGCTCTGATATTACAAATCCAGATAAGAGTAAATTGGTAAGAAGTCATAGTTATACAGTTAATAATCTTGATGATAATGCTACTTATGAAGTAAGAGTTACTGCTACTAACCACTTAGGTACAAGTGAAATGTCTAAGTCATATATAGCAAGTACAACATCAGTTACTCCACCATCAATGCAAGAATACAAGTTAATTAATAGACCAACAAGTGAAAATGAAATAGGAACTACTCATATTGTTGATGTACGTAATAAGAAGGATGAAAATGGATGGGCATCTCAAGATGATTACTTACATTATGATTCTAAATATGCATTAGTAGATGGAGATTTTACTACTGAATGGAAGGTTGATAACTGGGATACAGGGGCTAGTTATGGTGCAGATAGAGGTTCAGAAATTACATTTGATGATACATATACAATTGGTAGTATAGGTATTGGTAGAACTCTTCAAAGTGGTCATTATATGGGACTTTATAAAGTAAAGGTTACTTATTGGGATGAAAATGATAATAAAAATGTAGTTTATACAGAATCAATAAATGAAAAATGGTCAAATGGAAACAGTTATTATATGGTTAAGTTAAATGAACCTATAAGAGCAAAGAAAATAAAAGTTGACACATCAGGATATGGTGGAAGTACACAAATAATATCAGAGCTTAAGTTCTATGAATATGATACTTTAAGTGATGATATAAAGAATTTATATGAAGATGATTTAAGATTAGTTCTTAAGAAATCTGTTACTCAAGATGTATTAAATGAATTGGCTAAGAGATTAGATACACCAGATGCTATTAGTGGAGAATATCATCCAGATAAGGACGTTTTAAAGAAAGAGTTAGATACAGCTCAAAAGTTATTTGATGATAAGGAAGTTTCAGAAAAAATTACAACTCTTGATGCTAGTATTAGAACTAATAATGAAAGTCCATCTTTAGGAATGGGAAATAGTTATCAATCTTTAGGAAGTGTTGCAAGACCTTCAGTTGATGACAAGGGTACAAGTAAGCAAATTGTAGTATACATGGGGTCAAGTGATCCAAATACTAGAGTTGATATAGTATTTTTACAAAATTATGGACTTCCAGGTTCGTATATGAGTAAAGTGCAAACAGTATCACCAGGAAGAACAGAAATAACTATACCATCAATCATTTCTGCTGATGTGGAAAAAGGTGGACAAGTTATGGCAAGAGTTACTCAAGGTTCAACAACTGCCAATGTTCAGATACGTTTAAGTGGAGTTACTGAAATTCCTAACTTAAATGTTAACAATATGATAAATGATACTACTAAGGAAAAAGAAGTAAAAGATAAAATAAGAAATTATATATCAGAATTAAAAACATATATGAATGATATAAATACTTTATATCCATCAGAAGTTTCTGATAAAGATAAGATTAATAATGTATATCTTTATGATGAACAAACATCACCTTTAAATACAACTGATATTGAAGGAGATAGATTTACATTAACTTTACCAGCATCAGAAATTCTTAAAGGTATAGAAAGTGGATTAGAAGGTAATACTGAAGCTCAAGTTAATAGAGTATATGATGCACTTTTAGCATGGGAACAAGAAGTAAAAGTTGGTTTTGCTAAAAAAGGTGTATTTGAAGAAGTTCAAGATTTTAATGGTAATGGTGAAATTGATGATGAAGATAGAGCTTACTTTAGAAAGCACAGAGCACCACTTACAAGATTAAATATTAAATATCAAAGAATGATGATGGGAGCAGCAGCTTATGCATCTAATCATCATATAGGTGTAGGATTTAGCTCATCTCAATATATTCAAGGTGTTCCTTATAAATTTGATGAAAATGGAAAGGTTACTAATGCAGATTCTGCTCATTTATATGGTGGATTAATAGGTCATGAAATGGGACATGTTATGGATATTGGTGATAGATTATATCCAGAAACAAGTAATAACTTAATGACTGCTATTACAGGAACTATGTTAAATGAAAACAGTCCTTACTTTGATTCATTTAAAAAGGTATATGAAAAGGTTACTTCTAATACAATAGGTTTATCTACTGATAGAACTGTAGTTTTAAATATGTTATGGCAACCTTATTTAGCATATGAAGATAATATTACTTATGAAATGTTATTTACAGATGTTGATGCTGACTTAACTAATGATTCATATTTTGCTAAATTAAATAGAGCATATAGAGAAATGTCAGAAGAAGAAAGAGTTAATGGTGATAGAGATCAATGGCTAATAAGATTAACTTCTAAAGTTGTTGGTAAAGATTTAACTGATTTCTATGAGGCTCATGGAATAATTGCAAATGAAACAACATTAGCGTATGTTTCTAAGTTCCCTAAGGAAACTAAAAAGATTCAATATATAAATGATGAAGCTAGAAGACAAAGAATAGCAGGAACTGCTGATATGGAAGAGGGTACTACATTAAGTGCATCATTTGCAGATGGAATTACTACAGGTTCTTATGTAGATTCTAAAGAAGTTAAAATTAATTTATCAGTAGATAAAAGTAATGATAGAATTTTAGGGTATGAAATTTATAGAAATGGTGAGCCTTGTGGATTCATAGAAAGAGATAAAGCAAATTCACAAACTGTATATACTGATACTGTTGAAAATATAAATAATAGAGTTGTAGAGTATAAAGCAGTAGCTTATGATTATAACTTAAATCCAACAAATGAAGTTCAATTAGGAACTGTTAAAATACGTCATGAAGGTGGAGTAGATAAGAAAAGTTTAATAATATCTTCTAATACTATAAGTCTTCATGAAGAAAGTAATGATATTCATTCATGTGATGGTAATGAAGATTTAAAACATGCTTTAGATAATGATAAATCTACTGTTTATGAAGGTAGAATGCTTACAAAGGATGAATATAACTCAAGTATTCATACTGCTGAAATGAATCCAAATAATAATCCATATGTAATTTTAGATACTACTGAAATGAAAACTTTAGTAGGTATAAAATATACAGCACCTACAACAAAATCAGGATTTATATTTAAGAGTACATCTATAGCTGATAATGCACTAAAGAAATATAAGATAGAAGTAAGTAAGGATGGAGCAAGTTGGACAACTGTTAAAGAAGGTACTTTGAACTTAGATCCACAAAATCCAACAGAAACAATTTACTTTGATGCAGAAGGTGTTACAGGTGGTAACCAATTAAGTTCATATAATGCTAGATATGTGAAGATAACAGCATTAGATACTAAGAATTTTGCTGCGTCAGAATTAGATTTAATAACACCTCCTGGAGATAATATTGAAATTGGACTTTCTGATGATAATATTACGTATACTAATGGAATTGGTGTATTAAAAAATGATTATGAATATCAAGCAGATAATCCAGATACTAATGAAAATGAAAGAAAATTTATTCCAGCTGGTTCAGTTATAATAACTGGGGAATATAGGGGAAATCCTGCATTTAATGTTCCATTAGTTCTTAATGAAAAAGAACAACATATAGCAGATAAGTATCAAGGTATTCTTTTAGCTCAAGTACCTGACAATGGTAATTTGGAAGAAGTAGCAGAAGGAACTTGGATTTATTGGGTAAATCCAGAAGATGCAACTAAATTTAAAGAAGATAATAAGAAAATTTTTGCAGAGTTATATAGAACAGATGCGGCTGATGCTTTAGAAGGTGGACAAAGATTAGTAAGTGATACATTTAAAATTGATGTACCAAAAGAACTTCCTGAAATAACATTATCTGCTTCAAGTAGAAGTGTAAATGAAGTTAAGGCTATTGATATAAAAACTGATATATTAAATGCTATTAAAGAAAATAGATAGTACAAAGGAGTAAATGCATGAAAAAGGTTAATACTAAAACAAAAGTTATAGCTTTATCAACAGCTGCAGTAATGACGACGGCTATTTATTTAAAAAGTGATAATGTAACTAATGCTGAACAATATGCACAGGTATCAGATAATGCTATAGAACTTAATGTAGATAAACAAAATAAAGATACAATTAAATTATCATTAAGTAATTTTTCAGATTTAGCAAAATCTTTACAATTAAGTGTTAAGATTGAAGGAAATGCTACTTTTACTGATGATTCTATAAAGTGGTTAGTTAAGTCACAAAATGATGATTTAAAAACAGATGTTAAAATAAGTGCTGATAAAAAGCAAATGGATATATTTATATTATCAAATTCTAATATAGAAATTGATGGTGGATTATTAGAAATTTGTGAAATTAATGTTGCTAAGGAAAATAAAAATAGTACAGAAGGATATACTGTTGTACCAAATGTAAATTCGGAAGGTATTGCATATAACTATATTATTGATGGAACTAACAAACAGGTTAAGGGTTCAGATATAGTAAATAGTAGTAAAGATAAATTAACAGTAAATACAGCACCAGTAATTTCATTAGTAGAATCACCTAAAATTGTTGAAGGAAATATAATTATAAAAACAGGTGATGTTTTTAAGCCTTTAGAGTATGTTAAAGTAACAGATGATGAAGATGGTGAAATAACTAATATAACTGCCAATAGTAATGGTGTAGATAATAAAAAACCAGGAAGTTATAAAGTTACTTATGTAGCAACAGATAAGGAAGGAGAATCTACTACTTTTGAGGCCATTGTAGTGGTAGAAGAAGCTAAACAGTCTGTTAGCAATCCAGTTATGACAGTAACAAATAAAAATATTCAAATAAGACAAGGTGAAACTTTTGATCCTTTAAATGGTGTTATAGCAACAGATTATCAAGGAAGAAAGTTAACTGTTACTGTTACAGGAACTTATGATGTAGAAGCTTTAGGAAGCTATGTATTAACATATACAGCAACAGATGCATATGGCAATACTGTTACAGATACTGCTACATTAGAAGTAGTTAAACAAAATGCACCTGTAATAAATGGAGTTAAATCAGAGGTTACAATAGAGGTTGGGCAAGCTTTTGATCCGCTAGAAAATGTTACTGCTACAGATTTTGCAGGAAATGCAGTAGAAGTTAAGGTTACAGGAACTTATGACGTAAATGTACCAGGTGAATATACTATAACATATAAAGCTGTAGATAAGTATGGAACTGAATCAGCTGAAATGAAAACTATATTAAAAGTAGTTGAAAAATCAAATAATAACCAAAAACCTGATGATAGTGGAAATAAACCAGACAATGGAGGAAGCAATCCAGGAGATGGTGTAAATAGACCAGATAATGGAGGAAACAATCCAGGAGATGGTGTAAATAAACCAGACAATGGAGGAAGCAATCCAGGAGATAGTGGAAATAAACCAGACAATGGAGGAAGCAATCCAGGAGATGGTGTAAATA
>OMGY01002725.1_pt1 | contig 12769 bp, 11 predicted proteins | sample 1674461 | NCBI WGS metagenome assembly OMGY01 (sample SAMN05578579, study PRJEB25193) | human gut metagenome | biome: Human Microbiome; feature: human-associated habitat; material: feces | host: Homo sapiens | place: USA:Birmingham
TTCTCAATTATTCTTTATTTCTACTATTTTATTCCATATATTCAATTTTGCTTACGGATACTTCATAGGCGGTACGCTTCTCTACCTCATCCTCATTTAAGCGTTTGACATACTCCCTGCTCTGGATTCTGCCCCAGATCTGCACATGTACACCCACCTCAAATCTTGCGGCAAATCTTGCATTTCTTCCCCAGCAGATGCATGGGATATAGTCCGATTTCCCATAGGAACGGTTTACCGCCACCAACAGGTCTGCAATCTCTCTTCCAAGAGGAGTCTTACGGTAAATCGGGTCTTTACAGATATAGCCATCAAGAAGAATCTGGTTGCTCTTCATCTCCTCTGTCTCTTCTTCAATAAACTCAATCTCCCGGACGAATACGGAGAGAACCAGCCGGTTCTTAAGTTCCTCATGTCTGTTATAGGAACGGAACTGTCCGTGAATTTCCACATACTGTCCCACGTAATCCTGGGTAACGTCCACCAGCCTTTCAGATACCATCACCGGAATCCTGTCTTCAGAATCGCTAAGCCTTTTTACCAGAAGATCCATGGTATAAAATCCTTCTCCGTAAACCTGGTGGCTAAATGTGAAACCTGTAACGATTTTTCCCGTGATGGAAACCTGATTGTTTTCAATAATTTTATCTGCCATGTTGTAGTTCTCCTTCCTTATTTTCACTTTTTTCTGCAGACTTATGAGGTGTCCTGGGTTTATGCCCGGATACCTGTTGCCGCTCACTTTGTGACCATTAACCGCTTCGCGGAATATTACCCGTGAACAGCAACCAGTACTTGTCTTACTTGTTGGTCTATAATATCTATGAGAAAATCACCTGGATTAGAACCAGAAATTTAAAAAATTTTTTTCAACACCTTGTAATCTGCGAAAATTGTGGTAAACTGGGAATTTGGACAATATAAAGAAGAAACTGCATTAATATGGAAAGAAAGAGGCAGAATCCCTCTGCCCGATAAAGAAAGGATTTCGATTTTTATGAAGACGAAACGCGAAGATGTACGTAACGTAGCCATCATTGCCCACGTTGACCATGGTAAAACCACTCTGGTAGACCAGCTTCTGAAGCAGAGCGGTGTTTTCCGTGCCAACCAGGAGGTTTAGGAACGTGTCATGGACTCTAATGATATTGAGAGAGAGCGTGGTATCACAATTCTCTCCAAGAACACAGCAGTTCATTACAAAGGCACAAAAATCAACATTATCGATACCCCAGGACATGCTGACTTCGGCGGCGAGGTTGAGCGTGTGCTGAAAATGGTAGACGGCGTTATCCTTCTGGTTGACGCTTTCGAAGGCGCTATGCCTCAGACCAAATTCGTTCTGAAAAAAGCTCTCGAGCTGGATCTGCACGTAATCGTCTGCATTAATAAGATAGACCGTCCAGAAGCAAGACCAGATGAGGTTGTCGATGAAGTTCTGGAACTTCTTATGGACCTTGGTGCTTCCGATGAGCAGCTCGACTGCCCGTTCCTCTATGCATCTGCAAAAACAGGTCACGCTGTTCTGGATCTGAAGGATACACCAGAGAACATGGAGCCGCTGTTTGAGGCTATTCTGAAATACATCCCGGCTCCGGAGGGAGACCCGGATGCAGACACACAGGTACTGATCAGTACCATTGATTATAACGAATATGTTGGACGTATCGGCGTTGGTAAGGTTGAAAGCGGTACTATTGCCGTAAACCAGGAGCTTACTCTTCTGAACCATCACGATCCGGATAAAAAACAGAAGGTTAAGATCAGCAAGCTTTATGAGTTTGACGGTCTGAATAAAGTTGAGGTAAAAGAGGCAACTATCGGATCAATTGTTGCAATTTCCGGTATTGCTGAAATTCATATCGGAGATACCCTTTGCGGCGGAGATAACCCTGAGGCAATTCCATTCCAGAAGATTTCTGAGCCGACTATCGCCATGAACTTCTTGGTAAATGACAGCCCGCTTGCAGGACAGGAGGGTAAATACATCACCTCCCGTCATCTCCGTGACAGACTTTACAGAGAGCTGAACACAGATGTCAGCCTTCGTGTAGAAGACACCGAGACAACTGAGTGCTTTAAGGTTTCCGGACGTGGTGAGCTTCATCTTTCCGTTCTTATTGAGAATATGAGACGTGAGGGATATGAATTTGCAGTCAGCAAGCCAGAGGTACTTTACAAAATTGATGAACGTGGCAAGAAATTAGAGCCAATGGAAATTGCCTACATTGATGTTCCGGAGGAATTTTCCGGTACCGTTATCCAGATGCTCAGCGAGCGTAAGGGTGAGCTTCAGGGAATGAGCACTGCAAGCGACGGTTCCGTTCGTCTTGAGTTCCATATTCCTTCCCGTGGACTGATTGGTTTCCGTGGAAACTTCCTTACTTCCACAAAGGGAACTGGTATTATCAATACTATTTTTGATGGCTATTCTCCATATAAGGGTGATTTCCAGTATCGTAAGCAGGGTTCCCTGATTGCTTTCGAGGGCGGCGAGGCTGTTACTTATGGTCTGTTTGCAGCTCAGGAGCGTGGTACTTTATTTATCGGACCTGGTGCAAAGGTTTACAGCGGTATGGTTATCGGACAGAATGGCAAGGCAGAGGATATCGAGCTGAATGTCTGCAAGACCAAGCATCTGACCAATACTCGTTCCTCTTCTGCTGATGAGGCACTGAAACTGACTCCGCCAAGAGTTCTCAGTTTGGAGCAGGCTATTGAGTTTATCGATACGGATGAGCTTCTGGAGGTTACTCCAAGCAGCCTTCGTATCCGTAAGAAAATTCTGGATTCTCGTGATCGTAAGAGAGCTTCTATTAAGAAAAATGCGTAAGAGATTATAAGAAAATAGAGCAGATAGATCTTAGGTTGAGTAAGATTTATCTGCTCTTTTGTGTGCTCATATAATTGCTATTTAGTTGATTAAAAGTTCTTCAATGCGGACGCATTTGGACAATGTGTATTACTCACTCGCCGGCGCAACGCTCCAGCGAACTAATCGCTAACTGCGACTAATGCGTTCGGGAGAGCCCTCACGCATAAGTCTCCGTAAGCGCTGGATTTCGCTTACGCTAAGAGCGCGCCTGAAATGGCTCGCTGGAGTAATACACATTGCCCAAATGCTGTGTGTCGGCTGGAACTTTTCAACACACTAAATAGCAACCTTTACATTTCTTTCTTCAGTTTATAGAAGTCTTTCACGGCCTTCCAGCCAATTTTCACAATCTTCTTCACATTAATGGAATTAGTTCCGCCCTGTCTGGGTTTGAAGGTGATGTCTATGAACTTTACTTTTTCTTTGTAGTGGACAAAGTATGTAGTAAACATAATGTTCGGAATATTGAAATCATCTGGGAGTTTGTCGATATATTTGGCTACCAGGCTGGATTTCATCAGGCGGTACGGCGCATTGGCGTCGGAAACTTTTACACCGAAGATCATTCTCAGTAGAAAGCATACAACATTCTCTACGAATTTTCTGGATTTTCCGTCGCCACGGACAGCGCGGCTGCCGATTATTGCATCATAGCGGCCTCTCTGGTTCCAGAATGGCTCGAATTCGTCTGGATTGGTCTGACCGTCGGAATCAGTCTGGAAAATATAATCAGCTTTCTGCCGGATGGCATAGCGATATCCATAAAGTACTGTAGGACCATGACCACCGTTTGGTTTATCCAGTGGGACAAGAAGGGGTCTTGCGGCGGCACATTTCTGCAGAAGTTCATAGGTGTTGTCTTTACTTCCGTCATTAATAATTACCAGTCTGGATTTCCCCTCGTCGTTATGACGTTCCACTACTGGGTACCACTGGTCAATGGTTTTCTCAATATTCTCCGATTCATTATATGCCGGAATTACGATATATAAACTGGACATAACTTCCTCCGTCACGCTTTCAGCCCAAATTCTTCTGCTAATTTTCCAAACTGGGGCAAAGAATTCATAATTGTGTCATACGATACACAATAAGCCAGTCTTACATATCCAGGGCAGGCAAAGGAGCTTCCCGGCACCATAAGGATATTATATTTTTTGCCAGCTTCGCAGAAGGCTTTTTCATCTGCAACTGGGGATTTCACGAATAAATAGAACGCTCCCTGTGGCTTGATACATTCAAATCCCAGTTCTTTCAGTCCATTGTAAAGAGCAAGGCGGTTCTTGTCGTAAGCTGCCACATCTACCTCTGCATCTACACACTTCGCGATTACTTTCTGGATCAGGGATGGGGCATTTACGCAGCCGATAGTACGGTTGGCAATGGCGGCTGCTGCGATCAGTTCCTCGCTTCCGTCTGCCTCGTCTGGAATAACCAGATAACCGATACGCTCACCTGGAAGAGAAAGGGATTTGCTGTAGGAATAGCCTACGATTGTATTTGCATAATATTTTGTCAGATATGGTACCTGTACGCCGTCATAAGCCAGTTCTCTGTATGGCTCATCAGAAATCAGATAAATAACTGTGCCAAATTCTTTCTGCTTCGCTTCCAGAATTGACGCAAGTTTCCTGATTGTTTCTTCTGAATAAACAACTCCAGTCGGATTGTGAGGGGTATTCACAATGACAGCACGGGTCTTCGGTGTGATTTTTTCCTCAAATTCCTTCAGATTCGGCTGGAATGTGATGGTATCCGGTGAGATTTCCACAAGTTTGCCGTCATAATTGCGTACATATGCACCATACTCCAGAAAATAAGGTGCAAAAACGATCACTTCTTCCCCGGGATTCAGGATCGTCTTAAATGCCACATTCAGTCCACTGGCTGCTCCAACTGTCATGATCAGATTTTTCGCTGCAAAAGAAGTGCCAAATCGACGGTTCAGAGACTCTGCAATTGTCTGGCGAACATCCTCGAATCCTGCATTGCTCATATAGCCATGGAGAACTGTCGGCTCTTCCTCATTTACCAGATCAATGATGGCCTGACGAACACAATCCGGTGCGGGAACACTTGGATTTCCAAGACTGAAATCGAATACATTTTCCGGTCCGTAAATCGCGCGAAGACGATTGCCTTCCTCGAACATCATACGGATTGCAGAATTATTTTTTACATATGGTTTCATTTTTTCTGCTATCATTTTATGTCACTCCTCTTTTGCTTACTTCTTATCTTTTACTTTAATTCTTCCCATAAAACAGAGCAATACAGATTCTGCTGACTTTGCTCGCAGTGGCTTCCCATTTTCTCGTGTCGATATTTGCATTAATTACGCTGCACCTCTTTGCGCGATAGCTCAAAGAGGTGCCTGTAATCAACATTATAAAATTTCTCTATTATTTCGTCTTATTTTTTCCAAATATAATCCATCCTACAAGTCCCAGCACCAGCAGACTCACAATCATCCACACGGTCAGCACAACTGGTCCCTTCGGGCTGAACATATCATAATATCCTTTCAGATAAATTACAACTACAATCGCCGGAATCACATACAGCATGTATTTCTGTACGTTTGCAGGGAATTTCAGCCCTTCTCCGGTATCCGCCTCTTTAATAAAGTTCTTCCAGCCCCAGCCATATTTGGACACGCAGAACATTACAAATACTACAGAACCCAGTGGAAGAATATTATTGGATACAATGAAATCTTCCAGATCCATGATGTTCGTTCCTGCTCCAAGCGGCTGTATTCCTGACAAAATGTTGAAACCAAATACTGCCGGCAGAGAAAGAAGGATCATTGCCGCCATGTTGACTATAACAGCTTTTCCACGGCTCCAGCCTTTTCTGTCCATTGAATAGGATATAATATTCTCGAAAACCGCAATTACAGTAGACAGGGAGGCAAAGGACATAAACAGGAAAAACAGAGCTCCCCAGATTTTCCCTCCTGTCATCTGGTTAAATACATTCGGCAATGTAATAAATACAAGTCCCGGACCTGCTCCTGGCTCCACACCAAATGCAAAGCATGCCGGAATAATGATCAATCCTGCCATCAATGCGACAAAGGTATCCAGAATCGTAATATGCAGAGATTCTCCCAGAAGGGATCTGTCCTTTCCAAGATAACTTCCGAAAATAGTCATTGAGCCTGCACCAATACTTAATGTAAAAAATGCCTGCGACAATGCCCCAAAGATCACATTTCCGATTCCGATCTCGGCCATAGCGGCAAAATCCGGCACCAGGTAAAATTTCACTCCCTCCATTGCTCCATCAAGCGTAAGAGAATGAACCGCAAGCACTACGATCAGTGCCAGAAGACATATCATCATTACTTTTGTGATTTTCTCCAGGCCACGCTGCACTCCCAAAGAGCACACTCCAAAGGATAAGACAACTACAATGATCATCCATAAAGTCATTGTACCAGCTGAATCCTGAAGTCCTGTAAAATAGTCTGCCACCTGTGCAGAATCTTTCCCGTCCAGTTTGCCGGCTGCCATTGCATAACAGTAGTAAAGCATCCATCCTGCAACCATGGTGTAGAACATCATCAGCACATAGTTGGAAACCATGCTCATGTAGCTGAAATTATGGAAGTTGGCGCCCTCCGGTTCCAGGTCGTGAAATGCCCTTGCCGTGCTTTTACGGCTTGCACGTCCTACTGCGAATTCACATACCAGTACTGGCAATCCCAACAAAACCAGAAATATCAGGTAAATCAGAATAAATGCCGCTCCACCATATTTTCCCGCCATATACGGAAACTTCCACACGTTTCCAAGTCCAATGGCGCATCCTGCAGAGACCAGGATAAATCCCAGCCGTGATCCAAATTTTTCTCGTTCTTTCAAATCGTCCCCCTTGTTTTCTTTTTCATTTTATAGTGCCTGGCAGCTGCACCTTCCAGGCTTTGTTTTTGTTGGAAAGTAATAAAAAGGACCGGTTATATCCAGCCCTTTTTCATATTTTTCCCGATATCTTATTGTAACGCGCCCACACTTTTATGTCAACGCTTTTATGTGATGGGAATTTGACGTTTTAAAGTCGAAAATAAATCATTGGTGATAATTTACGATTTTTTTCGCAGTAACAGAGACCAATGTATTGGTGTCCGCAAACTTTTATACATAAAAAGAACAGTCTCACCTTAAACACCATTTTCCAGGCAAAACTGTCCTCTTTCATTATTCCTTAACTTTTCACACTAAGTCTCACCAGCGCCCTCTGCAGCTTGGCTTCTACGATCTTGTATTCCTTATCGGAAAGTCCACCCTTGGCCAGCTTTTCCTGGGCACGCTCTTTGGCTTTTCCAGCGCGTTCGGCGTCGATGTCCTCCTGCCATTCCCAGGTGGTTGCAAGAAGACTGCAATTACCATCCATTACGGTGAGCATGCCACCGATGCAGGCTGCACTGCGGCTGGTGCCATTCTCCAGTATCACATGGGCCTCGCCCATTCCAAGAGCGGTACAGAAGTTGCAGTGTCCTGCCAGGATTGCCAGATCACCGGTAATGCTGCGGCACACAATGCGCTGCACCTCTCCCTCAAAAAGCAGGCCGTCGGGGGTACCGATTCTAAGGGGAAATGTCCTCATAGGCAGCCTCCTTTACTGATTCTGGTTATTTTTTGCTTTCTCAAATACATCGTCAATAGTTCCGGCAAACAGGAAGCAGCTCTCTGGAATACTGTCGCACTCGCCATCCAGGATCATCTTAAATCCACGGAGAGTCTCTTTCAGCGGAACGTACTGTCCCGGCATACCTGTAAACTGCTCTGCTACAGAGAAGCTCTGTGACAGGAAACGCTGCACCTTACGTGCACGGCTTACTGTCAGCTTATCCTCTTCTGAAAGCTCATCCATACCCATAATGGCGATAATATCCTGCAATTCTTTATAACGCTGCAGAACTCTCTGTACTGCACGGGCAATCTCATAATGCGCCTGTCCAACTACTTCCGGGGAAAGGATACGGCTGGTGGAATCAAGCGGATCCACTGCCGGATAAATACCCTGGCTGGCGATCTCACGGGAAAGTACTGTGGTCGCATCCAGATGGGTAAATGTAGTAGCCGGAGCCGGGTCTGTAAGGTCATCGGCAGGTACATAAACAGCCTGTACAGATGTGATGGAACCCTTTCTGGTAGAAGTGATACGCTCCTGAAGGGCACCCATCTCAGTGGCCAATGTAGGCTGATAACCTACCGCAGAAGGCATACGTCCAAGAAGTGCGGAAACCTCGGAACCAGCCTGTGTAAAACGGAAAATATTATCAATGAAAAGAAGCACATCCTGATTTTTCACATCACGGAAATACTCTGCCATAGTCAGTCCGGAAAGACCAACTCGCATACGTGCTCCCGGCGGCTCGTTCATCTGACCATAAACCAGTGCAGTCTTGTCGATAACGCCGCTTTCCTTCATTTCATTGTAAAGGTCATTACCCTCACGGGTACGCTCTCCAACACCTGTAAATACGGAAAGTCCGCCGTGTGCTGTGGCAACATTGTGGATCAGCTCCATGATAAGAACTGTTTTGCCAACACCAGCACCTCCGAACAGACCGATCTTACCACCCTTTGCATACGGGCAGATCAGGTCAACGACCTTGATACCGGTCTCCAGGATCTCGGTTGCCGGCATCTGCTCCTCATAGGATGGTGCCGGACGGTGGATTGCCCAGTGCTCTTTCGTCTCTGGTGCCGGAAGATTGTCTACCGGATCACCAAGAAGATTAAATACTCGTCCAAGGCACTCTTCTCCAACCGGAACCTTGATGGGTTCACCAGTATCTACAGCCTTGGTTCCTCTTACCAGACCATCGGTGGAATTCATGGCGATACAGCGTACCGTATTATCCCCGATCTGCTGAGCAACCTCTGCTGTGAGCTTTGTGCCTTCATGATCAATTTCGATGGCATTGAGAAGTGCCGGCAGCTCGTCATGCCCGAACCGGATATCCAGTACCGGGCCGATTACCTGCACCACCTTGCCAATGTGTTTTTCGCTCATTTAGCAGTCTCCTTATAGATTGAAGGATAAAATCCTTCATAATCATCATTATTTCTGTGACTGACCATCCCCAAAATCCATATAGTGACATTTCGTTATATTTTTCACTATATCTTATTTTTTCTCCAGCCAGCACGCGGATGAATATTCTATAAATGCAAAATATCAACTACTATTGTAAATACTGTCTTTTTCGTGGCAGCAATATATTTTGCACCTATCTTATACTCCCTCCGCACCTCCAACAATCTCTGTGATCTCCTGCGTGATGCTTGCCTGACGTGCCCGGTTGTAATGCAGATTCAGCTTCTCGATCATTTCCTCGGCATTGTTGGTCGCAGCCTCCATGGCGGTACGTCTTGCAGCCAGCTCACTGGCAACACTCTCGCAAACCGCACCATAGATCAAACCAGCCAGATACTCCGGAACGATGGCATCAAATACTTCCGACGCATCCGGCTCATACAGAATCAGATTCCGGATGCTCTTTGTATCCTGTTTATCTGTCAGGTCCTTCAGAGGCAGCACCGGAATCGCTGATGGCTGCTGGGAAAGCATGGAAACAAATTTTGTGTAACAAAGATCAATGTGTCCAAATTCTCCCTTCTTAAATTCCCCGCAGAGCAGATTCGCCATCTCAAAGCAGTCTGCAACAGAAACATCGGCAATTTCACCAAAGCTTTCTGTAACACAGGCAAATCCATTTCGCTTCGAATACTCCACAGCCTTTTTCCCAATGGGAAGAACCAGGAAATCCTGATTCACAGAGGCTGCTTCCAGACATTTAAACAAGTTGGTGTTATATCCGCCAGCCAGACCACGGTCTCCGGCGATCAGTACATAGCAGCACTTCTCATTCCCGGATTCTCTGGCATATACAGAAGAAAAATCTGTATTCCCCTGTGCAATATCCACCAGAGTCTGATGCATAGTCTCAAAATAGGGCCGGCAGACTTCCGCCCTTTCTTTTGCTTTACGCAGTTTGGAGGATGCTACAAGCTCCATTGCCTTGGTAATCTGCATAGTGCTCTGCACACTTTTGATCCGCAGCTTTACCGCTTTCATGTTTGCAGCCATAAAAAGTCCTCCTTGTCACAATTTATTTCTCAGGTCTTGTATTTACAAAATTCTCAGTATACTGTTCCAATGCGCCCTTCAGCTTCTCTTCTGTCTCCGCAGATAATGCACCTGTGGAACGGATTTCCTGCATTGCAGCAGCACCCTGTGCATCACTGTCAATCCAGGTATAAAGACCAGCTTCATAGGTTCTTACATCCTCTGTAGCAACCCTGGAAAGGATTCCCTTGGTTACTGCATAAAGGATAGCTACCTGCTTCTCAACTGGAACCGGAGCATTCTGGTTCTGCTTCAGAACCTCCACAATACGGGCTCCCTGCTCCAGTCTGGCCTTGGTATCTGCATCCAGATCAGATCCAAACTGAGCAAAGCTCTGCAGCTCTCGATACTGGGAATAAATCAGCTTCAAAGTACCGGCAACCTTCTTCATTGCCTTGATCTGTGCATTTCCACCAACTCGGGATACGGAAATACCAGGGTTTACAGCCGGCATAACACCGGAATGGAACAGCTCTGTCTCCAGGAAGATCTGTCCGTCTGTAATGGAAATAACGTTGGTCGGGATATACGCGGAAACGTCTCCTGCCTGTGTCTCGATAATAGGAAGAGCAGTCAGGGAACCGCCGCCGTGTGCCTCGTCCAGTCTTGCGGCACGCTCCAGAAGTCTGGAATGGAGATAGAAAACATCTCCAGGATATGCCTCACGTCCCGGTGGACGACGGATCAGCAGGGAAAGTGCACGGTAGGCAACTGCATGCTTACTTAAATCATCGTAAATGATAAGCACATCTTTTCCCTTGTACATAAAGTATTCACCCATTGCACATCCGGAATACGGTGCAATGTACTGCAGCGGGCTGGCTTCTGAAGCAGTAGCCGCTACAACGATGGTGTAATCCATAGCGCCGTTTCTGGTGAGAGTCTCAACCAGGGAAGATACTGTGGAACGCTTCTGACCAATTGCAACATAGATACAGATCACGTCCTTGCCCTTCTGATTGATAATGGTATCTGCTGCCAGAGTGGTCTTACCAGTCTGACGGTCGCCAATGATAAGTTCACGCTGACCACGTCCGATTGGAACCATTGCGTCGATAGGAATGATACCGGTCTGCATTGGCTCGTGAACAGGCTGACGCTCATGAACGCCAGGAGCCTTAAATTCGATTGGACGATAACCTTCAGCCTCGATTGGGCCCTTGCCGTCAATAGGCTCGCCGAGTGCATTAACAACACGGCCGATCATACCCTTACCGGAAGGAACTTCGAGAATGCGGCCAGTGGTACGACACTGGTCATTTTCTTTGATTGCAGTGATGTCACCCAGGAGTACGGCGCCGACCTCTTCTTCCTCAAGGTTCTGAGCCAGACCATAAACGATCTTGCCACCCTCGCCGGTGAACTCCAAGAGTTCGCCCTGCATAGCACCCTTAAGGCCATCGATACGAGCAATACCGTCGCCAATTTGTACAACAGAACCGACTTCGCGAGATTCAACGCTGGTATTAAGGGCATCAAGCTGCTTGCGCAGTGCTTCGTCGATAGACTGTGCGGTGATTTCAGTCACTAGCATTCACCTCCATCTGTCTTTTCTTTGAGAGCAATGCGGGCACGATCAAATCTAGTGCGAACGCTTGCGTCCACATAGCGACCACCCGTGCTCATAATGATGCCGCCCTGAATGGAGGGGTCAATGTGCTCGACAAGCACGCATTCCCTACCCAAGTCGGATTCGGCCTTTTCAGTAATTACAGTTCGCAAGTTGTCATCAAGCTCTACAACCGTCGTTACGTCAACAACGTTGAAGTTCAGCTTGGATTCAATGAGCTCTTCATATTTGTGATAAATGCCGCGAAGCTTGCCCATATCGCACCTAGATGCCATAACGCACAGCAGCGAAACAAGAATCTCGTTGTATGAACCAAACACTGCCTTCACGATGCCTTCGCGCTCTTCGGGGGTATAGCCCTCATCATCACACGCAAGGCGAAGATCAATGTTCGAAGCCATGAAACCAAGGATCTCCAGCATCTGGTTGCGGATCTCAACGACCGCTTCCTTACCGCCAGCGGCATTAGCGCCATCGATTGCAGCATTTGCGTATGCTGCGATCGTTTCATTGATGACATGACGATTAGGCATTTAAGCTACCTGCCTCTTTTACGTAGCGTTCGATGAGCTTACGATGCTCTTCGTCGCTGAAATCTTCGCCGATCAAGCGAGATGCTACTGCGATAGACGTATCAGCCATAGAATCCTGAAGTTCCTTCATAGCTGCACGCTTTTCTGCTTCAATAGCAACCTTTGCCTTCTCGATCATTGCGTCTGCTTCTGCACGTGCGCGATCGGCGATTTCTTTTTCAAGAGCTTCACCGGACTTCTGTGCATTGTTGAGCATATTCTGAGCCAAAGACTTTGCGCCTTCGAGCTGCTCTTGATACTCAACTAACAGACGTTCACTTTCCTGGCGAGCTTCTTCAGCTTTTTCCAGGTTAGTCTTGATCGTGTTCTCGCGCTTTTCGAGCATGCCCTCAAACAGAGGCCAACCGAACTTAGCAAGAACAATCCATAAGATAATGAAGGCAACGAGCATTGGAATGAACTCTTCCATCTGGGGAAGAATTGCTTCAATTCCTGCTCCACTTTCTGCGGCGAAAGCGGACATTGGGCAAACTGCGGACGCAGCAGCAAAAGCGAGAACACCGCTTGTGCAGTTACGTACATATTTGCTTACAGTTGCGTTCAATTCGCTTGCCTCCTTTTCTTCTGATCGGAATTTCATCAACTCTC
>OMGY01002740.1_pt1 | contig 12723 bp, 10 predicted proteins | sample 1674461 | NCBI WGS metagenome assembly OMGY01 (sample SAMN05578579, study PRJEB25193) | human gut metagenome | biome: Human Microbiome; feature: human-associated habitat; material: feces | host: Homo sapiens | place: USA:Birmingham
CCGGACTCTGGGAGCTTCCGAATGTGGAAGGAACGCTGAGCGCGCAGCAGGCGCTTGCGCTGCTCGAGCGCTGGGGCCTCGCGCCGGAGGAGCTGACGCGCACGCGCGAACGGACGCACATCTTTACGCACGTCGAGTGGCATATGCGCTGCTATGACATCCGCGTCTCGGCCCCGGTCGGCAGCTTCACATGGGTCAGCGGCGAACGGTTCCGGCAGGACATCGCGCTTCCCAGCGCCTTCCGCATCTTCTGGCAGCCGGAGGAACCGGCCTGAGCCGTCCGATACGGGATACCATCAACGGCCGCTTCCGTGCGTCTCTTCCAGATATAAGCCAAAAATATAGTTCGGCGATTGTCCGTAAAGGCCTGTTTCATCATCGGCAAAGGACGCGCCGGCTGCGGAGGAATAAAATGCTTTCAGCGCCTCATCCTCGTTCAGATGGTCATGCGCCATGATTTTATGGATGATTTCGGGCAGAATCGTCGCGCGTGTTGTGCTGTGATTCATGGTTTTACACTCCCGCAAATATAGCTGTTCTGAAAATGAAGTGTGTACAGGGAAGCTTCCGTGCAGAACGCGATTTGATTATTGATTTGTTCAAACCGCAGACGCTCAATCGCGTCCTCCCTGCGCATGATCCCCTGCATGACATAGGAAACCGTTTCGCCGACGTTGTCATTTGCAATTTTGCCTTCGACAATATCATAATCGTGAGAATAGTCTGTCCGGCTGCGGCAGGCAACGACAAGCTCCAGCCAATCCATGCCTGCGCCGTCGAACCGCAAAAGGCGGAGCTGCTTTGCGTCATCCTCGTCCCATTCATAGACGCTGACGACAGGCTGAACTTCGATTTTTGTGCGGCGGCTCTCGATCATGGCGCGGCGCCTGGCCCAACGCTCAGCCTGCGTCCGAATATCGGTGGTATAGAACGCAAAGCCAAAGTCGCGGCCGATTTCAGATTTGAGAATGCGCGGCTGCTGCACCTCCACTGTGCTTCCGTGGTACAAAATCATGCTGCGCCCTCCAGATACCGGTCAAAAAACTGCATCAGATATTCCATACTCATGCCGTGCAGATCCTCGTAGTCCTCATCGAGCAGCTTCAGAAGGCCGGTTCGGTCAAACAGCGCATAGATCTCATTGCCGGGCCGCCCGATGTGTGCGGCATAGTATTCAATGCTGAATGCCTTGAAGGATAATGTGCTCATACAGACGCCCCCTTCTGGTTCCATTATACCCAAATCGCAGTCAATTTCAAGACTGCCTGCCGTTTGAAAAAGCTGCCCCGCCTGCCGCAAGCTGCGGCAGGCGGGGCAGCTTTTGATCAGTTTACGCCTTCTGCGGCTCCATTGCGTCTGCGAGGGTGTCGGTGATGGCGGCGCGGAAGAGGCTGCCTGCGTTGTCGTGGACGATGTTCAGGGCGGGGGCCGTATGGTTCAGCTCGATCTTGCTGTCCATGTAGAGATCGAGGTCGAGCATGAACACGCGCTCCTCCGTCGTCTCGCGGGTGCGGTTGTTGACCTTGCGCAGCAGGCCCGGGCCGGATTTGACGTTGGCCTTCGCGCCGCCGGGCATCTGGACGGTCGCGGTCAGCTCGTTCTTCATGAACGCCTGCTCCTGCGCGTCCTCGTCGCCCATGAGGCCCAGGAAGCCCGGCGTGATGAGTTCTTTCCAGAGGCAGTCCTCCAGACCGAGCGGCGCACGGCGGAAGGCGTTGACATACCGCAGGCCCACGCGGGTGAACCACGAGGGATGATATGTCTCGATAAATACCGCGAGAATGCGGTCGAGCCGCTGGGCAAATTCCTCCCAGCGGGTATAGCCGTAGGTCGAAAGGGCGATAAAGCCCTTGGTGAGACTGATTTTCCACTGCCCCTCGGCAGAGACGAACTGGTAGTTGTTGACCGTTCCCTGCGGAACAGGCTTGCCGTTTACCATCTGCGGCGGCAGCTGCTCGATCTTCTTTTCATACTGCGGATATTCCCGGCGGATGCGGTCCTGAAACGCGGCAGGTTCGCTTGCGTCGATGGACAGGATCTCCGGGAAACGAAGCTGACAGATCACCTCGACCAGCTGGCGCTTGGCGTAGATCATTCGTTCTTCATTGGAAAACATGGTTCGCACACCTTTCGTTGCTTTTCTTATATCATACTATATTTATCTGAAAATGCAAGATGCTTGGCAAATCCGGCGTTTGGTGGTATACTGATTCTGTATCTCAATTCAGGAGGTTCCGGTATGGATTTTTTGCGGCTTCTCGCGGCGGGACGCTGCGGAGCGCTGGACACGTTTTTCTCGGGTCTGACCTATTTCGGCTCGGAGATCGCGTTCATGGCGGCGGCGCTGCTGATCTTCTGGTGCGTTGACAAGCGGCAGGGCTATTATGTCTTTCTTGTCGGTGCGCTCGGCACGGTCTGCAACCAGTTTCTGAAGCTGGCCTTCCGCATTCCGCGCCCGTGGGTGCTCGATCCGGACTTTCAGATCGTCGAAGCCGCCCGCGCGGACGCGACGGGCTATTCCTTCCCCTCCGGCCACACGCAGAATATCGTCGGCACGTCGGCCTCGATCTTCGCGAGCCGGAAGGAAACGTGGGTGCGTATTGTCTGTATCGTGTTGATGGTTCTGGTGCCGTTTTCGCGGATGTACCTGGGCGTTCACACGCCGCTGGACGTCGGCGTGGCCTTCCTGACGGCGCTGGCGCTGGCTGCGGCACTCTATCCGGCGTTCCGGACAGAATCTGCCGCAAAAAAGACAGTGCCGTGGCTTTTACTTGGCGTGGCGGTGCTGTGCGGCGGATATCTGATCTACGCCTCGTCCCTCGCCCGGTGCGACTGGCCGGAGGGCAGCGAAGACCTTTCCAATATCACGCACGGCCTCAAAAACGCGTACACCATGCTGGGCGCGCTGCTGGGCTTTCTGATCGTGTACATTGCCGACGAGAAAAAGCTGCATTTTGACGTGCGCGCGCCGTTTTGGGGACAGGTCTTGAAGCTGGTGCTGGGCCTTGCGCTGATCGTCGGCATCAAGGCGGGGCTGAAGCCGCTGCTGGTGTCTCTCTTTGCCGGGTCGCAGGCGGAAAGCTTTGTGCGGTATTTCCTGCTTGTCCTGTTTGCGGGCATTGTCTGGCCGCTTACGTTCCCGTTCTTCGCAAAGCTCGGAAGGAAGGGGAACGCGGCATGACGGCGGCTATGATCGTTCTGGCCGTTTTGCTGGCGGTCGTTCTGCTGGCGCTGGGCCTGTTCCTGTTCGCCTGCCGCCGCAGTCCCGCCCCGGATTTCACGAAGCCGGCAGTCATTGCCAAATGGGGCCGGGCAGAGCAGACGGAGGAAATTCTCGCGGGTATCACGCTGATGCAGGACGCGGAGGATATCTTTCTGCCATCCCAAGACGGCCTGCGTCTGCACGGGCAGCTGCTGCAGCAGCCCGGCGCGAAGGGCACGATCCTTCTGTTCCACGGCTACCGGTCGAGCTGGATCATCGATTTTTCCATTGTCCTTCCCTATTACTATTCGCTCGGATATAATTTACTCGCCGTCGACGAGCGTGCACACGGGCAGTCGGAGGGGGTATATATCACCTTCGGCATTCACGAGCGCCGGGACGCGGCGACGTGGGCACAGTACGCGGCCATGCACTTTGGCCCGGATCACCCGCTGTTTCTGGGCGGACTTTCGATGGGCGCGACGACGGTTCTGCTGGCCTCCGCGCTGGAGCTTCCGCCGTCCGTGCGGGGCGTGATCGCCGACTGCGGCTTCTCCTCGCCGGAGGCGATCATGCGAAGCGTTCTGCAGGCGCACGTAAAATGGCTCCCGGCGGGGTCGCTGCTGGGACTGATGGACGTCTGCACGCGTGTGTTCGCGGGCTTTTCCATCAAAGAAGCGTCCACGCTGGACGCGGTATCGAAAACGAAGCGCCCTATTCTGTTCATCCACGGCACGGCGGACACCTTCGTCCCCTGCGCCATGTCGCAGGCCGCCTATGACGTCTGTGCGTCTGAAAAGCAACTAATCCTCGTCGACGGGGCAAGGCACGGCTACAGCTATCTGGTCGACCGCCCGCGCGTGCAGGCGGCGCTGGCAGCGTTTCTGGAAAAATACACATCAGGAGGCTATCCAATGAGACAGCAGCATGAGATCACCACTTCCGGCCCGCTGCTCGGCAGCGACGGCAATCTGCTCGAACCCGGCTGGGCGCGTTCCCTGCTCCCGGTCTACCGGCGCGCGGACATCAAGGCCGGCGCGATGCGCGTCAAGGAATGGGATTACTATCTCATCACCGACGGCCATATCGGTCTGGCGCTGACCATCGCGGACAACGGCTATATGGGCCTCGACTCCGTTTCCTTCCTGGACTTTGACGGCAAATGGGAGAAGACGGCGAGCCGTATGCGGGCGCTTCCGCTCGGCCGGACGCAGCTGCCGGAATCGAGCGCGGAGGGCGCGTCGGAAATTTCAAGGAGCGGCTATGCCCTGGCCTTCTATCACGAGGACGGGGCGCGGATGCTCTCGTTCCACATGGACAAATTTCTGGACAAGGAGCCGATCGAGGGCATTGTCAAGCTCACCGACGAGCCGGCCGAGAGCATGGTCATCGCCACGCCCTTTGACAAGCCCGGACATTTCTATTACAACCAGAAGATCAACTGCATGCGCGCCGAGGGCTGGATCGAGCTGGGCAGCCGCCGGTATGAGCTGACGAAGGACAAATTCTTCGCTGTGCTCGACTGGGGCCGCGGCGTGTGGACGTATCACAACACGTGGTACTGGGGCAGCGCCTCCGGTGAGCTGGATGGCGCACCCTTCGGCTGGAACATCGGCTACGGTTTCGGCAACACCAGCGCCGCGACGGAGAACGTGCTGTTCTACGACGGAAAAATCCACAAGCTGGGCGAGGTCAAGTTTGAAATTCCCATGGATGAAGACGGCTTTGAGGACTTCATGAAGCCCTGGGTCTTCACGAGCGACGACAACCGGTTCTATATGAATTTTACACCGGTGCTCGACCGCAGCGCGTTCATGAGCGCAGGCGTTGTGCTGTCCGATCAGCATCAGGTCTTTGGCCATTTCACGGGCCGCATCACGCTTGACGACGGAACGGTCCTGCCCGTGCGCGACTTCTTCGGCTTTGCCGAGAAGGTCGAAAACAAATGGTAAGCGTATGCTGACCTACGATCTGCAAACGGGCGATCAGCCGAAATATTACCGGCTCTATACCTGCATCCGCGAGGATATCCTGCGGGCCGAGCTTCCGCCGGGGCAGAAGCTGCCGTCGAAGCGGGCGCTGGCGGAGCATCTGCATATCAGCCTCGCGACCGTCTCCGGCGCGTATGAGCAGCTCGTGGACGAGGGCTATCTCACAGCGAAGCCGCGCAGCGGCTATTATGTCAGCGCCATCTCCCGCCTGCCGCAGAACACGCAGCCGCAGGCGCGGCTGCATATGCTGCCTGCCGACGCACCCGCCGCGCAGGAGCCTGCGGGCTACGGCTTCCGGTATTCCGCGCTGACCCGGCTCATGCGCGAGGTCATCGCCGACTGCGGTACGCGGCTGCTGGAAAAGCCGCCGCATTACGGCTGTGCGGAACTGCGCAACGCGATCGCGGAATATCTGCTGCGCTACCGCGGGATGCTGGCCCAGCCGGACTGCATCGTCATCGGCTCCGGCGCGGAATATCTCTACGGTCTGATCGTGCAGCTGCTGGGCCGGGAGCGCGTATATGGGCTGGAAGACCCCGGCTATGAAAAGGTCCGGCAGGTCTACGCGGCCAACGGCGCGGTCTGTGAGCTGCTGCCCATGGGCGAAGACGGCATCCGCGCCGGCGCGCTGCAAAACGCACGCGCGTCCGTCCTGCACATCACGCCGTTTCACAGCTTCCCCACCGGCATCACCACGTCAGCGGCCAAGCGCAGCGACTATCTTTCCTGGGCGGCGGAGCGGAACGCGATTTTGATCGAGGACGATTTCGATTCGGAGTTTTCCGAAAACAAAAAGCCGCTGCAGACGCTCTATTCCATGGACCGGCGCGGATGCGTGATCTACGTGAACACGTTTTCGCATTCGCTGGCCCCATCCATGCGTATGGGTTATATGGTGCTGCCGGAGCGCCGGATGGAGCAGTACCGGCAGACGCTCGGCTTTTATTCCTGCTCTGTACCGCTGTTCGACCAGTACGTTCTGGCCCGCTTTATCTCGCAGGGCTATTTTGAGCGCCACCTGAACCGTCTGCGGCGGCAGAACAAGGGAAAATAATCGCGGAAACCTCGCAAATTCCTCTGGATTTTTTGCGCGTCCCGTGTTATTGTGATAATAGAAATTATTATTATATTTGAAAGGAATCCGATTTATGTACTGTGTCAAGAAAATGACCGAGGATCTCTACTGGGTCGGCGCAAGTGAGCGGCGGCTGAATCTGTTTGAAAACGCCTACCCGCTCACGAACGGCGTGAGCTACAACTCCTATCTGCTGCTGGACGAGAAGACCGTCCTGATCGACACTGTGGATAAGTCTGTCAGCGGCCTGTTCTTTGAAAACGTCGACCATGTGCTCGCGGGCCGGAAGCTCGACTACCTCATCGTGCAGCATATGGAGCCGGACCACGCCGCGACCATCGGCGAGCTTGTCCTGCGTCACCCGGAAGTAGCCATCGTCTGCAACGCCAAGACGCGCACGATGATGCAGAACTTCTTCGCGTTCGATCTGGACAGCCGCGTGCAGCTCGTCAAGGAGATGGACACGCTCACGACCGGCAGACACACCTTTGCCTTCGTCATGGCCCCGATGGTGCACTGGCCGGAGGTCATGGTGTCCTATGACACGGCCACGAAAACGCTCTACTCTGCCGATGCCTTCGGCACCTTCGGCGCGCTGAACGGCAATCTGTATGCGGATGAGGTGAATTTCCGCACGGAATGGCTCGCCGACGCCCGCCGGTACTATACCAACATCGTCGGCAAATACGGCACGCAGGTGCAGGCGCTGCTGAAAAAGGCCGCCGGGCTGGAGATCGAGATGATCTGCCCGCTGCACGGCCCGGTCTGGCGCAAGGATATCGCGTGGTTCCTCGACAAATATATCCACTGGGCAACCTATACGCCCGAAGATGACGCGGTCGTCATCGCCTACGCCTCCGTCTACGGCGGCACGGAAAACGCGGCGAATGTGTTAGCCGCGAAGCTGTCCGATCTCGGCGTGCGCAATGTGCAGATGTACGACGTGTCCGTCACGCATCCAAGCTATATCCTCTCCGAATGCTTCCGGGCCAGCCATCTGGTCTTTATCTCCACGACGTACAACGCGGGGATGTTCGTGACGATGGAAAATCTGGTGCACGATATCGTCCATCACAATCTCCAGAACCGCACTATCGCCCTGATGGAAAACGGCTCCTGGGCCCCGACGGCGGCAGGGCTGATGCGCGCGGAGTTCCAGAAGCTCAAGAACTGCACGATCCTCGATGAGACAGTCACGATCAAATCGACGCTCAAGGAATCCCAGCTGGCGGACGTCGAGACCATGGCGCAGGCTATCTTCGATTCCATGCCAAAGCCTGCTCCGGCAGAGCACAAGGCCGACGCGCCGGTTGAAAAGAACGCGTTCTTCTCGTTCTCCTACGGCCTGTTCGTCCTGACGGCCCGCGACGGGAAAAAGGACAACGGCTGCATCATCAACACCGCCGCGCAGCTCACCGACACACCCAAGCGCGTCTCCATCGCCGTCAACAAGGCGAATTTCACGCATGATATGATCCGCAAGACGGGCGTGTTCAATCTGTCCATGCTCTCGACCGACGCGCCGTTCGGCCTGTTCCAGCACTACGGCTTCCAGTCCGGCCGCGACGTGGACAAGTTCGCGGATGTAAAGGGTATGGCCCGCGCGACGAACGGCGTGTATTACCTGCCGTACTCCACCAACGCCTTTGTCAGCGGCAAGGTCACGCAGGAGATCGATCTCGGCACGCACACGCTGTTCATTGCCGACGTGACCGAGGCCCGCGTGCTCTCCAACGCGCCGTCCATGACCTACAGCTTCTACTTTGCAAACGTCAAGCCCAAGCCGTCGGCGCTCAAAAAGCAGACCGGCTGGGTCTGCAAGATCTGCGGCTATGTCTACGAGGGCGAAACGCTCCCCGCCGATTTTATCTGCCCGCTGTGCAAGCACGGCGCGGAGGACTTTGAAAAGCTGCCGGAATAACCATATCAAGCTTATAAACGGAAAGGAACGATCATCATGTCCCGTGTACTGGAAACTCTGGAACCGAAAGCGGTCTTTCATTTCTTCGAGGATCTGACCCGTATCCCGCACGGCTCGCGCAACACGAAGGCCATCAGCGACTACTGCGTCGCCTTTGCAAAGGAACGCGGTCTGTGGGTGTATCAGGACGCGCTCAACAACGTCATCATCAAAAAGCCCGCCACAGCAGGCTACGAAGCTGCGCCCGCCGTCATTTTACAGGGCCATCTCGACATGGTTGCGGAAAAAACGCCGGAAAGCCCCATCGACTTCACAAAGGATGCGCTCGACCTGCGCGTCGAGGGCGACTATGTCTCGGCGAACGGCACGACGCTCGGCGGCGACGACGGCATTGCCGTCGCCATGGCGCTGGCCGTGCTGGACAGCAGCGAAATTGCGCACCCGGCGCTTGAGGTCGTGTTTACCGTCGACGAGGAGATCGGCATGGAGGGCGCGCAGGGCCTTGATTTTTCGCAGCTCTCCGCCCGCCGTATGCTGAACGTCGACTCCGAGGACGAGGGCATCTTCACCGTCAGCTGTGCCGGCGGCGCAAGCGCCAACGTCTCCATTGGCCTGACGAGCGCGCCCTGCGCGCTGGCCTGCGCCCATCTGACCGTCTCCGGCCTCATCGGCGGCCATTCCGGCCAGGAGATCGACAAGGGCCGCGCAAACGCGAATCTCCTGCTGGGCCGCGTGCTGAACGCGGTGCAGTGCAAGCTTTCCTTCCGGCTCGTTTCCGCCGCGGGCGGTCTGAAGGACAACGCCATTCCGAATGCGGCCGAGGCCGTTCTGGCCCTGCGGGAGGAGGATATGCCTGCCGCGCGTGAGATCGCGGCGGCCTGCGAAGCGGACTTCCGAAAGGAATACGCCGCAGCCGACCCCGGTGTGACCGTCTCGCTGGAGCCTGCCCCCGCCTGCGATCAGGCGTTGACGGAGGAAGCGACGCTGCGTGTTGTCCGCTTCCTGCTGCTTGTGCCGAACGGCATCGCGGCCATGAGCATGGACATCCCGGGGCTGGTGCAGACGTCCTGCAATCTCGGCATTTTCCATGTGACGGACAGCGTTCTGACGGCGGTCAGCTCGGTCAGAAGCTCGGTTTCGTCGCAGAAGCAGATGCTGCTTGCCCGCATCGACGCGCTGTCACAGCTGCTGGGCGGTTCGCTTCATGTGACGGGGGCCTATCCCGCGTGGGAATACCGGCGCGAATCCCCGCTGCGCGATAAGCTCGCCGCCGTCTACACGCAGCAGACCGGCAAGACCCCGAAGATCGAAGCCATTCACGCGGGGCTGGAATGCGGCCTGTTTGCGGGCCAGCTCCCCGGTCTTGACTGCGTATCCTTCGGCCCGGATCTGGCCGATATCCATACCACGCGCGAAAAAATGTCCATCTCCTCCGTCCAGCGCACCTGGCGCTTTCTGCTCGGCGCATTAGAGGCGCTGAAGGACTGATCCATAGAAGCTTCATTGATATGAAAAACGCGGCTCCCCGGATGTGTCCGGGGAGCCGCAATGCGTCTGTATCGTTACCGGTGGGTGCCGACGAAGAAGACGGAAATGACGCCGGGGCCGGTGTGGGCGCCGATGACGGGGCCGACATAGTTGATGATGATATCCTTGACCGGGGTCAGGGCGCGGATCTGTTCGGCAGTGTACTCTGCGTCCTCAATGCAGTCGCCGTGGCAGATGAAGACGGTCTGCTCTGCCGGGTTGATGGCCGTGTCGGCCAGCTTCTGCGCAAGGGCCTTGAGCGCAGCCTTGCGGCCTCTGGCCTTGGTGACGTTCTTGAGCGTTCCGGCGTCGTCGGTGTGCATGACGGGCTTGATCTGCAGAACCGTGCCGACAAGGGCCGTCGCCGCGTCGACGCGTCCACCGCGCTTTAAGAACATCAGGTCGTTGACTGTGAACCAGTGGCAAAGATGTGGGATCGTCTCGCGGACGTAGTCTGCGACCTCGTCCATGGACGCGCCGGACTGCTGCTTCTTCGCGGCCAGATACAAAAGCAGGCCCTCGCCCAGAGACGCGCAGAGCGAGTCGATGGCGATGAGCTTCCGCTCCGGGTATTTTTCCCGCAGCTCGTCGCAGGCGATCGCGCCGGACTGGTACGTCGTGCTCAGACCGGAGGAGAAGCCGATGAAGAGGATATCAAGGCCCGCCTTCAGCTTTTCCTCCATGACGGCAGTGAACTCCGAGACGTTGACGGCGCTCGTGGTGGCGCGTTCGCCGTCGCGGAGCTTGTCGTAAAATTCCCTGAAGCCGATCTCACGGCCGTCGAGATAGTTGGCGTATGTATGTTCCCCGATCAGAACGTGCAGCGGCAGGACGGCAAGATCGAGCTCGTCCGCCAGTGCCTGCGGCAGATCGCAGGAGGAGTCGGTGACGATTTGAAAACGTTTTTCCATGTGTGACCTCCGGTTCTTGATTTCTGCTGCATATTATACCGCGCCGCGCCGCAAAATGCTATTCAAAAATCGACATTTTCGCTCTACAAGTCCGAACGTCCGGTCTACCCGCGGTAGAGTGCCTGCGGCGCAAGGGGTTTGCGCTCCTTCGCCGGGAACGGCTGTGACTATGGAGCTGATCATGCGCAGCGCAGAAAATATTTCTCCCGCGCGCGCTCTTTACTTTTTTCGCGCTTCATGTTAACATAATACGTATCCCCTTTTTACTCTCATTTTCCCTCGAAAGGAGCCACAGATCATGAAAAACAAGCTGAAGTGGATCGCCGCGTCGGTGCTGACGCTGGCGCTGCTGGCCGTGCCGGTGCTGGCTGCGGCGGAGCCTGTCGGGAGCCGCTCTTTGAACGTTGCGGACGGGACCGTCTATACATACAGCACGCAGGCCGTTACCTCCGATTCCGGCAAGCAGACGAATCTGCATGAGAATATCTTTACCTATAAAAAAGAGGCGCAGGTGCGGCCCGTCGTCGCCTTCGGCTCGACGCTCTACGGCACCAGCCCCATGAACAAGACCATCAAGACGCTTGAGGAGCAGGGCTACAGCATGGTCGCGGGGATCAACGGTTCGTTCTTTGACCGGGCGACCGGCATTCCCTACGGCATCGTCGTCACGAACAGCATCCTGCGCTCCGGCGGCTCTGCCAACGCGGTGGGGTTTCTGGCCGATGGCTCCGCGCTCATCGGCGACCCGACCGTCGCCGTCACGCTGGACTACGGCGCGGATGCGCCGCTGGTGCTCAACTATAACAAGGCCATGACAGAGCAGAACGGCGTGCTTCTGTACTCGCAGGACTACGACACCCGCACCAAGAATACCATTGAGGGCTATCATGTCATCGTCCGCCCGGTCGGCTCCCGTGCGGCGGAGCTGCGCCTGGGGCAGTCGCTGACCGTCGAGGTCGTCGGCATGGTGGAGGATACGAAGTCCTGCTCCATCCCGGAAGACGGCTTCCTGCTTGCTGTTGCGAACGATACTGCCTATAAAAGCGCGCTCACCGCGCTCAGAAGCATGGTCATGGGCCAGCAGATGACGCTTCAGGTCACCTGCGCCTCCGGCTGGGAGAATGTGACCTCCGCCGCAGGCGGCGGTGATATGCTGGTTGAAAACGGGCAGGTCTGCACGGACTTTACACTCGATTCCGCGAAGAAAATGGCCGCCCGCACGGCCATCGGCGTGACAAACGACGGCTCGCTCATTCTGTATACCTGCGACGAGGCGGGCAATTCCGACGGTCTGACGCTTGCGCAGCTGGCCGAGCGGATGCTTGCGCTCGGCTGCCGGACGGCCCTGAATCTCGACGGCGGCGGCTCGACCGCCGCAGGCGTCACCTATCCCGGCTACGCCTCCGGCGCGACGGCGAATGTGCCGTCGGACGGAAAGCTGCGCGAATGCGCGAACTTCATCTTCCTTGTCCGCCAGAAGCAGGACGCGGGCGCGGCCTCGAAGCTGTATCTGTATCCCTTCGGCGGCTACGCGCTGCCCGGCGCGAAGCTCACCATGACGATCAAGGCCGCTGACAGCAGCTATATGGCGGCAGCAGTCCCGACGAGCGTGACCTTCGGCGGCACGAACGTCACGCAGACCTCCGGCAGCACCGTCACGGTCGAGCCCGGCGCGAGAGGTGCGGCGACCGTCACCGCGGCGGCGGGCAGCCTGCGCGCAAGCGCGACGTTTGAGATCCCCGCCGCGCCGACCATGGGATTAATCTTGTTTTTGGAAAAGAGATTCATAAGTTTAGCGCACATTACTCCGCCTACGGTGTCAAATACGAAGGCGAAGAGCCCGAGTCCCATGATCATCAGGGTTTCCCAACGCACAAACTCGTGCGCCTGCATACGGAACGCGATGGTGATGCCCAAAAGCAGGGTGATGATATTGGAAAAGGTGGTTTGCGCCGTTTCGGACAGCGATTTCAGCACGCCGCATTCGCGGATGAGGTTGCCGAACATCAGGCAGCCGACCAGGCCCACCGACGAGGGGGCGATGAGGCCGGCGATCAGCGTCACGATGATCGGGAACAGGATACGCGTCGTCTTTG
>OMGY01002746.1_pt1 | contig 12709 bp, 7 predicted proteins | sample 1674461 | NCBI WGS metagenome assembly OMGY01 (sample SAMN05578579, study PRJEB25193) | human gut metagenome | biome: Human Microbiome; feature: human-associated habitat; material: feces | host: Homo sapiens | place: USA:Birmingham
TCCTTGTTGGTCTGTTTTTCAGCCATTTCGTGCATACCTCCTTTGGATCATGGTAAAAACAGCGGCTCCCGCAGAGGAACGAAACGCCCGTGCGGGAGCCTGCGAGGGTCATTTGGTGAAGTCCAGCTTATAGGAGGAACGCGCGCCGTCGTCCTCCAGCACGATGAATGCGTCGTAGGTCTTGCCGGTTTTCTCGGAGTAGATACCGCTGGCGTAGGCGCGTCCCTGCGTCAGGAGCGAGGAAGCCATCTTCTTTGTCAGGCTGATCTTCTTGGCGGCAAGGAAGCGGTTGTCCCGCCACAGCCCGAACTTGCAGCTCCGTCTCTCGCAGAAATAGCCGTTTTTGCTCTCCGTGACCTCTGCGCCGCAGCGGGGGCATTTACCCACCACGGGTCTGCCGGAGGGGAACAGCACCTCCGCGCCGTCCACAGGCGCAGCGTCCCGAACCAGCGCTGCGACCATATCGCAGATGCCGGCGAGGAACTCGTCCGCGCCCAACTCGCCGCACTCGATCTCCTTGAGGCGGTGCTCCCATTCGGCGGTGAGCAGCGGGGACTGGAGCTGTTCGGGCAGCACGGTAATGAGGGAAACGCCCGCTTCGGTGGGAACGAGGCGTACAGATTTTTTCGCCTTTTTGCGCTCCGCAAAGCCCGTGGCCACCAGCTTTTCAATGACCGCCGCCCGGGTCGCGGGAGTTCCCAGCCCGCGCCGCTCCGCATCCTCCGGCATATCCTTTGCGCCAGCCGTTTCCATCGCGGAGAGCAGCGTGCCTTCCGTGAAGCGTGCCGGAGGTTTTGTCTTTCCTTCGCGGAGACTGATCTTCGGCTGCCCGATCTTCATGCCTGCCTCCAGAAGCGGCAGATTCTGCTCCCGCACCTCTTCTTTCGCCTCATCCTCTTCGTCGTACCGGTTATCCTCGTACGCCTCCTGCCAGCCTTTCTCGACCATGCGCTTTCCGCGCGCAGTAAAGCATTCCTTTTCGATGGAAGCCTGGATCACCGTCTCTTCATATACACACGGCGGCAGCAGTACCGCAAGAAAGCGGCGCACAACAAGATCATAAATGCGGCGCTCCTCGTTCGAGAGTGCGGATAACTGCACGTACTGCTCCGTCGGGATAATGGCATGGTGATCGGAAACCTTCGCATCATTGACAAAGAAGAGCTTTCCGTTCAGCGGACTGCGCTTCGCCTGCTGGGCCAGTGCTTTGTACGGGCCGATGCTGACCGCATCCAGCCGCTCTTTTAACGTCGGCACAATATCTTTCGTCAGATACCGTGAATCTGTCCGCGGATACGTAAGGACTTTATGGGTCTCATAGAGGCTCTGCATCAGATTCAGCGTCTGTTTTGCCGAATAGCCGAACCGTGCGCTCGCATCGCGCTGCAGCTCCGTCAGATCGTAGAGCAATGGCGCTTCTTTCTGCTTTTTCTTCTTTTCTACGTTCTGTAAGACAAGCGGATACCGTTTTGCCTTCTCTGCGATCTGCTTTGCCTTTTCCGGATCGGAGATTCTTGTGCCGCCCGATTTTTCATCTTTCCAGGTGTAGACCACACCGCCCGCCGCGGCCGTCACCGTGTAATACGGTTTCGGGACAAATTCACGGATTTCCTGCTCGCGCTGTGCGATCATGGCAAGTGTCGGCGTCTGCACACGGCCGCAGGAAAGCTGTGCATTGTATTTACAGGTCAGCGCCCGCGTCGCATTGATGCCGACGAGCCAGTCCGCCTCGGCACGGGAAACGGCAGCGCGGTAGAGATTGTCGTACTCTTTCGCATCCTTCAGATTGGCAAAACCCTCACGGATCGCCTTGTCCGTCACAGAGGAAATCCAGAGACGCTTACACGGCTTCTGGTTATGTGCTTTGTCGAGAATCCACCGCGCCACCAGCTCACCCTCGCGTCCGGCATCGGTTGCAATGACAATCTCATTCACGTCCTTCCGCGCAAGCTGTGTCGTCACCGCATGGTACTGTTTTCCCGTCTGCGGAATGACCTTGATCTGCAGTTTTTCCGGCATCATCGGCAGAACTGCCATATTCCATTCCTTATACTTTTTGTCATAGTCTTCCGGATCTTTTAACGTCACCAGATGGCCGAGCGCCCAGGTAACGATATACTTGTTTCCCTCCAGCGCTCCGTTTTCTTTTTTGCTGCACCCCAGTACGCGCGCAATGTCGCGTGCCACGGATGGTTTTTCTGCAATTACCAGAGTTTTCATAAAATGTCTGCTCCTTTTATAGCTCTTTATACTGTTTTACAATTTCCTCCCGGTCTTTTCCGAGAATGAAGTAATAATCAATCTGTCCGTCCCCTGCGGTGTGAAGATACGTTCCAAACGTCCGTACATTGCACAGCAGTGCCGTCCGGGACGCGGCGGCCGCAATGCCGTAGCCGCGGTTCGAAACAAGCAGCGGCATCCGCGCCTGCTTTCCGCCAAAAGAGACGTAGCGCGCCTTCGCGGTCAGATCCAGCCACTCGGTCGAAAGAATGCCTTTTGCTTTCAGCTTTTCGGAACCGCTCCAGTCGAAGAACGTCCATGTCATGCCGCCGTCGATCATGCGCGGCTCGTCACGCTTCTCGGAAAGGATTGGTTTGTTGTCCGGCGTCAGGAACTGCACCGCGCCGTCCTTTTTTTCTACCATGACGCGCAGCTTTTCCGTCTCGACCAGAACCGCCGTCTTCGATTCTTTCGCACTCCACTGAAACGCGGTATCTGCCTTCGGCTTCCAGTACGTGTCCTGCACTTTTGCGGTCACACTCTTTACGAAACTGATGCGGATCACCTCCGGCGCGATCGGGGTGATGCGTAAGATGCCGTACATACTAGCAATCTCAACCGCCGATTTTCCTTTCTTCGCCCATTTCACCGCACACTTGATCTTCGAATGGCCCTTGATGCGCAGCAGCTCGTTTTCCGGGATTGCACCGAAAGCGTAAGGTGAGGTATTCAGGCGCTCCGTCTTCTCGGCTTCTCCTGGTACCATACCTGCTCCGCCCGGTCTTTTTGCACTCTGCACTCCGGCCGTGCCCATTCCATATTGCATTCCTGCCTGTGTTCCTGCACTCCGTCTGCTTCCCGGCGCTTTGCCGCCTGCCTTTCCATGATAAGCCGCACCAGCAAAAATAGATGACACCCCTTCCGGTGCACGCTGCTGCATTGTCTTTGCGGCAATTTCTTCTCCCGTTTCTACCGCAGCCCTCCGCGTTGCCGTACTGCCTTTTGCCATCACCGCTGTTCCGGTCGTGCTTGTATTTCCAAGCGCCATTCCCGGCCTCTGCTCCGGCTTGATCACAATCCGTTTCGGTCCATGGCTGTTCCGCTCGTCCATCTCCTGAATGCCGATCGCGCGGTTCTCCTCACGCGCCTCCTTCTGCGTCAGCGAAACCTTCTCATACTCTTTCGCCTTCGTCAGCGTCTCCATGGCAAATTCCTGATTGTGACGGCCCTTCGGCGCTTCTTTGGCAAGGATTCCCGTCAGTTCTCCTGTATACAGCACCGCCAGCTCATGCAGTGCCCGCGTCGCCGCCACGTAAAGCAGCTTCACCTGCCCGTCATTTTCAGGATATTTTTCTTCCGTCGGATCAAGAAGCAGCACCGCATCGAACTCAAGACCTTTCGTATATGCCACCGGGAGCACCATCACGCCCTCGCCGAACTCTGCCGTCTCGAGATCCTCCTCCACAACCGGCACGTATTGTTTCAGCTTCCGCGCCGTATCCGCCGCTTCTGCCTCATCCCGGCATACAACGGCAATCGTCTCATATCCCTGCGCCTGCCATGTCTTGATTGTCTGAACACCCGCGGCGAGCAGCGCCTCTTCATCGTCAAATGCTTCTTTCCGCACCGCCGTTCCGTGCCGCAGCACCGGCTCCACCGGATAGATCGCAAAGTCCCCATGCCGCAGAATCTCGTTTGCAAAATCGGAGATCTCCACCGTATTCCGGTAACTCTTCCGCAGAACGCCGAACGCATCGTACGTGCCGGTCAGAATCAGCTTTTTCAGCTCCTCCCAGTCGTTCAGGCCGTAGGAAAAATGGATATTCTGCGACGTATCTCCCATAATGGTATACGTACAGTCACGCAGACAGTAATGAAGCACCTGGTACGCCATCATCCCGAAATCCTGCGCCTCGTCGATGACCACATGGCTCGCCTCACGCACGGGATCGTTTTCCTTGATCCGCTTATAGAGGTATGCCAGCGCCGCCAGATCATAGACATCAAAGGAGTTTTCCGGCACTTCCACCGCTTTTCCTTTCTCCTCCTGCTGCTCCAGAAACTGTAAATAGAGATCAAAAATGGATCCCCGCCATTTTCCATCTCCAAAATATTTCTCGTATTTCCGCTTCAGCGCCTTTTTTTCGCGCGCCGGAAACGTCACTTCTTTTCCCGAAACCTCGTTCTCAAATTTTGCCAGCAGGATCTCGTTCAGCATGCACATCTTTCCTTCCATGGAAAGTGTGGACTGCTCCCTGCAATAGTTATCAATATACTCGGCGTCCAGAAGCAATGTTCCCGTTTTTTCCAGCCGCACCGGCTCCCGCGGAATCTGCTCTGCCTCGTACGTACGGCAGAAATTTTCCAGATCGAAAAACCAGCCGCTTCCGCCCTTTATGCTGTTTTTCTCATCCGCTCGGTCGATGGTGTGTACCGTGTACTTTTCTTCGTCCCAGTCCTCGTACAGAAGCCGGATAAAAAGCTGCTCCATCGTCATCTGACGGATGCCGTACACATCGAGTTCCGGCAGAACGCTGGTAATGTAGTTCAGCAGAATGCGGTTGCTTCCAATGATATAGAAATCCTCCGGCCGGAAGTCCTCCTCGTAATTATAGAGGATGTACGAAATCCGGTGCATCGCCACCGTCGTCTTTCCGGAACCAGCCACGCCCTGTACGATCAGATTCGTCTTCGGGGATCTGCGGATAATGAGGTTCTGCTCCTGCTGGATCGTCGCAATGATCTCACCGAGCACCGCTTTTTTGTTCTTCGCCAGATACTTTGTCAGCAGCTCATCGTTCGCTACCACATCGGAATCAAAAAAGTCTTTCAGATGGTCATTTTCAATCTCATACGTCCGCTTTCTTTTCAGATCAATCGAAAAAGTACCCTCTGAACTCACCGTATAGCTGCACGGCCCGGTGCTGTTCTCATAATAGACGGAGGAAATCGGCGCCCGCCAGTCCAGCACAACCGGTTCCGCCTTCTCATCGGAAATGCCGACGCGCCCGATGTAATAGGACTCTAAAAACGAAAGCCGCGGATCCTGAAAATCAATCCGCCCGAAATACGGCTTCTTTCTCGCTTTTTCCAGCCGCGCCATGCCGTGCTGGTACGCATTTAGCTTCGCCGTCGCGTTGTTCCAGAGCGCCAGGCCTTCCGCCTCTTTTGCGTCATACGTCTCCATCAGATCCGCCAGATCCTCATTCGCCGACCGGATATCCGCCTTCGCCTGTTCCAGATTCTGCTCGGCAATCCCGATCACCTTCGCAAGCTGTGCTTCCTCCTCTTCCCTCGTAAGTCCGGGAATCTCTGATTTTCTGATGCTTCTTTCCAGTTTCTCTTCTTCCACTTTGTGCCTCCTTTTTTACGAAAAACTTCTTCTACATCAGCCCGTTCTTTTGATTCTCTTATTTCCATCCCAATAGACTTTATTTTACCATGCACACGTCTCCCCGGCAAGATACTTCACCCGCTTTTTCGTGCATCAAAAAAGACACCATGCATCTTACACACAGTGCCTTTCCGACTTTTTTTCTTACTGAAGGTAATCCTTAAATTTCTTTTTAAATGCTTCGATATCGTTCGTATGGGCTTCCACAACCGCATCCGGGTTTCCGGCGATCATCAGGACACTCATCAGGGATTTCGCATCAAAGACGCATCGTCCTATTTTTACGTCAACGCCGTAATCCAGGCGTTTCACCATATTTACAAATTCTTCTACACTCTCTACTTCATCAAACTTTAACGGTAACGAAATCATATTTTCTGCATCCTTTCTGCTTTTTGGTCTTCTTTTCATGATTTTGAATTTTTTCTTTTATTTCCTTCAAAATTGATCAAAAACTTACACGATATCCCTTTTTTGCTGTTTTTTCTGAAAGTAGTAATGAAATCGCCTTCATTTTCGACTGACACTAAAATAGCATACATCTGTCTCACTGCAAATATCCGTTTTAGACAAAATTCGACGTAGTTTTACAGCAATTTGCTCATATGTTCCGTCTGATTCGTTAAGTTGTTTCTTTTCCGGCACTTTTTTCGTCTGATCTGACGGGCCGGAAGGCCTTACTTGAGAATCACTCTCATGAAAAGTTATTCGCTGAAAATAATATTTCGGATCTTCCGGGACAGCGTATACGTTCCGGCATCTTTTTTCTGAGTCATCATCAGAAATGTCATATTCTGCTCCGGCACGACTTCCATGTAGCATCCAAGCCAGCCGTCCCAGCCGAACTCACCCTTGCTTCCCAGCGTTACCGCACGCGTCGGATCTACCAGAACACGCATCAGATTTCCGTAGGAAAATCCTTCCAGACCGATCCAGTTATCAAAGCCTGCCTGCTGTACCGCGCTTAATGTGTGGCCTCCCAGAAATTTTACCGTCGCCGGACGGAGAATCTGTACACTGTTGTAGGTGCCGCCGTTCAGCAGCATCTGCGTAAATTTCGCATAATCGTCGATGGTAGATGCAAGGCCTGCTCCGCCTGCCTCATATGCCGGGCGGTACGCCATATCGTTCTGAATGCCAAGGTTATTGTCCAGATAACGGACGGACGGCTGTCCCTCCCTGCAGTCATACACCTTCGCCAGACGATCCTGCTTTTCTGCCGGAACCCAGAAATCGGTATCGTTCATGCCGAGCGGCTCGAAAATTTCTTTTTTCAGAAAATCCCCAAAGCGCATGCCGCTTGCCACCTCAATCACCGCACCTACGACATCCGCCGACGTTCCATAACTCCAGGACTGACCCGGCTGATACAGAAGCGGGACTTTTCCAAGACGGTTTGCAAATTCTACTGTACTGATCGTTCCGCCGTTTTCTTCCTTAAGTCCGTGGATCACCTCCTGAAAAAGTGCATCGGTCTGCCGTCCTGTCTCATCCGTTCCGCCGTACGTCAGCCCGGATGTCATATTCATAATATCCTCCAGAAGGATCTCCCGCTCCGCTTTTTCTATCTTCCCATCCGCTGTACATACAACCGGGTTCCGGAAGCCCGTCAGATACTTGCTGACCGGATCCGCCAGATCGACGATTCCGCGCTCTACCAGAATCATCATGGCCGTCGCGGTAATCGGCTTGCTCATGGAGTAGAGACGGAAAATATTATCGCGGGAAACCGGCTTTTTCGCTTCGATATCCGCATATCCGCTCTCCAGATAAACCTGCTCCTCTCCGTCTTTGATCACCATCAGAAGACAGCCCGGTGTCTCTCCTTTTGCAACAGACGCATCCATCACCTGCTGCAGTCTTTTCTTTATCACCTGTTCCATGGTATGCTCTAACCTCCATCTAAATTTCATTGTTTTTTCCTATTTTACCTCTCTTTTTGCCCCCTGTCATCTTTTATCTTGCTTTTCTTCTTCTATCCTCATTGTCTTTTTTTTCTGAAATCTTACAACTTTTCTGAAATTAAGAAAAACCATCAAAAACCATCATTGCCCTATTCCGAAAAATATGCTATTCTATATGTATATATATTTATGAATCTTCAGCTATTTAGAAAAACGAGGTGAACATCTTGCTGAAAACGAACGAATCCGCAGAAAATTATTTGGAAACCATTTTAGTCTTAAGTCAGAAAAAACCCGTTGTACGCGGTGTTGATATTGCAGAAGAACTTGGCTTTAAAAAATCAAGTGTCAGCGTTGCCATGAAAAACTTAAGAGAAAAAGAGCAGATCCGCGTAACGCCGGAAGGCTACATCTACCTGACCGACAGCGGACGCGCGATCGCAGAGATGATCTATGAGCGCCACCAGCTCCTCTCCCGCGGCCTGATGAGCCTTGGTGTTGATGAGCAGACCGCCACGGAAGATGCCTGCCGCATCGAGCATGTCATCAGCCAGGAAAGCTTTGAAGCGATCAAACGTCATCTGCACATGACTGCCGAAAAATAAGCATGACAAAGAAAACGCTGCCGGAGTTCTCTTCTCTCCGACAGCGTTTCTCTTTCCGCCCGAAAGTCTCCCATTTCTTTGCCGGAGCCTTTCGGGTTTTCTTTTTACAGCATAAAAGTATACGTTCCGCTTCCCAGTTCCACGGTATCCGCCGGATCCTCCGTGTTTTTAAACAGGGTTGCCGTTGTATTGACCGGAATCGTAACCTGATACTCTATTTTGTCACCTTTCCGCTCCCATCCGGCAGAAATCACGCCGTACGGGCTGTCTACGGAACCTTTCATAAACTCGAGCGGGCCCGGCTGCGGTTTCAGCAGAATGTGCTGATAACCCGGTTTTGTCTCGTCTCTCTGGATACCAAGTCCCGTGTGATACAGCCAGGAAAGAACACTTCCGAGAGAATAATGATTGAACGAGTTCATCGCATTCTGTCCGCCGAAGCCTTTTTCCTTCGTGTAGGAATCCCAGTGCTCCCAGATCGTCGTCGCTCCCTGGGTCACCGGATACAGCCACGACGGGAATGCCGTCTGCAGCATCATCTTCCAGGCATCCTCCACAGCGCCCTGCTCGGTCAGCATCTGGTTCAGAATACCCGTTCCAAAGAATCCCGTTCCGACCGTATGGCCGATCGCTCTCGTCTTTCGGATCAGATGCTCTCCTATTCTCTTTCTGTCTTCTGCCACACCATAAGACAGTGCAATTGCATACGAGCACTGCGTATCACACAGCGTTCCGTCCGCATTGCAGGTCTTTCCGGAATCCGGAAGTACAAATGTCTCATTCCAGAATTTCTTCACCTTCGCAGCAAGCGCCTCATACTGATGCTGCTCCTCTGTTCTTCCGAGCGCACCGGCAATCCGGCTCATCAGATCGGCTTCTTTATAATAGAATGCATTCCATAAAAGCAGCAGATCCGTCTCTTCCGGTGCCAGCCAGTCGCCAAGCGGTCCGATCGCCGGATTTACCTTCGTTCCCGGCAGACCCTTATCCTTCATATAGTCCATATATTTCTGCATGCCAGGATAAAATTTCTCCAGTGTGCGGATATCCCCATACTGCTCATACAGTTCCCACGCCATAAAAATACTCGCACACTCATACGTAATGCCGCCGAATCCGCCGCCCACCGGTGCAATCTCCGGGTACTGGCCTTCCGGTGTCTGCAGATCACGCATCGCCTGCAGGTTCCGCTCATAGAATTTCTTCAGGCTGCTGTTGTTGAGCGCCGTATGGCAGAAAATATGCGTATCGCCCGCCCAGCCCATGCGCTCATTTCTCTGCGGGCAGTCGGTCGGAATGTTGATAAAGTTGCATTTCTGTGACCAGGAAACATTCTCGGCAAACCGGTTCAGCAGTTTATGGCTACTCGTAAGGCTTCCATGGAATTCCGTCACAGAAGAATACTGAAGACTCTCTACTTCTTCCAGCTCCGGCGCATGCTCCACACCGCTGATCTCAATATAGCGGTAGCCGTGGAAGGTAAACTTCGGCTGGAACACCTCTTCCCCGCCGCGGCAGATATAAACATCCGTACTCGTCGCATCCCGGTAATTTTCCAGCATCATCGTGCCTTCTTTTCCGGCATACTCCGGCAGATCCGGATAAAGCACCTCCGCATAGCGGATGATGATCTTTGTGCCCGCCTTTTCATGCAGTGTAATCCGCGGTACACCGGCCATCTCCTGTTCCAGATCGTAGAGATACACACCCGGGAACAGCTCTTTTCTCGTCTTTGCCGTTCTCCGGTCCACAATCCGCACCGGCGCATCGTACTCACCGATATATTCCGGCTTCTGCTCATGAACCGCCGGCCAGGACCGTCCAAAGCCCGGCATCGTGCAGAACTCTTCGATCATGACGGTATCCACAACAACTGGCTTTTCCCAGGTGCTGTCATCAAACTCCGGCAGAGAATAAGTTTCGTAAACCTCTGCCCGGCGCGCATCGTACTGCTCTCCGGCAAAGTAGCTGGAAAACAGGTAAGGACCTTCTCCGAAATACTTCCAATCCTCGGTATTTGTTCCAAAGACCTCGCGGCTGCCGTCCTCGTACTTCATGACAACCTTGGCAAGCAGACTCTCCTTGTCTCCAAAGTAATTGAAGTTCTTCACCACAAAGGTCTGTGCCTCGCTCCACCAGCCCGATGCCAGCGTCACGCCGATTCCGTTTCGGCCCGGTTTCATCAGCCCTGTGATATCGTATGTCTGATAGTTCATTCTGTGGTCATACTGTGTCAGACCCGGACGCAGCAGATCTTCCGTGATCTCCTGTCCGTTGATCCGGCAGTCGTAGATACCACGCGCAGTAATATAAAGGCGTGCCGATACCAGTTTTTTCTCTTTCTGGCAGGAAATACACGACCGCAGCATTGGAATTGAATGATGGGACGGATCTGCCGTAATCTGGCTGTCTTCTACTTTAAAATATCCGTTTTCCACCGGAATCTGATCCGCAAAGATACTTTTTCCCCCATCCAGCCGTCCTTCCGGCGTCTCACGAACAATTTCCGCGGATGGTTTTCTTACGTTTCTTACGGTCAGATTCTTAAAATATCCTGTCGTCCCTTTTCCTGCATAAAATCCGATCTCATTCAGTCTCGGATACGGCAGCACATCGTTATTTCCTCTCGGATTCAGCTGGCGGCCTGATACTTTCGTTCCAAAAAATCCATGCTCTTCAATGGCATCCACGAGGATGCCGTCGACATAGGCGTATGCCACATTGCCGTCAACCTCTACGGTCAGCTTATGAAAGGCATCGGCATTCTCTGGTGTCAGGATTTCCTGTGTTTTCTCTTTCCAGTTGACCAGTTTCGTAACGGCAAACGGTTTTTCCGCTGTATCCTCCGGCGCATAGCCCACGCGGTAAATTTCGAGGCGTGCATCTCCATCCTCAAGGCACACAGCATAACGGATATAGTTCTCCCCTTCCATGCCAAGCTCATTTTTCGTATGATCGTTCAGACGGAAGTCATTGGCTCCAAAGACGATACCCGCTTCTCCCTTCCCGCCTTTCATCCGAAATTCACTCTCGATCGTAAAGACACCGCGGTTTTCCGCGCATACCGTCGCATGCGGTGCGCCGATCCACTCAGCTCCCTCCCATGCTGCATACAAAGAATCCATAAGGCCTGTCTCGAAGGAACTTTCTGCTTCTGCTTTTCCGCCGTGGTTATCCCACACCTCTGCTTTTACCTCATATTTGGTACAGGGCTGCAGTGCTTCTCCTTCATAACCAATCCCTGTTGATACGCCGGTTTCCATTTTTCTGCTGTCCCACACAGTATCTTCTCCGGTGCGCACAACGATCCGGCATGCGCTCTGCATCAGATTCTGTTCTCCTTCTTCTGCCGTCAGCAGCCAGGAAAATGCCGGTTTTTTCTCATCCAGCCCGATCGGTGCCATCTGATCTTCAATCAGAATTCTCTCTATCTTCATTTGGTAACCTCCCATTGCAAGCTTTGCCTTCTTTGCTGATTGTATTATACCGTCCAGCAGCTATTTCTGTTAAGATCAGTTTTTGCCCAAAAAAGCGTCTTTATTTGCATCTTTTCCGGTGTTATAATAAAGGAAATTACGAAAGAGAGGTACCATCAAATGAAAGTATTATTAATCAACGGAAGTCCTCACGCAAAAGGCAGCACTTATACTGCCCTGCACGAAATGGAAAAAGTCTTTACAGAAAATGGTATTGAGGCGGAAATCGTACATATCGGAAATAAAGATATCCGCGGCTGTGTTGCCTGCGGTGCCTGTTCCAAGCTCGGAAAATGTGCTTTTTCCGATATGGTAAATGAGGTTGCTCCGAAATTTGAAGAGGCTGACGGCCTTGTTGTCGGAAGTCCGGTTTATTATGCATCTGCAAATGCAACACTTATTGCTTTTCTTGACCGGCTGTTCTACAGCACACACTTTGACAAGACCATGAAAGTCGGCGCTTCGGTTGTCTCTGCACGCCGCGGCGGTCTTTCCGCTACCTTTGATGAGCTGAACAAATACTTCACCATCTCCGGCATGCCGGTTGCTTCCGGCCAGTATTGGAACAGTATCCATGGAAATAATGCGGACGAAGCACAGCAAGATCTCGAAGGCCTGCAGATCATGCGTACCCTTGCACGGAATATGAGTTTTCTGATGAAGAGCATCCAGCTCGGAAAAGAATCCTTTGGTCTTCCGGAAAAGGAACCGCGCGTCGGCACAAACTTTATCCGTTAATTTATCTGTTAAGCAAGATGCCGTCTTTCAGACTTTTTTCTATGTCTGGAATACGGCATCTTTTATAGCTGGAAGAAATTTTATACACGAAAAAAGCCTGCGAAAGCAGGCTTTTTAAAGCGACCCGGATCGGGATCGAACCGACGACCTCCGCCGTGACAGGGCGGCGCTCTAACCAGCTGAGCCACCGGGCCACAATAACTATTTTGAAGATATTTGATATACCTTCAAAACCGCATACACTTAACACCTATACATCATACCATACTTTCTTTCCGAACACAACCATTTTCTGCAAAACTTTTGTTTTGCATTTCAGGTCAAGCCCTCGACCGATTAGTAACAGTCAGCTCCATGCCTTACGGCACTTCC
>OMGY01002754.1_pt1 | contig 12698 bp, 15 predicted proteins | sample 1674461 | NCBI WGS metagenome assembly OMGY01 (sample SAMN05578579, study PRJEB25193) | human gut metagenome | biome: Human Microbiome; feature: human-associated habitat; material: feces | host: Homo sapiens | place: USA:Birmingham
TATGCAAATAAACATAATAAATACTATAAATTTTTATAAATGTATTACGATAATTAGTTAAAGGGAATATTCATAAGGGAGGTAAGAGACATGAATATTAACGGAGTAAGAACACAAGGAGTTACAAATATATATGCTTCTAATGGAGCAAGAAAAATAAAAGAAACTAATACAGATATAGGAAAAGATAAAATTGAAATATCTGAATTGGGAAGAAACTTAAGTATGTATGATAATGTAGATTTTAATATAGATAATAGTGCTAAAATAGAAGAGCTTAAAGCAAAAATCCAAAATGGCACTTATAATGTAGATGCTAAATTAACAGCACAAAGTATTTTAAATAATATAAAAGAAGGAAGATGAATAAATGATAAATAATCTTATAGGTATTATTCAAAAAGAAACAGAAGCATTAAAAGGGCTATTAGTAATTTTAGAAAAACAATATAAGAGTATCATAAATAAAGAAACCTTTGAACTAGATGCAATAGTAGATGAAATAAAACTAGCTAATAGAGAAGTAGCTAAGCAGGAAGTTGAAAGAAGAAAACTTCTTAATGGAAAAAAAGTACAAGATATAATTAATGAAAGCGGAAATAAAGAGTTAGACAGAGTTTATAGAGAAATAAAAATGGTTTTAGAAAGTATTAAACATCAAAATGAAACCAACGACTTATTAATAAAACAACAATTGGTTTTTACAAATAGAATGTTAAATATAATAAATCCTAAAAGAGAAAAAGGAACTTATAATTCCTATGGAAGATTATAAAATAAAAGGAGAATTTTAATATGGCAAGTATATTTTCTACATTTAACACAGCAAAAAGTGGACTGACGGTACATCAAAGTGGAATCAATGTTACATCTCATAACATTGCCAATTCATCTACAGTAGGGTATTCAAGACAAAGAGCAAAAATACAGACATCAAGACCTATTACATTAGGAGCAGAAGCAGGGCAAGTAGGTACAGGAGCTCAAATTTCAGCCATTGAAAGAGTAAGAGATTCTTTTTTAGACTATCAAGTTAGAGTTGAAACAGCAGAACTTGGTAAGTATTCAACAAAGTTAGATTACTTATCACAAGTAGAAGGGATTTTTAATGAACCTTCAGATACAGGAATTTCTACAGCGCTATCAGATTTCTTTGATGCTTTTCAAGAATTATCAAAGCAAAGTACAAGTTCCAGTACAAGAGTTGTTGTTACTCAAAAAACAAAAACTTTATGTGATTTAATAAATAACACATATACAAAACTTGAAAAATTACAAGAAAATTCAGTGGAATCTGTTAAAAATAGTGTAAAAGAAGTTAATAGTATATTAGAGCAATTAACAATAGTAAATAATCAAATAAGAATTGCCAGCATAACAGGTGATCAACCAAATGACTTAATGGATAGCAGAGATAATCTGTTAGATGAATTAAGCAGTAAATTTGGTATAGATGTTGATAAAACTCAATTTAATGGTAATGATATTACTGCTACCGGAATTGGAGCAAATTTAAACCCATTAGTTAATTCAGAACCTAATGGTGAAGTAACAAGATTATCATTTATTTCAGAAATTAAAGATAATGGAAATGGTAGTCATACAATAAGCTACTTTGTTAATGGTGATACTGAAAAACCTAAAACTATAACTGTATCAGGATTAGCAGTTACTGAAGTAGATACTTTAAAGAAAACAAGAATATTACTTACAGATGGCAATGGAGAAATGATTGATGGTAAAGGAAATATAGTGAAAGATGGAGGAACTATAGCAAATCCTATTGAAAAGTTCATACCAAAGTCAGGAGAAATAGCTGGAGCTATAGAAGTTCAAGATAGTATTGGAAGTTATATGAATCAATTAGATAAAATGGCTAAAGGGTTAGCATTATCAGTAAATGCTATTCACAGTGGTTCAATGGATTCTAATATAAAGGATACAACTAAAACTTTAGACTTCTTTGTAGCTTCTGATGGAAAAGATGAAGCAGGTATAAGTGCTAAAAATATTTCAATAAATGCTTTAATTTTAGAAAATCCTTCACTTATTAACACTAAAGAAAATGTTGATGCAGGGGAAGGAGATGGAAGTAGAGCCTTAGCCATAGCACAATTACAAAGCACATTAATATCTATAAGCAAAATAGATAGCACTACAACAAGGGCTCAATTATGTAAGTTTACCAATGGTAGCACTATGTCATTAGTTAATGATGTTGCCAGTGGAACAAAGGTTGAGTCATACTTCCAAGATGTAGTTGATAAATTAGGAGTTGAAGCACAACATGCCAAGAGAGTTGTTTCTAATGAAGAAGATTTATTAAATTCATTAGATATAAGTAGGCTTTCAGTTTCAGGTGTTTCACTGGATGAAGAAATGACTAACTTAATTCAATATCAAAAGGCATATAGTGCTAATGCAAAAACAATAACTACTGTTAGTGATATGTTAGATATTATTTTAGGATTAATTTAAGGAGAAAAATTATGAGAGTTACAAATCAAATGATGAGCACAACGTATTTAAAAGACTTAAATAAAAATTTAAATAATTTAAATACTTTAAATAAACAATTAACTACAGGAAAAGAAATTAGTAAGCCTTCTGATAATCCTTTTAAAACTGCTAGAATAATGCAAATGTACTCAGATATATCTGCCAATAAACAATATAATGAAAATATTAAAGACACTATTAACTGGCTTGATACAACTGATGTAGCTTTAGAACAAATAGGAAATTCAGCGCAAAGAATAAGAGAGTTAATGGTTTCAGCAGGAAATGCTTCTTATGGTAGTGATGAAAAAAATGCTCTTAAAGAAGAAATCAATGAAAAAATTAATGAAATAGCACAAGTTTTAAACACTAATTATGATGGTAAATACATCTTTGGAGGAACTAAAAGTTTATCTAAACCTGTTGGAGTAGAAAAAGATAGCAATGGAAACAATATATTAGTATTTAAAGATGATAATGGAAATTCCTTTAATGAAGAAGGAAAAGCCTATATAAAAAATGCCGATGGCACTATTACAAGAGATGCCAATGGAAATTTAGCAGTGGAAGCAAATCCAAAGCCAGAATATGAAAAATTATTAAATCAAATGAATGCTAATTTAAGTGTTGAAGTATCTAATGGTGTAAACATGAATTATAACGTAGGAAGTCCAAGTATATTAACTTTAAAAAATGGAAATAACGTTATGAAGTTATTAAATGATGTTGTTAACAACTTAGATAAAGTAGATAGTAGTGATGTTATAAAAGGTAATTTAGAAGAAATGGATTTATTTATATCTAATGTAAGTAGTATAAGAGGTGAAGTTGGAGCTAAGCAAAATAGAATGGATTCAGCTAAAACTCAAAATGAAGAGCAAAACTTAACTATGAAAGATGTACTTTCAAAAACTGAAGATATTGATATAGCAGAAAAGACTATAGATTTAGCAACTCTTCAAGCTATATATCAAGCATCACTTCAAGTAAGTGCATCTATAATTCAAAAATCACTGGTAGATTATATTTAGGAGGGAAAATTTATGGAGGTTATATCACCTGTTCATGGAAAAATAACTTATGATGAAAATGAAATAATTAAATTTGAAAAAACTATATTGGGCTTTGATGAATTACATAATTTCATATTAAGAAAAGTGGAAAATAGTAACTTTACAATACTTCAATCCATTGAAGATGAAAAAATCTCTTTTGTACTTGTATCTCCTTTTGATGTAGAAAGTGATTATGAAATTAAATTAAGCAATGAAACTATAGAAAGAATAAAAGCCAAATTTGCTAGCGATGTCAGTATATTTTCTTTAGTAACTTTAAATAGTGATATCAAAAAAATTACTGCTAATTTAAAAGCACCAGTGGTTATTAATGTTAATGAAAACTTAGGTGAACAAGTAATTATAGATAAAGAAAAATATAAAATAAAACATCCTTTAGTTAAGGAGTGATATAAATGCTAGTTGTTAGAAGAAAAAAAGGTGAAAGTATTTTAATTGGAGACAATATTGAAATAAGTATTGCAGCCATAGAAAATGGTACTGTAAAACTAGCAATAAATGCTCCAAAAGAAGTTCAAATATTAAGAAAAGAACTGTACATAGAAGTAGAAAAAGAAAATAAAGAAGCTGTAAACTTAAATATAGATATTTTAAAAAATTTAAAATTAAAATAATTAACATACGGAGGCGAATAATTATGCATCCAAATGCATATGGAGTATATAAAAATAATAGTGTGAATTTTGCATCTAAGGAACAGATGCTTTTAATGCTTTTAGATGGAGCCGTTAAGTTTGCTAAGAGGGGAAAGCTTGCAATACAAGAAAAAGATATAAAAATGGCTCATAATAGTATAACAAGAACACAAGATATATTTACAGAATTAAAAGTAACTCTTGATACTAGTGCAGGAGAATGGGCAGAGCAAATGTTTAATATATATTCATTTATAAATGATAGATTGCTTCAAGCTAATATAAAAAAAGATGAAGCTATTATGGATGAAGTAATCCCTTTAATAGAAGAAGTAAGAAATATATGGAATGAAGCTTATAAGTTAAGTGTAGGGCAAAGATAAGGAGTGTTAACAAATGACAAGAATAACAGGGTTAGCCACAGGTCTTGATGTAGATTCAGTAGTACAAGAAACTATGCAAGCATATCAAACAAAGATAGATACAGTGGATCAACAAAAAATGGTGCTAGAATTACAACAAGAAATGTATAGAGAAGTAATAAAGGATTGTAGAGACTTTTATGATAAATATTTTAATGTAGGTAAAAGTGATAGTATTTTACTTCAAAGAAATTGGGGTACTACAACTTTTGAGTCAGCTAGTTCAGCAGTTACTGTAACTTCCAGTGGGGGAGCAGAAGCAGCTAATTACTCTGTGGAAGTTACAAGTTTAGCAAAGGCTGCTTCATATACAATACCTGTTAATGATGCTAAAGGAACTTTTTATATAAATAATGTAAAAATTGAAATAGATGAAACTAAAAGCACTAGTGAAAAAGTAATTGCTATAAATGAAGCTTTAAAAAATAGTGGTGTTACTGCTAAATATAGTGAATTTTCTAAGGGGATAGTATTTACTACTGATAAATTAGGTGCAGATCAAAGCATAAGTATAAGTGAAGCAAAAACAGAAACTAAAAAGGGTGAATTCTTTAAAGATTTAGAAAGTAAGTTTAATGCTATAACAAGTGATGAAGATAAAAAGAAATTTGAAATTGAAGTTGCAGGTAAGAATATAACAGTAGATCTTTCAGAAGGTTTTTCACAAGGGAAAATAGAAGAAGCTATGAAAAAAGAAGGTGTATATGTTAAACAAGGTGAAAATGGAGAGTATACTGTAAGCGAACGTGGAAATGAAAAACAAAAAGTAAATGGAACTAATTGTGAAGCAAGTATCTATAAAGATGGTGAAAAGTATGAAGTTTCAGGAAGTAATTCCAATAGTATTACTTTAGATGGTGTTACTTTTAAGTTTAATAATGTAACTTCTGAAAAAGTTAATATCACAAGTAAAACTGATGTTACCAAAGCAAAAGATAATATAGTTAAATTTGTTAATGATTATAATACTTTAATGGAAAAATTAAATACATTAATTAGTGAAAAAAGAGATAGTAGTTATATGCCATTAACAAATGCTCAAAAAGAAGAAATGAGTGAAAAAGAAATTGAACTTTGGGAAAAGAAAGTAAAAGTAGGGCAGTTAAGTAGAGATAGTGACTTAACAAGAATAAGAAATGCAATGAAAACTGCTATGAGTTCATTGGTAGGAAGTTCTGGACAATCTTTAAAATCTTTTGGAATTACTGCGGTAACTGATTATAGTGGAACTAAAAATGGAACTTTTTCTATTGATGAAGATAAATTAACTAAAGCATTGGAAAATAATCCAGAAGATGTTATGAAAGTATTTATAAATAATAGTGATGATGCTTCTGAAAAAGGTGTATTACAACAATTAAAATCTATGTTTGATAAAGAAACTCAAAATTCAACTGGATCATTAATTAAGAAAGCTGGTATTGAAGGATCTGCCACAGCATCAAATAATACTTTAACTAGAAGAATTGCTCAATATGAAACTAAAATTTCTAGAATGGAAACTTTATTTGCTACTAAACAACAAGCGTTATATAGTAAATATGCAAGATTAGAAACATTAATGAATAATTTAAATAATCAATCTAGTTCATTAACTTCAATGTTCTCTAGCTAGGAGTGTTTATTATGGAAGAACTTTTAAAAGAATATAAAAGAATTGCAGATAAAATATTATATGAAATTATGAAAGATGATTTGGAAAGTGCTGAAAATTCCATGAAAGCAAGACAGGATATATTAAATAAATTATCAGAAGTATCAATAGATAAAACTATAGATATTGAAAAAAATAGAAGAAGAATTACAAAAAAGTAAACTAAATTTAAAAGAGCAAATTGATGAAATTAAGAGACAGAAAGCTGCTCAAAATATTTATGGAAAACAATTTGAAGATATATATTTCTTAAATAAACAAATTTAATTATCCACTTAATACATAAATAAAAATAATAAAAAACTATAAAGTAAAATAAATATAAGACGAATATATAAAAGTAAGGTTAATAATGAATAACATTTTATAATAAGATGCTAATAAAAAAGTTATAAAAAACTATAAAGGATTAAAAAAATATATCGAATATATAAATGTAAAGTTATTAAACATTACAAATATAAATAGAAACTAAAAGACAAGGATGTCAAAGGAAAATCAAGGAGGAAAACAAAAATGATTATTAATCACAATATGAATGCGCTAAATGCGCATAGAAACATGAATGTTAACAATACAGCTGCTGGAAAATCAATGGAGAAATTATCTTCAGGGTTAAGAATTAACAGAGCTGGTGACGATGCTGCAGGTCTAGCAATATCAGAAAAGATGAGAGGACAAATTAGAGGATTAACTCAAGCTTCAAGAAATGCATCAGATGGTATATCAATGATACAAACAGCAGAAGGTGCATTAAATGAAACAACAAATATTCTTCAAAGAATGAGAGAATTAGCAGTACAAGCATCAAATGATACAAATACTACAAGTGATAGAAATGAGATTCAAAAAGAAATCAATGCTTTAACTGAAGAAGTTGATAGAATAGCTAATAACACTGAATTCAATACTCAAAAATTATTAAATGGTAATAAGAGTGGAGTAGGTGGAGATGTAGTAAATAAAGAAGTTAAAGCAGTTCAAGGTGAATTTAAGGTAGAGTTTAAGACTGCACTAGCAAAAAATCAAGAAATAACAATAGATGGAAATGTTTATCAATTAAAAGAGACAGATATAAATGATCCAACAAATACATTGAAAACTTCATTAGAGCAAACATTTAAAGACTATACATTCACAGTAGATGTAGATAAAAAATTTATTACTATGAAACAAAGGGTTGGAGAAGATAGAGAAAAAATGAGTATTTCTCTAGATGGGAAAAATGTACAAGCTAAAACTCAAAATGCTGGTGTTACAGCTAGAGATGAAGAAATTAGTGAAGGAAGAGCAAATGTTCAAGTTGGAGCTAACTCAAATCAATCTATGGATATTGAAATAGGCGATATGAGAGCAAAAGCTTTAAACATTACAGATGGAGCAGGAAATAGTTTAAGTGTATTAAGTGCAGAAGAGGCTAATAAAGCTATTACAGCTTTTGATGCAGCATTAAATGAAGTATCATCACAAAGAGCAAACTTAGGGGCAGTACAAAACAGATTAGAGTATACAATATCTAACTTAGATAATACTGCAGAAAACTTAACATCAGCAGAATCTACATTAAGAGATGTTGATATGGCAAAGGAAATGATGGAATATTCTAAAAATAACATATTAAATCAAGCAGCTCAAGCTATGATTTCTCAAGCTAACCAACAACCACAAAATGTATTACAATTATTAAGATAATATATTAATAATTTAAGGGTGAAGATTTATTCTTCACTCTTTTTTCTATAAAGAAAATGTATGTATATTCGATAAATTAATTATAATAAATTTGGAGGCGATATATAATGAAGGTATTAAAACCTTTTTATTATGATGATTTTAAATGTATAGCTGGAGACTGTATAGATAATTGTTGTCATGCAGAATGGGAAATTAGTATAGATAAAAAAACTTATAAAAAATATAGAAAATTAAAAGGTCAATGGGGAAATAAAATAAATAATAATATTGGTAGAATTAGAAGTAATATTAGTGATTTAAGATATGGAAAAATTAAATTAAAAGATAAGGGATGTTCATTATTAGATGAAAAAGGGCTATGTACTATACATGCTAATTTAGGTGTGGGATATCTATGTAATACTTGTAAAATTTATCCAAGAGAGATAACTAAATTAGGGGAAATTTATGAAAGAAATTTATTTATGTCATGTCCTGAAGTAGCTAGATATTTTGTTAGACATAAAGAAAATTTTTATTTTAATATGGGTGAAGAAGAGTTATCAGATTTAGATAAAGATTATATTATTGATAAAAGTTATGATGAAAAATTATATAATCTTCTTTGGGATAGCCGTAGTTTAGCTATGGAAATAATTCAATTTAAAGAAATTGAAATTTGGAAAAGAATTATATTTTTAAAAATGCTTACTGATAAGGTTCAAAAGTTAATAGATGAAGAAAATTATGAAAACTATGAAAAAGTATTAAATACTTTTAGAAATGAAATAACTAATATAGATGTAATTAATTCTTTAGATAAAATTAAATTTGTAGAAGATGTAAAGTTTGATTTTATTCAAAGTATTATAAATAAAAGTAGTCAATTAAAACGTGTTAAATATAGTCAATTAATAAATGATTACTATGAAATGTTTAATGCAACTGATGATAAAAAAGAAAATTTAAAATTATTATTTGAAAAGGAACGAGAATTTAATATTTTCTTAAAGGATTACGAGAATATATTAGAAAATTTATTAATTTATTTAATATATGGATATTTTATGTTGGCATTATATTCAAAAGATTTAAATAAACAAGTTAATAAGGTTGTTATTACTTATTCTATGATAAAAATGTTACTTTTAGGAAGATGGTATAAAAATAATAAAAATCTTACTGAAGAAGATTTTGTAGAAGTTTTATATGTATTTTCAAGAGTTATAGAGCATAATAAGATGTTTTTAAATAAAATATATGAAGGCGTTAAAGAAGTTGGTTATGACAAAATAGCATATACAACAATACTAGTACATTAGAATGGAGTAAATTATGAGAATTAATATAAATATGAAGTCCTTAGGGATTTATAGTGGATATAAGAAAAATATTGCAGCTAATGCTGCTGCCATGGAGAAAATATCCAGTGGTAAGAAGATTAATTCTGCTAAGGATAATCCTCTTAAAATTGAACAAAGTGAAAATTTTAGGATGCAAATAAGAGCATTGGAAATGGCAAATAAGAACTTACAGGATTCCACATCTATGATTCAAGTTGCAGACACTGCCATGGGCACCATCAGTGAAGCTTTAATTAGAATGAAAGAGTTAACAGTGCAAGCTGCCAATGAAGTTACTAATGAAGCTGATAGAAAACTTATTCAAGATGAAATAGATGTATTAATAAGTCATATTGATGATACAGCTAAGAATACAGAGTTCAATGGTAATAAGCTTCTTGTTAATGGTAATGTAACTGATAATAGTAAACCAGATTATGTGGAAATGCAAATAGGTGCTAATGTAGGTGATAGCATTGGAATTCCATTCTTTAATGTATCTAGTGAAACTTTAGGTATTGATAAATTAGATGTGGTTAATGATGCCACAAAAGCTTTAAATTCTATTGATGAAGCTTTAAAAAATGTAAATGGGTGTAGAGCTAAATATGGAGCAGTGCAAAATAGATTGGAAAATTCCATAGAAATTACTTCTAGCTCATCATATATATATGAAAAATCTAGCAGTGATATAAATGATGCTGATATTGCACTGGAAATGGCGGAAATTGCAAGAACATCTATATTGATGGAATCAGCCACAGCAATGATGGCTCAAAGCAATAATTTCCCTAAGGATATGTTAAATATATTAGCAAATTTAAGAAGATAATATTTTAAAAAACTTTAAAAGAACTAAAATGTGGTTAAAATTCATTTTAGTTCTTTTTTTATTTTTATTAAGTAAATAGAAGTAGATAATGGAATAAAATTGGAAAAAATTATAAAAATTTTATTTTGAATTTAAAAGTTGAAAATGTTTTTTAGTTTGAAAATTCAATGTTATTTAATATTATTAGAAAAAATAATTTAAAGTTTTATAAATGCTAATATATATTAAATTATTTTAAAAATCATGTAGAAAACACTCGTTAAATGTAATATAATAAAAACTAAAGTTTCGACATTTATAGAGTTTGGAGGGAAATTAATTGTCTAATAGTTTAAATACATATGACTTAATAAAGCGAGGATTAAATGCCGCTGCTGTAAGAAGTGAAACTATAGCCAATAATATAGCAAATGTTAACACCAGTGGATATAAGGCTTTTAAAGTTGTTTTTGAAGAAAAATATAAAGATTCTGGTTTTAATATGAAGGCAACCAATGAAAAACATATTCAAAAGGAAAAACCAGGAAGTATCACTACTGTTAGAGACGAAGAGACAAGTATGAATGAAAATGGAAACAATGTTAACTTAGATTTAGAAAAGGTAAATCAAGCAGCAAATACTTTAATGTATCAAGCATTAACATCACGTGCCAGTGGAAAGTTAGCATCAATGAAAACTGTGATTGGAGGAAATTAAAATGGGAATGTTTGATTCAATGAGAATTAGCGCCAGTGGATTATCAGCAGAAAGATTAAGAATGGATACTATAAGCTCTAATGTGGCAAATGCTCAAACAACAAGAACAGAAAATGGTGGACCATATGTGAGAAAGGTAGCTGTTTTTAAGGAAGCATTAGATGAAGCAGGAAGATGCAAAGGTATATCAGCAGTGGGAATAGTAAATGATGAATCAGAGCTGGAAAGGGTGTACGATCCTACTCATGTGGACGCTGATGAAGACGGATATGTAACTATGCCTAATGTGAACATATTAAATGAAATGGCAGATATGATAGTTGCTACTAGAACATATGAAGCTAATGCTGATGCATTAAGTGCATCTAAATCAATGTTTACTACAGCATTATCTATAGGAAAATAGGAGGATATAACAAATGAAGATAGACAATTTTACACCCAGTGAAAAAATATTTGAAAAAAGAATAGCAATAGAAGATGAAAATAAGGATGGATTTGGACAAGTATTTAAAAGTGCATTACAAGCTGTCAATGATAAACAAGTTTATTCTGATGAAATGACAAATAAACTTGTTTTAGGTGAAGATGTGGAAATTCATGAAGTAATGCTGGCGGCAGAAGAAGCTTCATTGGCATTACAAACAGCAGTTCAAGTTAGAAATAAATTAACAGAAGCAATTAAAGAATTAACAAATTTACAAATATAGTTAGGAGTGCTTAAGCATGGACAAGTTTTTAGAAGTTTTTAAAAAGCTTTTAGAAAAATTTAAAAATTTAAGCAAAGGTGTAAAGATAGCATCAATTATATCTGCTATAACACTTATCATAGCTATTTCATCATTGTTTTTTTATCAATCTTCCAATAAATATTCTGTTTTATTTTCAGGTTTAGACTCAGCAGATTCAAAAACAGTTTTAAGTGCATTGGAGGAGCAAGGTGTAGATTTTAAAGTTGAAGGTGATTCAATTTTAGTAGATAAATCTGTAGTAGATAAGCTTAGATTACAATTAGCTTCTAATTTAACTATGGGAAGTACAGGCTATGAACTAATGGACTCAGGAAGCTCTTTTGGTATGACTGAAGAAGAATTTCAAATTAAAAAGCTTAGAATGCAACAAGGTGAATTAGAAAAAACCATAAAGAGTTTTGAACAAATAAGTGATGCAAGAGTACATATTACTCTTCCTACCAATTCGGTATTTGCTGATGAAAAAGAACCAGGAAGTGCAGCAGTATATGTTAAGTTAGTAGCAGGAAAAACTTTATCACAAGAGCAAGTTAAATCAATAGTGGCTTTAGTTTCAGGAAGTACAGCCATATCTAAGGATAATATTCAAGTAATGGATAGCAATATGAATCTTTTATCAGAAGATTCAAGCTTTAAATTAGATGAAAATAGTGATCAAAATGTAACTTCTACTTCCATTGCAACTCAATTAGAGTTAGAAAAGAAGTATGAAGCTCAATTACAAAAATCAATTTTAGAACTGTTAACACCGGTATTAGGAAATGGAAAAGTTAAAGTGATGGTAAGTGCTGATTTAGATTTTGATTCAACAAAGGTTACAGAAACAGTGGTGGATCCTAATAAAGTAATAATCAGTCAAAAGACTTCAAAAAGTGAGAATAATTCATCAGAAGGTAATGATAATGCAAGTGGTAGCGGAAGTGTAATTGATGAAAATATGGGAAATACAATAGTTACCAATGATAAAAACACAAAGAGTACAACTGAAGAACAAACAACTAATTATGAAGTTGGAAAAACTGAAACAATAAAAATTAAAGCTCCAGGTGAAGTTAAATCATTAAGTGCATCAGTAATAGTTGATGGAGAAATCAATGATGCATTAAGAACTGCC
>OMGY01002758.1_pt1 | contig 12685 bp, 16 predicted proteins | sample 1674461 | NCBI WGS metagenome assembly OMGY01 (sample SAMN05578579, study PRJEB25193) | human gut metagenome | biome: Human Microbiome; feature: human-associated habitat; material: feces | host: Homo sapiens | place: USA:Birmingham
ACAATATCGGAAAAATAACCTAAAAAAATTTGTCTGAAAAAGTGTTGACAATCCATTGCGAAGCTGCCGGAGGAAAAGCACACTCACAACTATACGGGAAGCATTACGAAGGAAGCAACCTGTACAGAGGCAGGGGTAAGGACGTATACCTGTTCTTGTGGAGACAGCTACACGGAGAATATTCCGGCAACAGGACACAGCTATGTATCAAAAGTAACCAAGGCTGCAACGACAACTGAGGAAGGCATCATGACCTACACCTGCTCCAAGTGCGGACACAGTTACACACAGCCGATCGCTATGATTAAGTCCGATAACAGCAACAAGGATAATGGCAGCCAAAACCAGAAACCGCAGTCTGGCACAGACAATGGTAATCAGAATCAGAAGCCACAGCCTGATACGGATAATGGTAAGGACAATGGTACTTCAATTAAGCCATACATCAAGGATGACAGCGGCAAGGAAGGCTGGGATGTTATCAAGCCACAGCTTGAAGAAGCTAAGGCAGGCGATACGGTAACGGTTGTCATGAATGGAACGACGGTAGTACCGAAAGATGTAATTGACAGTATCAAGGGCAAAGATACAACACTTGTTCTGGATATGGGAAATGGTCTTTCCTGGAAGATTTATGGAAAGGATATTACTAATGCAGCTGGAGATATTGATTTTGATGTGACAGTCGGAGCCGACGCCGGAAAATCCATTCCTGTGGATGTGATCAATAACGTGACCGGGGAACATTCTTCCTTGAATCTGACTCTTGCTTATGACGGAGAGTTTGGATTTACAGCCACACTGACCGTCAACATGGAATCAAAGAATGCAGGACTGTATGCGAACCTGTTCTACTACAATGAACAGACCGGAGAACTGGAATTTATCAGCGCCGGACAGATTGATCCGGATGGAAATGTGGAACTTGTATTTACCCATGCATCAGATTACACGATTGTTGTTGATGCCAAGATTATGAGTGATAACGGTCAGGCAGACAACAAATCTGATGAAACCATTCCTGCACCTAAGACAGATGACAGCACTTCAAAATATGCATGGAATAATACGATAATCATTATTATAGGTATCTGTATTATACTGATTGTTTTTGGAGCCGTATTCTATGTAAGAAAAAAGAGTGGTTCTGAGGAAGAATAAGTATCTGACATAGTAATTGAATAAAAGTGGGAATGTGGGAGCGTACTGGCAAAGGGTGTAACAGTATAAACATGACAAGCGGTGTATGTCTTGATGAAGAGACGTATGCCGCTTATTTGCGTCAAAAATGATAGAAAACTAAAAGAAAAAAAGAAAAAAAACTCAGTCTGGAATATTTTTTGCCGGTGAAACTTTTTGCTGGAATACAGCGTCAAAATAGTAGAATATATCAAAAGAATATGTGTTACAATAAATACCGAAAAATAATTGCATGCAGTTTTCAAAAGTGAGGAAAGGATATATGTCGGACAGAAAAAAAGAACAGGCGGTGGAGCGTGCCCTGACGGAAGGGTATGAGAAGTATTACCGTCTTGCTTATAGTTATGTACATAATGAAGCGGACGCGCTGGATATTGTACAGGAAGCAGCCTATAAAGCCATTTTAAAAAGTGACAGCCTGAAGGAGCCGCAATACGTGGAGACCTGGGTGTACCGGATCGTGATCAATGAGGCGTGCAGCTTCCTGCGCAGCCGGAAGGAGAGCGCGGATGTGGAGGAGATCCAGGCGGCAAGTGAAGATATCTATGAAAATATTGATTTAAAACGCGCAATAGAAAATCTTGACCCAAAGGATCGTGCCATCGTAGTCCTACGATTTTTTGAGGACAGGCAGCTGGAGGAGATCGCGAAGATCCTGGATGAGAACCTGAGTACAGTAAAGAGCAGGCTATACCGGGTGATGAAAAAGCTGCGGCTGAACCTCGAGGGTAGCATGGGCTGAGTAATCCGTAGTCAAAGTCGTGGGATTTTGCCCCCGACATCATATATATGCAGGACATAAGACAGATACAGGAAAAGAGATATGGAAAGAGATAACATGACCGGTCCGAACAGACCGGACAGATGGAGAATAGATATGACTGAACAGGAACAGTTGAGGCAATTAAAAGAGGAGTATGAGAATATGATAATACCCGAAACGGGACGGGAACGGCTGCAGGCAGGTATCGACAGAGCCCGGATGGAGAAAAAAAGAGCAGAGCACGCCAGAAGGCGTTCTGCATGGACGGCGGTGGCTGCGGCAGCTGTCGTGATGATCGCACTGCCAAATACCAATATGCAGATAGCCCATGCCATGGAAAATATTCCGTTGCTGGGTGGCTTTTTTAGGCTGGTAACAGTGCGGCAGTACAATTACAACGATGAGAACCATGATGCCGAAGTAGAACTTGCACAGATCAATTATGGAGAAGATGCGGGAGAAGGTGCTTCCGTTGGAGAAGTGGCAGCCGCTCCTGAGGGCACAGCTGCCGGAAGTGTGGAAGGTGTCGGACAGGAGGCTGCGGTAGCAAATCTGTCGGAAGACGGTGTGGAAGCGGTCAACCAGGATATGGAGGCTACGGTAGAGGAACTGATCCGTCAGTTCGAGGATACCTTATCCGAGGAAGGATACCATGGTCTGCATGTAACACAGGAGGTTGTTACGGACAATGCGAGGTATTATACCGTAAAATTAAGCGTTTTGGAGACGGAAGCCAGCGGCTACGAGCATAATCAGTTTTATACGATTGATAAACAGACGGGAAATGTGGTGACACTGGAAGATCTGTTTGCAGAAGGGAGCGACTATATTTCCGCGATCAGCGAGAACATTAAGACCCAGATGAAGGAGCAGATGGCGGCGGATGAAGGCGTGATCTATTTCCTGGATAATGACGATATGCCGGAATTCAATTTTCAGGGGATCACGGAGCAGACGAACTTCTATTTTAATGAAAAGGACGAACTGGTCATTGCCTTTGATGAATACGAAGTGGCTCCCGGTTCTATGGGAGCACCGGAATTTGTGATTCCGCAGGAAGTGACGGCAGCAATTTTAAAGTAAGCAAAAAATATCTAAATGGGGAAACTCCCGCATATCATGAAACAAAAGGATATGCGGGAGTTTTTTTATGTCATTGATTGTATTGGATGCGGGGCATGGTGGGGGATGGTCGGAAATACGGCTACTATTCTATAACCCCAGCATTTATGCGGGTTACAGGATTTATTCTACCATGAGGTAATAGTGGAATTCAAGGGTATTTGTATCCTTGTAGAACACGATCTTACGCACAATGCCCCGGAGAGCCTCCGCTTTCAGATCATTCGGTGCATCACTTTCGATGATATCCAGGACAGAATGCACACGGTTTAAGAACTGCTCTTTGTAGTTCTCGGAACCGGAGGCAGCAGTCGTCAGCTCTGAGAGCAGGACTTCCAAATCTGCACGTCGCTTCTCGATCATCTCTTTATTCCGCTTGTAATCTTCCAGAGTATCAATTTCATTCAAATATGCTTCCTTGATGCGTTCCAGCTTACGATCCAGGGAAGCCAGTTCACGCTGATAACGTTGCCTGTCCAGCTCTACAGTCGGCTCATAGGTGCGGACAAGTTCAAAGGATACGTCCGTGACGCTCTCCAGTACCTCATGGAGCGACGATATTACGGCACCGGTAAGTTTCTTGGCAGAGATGTATTGTGAGCCTGTATGAAGCCCTTTCATGTATCCCAGACACTGGAAGCCCTCGCCGGAGACATAGGATCCGCCGTGAGTGGACTTCCGGGGATAACCTTCTTTATGTGACAGGGACTTGCCGCAGACCGGACATTTTACAAGACCGGACAGCCAGTGCTTTGTGTGAGAGACCGGATGCTCATAGCGCTGCATCAGCTTCTTGCTGTGTTCCCGGCGCTCCTGGACGATGTCCCAGGTATTCTGATCGATAATCGGGGGATGGTGGCTGTCACTGATGATCCATTCCTCGGGATCCCGCAGGGTACTGGTGGCACTGGATTCCCGCATGTTGTAGCGAACCTTACCGATGTAGAAGGGATTCTCCAGTATGTAGATCACACCTTCCTGGTCAAAATGATTGCCGGTTTTCGTCTTGTATCCATGGTCATTCAGATCTCTGGTGATGTAGTTGATGTCGCTGCCGGTGGCGTACATATCGAAGATCTTACGGACAATAGCGGATTCCTGCTCTTCGATGACAGGATTCTCATTCGGAGCCTTGGTATATCCCAGTGGCATTTTACCGTTGTAGAGACCCTTGCGGGCACGGGAGAGCATGGAACGGCGGACTTCTCCGGAGAGGTTCACGGAGTAGAATTCATCCTGCCATTCAATGATCATTTCGATGAGGCGGCCATACATGCCATCGATTAGCGGCTCACTGACGGATACTACATCGATGCCGAGCTTTTTCCGTAGCATGGATTTGTAGAAAGTACTCTCGTCCTGATTCCTGGCAAACCGGCTGAATTTCCACAGAACAACGACATCGAAGGGCTTCGGCTTTGTCTTGGCCGTTGCTATCATATTCTGGAAAGCATACCGGTTACTGGACTTGCGGCCGGAGCGTCCATCTTCTTCCACGAAGATAAATTCGGACGGCAGCAGGATATTATGCTGCAGGCAGTATCGTTTGATTTCTTCCAACTGGGACTCCGGGGAATACTCCAGCTGATCATCGGTGCTGACACGGATATAGGCAGCACCGGTACGGATCCGTTCCGTGGACTCGGCAGATTTACGCATCACTTTCTTGGCCATTGCACATTCCTCCTAAGTAAATGTACGGAAAAATGGGCATAAAAATGCCCGGACATATGTTTGCATTGCAATCCGTCCGGGAAAATGATAAAATGCACTTGCGAATGAGATTTTATCTGGGTATTCCCGGGTAGGATCGGATCAGCTCCGGTGCGCCAACACTGGGGCTGATTTTTTAGTTTTTAAATTTATCAGTGTTGCAGCAACGTTTGCAAGGAATATAACCAGCCTGTTGTGCATCTTTAAGACTAATGCGCTTAGGATTTTCCAACCCTGAGCAATGTTGCAGGCTATGAAATTTATTGCTGTTTTCCGATATCCAAACGCGATCTTCTTGTGTAATATTAACGTTCAAAATTTGCCCGAGATAAGTTATATCCTGAGGAAAAATTTTACAATGTCTATTTAACTCAACATCCAATGTACGACTCAAGCGGCTATAAGGATTTTTATATTCAAAAAGACTAAGAACAAATAGTAATTTACTTAATCCACGGATAGGGACGGGTTCGTCCTCACCGAAAATTTCGTGTGAACGTAAAATGTTACTGCTTGTATAATTATATATGCGTCCGCCATGTGCAGACATATTGCGATAGTCCATACAAATAAACAAGGTATCCATCATCAGTTTGCATAATGCCTCTTCTGAAAGACCTAATTTTTCAGAATTATACAGATAAGAAACCATCAATTTCTTTTGGGGCATTTTGAATTGATCGATATAGTTGATTATTGTGGAAAAATAAATACTTTTGAATAATATCCATGGTGGTACAATTCCATATTTTTCCATATAATGATGAATTGGTTCTTTGTCAGTGGTTAAAGCCTCATTCATTGTATGAAGAATGCCGTTAAGAGAGAAGCGCTCTTTTCGCTTTCTCTTGTTTTGGTAATTACGATATTGTAGATAAGAAGAAGGATCTACCCCAAATGATTGAGCAATTACATTGGCAGCAATCTCTTTAATATGCTCTTCTAAATCCTGCATAGAAGCCATTACTGTATTACGTAGAGCTTTATCAAAAAAATATAGAGAAGATATTTGCTCAAAGCTTACACCATCGCGGTACATGATTGTATCATCGGATTTAAGAATATATGGGTCTCTATAACTTTTAATCAGATTGGAATAACCAAACAGTCTCAAGCCGGTAAGAGCATGATCTTGGTCATAGATAGTTAGATTTTGAGATATAAGCTTTTTCAACTGATCTTCAGGTGTTGAATAGTAGATTTTTTCTCCCATGAATCATTGATCCTCCTTTGTATGCAAAAAGAGCCTTGGAATACAATTCCAAGACTCTTTCGCGACCGCACAGCAGTCATTCACTAATTAGTGATATTATACTATTATGCTCAAGCCTTGTCAAGTTATTCCTAAAATTTATATTTTTTGAAAAATTGCACCGGTGCAACTATATCAGCTCCAACACGGAAACCGGGTCGAAGTAGATCACGTAGTTATCATATTGCACGCAGATACCGTACTTGCTCCGATAGCATTGCAGAGCTTCCTGAAGAAACTCTTCCGTGACACCCAGGTAATCAGCCATCTCATAAGAGGTAGTATAGTGTGCCTTGTGGCAGGAGATGATGCCGTGTAGTCCGATCAGTTTGTTATAACTCCAGAGACGTGCCCGGAGTTCCTGCTTGCGGTTGGCATCGGAGGACTGATCGATAATGTCTCCGACGGTAGTATGGTAATGCCCAAGCTCTTCGGCAAGCGTGCATTTCTTTTCGGTTTCATCCAGATCGTGTTTTATAGCGATCCGATTGCCTTTGATCCGTCCGCAGTTTGCGTGGAGCGGTTTCTCCTTTGTGATCAGGTGCTGTTTATCAGCCTCTATAAGTAAATCTGTGTATGTAGTCAATAAAATCACCTCATCATAGTTGTAATGGACTAGAAGTTCTCATCATCCATGATATCATCGTCGTGCTTCTGATCTGCTGCGGAAGCTCCGGAAATTGCATGTGCTGCATTTGGATCTAAAGCAGAGGCAGCAGGAGCCGCCAGAGGAATAACCTTGCCAGTATTTTTCTCTGCGGTGGAGCGTTCCCATTCTTTGGTCAGTGTGAAATCTACCATTTCTCTGCCGTGGTCATCGAGATCACGGTATTTCTTTATATGGTCATATTCTGCCAAGGTGACATCATTTTGCTGAGTTTTTATTTTAACAGAATCTTGAAAAAGATAGTTGGCATCACAATTCAAACTTTCAATAATTTTAAACAAAATAGGTTCTTTGGGTGAACTAACATCATTTTCATAATTAGAAATAGCACCAACGGTAACTCCCAACATAGAAGCAAATTCGTTTCTTGATAGTCCATTAAGTTCACGGAGTTCTTTAATTCGGCTTCCTATACTCATTTCTACACCTGCCTTTGCCTTCTTTTAATAGTATGGTATAACAAAAATCTTTGTACGTCAATATAAATGATAAGAAATTTGTAAAAATAGTATTGACAAAACAAGAAGCTTGTTATAGACTCTAAATTAACAAGAAACTTATTTATGAAAGGAGGAAAACAAGTTGCTTGATATAGCTACATCGAACAGCATTGTTGCGGATAATATCAATCAAATTATCAAGGAAAGAAACTTGAAACAGTCAGCTATTGCGTGTAAGGCTGGTTTTACACCGCAAGAATTTAATGCAATGTTAAAAGGAAGAAAGCTGATGAGAGCAATAGATATTGCTTCGATATTGGAGGTTTTGGGGGTAGATGCCAATGAACTTTTTAGGAAGGAATAATCAATGGATCAGAAAGTCATTATCGTTTGGAATGAAAAAATAATTGTAAGACATGGAAAAACGGAAATCACTACTACAAAGGAAGCAATTTCCGTTTCAGCACCTAAGATTATTCTGGAATCTGGTATGTTAAATCATCAATTTTAATTAGAGGTCTGTTTGTTTCAACTTTTACTACTCCAGCAGTGGTGATTGTTTTCATAACAAAGCCATTGGGATAGGTTGCTATGTCAACAATTTGTTCAGCAGTTTGGTGGATTTGATGCTGAATTTCATTAAAAGCGCAGTTTTTAGGCTGCAAGATGTTAAATTCCATGAGAATCTCCTTTCTTTTGTACTCGGCTGCTGCAACAGCCTGTAAGTACAGTATAGAAAAAGGAGAGAGCATTGCAAAATGGATTCAATCAGCGAAATGGGATAGCATTGCTGAGAGGTTATCTGAAACAAGTATGTCTCTTATTACACAGGTTATGAATGCAGAAAAAGATGGAGACTGTAGTTGGATTGTATGGTATGAATGTGATCATGTTCTCGAGAGCATAAGAAAAATTGCAAATCGGTTAAACTGAAATATTAAGATTTATGGAGGCATTTGTATGAGAAAAATACATGAATGTGCAGAAGATATAAAAAATATTTTAAATGATGCAGAACGAACCGAAGAGGTTGACGGAGATATGTTATGTAGTATTAATGAGTTGGTGGATGAAATTTTATCAATATATTGTTTAGAAAAACAACAAAGAAAAATGGCTATAGCTGAAGAAAATGAGATTCTTTCAGAAGAGGCTAAAAAAGCAGGATGGAAGTCTGGTGTTATGAACATCTAAACTGAAATATCGGAAAAATTGTGTAACGAAAGGAGAGATAGGCATGTTAAGTAAAATGAACGATCTGATGGGCGGATATACCGTTATAGTTACCACCAAGCAGGATGGAGAAATTAGCCAATGCACTGAGCGAAGCTTTCATGGAAGAACATCCTGATGTAACTGTAACCGCTGAATTCGTAGGATCCGGTGCGGGTATTGAAGCTGTTACCAACGGAACCACAGATATCGGTAACTCTTCCAGAAGCTTAAAGGATGAGGAAAAGGCAGCAGGCGTTGTAGAGAACGTAGTAGCTATCGATGGTATTGCAGTATGTGTAGACCCTGCTAACGAAGTAGCAGATCTGACCAAAGAGCAGTTGACCAACATTTACAATGGCACAGTTACCAACTGGAAAGAAGTTGGCGGTGCAGATGAGCCTATCATCGTGATCGGTCGTGAGGCAGGTTCCGGTACCAGAGGCGCGTTCGAAGAGCTGGTTGATCTGGTAGACGGCTGCAAATATGCAAACGAACTGGATAGCACCGGTGCAGTAATCGCAAAAGTGGCATCTACTCCCGGAGCTATCGGATACGCTTCCCTGGATGCACTGGATGACAGTGTTAAGGCACTTTCCCTGGAAGGTGTAGAAGCTACCGCAGAGAATATCAAGGCCGGTAACTATTTCCTGAGCAGACCCTTCGTAATGGCTACCAAGGGTGAGATCTCCGAGCAGAACGATCTGGTACAGGCATGGTTCGATTTTGTACTGGGTGACGAAGGACAGCAGGTTGCTTCCGAAGTTGGTCTGATCACAGTAAAATAATAGCCCGACACAGAAAAAGGAAAAAAGCGATGAATAGTGGAACACACGCTTCCGTAATGGGAAACAGAAAAAATAGAGCGGTCGTTGAAACTGTGGCACAAATAGTATTTACCATTTGTGCCTTCTTCGCCGTACTGGCGGTAGTTTCTATCACCTTATATATGATCATCAGCGGTACCCCCGCTATTATGAAAGTAGGTCTGGGAGAGATCCTGTTCGGCACGGAATGGATGCCAACGGCGGCAGATCCGAAATTCGGTATTCTGTGGGTTATCCTGACTTCCATCGTCGGTACGACGCTGGCTATCCTGCTTGGTGTGCCCATCGGCGTGCTGACGGCAGTATTCCTGGCAGAGGTGGCACCCAGACCCTTAGCTGCCATTGTAAAGCCTGCGGTAGAGCTGTTAGCTGGCATCCCTTCCGTTATCTACGGACTGTTAGGAATCTACTTACTGAATCCTCTCATGTATAAATTAGAAAGACTGATCTTCCAGGGATCCACGACACACCAGTTCACCGGCGGTGCAAACCTGCTGTCAGCCGTGATCGTACTGGCGATCATGATCCTGCCCACTGTGATCAATATCAGTGAGACTTCCATCCGGGCGGTTCCTGCAGGAATCAAATCCTCCTCTCTGGCCCTGGGAGCCTCCCATGTACAGACTATTTTCCGCTCCATCCTTCCGGCAGCAAAATCCGGTATCGTGACGGCTATCGTTCTGGGAGTGGGACGTGCCATCGGCGAGGCTATGGCGATCACACTGGTATCCGGTAGCAGCGTCAATGTGCCGTTGCCATTTAACTCCGTGCGATTCCTGACCACAGCTATTGTCAGCGAGATGGGATATTCTTCCGGACTGCACAGACAGGTGCTGTTCACCATCGGACTGGTGCTGTTTGTATTTATTATGATCATCAATATCGTATTGAATAAAATACTGAAAAAGGGGGCGGATGACAATGAATAAGGACACCTTATATGTAAAAAGAAAACGCCCCACAGACATGCTTTTGCTGGCAGCCATTTATGTCTCTGCCACACTGGCGGTGGCACTTTTACTGGGAATTATCCTGTATGTCTTCGTAAAGGGCATCCGCACCGTTAACTGGGCATTTTTAACGACGGTGACCAGTGCCAGAAAGCAGACCACCGGTATTGCGGGCAACCTGTTGAATACCCTGTACATCATCGTGATCACTCTGTTGATCGCGACCCCCATCGGCGTGGGAAGTGCCATTTATCTGAATGAATATGCAAAACCCGGCAAGCTGGTCTCCATCATTGAGTTCACCACGGAGACACTGTCCGGTATTCCTTCTATTATTTTCGGCCTGTTCGGTATGATCTTTTTCGGAGAGACTTTGGGCTTCGGCTATTCACTGCTCACCGGTTCCTTTACCCTGACATTGATGGTACTGCCCCTGATCACAAGAAATACGCAGGAAGCATTGCGCACCGTGCCGGACAGTTATCGTACCGGTGCGTTGGGAATGGGATCCACGAAATGGCATATGATCCGGACGATCCTTCTGCCGTCTTCCATGCCAGGTATCGTCACCGGTATCATTCTGGCACTGGGACGTATCGTGGGAGAGTCTGCGGCTCTGTTGTTCACTGCGGGAAGCGACTACAAGCTGCCGAAGTTCACCGGAGTTTTCGGAGACAATCTGGCAAAGCTGGCTCACAAGGCCATGGAGTCTGGTGGTACTCTGACCATCGAATTGTATTTACAGATGCAGAAGGGACAGTATGATAATGCTTTCGGTATCGGTTGTGTTCTGATCATTATCGTATTGATCCTGAACCTCCTGACCAAGCTGGCGGCGAATAAGCTGAGACGAGAGTAAGAGAAATCACAAGAAGGAGAAAATATATGGCTAACAGTAAAATATCCGTGGAAAACTTAAATCTCCATTATGGAGAGAACCACGCACTGAAAGATGTAAATATGGAGATCGCAGACCACGCCATTACCGCATTTATCGGTCCCAGCGGCTGCGGCAAATCTACTTTTCTACGTTGCCTGAACCGGATGAATGACCTGGTGGACGGCTGCAGAGTCGAAGGAAAAGTAATTCTGGATGGAGAGGACATTTACGATAAGCGGGTGGATACCACATTGCTTCGTAAAAAGGTCGGCATGGTATTCCAGCAGCCCAACCCTTTTCCCATGTCCATTTATGACAACATCGCCTACGGTCCCAGACTGCACGGCATCAAGAATAAAAAGGAACTGGATGAAATCGTGGAGCGTTCTCTGCAGGGTGCCGCTATCTTTGAAGAGGTAAAGGATCGCCTGCACAAATCCGCGTTGGGACTGTCCGGTGGACAGCAGCAGAGACTGTGTATTGCCAGAGCACTGGCAGTATCTCCGGAGGTACTTTTGATGGATGAACCCACCTCCGCACTGGACCCGATCTCCACGCTAAAGATCGAGGAACTGATGGAGACACTGAAGAAAAAATACACCGTGGTCATCGTAACCCACAATATGCAGCAGGCAGCCCGTGTGTCGGATGACACCGCATTTTTCCTGGTAGGGGAAGTCATAGAGAAAAATGCAACCTCCGAGATCTTTGCAAGACCTCAGGACAAACGGACAGAAGACTACATCACCGGACGGTTTGGATGATTTTGGATGAGAAGATAGGAGGAATGGGAGATGTCACCCAGAGTATTATTTGAACAGGATCTTGAGACTTTGAAAAATAAAGTATCTGAGATGGGAGAGCATGCGGAGATCAGTTATGACCGTATGGCGTATGGAATTCGTGAGAACAAAGAAGACATTCTGAAGACGCTGTTGAATACAGATCATACCATGGTGGATATGCAGCGAAGTATAGAAGCTATGTGTCTGAGCCTGCTGACCAGACAGCAGCCGGTGGCCAGAGATATGCGTCTGGTATCCGCAGCGCTGAAAGTGGTACCGGATATTGAACGGATCGGAGACCATGTGGCAGATATTGTGGAACTGTACCTGCGTATGGGCAACATGAATCCCGAAGGAAAACAGGAACATCTGTTGCTGGAGATGATGGAAGAAGCCAAGGAGATGATCCACAATTCGGTGGAGGCATTTGTGGAAGGTGATGAGGCAAATGCAAGAAAAGTAGTAGAACATGATGATGTGGTAGATGATCTCTTCAACGAAGTCAAAACGGGAATGATGCAGGCTATCAGAGAGCAGAGCCTGGATGCGGATCGTGTGGTGGATTATCTGATGATGGCAAAGTATTTGGAAAAAGTGGGCGACCATGCGGTAAATATCGCAGAGTGGGCCATCTTCCGCATGACCGGAGATATGGAAGGTGCGAGATTGTATTAGGATTCGATAATCTCGGTAATGATGCAGAGCCCCAATTCGCAAAACTGCTCCTGCGGAGCGTTCCTTTTGCTCATTGAGGCTTGCTCGCCAAAGAACTATTGCCATATGCTCTTACGAATGCTAGCATCTGATAATCCCAGTAACGATGCAGAGCCCCAATTCGCAAAACTGCTCCTGCGGAGCGTTCCTTTTGCTCATT
>OMGY01002759.1_pt1 | contig 12677 bp, 15 predicted proteins | sample 1674461 | NCBI WGS metagenome assembly OMGY01 (sample SAMN05578579, study PRJEB25193) | human gut metagenome | biome: Human Microbiome; feature: human-associated habitat; material: feces | host: Homo sapiens | place: USA:Birmingham
GTATTCTAACCCCGTGTCAACATACACAGCAGGAATATCAGGGTAGACCCGCCGTGCCAGATCAAGCAGCACGGTGGAGTCTTTACCGCCCGAAAAGCTGATAAAGACCTGCCCATCGTACCGCATATACCATTCCATGATTCTCGTCTGCGTAACTCTGATTTTTCTTTCGAGGCTCCAACCCTGCATGATTTTCAAATCCTGCCGGGTGTGCTTCATACTTAGGCAACACCTACACTTTCCAAAATCGGGATCGCAGCATTGATGCCGGAATCCTCCAAATGCACATAGGCGGGGTTGTTGACCAGGTTGCACAGCCGGACAATATCCTGCTGTTGCAGAATCTCTGTCTGAATCCCGCTGTCCGAAAAATATCCGCCGAGCAGTTTGAGCTTCTGAAGCAGATCGCGCTCAACGCCATCACTTACCCTATCCCAAATCTTGATGTAGAATTGCCGTTCCACAACCTCGCCGGAAAGAGCAAAGGCGCCCATTTCCACGATTTCCTGCTTCAGCAGTTCCTTTTGCTTCACATCGGAAGAAGAAGTGAGTGTGGCGGACAGCTCCGACAACAGCGGAGAAATATCTACCGGGCGGGATACAGCAAGAAGCTGAAACGGGTACTGTGCGCTGGACAGGCTCACCGTAAGCTGCTTGGCAATCAGACGCTTTTCGTTTTTGCTGAACAGTTCTGTGCTGATCGGGTAGATTTTCAGATATGCCAGAGCCAAATTGTCACGGGTATAGAGGAAGTTCCCTCGAATATCCTTCACATTCACAAACTCATTGGCGGTGATCTGGGCCAGTTCTTCCTTGTCCTTGTTCTTCGATTTCTTGTGTTTGGCCGACAACTTCAAAAAAATCAGCGTCCCGCCGCCCAGCAGCGCACAGACGCAGATCATAATAATCGGCAAAAGCAATTTATCGACCTCGCTTTCTTTGCCATAAAAATAGGCCCTGCTTTTCAGCAGAGCCGTGCCTTATAGTTCCAAATCTTCTTCATCTTCGCTTTCTTCGCCGTATCCAAAATCCAACTCGTCCGATTCAAAAGAAAAGCTGTGGTCTGAGATGCAGTCCAGGGCGTCGCTGGCGTCCAGCTCGTCAAAATGCTCTCGGAAGAAAGCCAAATCCTCCTCGTCAGCGCGCACGGTTTCGCCATCACCATAGAGATAGGTCTGAATTTTCGCTTCAATGGTATCCCCCAGGGGCCATTCGGCAAGGACCTCGGAGATTTCATCACAGTTCAGCAGTTCATCCAGCCCATCAGGGCTACCGGGGACAAAATGCTCCGTCATCAGAGAGTGGGGGGCATCCAGAGTCACCACCGAAAACATTTTACTCATCGGCCTGCCTCCATATCGTCCCCAGCTCCGGTGTCCATTTCCCATCCCTTGCCGAACATAAGGTTCATAAACTCTTTCATGTCGGCGGCGGACCGTACTTCAAAGGATACTGCTGTGGGGACCGGCTGCGGAAAATACTCCTGATACATGGCAATCTGTTCATCGGTCAAAGAAACGCCCCGTCCTTCCGGGGTATCGCCATAGAGGAAAAAAGTTCCGTGAAGGGTATCCGGCCCGTACTGTCGGTTCTCCGGCAGACCTGTCAGTTTCCCGGACGCATTGCAGCAGAGAACCGTTTCGCAGGGCAGAGGAATACACTCAATATCCCCGCCCACAAGTTCCTGCCGGTGTTCCAGAGAATCCTCCAGCATGGTCGTATAAGGCGCCCGCCCAGGTTCAAACACCATAATCCGAATCGTTCTGTTGTCGTTCATATCCATTCTCCTTTTCCTTACGGATTGCCCGGTGCGATATGCCAATCATCATAGAGGGAGCCGCTAATCGTTACATCATCGGTGAGATTCATGGCAAGCATCCCCGCAGGCGTCCAAATATCCATCACATGAGTATTGACTGTGTAGCTCCCGTCCGGGAACCAAACCGGCGTAAAATGCACCCGCTGGTTATAGGTGCTGTAAATGTTCTTTGCAAACTGGAACCGTGCTGTCGTTCCGCTGGTGAGCCGTTCAAGCAGCCGCCAGTAGGTTCCGTATCCAAACTCCGGGAAGTAGGATACGGCTGTCTGCCCATAGGTATAGTGCGACAGCGGGGCAGAGGTGCTGACCGTCGCTGTTACCGTGTTTGTTACGCCATAGCCTGATTTCATCAAATCACCCGAAGCGGTGGGAACCTTTTCGTCCGGTTCGATTCGGGTGGTAGCGGTCATGCTGGCCGAGTAATTGTCCCGGAAGAAGTCATACCATCCTTCGTCCACCCAATAGCCATCGTCATCACCGGTGCTGTGCCACACCCAATAGGGGTGCCACCGCGCCCACCAGACACTCCAAGCAGCATAGGTCTTGGTTTCACGGCTGGGAACGCTGCTGGCCGTCCAGCTTCCCATCGTATCGGTGGCTTTCGGGTCGGGCGGGTCGTTGCCGGAGAGATCTACCACCTTTGCCTGAATGGTGCTTTGGCTCAACGAGCCTTTATTGGTGCTGACATAGATGGTAATGTCCTGCGGCTCCGACGGTGTATGCCACTTTACCCATGCAATCTGGCTGTCTCCCGACGGAATCACAATATTGTTCATACGGTAGGTACTGCCGTTGATCGTGAAGGATACCGTGGCCGGACTGTCAGGATTGATCTCCGAACCAGCATAGAGTGTTACCGGCGTGATGACATCCGTATCCACCCGATACTCATAGTCATAGTCGGTTGGCTCCGGCTGTTCGGGCGGGTCGGTAAACCATACAATACCCATGCCCAGATAGGTGATAATAGTATCGTTGGAACAGGTCTTATTGGTAGCCCCTGTATAGGCCGGAAATCCCATATCAGCATATTCCAGGAACATAGCCAGCGGCAGGTTTTTATGGGCCAAACTCGTCATGGTCTTACGCAAGGACCCGCCTGCCTGATTATCATAGAGCGCGGCTTCATGGGCAGTCATGGCCATCATAATTCCGTTGTGCTTAAAATAGGCGATTGGCTCCAAAAACAGCTTGTACTGTCCGCCAATCAGTTCCTCGTATGCGATTCCGGTCTGCTGCGCCACCAGTTTTACCGCATACTCGGAGCAGAAGTATTTCTTGATTGCTTCAATGCTGGCCTTCTGGCTACCACTGCTGACGATCCTCGGCATAGGGGTTGCGGGGGTGTAGTAGTCGTAATTCCCCGTGGTAGGAGAAATACTTGCCCCATTTGCATATTGAATTTTACTGACTTTCCCAAAATGAATCTTGATAGATGGAGTTTTATTAGTCAGATCAAAAGAGGACGACACAGGCTGACCGGATTCTGCATCAACCACAGTAATTCGTACACCATCCATACCAGGGTTCCAGGAGTTCTGCGAGGTTCCTTGCCCCATATCGCCGCCACCGCCATCCACGTTTCCGCTTCCTCCGGTTTCTGCCAGGGCGCTCATAGGACAGATACCCAACAGCAGCACAAGTGTGAGCAATATTACAAATATCCGCTTCAAAAACGCACCTCCAATCAAATTAGTTGAGGACAAAAAAAGAGTACGGTATCGCTACCGTACTCTCCGGGCTTGTTATCAGCCCATGTTGCCGACCTGTTTATTTATATCTCCATCAGAGTCGATGTTGTGCTGGACGGAGCCGCCGCCCTCGTCGGTGATCCAGCCAAAGCCCTCCAGATAGATGGAACCGCCCTGTGTGTCGCCGGTCTGGGGTTGGTTGCTGTCCGGCTCATGCACAATCGGATCATCCTTTTCGCTGGCCGCCTGCTGTTCCTCCTGAGAAGGCGCCGGGGGCGGAGTGGTTTCGGGTTTCTTTTCACTGTCGGTCAGGTTGACATCTACCTGATCTTCTTCCTCCACATTCAAAACAGCATCGGTCTGGTTCTGGCTGTCAGTCGCTTCGGGTTTAGAGGCGTCCGGCACCACTACCAGCGGTTCGCTGGAGCTGCTGTCCGGGGTATTGCTGCTATCCACATCCTCGGCAGATACATCCGAGGGGGTGGATGCCGGATCAACCGTTGTGGTCTGCCCACCCTTGCCCAGCAGCACTGCGGCAATCACAATTACCACAACAGCGGATGCGCCAAGAACGGCCAACAGCTTCTTGTTTTTTGCACTCATTTGAAAACCTCCTTGTACGGTGATTTTATATTAAAATGATGGTAATATTTCTTGTCATCATTATACCATTTGCACAAATACGGCGTCCAGGTGTGATTCCTGCCAAATATTTTTTTGCGCTATGGAAAAGCGGCAGGGCGAAATACACAAAATTAAAACCTGGGGACATATTTGGCGTTGAGTTTCATGGTAATCTGCATGGGGGGCAGATGCCCGAATCCAAAGGAAAGCGGCACATCAACAGTGATCGTTCCTGTGACATTGAGCTGTGTAATCCCATCCGGCACAGACGGGGCCAGCGGAGCATTTTCCACTTCCAGGTGCAGATCGTACAGTCGATACTCCAAATTCTCGCCGCTGTACTTTACATACTGCCCGTCCTCATACTCAATGCCCAGAACATCTTGCAGGCGGGCGTACACATTGCCGCTGGTAACATTCTGTGACCAGGACGAACCTGCAAGCTGATAGCCGCCGGAGTAACCCTCCCGCAAACCGGCATAGGCTTCATCCCAATTCTCGGTGGCCACATCCACAATGGCGGACTGGACGGAATCGCGCACCCCCTGTGCAACAATCATCAGTCGCATATACTCAAAGGTCACACAGGCCAGAATCAGGCAGCAGAGAACAACGGCCAAAATCATCGGTACGCCTTGCCCGGAATTGTTTTTCAGGACTTCTCGAATCTTCTTCACTTCCAATACACCTCCGAAGTCCCGCTGGCCTTTGCTGTCAGAGTGACAGGAAAGGATGCAACCTCACCGAACAGCCCAATATTGACGGTGGTTGTGAGGGTCACTTCCACCTCGTTGCCGAGCTGGATTTTTCCGGTGTCGCTCCATGAGATATTGGGGTCGAGTCCGGTTTGCTCCCGCAAATCCGCTGCTTTTGCGTTTGTGGCAGAGCCAACCTGCCCGTTGATTTCCGCAGTCCGAACCAGTTCGTCCGCAAAGACATCAAGGTTCTGCTTTACCACGAATACCGGTGCAATGCGGACCACCAAAGCCAGAACCATTGCAATCGCCAGAACCAGGACACACACATCCACAAAGCCCTCGCCCCGTTTGTCCTTCAGAAGTCGTTTCAAGGTTTCTCCACCTCCTTTAGAACAGATCGCCAAAGGCTTCCAACACCACATAGCCCAGAACACCCAGATACATCAGCAGGAAACAGCCCAGCAGCATGAAGGAATACTTACGCATTTTCCCCGGCTGCTTCATGGCTTCCAGTTTCAGTTTTTGAAGTTCCAACTGCTTAAAGGTCATAGAAAGCATCTGGAAATACATGATACCGTTGTCGCCGCGCTTGACCGAGATCAAGCCGCGCACCACATCGGACAGCATGGTACTTCCAATCCGGCTCTCCATGCGGGTGAGTGCGTTTTCCTCGTTGCCGGATGCCATATCCGCAATCGTGATTTCCAGTTCCCGCTTCATGGCATGACCGGCATTTCTCTGGTAGGATTTCAGGATGTTCAACACATCACGGGATGCCCTGAGTTCCTGTTCAATGGTGTTTACAAATCTGGGCAGCTCGGCTTCGATTTCTTCCCGGCGCTGTTGAACGATCTCGTCCGCTCGTTTCTGCTCTTTGAAGTAAACTGCCACCGCCAGAAACACAATGACCGGCGCAAGGATCGGGAAAATCAGAAGGGCCGGGATAATCAGCAGAGCAATCAGCCCAGCCCTTACCCAGGCCGCCGCAATATAGGTTTCCGGGGACATTTTAATTTCAGCGGATTTCAACTGCGCCTCCAGCTTCTTCCGCTTATAGTTGTCCAGATGTACCAGTGGCGAAAGCCGCGCCGCCATATCGAACAAGACAGCGTTGATGCTGCCTTTCTGGGACTTCCCTCGACTCGTTACGGTCAGAACCGCCTTTGTGCTTGCGGAAGTCGGCAGCCGGAGCAGCCCAGCCAATAAAAAGAACGCTCCCAGGCCAAAGAGCGTCCCAAAGCATAGTAAAATGAGATACAAAACTCGCGTCACCTCAATTCTTTGTAATAGAGCCGTTTGGGGCCGGTGTTGCGGCTGTCGGCTCTGGGGCGCCCCGGCACATTCCAGTTCCCGCCGCCTCGCAGTCCCGGCGCACATTGCCAGCCGGAAGCCCGCAGGCTGGCTCCGTTTTCGGTTGCAAGGGTGTAGGTGATGATTTTCTGATAGCCCATCAGTTTCGCAATCCGGGCGCACCGGCTGTAAAGGAAACTGCACCCGTTGGCAATACCATCGGTGCAAAGCCGGGTCACTTCCGCTGTTTTCCCATCATCCAGTCGGCGGGCAACGGGGCGCCCCACAATCGCAACTCCATGAACGGCATCCAAATCATCTACGACAGCCACACAGAATTTACAGCCGCGCACCTGCCCACTGTGCCGGTGATGCGCCAGAACAAACGCATTGGCGTCCCGCAGGGAGATTGGTAGCACTCTCGATGGTATCACCTCCTGACGGAATCAACGCTTGTATTCTACGGGCTTGGTGAGCCGGATCACCGCCGCAAAGGAGATCAGCAGCACCAGCAGGCAGACCGCCAGAATCCCCTTGCCAAAGCCCGTATTCACAAGCACCTCGTACCAGTCTTTATTCAGGAAGTATAGCAATGGGATGTTGCCAATGAGCAGGAATGCCATTGTGATAAATTCCTTGAAAGGCTCATAAAGCAGATAGTCCAGTTCCGCTGCAACAATCCGCATATCCGAAAGTTTCCCGATGATCGGGGTGAGCGTGCTTTTCAGGCTCTTATCGTCCTGACAGGCAATAGCGGCATCCACCCATTCCCGAAACACATAGTTGTCCAGCTTGGGCTTCATGTTGGAGAGCGCCTGTTTCACATCGGCGCTTATCATATTGGTTTCGGCCAAAAAGCCTCGGAACACATCAGCCACAGGCGGGTTCAGGTAATGAATGTTTTCTTCCACAGCGGTTATCATGCTCTCGCTGCGCAGATAGGAACTTGTGATGATGGACAGTCCGGTTTCAATCTCGTTGTTCATCAGCTTTTTATAGCTGTGAGAGGTGAACAGAACATACCAGAATGGGAGCAAGCCCATTCCGGCCGCCAAAACCGGCAGCATAAAGTAGTTCTGAATTACAATACAGATCACAGCGCCCATTGCCGCCAGGAACAGCGAGAAAGCGCAGACGGCGGCAAACTTCCCACCCTTTCCGGTGAGGATCAACATCTCCCGTGCTTCCTGCACGGTTTTACGGATGCCCTTTGGCTCTTTGGGGTGGTTGACCTGCTGGATTCGCTTGGAAATCGGCTGTCGGCGCCCGGAAAGCGGCTTGGTCAGTTCCTCTGCAAATGTAAAGGGGGTCATGCCCAGAATCAAGAAGATGCCGGTCAGCATCCCGACAAAGGCCAGCAAAATCAATACAATCACGCAGTTTCCTCCTTTCCGGTATCCAGTTTTACACCGCCACCGGCGATACGCTCCAGCAGACGGGGCGGCATACCGTTCTCCAAAAGCCGCTTTTGCAGGCTGGCCGAGATCGTGGATACCTTTTGAAACTCGCCATGCACCTTTACCTTGCCATCTTCGATAGAGGTTTCCGATACATGATAGCGGTAAAGGGTGTGGAGCTGCCGGGTGCCGTCCTCCAGAATCTCACATTCGGTGATCTCCATGACACGGCGGCTGTTGTCCTCCAGCTTTTTCACAAACAGAACGATGGGAAACGCTTCTGTCACCAGGTTATACAGGGTTTTGTCACCCATATCGTATTTCTGGGTACACAGCGTTACCATGCGGTAATAGGTAGCCTTGCAGCTATTGGCATGGGTGGTGGTGATAACTGCGTGGCCGGTGCGGGCCGCCTCTTGTGCGGCGAAAGCCTCGGCCGATTTCATCTCACCGACACACACAATGTCCGGGTTACAGGTCAGGGCAAACTCCAAAAGGCGCTCCTGATCGTAATTCTGCTTGGGATCGTCAGAAAAACGGGTAACGGTATGGACCACATTGTTGATGACATTTCCGTCTGCATCCTCTTTCACAAGGTCAAATTCGCGGCACCCATTTTCAATGGTGAAGATTCTCTTTTCGTTGGGAATGGTGGAGAGAATCCAGCTCATCAGCGTGGTTTTACCGCTGCCGGTGGAACCAGTCACACAGATGGACAAACCGAACCGGAGAACTTCGGCCAGAAAGTCCAGCATTTCGGCGGTGGCTGTCCCGTAGCCAATGAAATCATCACGGCTCAACTGCTTGGGATTCACGATACGGATGGATGCAGCCACACCTTTTTCTTTGTCCGTGAGCGGATTGCCCAGAACCGTGATACGGATTTTATTGGAGAGATGGCCCACCACACCCGGCTGACTGTTATCCAGAATCATGCCGGACTTATGAAGGAGTCTGCGGATTACATCAACAGCGTGCTGTGGGGTCTGGAACCGATCTTTGGTGGGAACCACACGCCCGTCTGCATAAGTGATTTTCACATCTTTCCACGAATTGATGTTAATTTCCTCCACATCATTTGCGAAAAGATAGGGCGTCAAGAAGGAGAACTCGGCCATTTCCGTATAGAGTTTGTCGATCAGTTCCTCATGGCTCATGCCCTCAACGCCCAGACTGTAATCGTTGAGATACTTTGCGATGTATGCGGTGATCTGCTGGTGCTGCTCCTCCGGGTTATCGGTAATCAGGGTCGAATACTTGCTGGCGAGATATTCCTGAATCTCCGCCAGCACTTCGGGAAATGTCCGCTTGTTCCTGCTGGTATTGAAGAACAGGTCAATATTACTTGCCATCTCCGAACACCTCCCCGGCAATAGCGGCAATGACCGGCTCATAGGTCTTGGCCTCTTTACCGGAAAGCGGTTCCAGCAGTTTCAGCGTCGCCGCCTGTTCCTCCAACGAAGGAAGATACGGCAGCCGGTATTTCACACCGCCAAAGGAGTTCTCGTATTCGCTGCCGCCCTGATAGGGGCGCGTGTTGGACAGCACCTTGATGTGCTGTTCCGGTTTGAACTTTCTGTCAGCAACCAGCGACAGATAGGACGAGAAGTAGGAGATGGCCTTCAGGTCACAGCTGCACACCCGCAGCACATCATCCGCCACCTCCAGTGCGGTGGTCGCCAGCACATTACCGGTCAAAAGGCTGGTGCAGTCCACAATCACATAGTCTGCGATGTGCCGCAGCAGGACCAGCATATCCACCGCCTTTTCCTTGCTGTACTCCGCATGGGTAAAGACATTTTCACCGGCCTTGTAGCCCAGAAAGCTGATATAGGGGTTTTTCTCACAGGGAACGCAGGTCTTGAGAACCTGTTCCTGCGTCATTCCGGGAGCCGCCAGCAGTTCGCCTACGGACACATCCGGCAGTTTCTTCTCGCTGACCACAGCCGGAAGCGTGGGCGCCGTCACATCGGTAAACACCAGCACCACATTTTTCTTCCGCTTGGCAAGCTCCGCCGCCAGTTTAACCGCCGTGACCGTCTTTCCAGCGCCGGGGCTGCCCCATACGGCAAGCATCTGTTTCTGCTTATTCGCCATCCGTTGTTTCCACCTCCTGTTCCTCCGTGCCCTCTGTGGGCTGCCCGCCGTCAGCAGGGGCCTCCGGCTGACTGCTCTCCCCACCGGCCTCCGCCTCCGGTTCGGCAAAGAAGGCGTCCTGCGCCGCCAGGAACTTTTCGGCATTGGCGCGGGCACCCCGGTAGACAAAGGCCAGGTGGAGGCTGTTGGATTCCTCCAAATGAGCTAAAAGCTGGGCCTGTTCGCTGTTCACCAGCAGGGTGATGGTGGCGGGCAGGGTTTCCTCCGGGTTTTCTTCTTCCTCATTTTCCACCGGCGCCTGATATTCCTTGTCCGCGCCGGAACTCTGGGTGGCAGCAAGGACCTCCACATATTTCAGCTCCGGGGGCTGGGTGGTTTCGCCGGTGTCCTTGTCAGTGGCAAAGAGCATGATAATATCGCCCGCCTCCACCTTGCCGGAACCGCCCTTGGCAAAGGTGGGGATGGTGACGGAGATCGCCACCTTGGAACCGTTCAGTTGGGTCAGGTACTCGTACTGCGTCAATGGTTCCGAGGACAGCCACGCCGTGTTCACATCTGTATTTTTCCGCAGTTCCACATCGGTGTATCTCCCCACCACCTCATCTAGAGAGGTGGCAACGCTATCCTCAATGCCGCAGGCTCCTCTGGTGTAGACCGCCACCATGACCGCCGTGATGTATGTCCCCCGTGGGATCACCTCGGCCTTTACCCGGACCGCCTCCGTCTGGGCTTTCAGTCCCTCGTTGAAAAGCGGTGTGATCCCAAAGCAGACCAGAACCGCCAGCAGGATGCACACCACGCCGATGACCGTCCGGCTCCGAAAAATGTTCTTGTTCAATTTGATACCTCCACTTGTTCAGATTTGAAGTGCAAAAGCAGTCAGCCAGTAGGCGGACACGCCTCCGAAGCAGAAAAAGGGGGCCAGGGGTAGGCGCACCGCAGACAGCGGTTGTTTTTGTAAACGACATTCCACCAGCCCGGTCAGCACCGCCAGCGAGAGGGAAAGGACGGCCTGTATCAGCCCCGGCCACACGCCCAGGACAAATCCGCAGGCCCCCATCAGCTTCACATCGCCGCCGCCAATGGCAAACCCGTCCCGTTTTATCAGAACCGCCGCCAACAGAAAAGGTCCGCATACCAGAAGCAGCCCCGCCGTAGACGCGGCAGGGCGGAACCCGATCAGCCCACACAGAAAGAGCAGGATCGGGATCAGGTTTGGGATCTCCCGGTTTCGCATATCCCACACAGCGGCGGACAGGAGCAGCAGGCCGAACAGAGTGCCCTTGACCATGAGCGGCGTCACCGCTCAACCTCCCCGGCAGGCTCTAAATCGGGATTATTCAGTTCTTCTCCATAGAGTTCATAGTAATCCTTCAGCTCCTGCGGCGGTTCCCCATTCACATGAAACTGACAGGAGCGAAGCTCTTTTTCCCGGCGCTGTACCGTATCCTGCATCGTATCTACAATACAGTCTAAAAAAGAGTAATCGTTATCCATCCACTCACTGAAAAGAACCGCCAATGGCTGCGGATAGGTCAAGAGGACATTTACCGTATCTTCAGGTAATTCATCTTCCATCTGGCATAGAAATTCCTCTTTTATCACTTTCTCATAAGCGCACCCCAAAATCTCTTTGGGCGGCAGAGCGGCGATCTCCTCCATGCGGGCGTCAAATTCCGCCTTGGCCCGATTGTAGAGAAGATCCGCCCGATACCCGGCGCCCTTGTCCTGGAGGAAGTAATAGACTACCTCGCTGATGTTCTCCGGGTCCATACAGCGGTCCGGGACGGGTGTATTTCGGAAAGTCCACGCCTGTTCCAGTACATTGTCCATCGCCAAAAGCATATCCCGCTGCGTATCACTCAGGGGGATGTTCTCCAATTCACTTTTGATGGCAAGCATCCCCTGAATCCGTGCAAAATAGGGATCGTCGGGCGCCAGTTCCTCCAGCGGTCTGGCCGCCTTATGGATTTCTTCGTCCAGCTTCTCTTTCAGTTTCTCTTGTTCCAGTTAAACCACCTCCTGCGGTCAGGCATACAGCCCGGAATAAAGAAGAATGGCGGTCAGTCCGGCCGCTATCCCGATCATTAGGGGCCACGGGTTCCATCCCTTTTGAAACATCATTTTGATTCCCCCTGTTCCAACGCCTCCTGCGCGGCGAGAATCTGCCTGCCCACGGCATAGACCACTTGAATGGTCACAGAGTTTCCCGCCTGCCGGTAGAGCTGATTGTCGCTGTTGACCGCCCGCGCCCGGTCAAACATTTCATCGGTAAAGCCTTGCAGCCGCCAGCACTCACGGGGCGTCAGCCTTCGAATCAGGCCGCATCCCGCAAACGGCGTCCCCTGATTGCAGGAGGTTTCCAGAGTGCCGGTGCAATCCTTTCCGACACGCCCACGCCTTGTCCGGCTGTCCGGAAACGCCAGATTGACGCTGTCCCCGCAGCGGGCAACCGCGTAGCCCTGTTTTGTGGCCTCCCGGATGTGCATACCGTAAGGGCATTTTTCACAGTCCTGAAGGAAAACGCCGTGGCGGTCCTGTGTTGTAAGCGTGAAGGCCGGTTCTCCGCACTCCTTGATCCGCCGCCCATTCTGCTTTTTTTCTTCCCGTTCCGGGGTAACGACAGCGCGGCAGCCGTAGAACACGCCGGAGTTATCGCCGCCCCGGTTGGTGATCCCGCTGTTATACTTGGTCTTGATGCACCGTGCATGGCTCGTCAGTTTGGGATTGCCATTACAGAGATCAACGACATACAACCCTGTCTTGCCGCCCCAGCCGCCGGACTGGGCGGCCATCGTGACGCTGATGCCGGACGGGTCGTACACCCGCTGGCCCTGCATCCCGCCTATGAGTTGGACAAGAGCTTTTCCACGGCCCGCTGGGACAGGAAATACTTTTGGTCCACCTCCGGCTCCAGGATGTCGGCAAGCGACAAGGTAGACCCGCTCTCTGTTTTGAGGGGGGCCGAAATCCTTTGTATTGAGAAGTCCGTACTCGATATGGTAGCCGAGTGAGGCCAGCGTATCAAGAACGGCCGCAAAGTCCCATCCTCCATGAATGG